>Ga0265296_1000212_pt1 | contig 105214 bp, 73 predicted proteins | sample MunlanPumphouse1_FD_189073 | JGI IMG/M metagenome (GOLD analysis project Ga0265296, IMG submission 189073) | Groundwater microbial communities from a municipal landfill in Southern Ontario, Canada - Pumphouse #1 | ecosystem: Environmental > Aquatic > Deep subsurface > Groundwater | place...
GAAGCCGTTGTAGTGCATCACGCGATCCGGTCCCGAGGTGTCGCTGACCTTGATGAAGGTCGCCAGCGGGATCATTTCGCCTTTGTTGTTGCGTACTTTCAGCTGACCAATCTGATCGGATTCAAGGCGGAACTGCTGTTCGGCCTGAACGTTGACCTGATAGGTGCGCCCGAAGCGGTTGAAGTCGTTGGCATACAGCGAACCCAGATAGATCTGCAGGGTGTCGAAGATGTCGCTGACGGCCACGCCATGGGTCTTGGCTTTTTCACGGTCGATAGCGGCATCGACCTGCGGCACGTTCACCGTGTAGCTGGTGAACAGGCCGGCCAGTTCCGGCACGTTGTGGCTTTTGTTGATGATGTTCATGGTTTCTTTGTACAGCTCGTCGTAGCCGAGGTTGCCCCGGTCTTCGATCTGCAGGCGGAAACCGCCAATGGTGCCCAGGCCTTGTACCGGCGGTGGCGGGAAGATCGCCATGTACGCTTCCTGAATGTTCGCGTACTGGCCGTTCAAGGCACCGGCAATCGCACCGGCGGACATGCTCGGGTCTTTACGCTCGTCGAACGGTTTCAGCGTCACGAAGACGATGCCGGCGTTCGGGCTGTTGGTGAAGCCGTTGATCGACAGGCCCGGGAACGCTACGGCGCTTTCCACGCCCGGCTGTTTCAGCGCGAGGTCGGACATGCGCTTGATCACGTCTTCGGTGCGATCCAGGCTCGCGGCATCCGGCAATTGCGCGAAGGCCACCAGGTATTGCTTGTCCTGACCGGGTACGAAACCGGTCGGCGTGCTGGAGAAACCGAAGAAGGTCAGCACCATCAGGCCTGCATACACGAGCAGGGCGATGCCGCTGCTACGGATGACCCGGCGCACGGTGCCGACGTAGCCATGACTGGCACGGTCGAAGAAACGGTTGAACGGACGGAACAGCCAGCCGCCGAAGATCTTGTCGAGCACTTTCGAGAAGCGGTCTTTCGGCGCGTCGTGGCTTTTCAGCAACACGGCGGCCAATGCTGGCGACAGGGTCAGCGAGTTGAACGCCGAGATCACTGTCGAGATAGCGATGGTCAGTGCGAACTGTTTGTAGAACTGCCCGGTGAGGCCGGAAATGAACGCCGCTGGAATGAACACCGCACACAGCACCAGTGCGGTGGCCACGATCGGCCCGGTCACCTCCCGCATGGCGCGCTTGGTCGCTTCGACCGGCGTCAATCCGAGTTCGATGTTCCGTTCGACGTTTTCCACCACGACGATGGCGTCATCCACCACGATACCGATGGCCAGTACCAGGCCAAACAGCGACAGGGCGTTGAGCGAGAAACCGAACAGGTGCATGACCGCAAACGTACCGATCAACGATACCGGCACCGCCACCAACGGGATGATCGAGGCGCGCCAGGTCTGCAGGAACAGAATCACCACCAGCACCACGAGTATCAGCGCTTCGAACAGGGTGTGCACCACCGCCTCGATCGAGCCACGAACGAAGATCGTCGGGTCATACACGATGCTGTAGTCCATGCCCTGCGGGAAGCCTTTCTTCAGCTCTTCCATCTTGCCGCGCACTTCGTTGGAAATGTCGATGGCGTTGGAGCCGGGACGCTGGAAGATCGGGATCGCCACCGCCGGCTGATTGTTCAGCAGCGAGCGCAAGGCGTATTGGCTGGAGCCCAGTTCAATGCGCGCGATGTCCTTCAGGCGAGTGATCTCACCGTCGTCGCCTGCACGAATGACGATGTTCTCGAACTCTTCCTCGGAAACCAGACGGCCTTGAGTGTTGACCGACAGCTGGAAGCTTTGCGCGGTCGGGGCAGGGGGCGCGCCCAGTTGGCCGGCGGCGACCTGACGGTTCTGCTCGCGAATCGCGGTCACCACATCGGTCGCGGTCAGATTGCGCGAAGCGGTCTTGTTCGGATCAAGCCAGACGCGCAGCGAGTAGTCGCCCATACCGAACAACTGCACGTCACCGACACCACCGAGGCGAGCGAGCTCATCCTTGATGTTGAGGATCGCGTAGTTGGACAGGTACAGCATGTCGTAGCGCTTGTCCGGTGAGGTCAAGTGCACAACCATGGTCAGGTCGGGCGAAGCCTTGTCGACGGTGATACCGATGCGCGTCACTTCCTCAGGAAGCTTTGGCTCGGTCCGGGTCACCCGGTTCTGCACCTGCACCTGCGCGTTGTCCAGGTCAGTGCCCAGGGCGAAGGTGATGGTCAGGGTTATCTTGCCGTCAGCAGTCGATTGCGAGGACATGTACAGCATGTTCTCGACGCCGGTGATGGCCTGCTCCAGCGGAGCGGCCACGGTTTCACCGATGACTTTGGGGTTTGCCCCCGGGAAGTTGGCGCGCACGACCACGGTCGGCGGCACGACTTCCGGGTATTCGCTGATCGGCAACTGGAACAGCGAGATCGCACCGGCGATCAGGATCAACAGCGACAGCACCGCTGCAAAGATCGGCCGGGAAATGAAGAATTGGGAGAAATTCATCGGAGTTGTCGTCCCTTAACCGCGTGGGGTCGTAGCGGCCAGCTTCGCAGCCGAACCCGATGCACCCTTGGCAGGGGCAACTTTGGGCAGGTTGCTGGCTTCCAGCGCTTGACGTTGTTGAGCGAGGGCGGCGAGGGTCTGCTCGCTGGCCATCGGAATCACCTCAGGGGTGACCGGTGAGCCAGGACGAACCCGTTGCAGACCCTTGACGATGATGGTGTCGTCCTTGTTCAGACCGTTGCGGACGATGCGCAGGCCTTCGATTTTCGGACCGAGTTCGACGGCGCGGTAGGCAGTCTTGTTGTCGCCATCCATCACCAGCACGAACTTCTTGCCCAGGTCAGTGCCCACGGCTTCGTCATTGATCAGCATGGCGTTGTAGGTGCCGCTGCCGACCAGTTTCAGCCGCGCGTACAAGCCCGGGGTGTAGGTGCCGTCAGCGTTGTCGAAGACTGCGCGACCACGGATGGTGCCGGTTTTCGGATTGACCTGGTTGTCGACGAAGTTCATCTGGCCCAGGTGCGGGTTGCCGTCTTCGTTGGACAGGCCCATGTACACCGGCGTGGTGGCGCCGCGCTGACCGTTGCGGGCCAGTTGGGTGTATTTGAGGAACACGCGTTCGTCGGCGTCGAAGTAGGCGTAGACCTTGTCGGTGGAGACGACGCTGGTCAGCGCGGTGGTGTCGGCGGTCACCAGGTTGCCGGCAGTGATTTCGGCGCGGCTGACGCGGCCGCTGATCGGTGCGGTCACGCGGGTGAAGCTCAGGTTCAGTTTGGCCAGGTCCAGTTGTGCCTGCAGGGCACCAACGGCGGCGCGGGCTTCTTGGGCGGCGCTGGTGCGCGAGTCGGCCAGTTCAGCGGAAATGGCGTTGCTGGCACGCAGACGTTCACCGCGAGCGGCTTCGTTTTCGCTGCGAGTGGCGGTGGCGCGGGCTTGAGCAACCAGAGCTTCGAGGCGGCGTACCTCAGCCTGGAACGGACGCGGGTCGATCTGGAACAGCAGGTCGCCTTTCTTGACCAGCGCGCCTTCGGTGAACGCGACCTGATCGATCTGGCCCGAAACCCTTGGCCGGATTTCAACGGTTTCCGGCGCTTCGAGGCGCCCGGTAAATTCGTCCCACTCATTGACCGGTTGTTCCAGCACCTTGGCCACGCTGACTTTGGCAGCGGGCGGGGCGCCGGCAGTCTCCGGAGTTTTGCCGCAGGCGCTCATCACCAGTACGGCCAGCATGGCCAACGGGAAGCGCAAATGTTTGAGTGATTGTTCCATGGATGCAATCCGCCGAAGTATTGAAGATGGGCGGATGATGCTCGGCGCGGGTGTGATGGCACGAATCGAATGAAGCAAAGGTAACTATCATTCGGAATGATATAAGCGCAGAGGCAGCCCTTTAGCATGCACCTTTCGTTAGGGGGCTAACAATGTGTTTTCTTGCAAATCTGTCTTGCGTGACCAGCAATGATCGAGCAAGGCCTTTGTGAGAGGGGAGTCATATCTAAAGAAACGGCCATGAAGGCCGTTTCGATCCGCGATTGCGGCTATTGATCAGTTGAAGCCTTTGCGGTTGGCACCGAAGCGATTGGGACCAGGCTGGCTGTCTTGCGCCAGAAACACGATGTTGACGATGGGCAGCAGAATCCACCAGCCGCTGCGGTCAGTGTCGTGCATGCGTCGTACACCAACGGCGAGGCTCGGCAACAGCATTGCCAGGTTGTACAGGCTCTGCAAGGCGCCACCGGTCTTGAGCATGGCGTCAAAAACGCTCATGACAATAGCGATGCCCATGTTGATCAGAAAAAACATCCAGTATTCACGGCGCGTGGCGCGTCCGGTGAACACGGCATATTTCTTCAGTGCCTCCACGTATGGGTTGCCGCTCGCCATGACGGGGCCACTGGCAATGGAATGCAGTGGCGCTTGAGGTGCGCCGCATTGGGGGCATGCCAATGCCAGAGTACTTATTTCCTTGGCGCAACCACGGCAGAAAACCAGGCTCATGTTTTTTTCCCTAAAAAATGGTCAGTCGAAAGACGGGACAGATACATCCCGGTGTTTTCGTTGGTGCAGATGTCGTCGCCAACGAGAGCAGAGACTGAATGCCCGACTCTCCATTGGCGGGGCGGCGGTAATCTAATCGTTACCATAAGGTTTGTCATCGGCTCTCGGCTTACGATTTGTGGGTCTGCGGCTAAACCCAAACCCGATCGTCACCAAATCCACTTGGGGCCAGAGGCATGCGAACGCATTTCGCTCTAACATGAGCTGATATTCATGCCGTCAGCTTCTGCCACCCCCGGGACTCTCATATATGCGCAACCTGCCCCCGACCGCGACCCTGCGGGCTTTCGAAGTGGCCACCCGGCACCCGACGTTCACGGCTGCCGCTCAAGAACTGCACGTAACCCAAAGCGCCGTCAGTCATCAGCTCCGGCACCTTGAAGAACTTTGGGGCTTGCAATTGTTCGAGCGCGGCAAGGCGTTACGCCTTACAACAGCGGGAGCGACGCTGGCGCCGATCGTGCGCGAGTTTTTCATGAGCCTCGAGGCCACGCTGGAGGATCTGCGCGAGCAAAAGGACAGGGTTCGCCTGACCGTCAGCACCACTTATTCGTTTGCCTTGAAGTGGCTGCTGCCACGCTTGCCGAACCTGTCGCGCCTGCACCCGGAGCTGTTGGTGTCGCTGGATACCACGGACACGATCATCCATTTCGCCAGCGGCGAAGCCGATGTCGCCATTCGCTTGGGCAAAGGCAATTATCCCGGTCTGTATTCAGAGTTCCTGTTCGGTGAGCAGGTGTTTCCCGTGGCCAGTCCCGAGATGCTGCAGCGTGTCGGCATGCCGGGCAGTCCCGCCGATTTGCTGCAGTTGCCGTTGCTGATTCGCGACGGCGCCGAGTTGGCGCCGAAATGGGAGGTGTGGTTTGAGTCCGTCGGGCTGGCATTTTCGCCGCTGCGCGAAAGCGTAAGGTTTGGCGACACCAACATGACTGTCGAAGCTGCATTGCTCGGCCAGGGTGTGGCGCTGGTGCGCAGCGGCCATGTCGAAAATGAAATCGGCGACGGCCGCTTGCTGAGGCTGTTCGATGTGCCGTTCACATCGCCGCTTGCCTATTATTTCGTCTGTCCCAAAGGCATCGAAGCCCAGCCGCATATCCTCAAATTTCGCGAGTGGTTGCTCAGTGAGGCGTTGAAAGTGCAGGGCGCGCAGCACTGAGTCATGAGGTATTGCTCATGACTGGATGAAGAGACTTCTCTGTAATATGGGCTGCAGCGATGACTAAAATGCCGCATGCCAATCCATCTCGTACTCCTCGTTCTGTTCGCCGCGCTCCTGCACGCAAGCTGGAACGCGCTGCTGCGCGGCGGTGCCGATCGGCTCTGGTCGATGACGATGATGTGCGTGGCCATCGCCATCGTCTGCGCCATCGCCGCCTTTTTCATGGCCCCGCCTGCACCTGAGAGCTGGGGTTACGCGCTGCTCTCGGCACTGCTGCATGTCGGCTACAACCTGTTCCTGGTGCGCAGCTATCGGGTCGGCGATCTAGGGCAGATCTATCCGATTTCCCGCGGCTCGTCACCGGCGCTGATCACCCTCGGCGCGGCGCTGTTTGCCGGCGAAACCATAACCCCCGGCGAACTGCTCGGCATTGGTCTGGTGTCCGGGGGGATCATTTCGTTGGCGTTCCGAGGGCGCAGCCTGTCGGTGCCGAGCCTGCCGTATGCGCTGGGCACCGGTTGTTTCATCGCTGCCTACAGCGTGGTCGATGGCATTGGCGCCAGACTGTCGGGGGCGCCTCTGGCTTACACGGTTTGGATGAGCGCACTGTGGGGCGTGCTGATGCCGCTGGTGTATATCGGCCTGCGCGATTCTCGCAGTCTGTTTTCCGTACGGCCCGGAATGCTGACCGCTGCGGTCGGCGGACTGGTCTCGTTGCTGGCCTACGCAATCGTTATCTACGCCATGAACGAAGCGCCACTGGGCGCGGTGTCAGCCTTGCGCGAAACCAGCGTGTTGTTTGCCGCATTGCTCGGCTATTTGTTCCTCGGTGAAAAGCTCACCGTCCGCAGGATGCTGGCCTGCGTGGTCATCGCCAGCGGCGCCATCATCATCGGCTGACATAGGCCAACTGCTCAGGAGAACGTCGCATGGATAAAGTCTCGCAAGCACCGCTGATTCTGATCACCGGCGGCAGTCGCGGAGTCGGCGCCGCCACCGCCAGACTCGCCGCCGCGCAAGGCTACGACGTCGCCATCAGCTACGTCGCTAACGAGTCCGCCGCTCTTGAGGTGGTGGCGGATATCGAAGCGTTGGGACGCAAAGGCCTCGCGGTGCGTGCTGACAGTGCTGACCCCGAGCAGGTAGCTGAACTGTTCTCGGCCCTCGATCGCTCATTTGGACGGATCGACGTTCTGGTCAATAACGCTGGCGTTCTGGCAAAACAGTCACGCATGGAGGACCTGAGCTTCGAACGCATGCAGCGCATCTTCGCGGTCAATGCTCTGGGACCGATCCTGTGCGCGCAGCAAGCGGTGAAGCGCATGGCTTATCGGCACGGCGGCACAGGTGGGGCAGTGATCAACGTTTCTTCTGCCTCGGCGCGCCTGGGCAGCCCGAATGAATACGTTGACTACGCAGCATCGAAAGGCGCGCTGGAAACCTTCACCATCGGCTTTGCCAAGGAAGTCGCGCGCGAGGGGATTCGGGTCAACTGCATTCGCCCGGGGCACATCTATACCGACATGCACGCCAGCGGCGGCGAACCGGGGCGGGTGGATCGCGTGAAGGACACGATCCCGATGGGGCGGGGCGGTCAGCCGGAAGAGGTGGCGCGGGCCATCTTGTGGCTGGCCAGCGCGGAGGCCTCCTTTGTCACCGGGACATTTCTGGATGTGACGGGTGGCAAGTAGGTCCGATTACAGGCTATCCGGATCCCCAAAAAACATCTGAATCCGCGACCTCAACCACCGCTCCCCCGGGTCGTTATCCTGCGACCCACGCCAAGCCATGTGCAGTTCAAAAGTACGCGTCGGCAGCGGTGGATCTTCAGCCCGCAAACCGCCAGCTGCCGTCAGTGCCTCAGCCGTGTAATCCGGCACGGTCGCGACGATATCGGTGCCCGCCAGCAGCGTGCCGAGTCCGTTGAACTGTGGCACTGCCAGCACCACGTGCCGTTTGCGTCCGAGTTTTTCCAGTTCTTCATCGACAAAACCACTGAGGTCGCCAGCGAACGACACCAGTGCGTGCGGTCGGGCGCAATAGTCGTCGAGGCTCAACGGCCCCGGCACGGTGTCGGCGCGCAGCAGCTTCGGTGCGCTGCGGCGCAGGACCTTGCGCTTGGCGTTGGCCGGCAGGTCGGTGGTGTAGCTGACGCCGATGGAAATCTCGCCGGAGGCCAGCAGGCCCGGCATCAAGATGTAGTTGACCCGCCGCACCACGAGGACGATGCCTGGTGCTTCGGCGCGCAGGCGCTTGAGCAGCATGGGCAGCAGGGCGAATTCGACGTCGTCGGATAATCCAATGCGGAACACCGACGTGCTGGTCGCCGGATCGAAATCGGCGGCGCGACTGACGGCGGTCGAGATCGAATCAAGGGCGGGCGAGAGCAGGGCGAAGATTTCCACCGCGCGGGCGGACGGCTCCATGCTGCGGCCGGTGCGGACAAACAAGGGATCGTCAAACAGGCTGCGCAGGCGCGACAAGGCCGCACTGATAGCCGGTTGGCCGAGGAACAATTTTTCCGCGGCCCGAGTCACACTGCGTTCGTGCATCAATGTTTCGAACACGATCAGCAGGTTCAGGTCGACACGACGCAGGTCATTACGATTCATCTGGAGTCCTGGCAGAGTCATCAAACTTGACGAGGGCGACCATATGAGAACAATGGCCGGCATGAATCTTACGGGGAAAGGCTGGTACTCTGCACCGGAAAATTCAGCTTTACTGCGACGGTGGCAGGCCTTTTTTCATGGATTTTGCCAATGCCGCCCTTGATGCGGAATCAATGACAGGCATGTCGACTATTAATAGCCACTGATGGTCTTGGGTCCAAAGCCCAGATAGAGTTCATGGCATTAGAGGTTACTTTGACGAGGTTTGCGATGTCCCGCACGATCCGTTTTCACAAGTTTGGTCCGGCCGAGGTGCTCAAATGCGAAGAGCATGCGGCTGCTCAGCCAGGTCCTGGCGAAGTGCAGGTGCGTGTCGAGGCAATCGGCATCAGTTGGTACGACACCCTGTGGCGCCAGAATCTGGCGTCATCCCAGGCACGTCTGCCTTCGGGCCTCGGTCATGAAATGGCTGGCGTGGTCACTGCGGTGGGCGCTGATGTCGACGACCTGTCCGTCGGCGACAAAGTGGCCAGTTTTCCAGCGGAAAGCCCGAACGACTATCCGGTTTACGGCGAGTCGATCGTTCTGCCGCGCACCGCGCTGACCCGTTATCCCGATGTGCTCAGCCCGATCGAAGCGAGCGTGCACTACACGCCGCTGCTGATTGCCTACTTCGCTTATGCCGATCTGGCGCGGGTCAAACCGGGTCAATTTGCGCTGGTGACTGACGCCAGCCACTGCGCCGGCCCGTCGTTTGTGCAATTGGGCAAAGCGCTGGGTGTGCGAGTGATCGCCGCGACCAAATCGGCGGAGGAGCGTGAGTACCTGCTGTCCCTCGGTGCGGAGAAGGTCATCGTCACCGAAGAGGAAGATCTGTTGATGCGCATCAACAAGATCACCGACAACCGCGGCGTCGATGTGGTGTTCGATGGTCTTGGCGGCCCGCAGATGTCGTTGCTTGGCGATGTGCTGGCGCCACGCGGCAGTCTGGTGCTGTACGGGCTGCAAGGTGGTAACCAGACCCCGTTCCCGGCGTGTGCGGCGTTTCAGAAGAACATCCAGTTCTTCGTGCATTGCATCGGCAACTTCACCGGCAAGCCGGAGCTGGGCATTGTCCAGGACCACGTCGCTCTGCAGCGTGCTTTGCGTGACATCAACCAGTTGACCGCTGACCGCGTGCTCCTGCCGCTCAAGACTCGTGTATTCGCGTTCAACGAGTTCGTCGAAGCGCATCGCTACATGGACGAATGCCCATGCCGCGAGCGAGTGGCCCTGCAAGTGGAAACCGCGTAAATCCGCTCATCAGAGTCCGTGGCCGTCACGGACTCTTTTCTGTTTAGATCCTCCGCTGTCAGTAAACCCTTCCCGATATCGAAGCATCGGCCCTTCAGCAACTGAACTGGTTTTTGCCTTCGATCTGTATCTTCTAATCACACTATAAGCACTGATAATTGAATGATTACTTTCATCTCAAGGAATGAGCTATGGCTGTGCATTCAATTTGTCCAAGGCAATATCAAATGGCTGGCTCGGCTGGCTTCGCCAATTTCTGTTTAATTGCTGTAGGGCGTTTCGGAAGTTGCTTCTCCTTTTCTTGTAATGATTTGTCGTGGGACGTTGTGGGAAGTTTCCTCAGATCATTTTCGAATGGCGAAAGCCCAATGAATACGGGTGGTTGAACGTGACGCTTGGCATCTTGATGGCTTTATTCAGGTGAAGTGTTTCAAATAACTACAACTTTGTAAGTGTTAGCATTTCAGCGTCTATTACTTATTGATCCAATTGCCGCGCGCCCATTGTCATGTCTGCGCGGCATGAAACTTTTGATACCGGGTATATACCGATGAGCACGATCCATGATCAGGCAATGAACTATGTCTATCAGCAAGTATTGCAGCGTCTGCTGAGTTTCTTTTCCCGAGCCGAGCGCACGGCATTGCAGTTGTTGATACAGCGCCTGGTGGTGGCCGCAGGCGGCATGGAAAACATTGGGCAATTCAAGGTGCTGGTGCCTCAGTCCGGCCTGCGTGACGGCTGTTACACCCTGGCCTTGCTCCGGGCTGCGCAGTTGACCATTGCCGGACGTGCTCCGGCGACCTTCCAGTTGCGCGTGGCTTCCCTGCGCTGGAGTGGCGACAGCCCGCTCGCCCTGCAAAACCTGCATCGCAGCTACAGCGCGCTATTCCTTTATGACGATCCACGGGTCGAGGTGCTGATGGTGGATAACCGCGAAGTGCTGCCGTTCGACCATCGCACGCCTGTGAGCAACGAAGGGCGTGAGGCCAGCCGCGTCAATCTGCTGCTGGTCGGGCACTGTCGCACCTGGCTGGAAACGCCTGAATTATGGGATGACGCCTACCTGGCGACGGCCGAGTACTACAGCCAGATCGCCCGCTGGAACAATGGTGTCGACGCCATGATCAGCACTGAAACCAAAGGCAGTCAGCAGCATTTCCTCGAAGGCCTGAACCGTGCAATGCAGCGAGTGGCAATAGCCGGTCCAGAACTGGTCAATGCCGGATTCGAAGCACTTTTTCCGCTGCTCGACGGGCTCGGTGATGATTTTTACCGCGAGCTGCGCGCAGATGACGACCGGATAGCGTGGCGCCCGGAAGGTGAGTTCGAAGCCTGTCGGCGCACCAGTTTTATCGACATCAACGACATGATGGTCGGCAAAATCGAGGATCGTTGGCCGCTGCTGGGCGAATTTCTCGGTTATGAGCCTGACGACCTGGCACTGTACCAGGGCGAAGCGGTATTCGCTGACCCTCTGATCTCGGCGCACGTGCGAGGTTTGTACGCACGCTTCATCGAGGGGCGCGCCTATGAGGCGGGCATCGACGATTACGTCCGGCACACGCTGGCCGACATGCGGCGAAAGCAGGTTGCCGAAACCGTCTGCGAGCACTTGCTGGCCAGCTACGACAACGCCGGCGGGCCAGAACAACTGCGGATGCTTGCCGAGGATTACCTCACCAATGGTTTCGGATTGAGCGAAACGCAGCTGGTGTGCCTGCTGTTTGCGCCGTTCATCGACAACGGCAAAGGTCTCGAACGCTTCCTGCGCAACTGTCATCCCGGCATGCTGGTCGCCATGCCTGACCTGCACCGCGCCATGCAAGGCTTGCACGCGCCGGAGCAGGTTTTGAAGTGGATAACGGAAGTGAGCGGGTTGCCGGTCAGATTGGTGATCCGCCTCTATGCAACAGGCCCTGTGCAGATTCATGCGCCCAGGCAATTAGCCTCGGAGAACGCGTCTGAGGATCAGGCGGGTTCGGCCTCGTCATTCGAGCGGTCGACGGAACGCTGACGGTGAGCCGGAGCCTGGGTTGTGAACCGATATCTACGGAAATGAGGGTGTGAAAAGCGCGCGGGACAACGACTTTGTTTATCAGGCAGTTTATCGATATCTGACCACGCTGATTGATGACGCCGGAGGTGGTGCGGCGGTACGCATGCCTTCCTTGCGACAACTGGCGGATCGACTGAATGTCTCCATTTCAACGGTGCAGTACGCCTATTCGCTTCTGGAGAAGGAAGGTCGAGTCTATTCGATAGCCAAGTCAGGGTATTACGCGCAAGCGCTGTTCAGCATGGATGCGCCCGGCAACGGCAATGATCTGCTGGAGACCGTGTACGTCAACGCCAGACGTCCCGGAATGTGTGTGTTGAGCGCCGACGAACCGGCCTCGCTGCAACCGCTGGACAGTCCGTTGTTGACGTTGGAACGTGAGCTTCTGCGCCAATATCCACGTCAGCTACAGACATTCGTGCAACCTTGCGGAGAGCTGGAATTGCGGGTTGCCCTGGCAGCGCGGTACACGAGTTCGACAGAGCATTTCTGGCATGCCGATGACATCTATATCGGTGCTGATCTGCGCGGGGTCCTGGAGATTCTGATTTCGGTGCTTGAATTGCGTCAGGCCAGCGTGATTGTCGAATCACCGTGCGACTGGGTGATATTGCGCCTGCTCGAGTCGTGCGGGGTGCGCGTGATCGAATGGCCATTGCTGGCCGAAGGCGTGCTTGACCTGTCGGTACTGCAATCGCTGCTGGAGAACGAGCCAGTACGTCTGGTTCTGTTGTCTTCAGTGTTGAGCATGCCCCACGGCAAGGGTTTCACCCATGAGCGTCAGCAGGCCGCCGCGCAGTTGCTCAATCAACATGGCGTCTGGGTACTGGAAAACGACTGCTACAGCGAGCTTGACGAGCGCAATGATTCACAGCGTTTGCGCAGTTGGCTTGATCCTGAGCGTCTGCTGGTGTTTTCCACTTTCGAGAAATTCATCGGCGCTGAAGCGCCATTCGGCTTTGTCCTGTCGCGTCACTGGCGTGAGGCGCTGCAACGCCATTTTCTGCTGCGCGCATTTCGCTTGTCGCCGATCCGCCAAAAGGCGATTGCCCGGTTGTTGAATGGCGGGCGGCTTGATCAGCATTTATCTGTGCTGCGGCGAATGCTGGGTGAGCGGCGAGCCATGTTGATCCAGGTTCTGCACGAACGTTTGGGCGATACGCTGCAGATAGTCGAGCCGCAGGGCGGGGCGACGGTGTGGGTGCGTTCGTTACGGCCGGTCGACATGGCGAATGTGTTCCGTCGCCTGCTCAAGCAACAGATCATCGTGGCCCCCGGCGAGCTGTTCAGCCTGCAAGGTCTGCATGCGGATCATCTGCGGATAAGCGCGTTGCACCACGGCGAGCGGGATCTGCCGAGTGTCATCGGCTTGCTCGGCGATGCCTTGCGCCTGTCACCCGGTCAATAACGTTAAAAAACATCGGGCGAGTTTCGGATACATCCCGTCGCACAGTGGTCAAACTGCCAGTAAACTGCGCTGCATTTCCTGAACCACTCCGATTTCAGAGGTTTTTGCATGACACTCAGTCCTTTTGCGGGCAAACCGGCACCGGCAGAACTGTTGGTCGACATCCCGCGACTGGTTACGGCCTATTACACCGGCCAGCCTGATGCATCGATTTCTACCCAGCGAGTGGCGTTCGGCACCTCCGGCCACCGCGGCAGTTCGTTCGATTTGAGTTTCAACGAATGGCATGTTCTGGCCATCAGCCAGGCGATCTGCCTGTATCGCGAAGCCCAGGGCATCACCGGCCCGCTGTTCGTCGGCATCGACACCCATGCATTGTCGACCCCGGCCGGCGCCAGCGCGCTGGAAGTCCTCGCCGCCAACGGCGTCACCGTGATGATCGCCGAAGGCGATGAGTACACGCCGACCCCGGCAGTTTCTCACGCCATTCTCTGCTACAACCGCAGTCGCACCTCCGGCCTGGCGGACGGTATCGTCATCACGCCGTCGCACAACCCGCCACAGAGCGGTGGCTACAAATACAACCCAACCAACGGTGGCCCGGCCGATACCCACATCACCAAGTGGATCGAAGCCAAGGCCAACGAGCTGCTGGCGAACAAACTGGCCGGGGTCAAACGCATCAGCTACGAGCAAGCGCTCAAAGCCAGCACCACCCATCGTCACGATTACTTGAACACCTATGTCGCCGACCTGATCAACGTCATCGACTTCGATGCCATCCGCGACGCCAAGCTGCGTCTGGGTGTCGATCCGTTGGGCGGAGCAGGGGTGCGCTACTGGTCGGCCATTGCTGAACACTACCGTCTCGACCTGGAAGTGGTGAATAAACAGGTCGATTCAACGTTCCGTTTCATGACCGTCGACTGGGACGGCCAGATCCGTATGGACCCATCGTCCAGCCACGCGATGCAGGGCCTGATTGGCCTGAAGGAGCGTTTCGACGTGGCATTCGCCTGCGATCCGGACCACGACCGCCACGGCATCGTCACGCCGTCCGGTGGTTTGCTCGCGCCGAACAACTATCTGGCGGTATCCATCGACTACCTGTTCCAGAACCGTCCGCAATGGCGCGCCGATGCCGCTGTCGGCAAAACCGTGGTCAGCAGTGGTCTGATCGATCGCGTGGCCAAGCGCCTGGGCCGTCGCCTGTACGAAGTGCCGGTCGGTTTCAAATGGTTCGCCGACGGTCTGTTCGATGGCTCGCTGGGTTTTGGCGGTGAAGAGAGTGCTGGCGCCTCGTTCCTGCGCAAGGATGGCGGTGTATGGAGCACCGACAAGGACGGTTTGATTCCTGCCTTGCTCGCCGCTGAAATGACGGCGCGCACCGAACGCGATCCAAGCCAGGCCTACCGCGCGCTGACTGACGAACTGGGCGAGCCGTTCTCGGTACGTGTCGACGCCAAGGCCAATCCTGAGCAGAAGGCACTGCTGAGCAAGCTGGCGCCGGAGCAGGTCACCTCGACCGAACTGGCGGGCGAAAAGATCCAGAGCATCCTCAGCCATGCACCGGGCAACGATCAGGCCATTGGTGGTCTGAAAGTCATGACCGAGAACGGTTGGTTCGCCGCGCGTCCGTCGGGCACTGAGGACATCTACAAGATCTACGCCGAAAGCTTCCTCGGCGACGACCACCTCAAGCAACTGGTGGCCGAAGCGCAAACGTTGGTGGATGGCGCTATTTCCAGTAAGTGATGCGCACATGAAAAAGGGCAACCGTAATGGTTGCCCTTTTTTATTGCCTGCAGATCAAGCCAGGTCGACCAGTACGATTTCGCTGTCCTCGATCGCCGTGACCGTCAGCACTTGCTCGTGGGCCACCGCAACGCCGTCCCGCGCCTGCGCGCGCAGCCCGTTGACCTCGATCACGCCAGTGGCCGGAACCAGATAGGCGCGACGCCCTTCGTCGAGCCGGTATTCGGCTGTTTCACCAGCCTTGATGTTCGCCGCCACCAGACGTGCATTGGCGCGAATGTGCAGGCTCTCATCGTCGCCGTCCTTGCCGCTGGCCAATGTGACAAAACCTTCGCGCTCGCCTTTGGGAAACGGCTTGGCGCCCCACGACGGCGGCGAACCGGTTTCAGTCGGCAGAATCCAGATCTGGAAGATCTTGGTTTCCTTGTCCTCCAGGTTGTACTCGCTGTGAGCGATGCCGGTGCCGGCGCTCATCACTTGTACGTCGCCGGCTTCGGTGCGGCCCTTGTTGCCCAGATTGTCCTGATGCGTGATGGCACCTTCTCGGACGTAAGTGATGATTTCCATGTCGCGGTGCGGATGCTGCGGGAAACCGGTACCTGCGGCAATGATGTCGTCGTTCCACACGCGCAAGTTGCCCCAGCTCATCCGCTGCGGATCGTAGTATTCGGCAAAGGAAAAGTGGTGATGCGCGTCCAGCCAGCCATGATGGGCGCCGCCCAGCGAGCTGAAGGGTCTGAGTTCAAGCATGATCGTCTCCTAATAAGGGTCGTCAGGGGGCGGGCCCCGTGGGTGATGACGACGATCATCTATCAGGCAATCATCGATAAAAAGCGCAAAAACTGCCGCATCATGATCAGGTTATTTGATGGGAATGCGCCTCGACATCGTCTCATCCGACTTTCAATTCGTCGCCTAAACCGATGACCTGTAAGCATTTCGCTAGAACTGGACAGCAAATCCAGACACCATAGCCGCCACAGCCTCACACCCTGGAGTCCGTCAGCGTGGCGCAACACATCCCCGATCTTCCCCCTGAACTTCGTCCACTGGCCGAGATGCCCTGGTTCAAGCGTCTGGCCGCGCGATTCTTTGGTCACGGGTTGACCAAGCTGCGCGCCCAGCACCGGGCGTCGTGGCTGCACGGGCAAGCCGACGGATTTCGCAGTGGCCACACCGCTGGCGTCGAATACGGTTTCAAGGAGGGCAAGCTTGAGGGTTTGGAGGAAGGCCGCCAGGTGCTGCTGATTCGCGACAGCCGCAACACCGAGCATCGGCCGCCCAGCGTCGATAACAACCTGTTCGATGACTGGCGCCTGCCGCTGACGGCGGAACTGAAGAAGCGCATCAAGGCTGACGTTGCCCGTTTGCTTCCGGCCCACGCCCAGCCCAGCGCCGCACAGTGGAAGATGATCTTCAGCGATACGCCGTCCACCTCGGTGGTGGCCGGTGCCGGCGCCGGCAAATCGACCACGCTGGTGCTGCGCATTCTGTTGCTCAGCCATTATCTGGGTTTTGAGCTGGATTCGATGACCGTGGTGACCTTCACCCGCGAATCGCGCAAGGACTTCATCAACAAACTGATCGAAATCTTCACGCTGTGGGGGCAGCCGCTGAACCTCAAGCAGGCCCGCGAGCTGGTCAGAACCTTCCACTCACGCATCCTGCCGATGGTCCGCAGCCTGCCGGGTTTCGAGCGTTTGCAGGCCTTCGAGAACCTCAGCGATCGCCCGCAAAGCGGCGCAGAGGAGGTCGACAGCAATCCGTTTGACCTGCGTATCAATGACGCGCAGCGCCAGCAACTTAATGCTTGTTATCACCGCCTGTTCAACGACGATGAGCGTTTCCGCCAGTTGATCCAGCCGCTGTCCCGCGCGGGGTTGCAATTAAAGGAACTGGAACGCGATCACCCCGATGTGCAGAAACGCATGGCGGTCACCGAACTGGCGGCCAAGCGCGATGAAGAGCTCTGCGATGTGATTGAGGATCTGTGGTTTCGTGCAGGGGCGTGGCCCATCAAAGGCATCGAACCGAATCGGCAGGCCTTCGAAATCAATGGCTCGCAGTTCCACGCTCATGGCTATATTCCCAGTCTCGATGCCTGGGTGGTGCTCGGCTTTGATCCCAAGGAAAACGCCCACCTGACCCGACCCAACGCGAAGCTGAGTGTCCGTGCAGAGTGGGCGGTCAAGCGTACCCTGTTTCAAGCTTTCTGCCGTAAGCCATTGATATGGCTAGATAGTTACGAGTCATCCAGGCGCGTTCTTGCGACGTTGGCCGGAGATGCCAGCGCCGGTCCCGGCTTTGATTACAAGGTCAAAGGCGAGCTGACATCGGCGCCATTGCTGGATTGTTTTGTCGCCGCAGCAGGCTTTATCGAAAACCTCGGCCTGGATGTACCAGACGCGGTCAGTCGGATGAGCTTCGCCAAGGACGATCCCGATCGCTTTTTCTTTGAAGCCCTGAGCCTGTTCTGGCGCGCATTTGAAGATCACTTGCTGGATCAGAAGCCGCCAGTGATGACCTACAACCGCATGTTCGCGCTGTTCAGCGAGCACTCGCCGGAAAACCTCAAGCTGCTCAGCGATGAGTTGCTGCGGCCTATGGCGCATTTGATGATCGATGAGTTCCAGGACGTATCGCCGCAGATCGTTTCGTGGATTCGCGCCAGCCTCAATGAAATCCGCAGCCGTGGCCCGGCCATGCACGTTGGGCGAGGGGCGCAGCGGTCGTCGCTGTTGTGCGTCGGCGATGACTGGCAATCGATTTACGGTTGGCGCGGCAGCTCACCGAGCTACTTCATGGAGTTCAACAAGGAATTTCCTTCACCGAGCACCACAAGAGTGATGCTCAGTGACAACTATCGCAGCCATCAGCACATCATCGACGCCGCCGAACACATCGTCCGTGCAGCGCCGGCGATCGCAGGCAAGAAGGCCAAGGCCAGTGGTGAGCACAAGCCGCTTCACCCGGTCAATGTGCTTGAACGGGATGATGAAGCGTTGGGTCAGCGCCTCGCCGAGCATTACCGGCGGGGTGATTCAATCTTGATGCTCTATCGAAAAAGCAGCGATAAGTTATTGATAGAGCAGCATATTCAGCCCGTACTTAATGTAGATTCGAGCTTGCCCTACGACGCGCGGCGGCTGAAGCAACTGACCTATCACAGCGCCAAAGGCTTGCAGGCTGATGCAGTATTCCTGCTGGGTGATTGCCAGCATCTGACCAGTTCTCCGTACAAGAACCAGGTCTATCGCATGGCGGGATTGGGCAAAAGTGGCGATAGCGAGCCGTACGACACTGCGCAAAAGGACGAAATCCTGCGCCTTGCCTACGTCGGTATCACGCGCGCCGTCAGCCATTGCTATTGGTACGTCGAACCGCAGGAAACCCAAGCGGTAAACATGCCGAGGGCGTCGGATCGAGTCGCCAAGGGCAAGCCGTTCTTCGTCGACCATCGACGCGAAAAGGCCAGCGCCTGACCATAAAAAGCCCGCATCACTGCGGGCTTTTTGTTTTAAATCAGGTGGTTATGCGTAGTTCTTGAGAGATTCCGGAGGAGTGAAGGCTTCCAGCTCATCCTCGATGGCTTCGATCATGCGCTCGACGTCCGCCGCGTTCATCACCGTTGCGCAGGGAATGCCGGCAATGGCGATCAGGGTTTCGCCGCTGGCCCGATCGAACAGACGGGCGATCATGCTGCCCGGCGCATCCATCGTCGCCTCAAAACCCATTGGATGAAAATGCCAGCGCATCAGCTGGCAAGCGTTTGGAAAGGTGACTTTGCTAAACCCTTTATTCATGGTGTTGCCCGCCTGCTTCATCGAGCGCTTCCTTTTGCTCATGTTAGGTGGGAAGAGCCTTCATTGGCTCAACCAGTGCTTGAGCTTTAAAAGTAGCATCCGTGTGTGAAAAAACTGTGAGTTTTTTCAGTCCGTTTAGCGATTGATTCGCATTTTTTGATGTAAGTCACTGGCTCATCGATTATCGCCAAAACGCCACCATGGATTTTTCATTGAAGCGGCAGAGGAAGTTGGGCAAGCTCGGTTCTTTTTCGCCGAGCCTCTTATGCACGCCGATGACGACGGCCCAGAACAGACCCAGGCCACGGCGGCCACGGTCATGCGCTATCACCTGAGCTGGAAACACCGGGATCTGGACAGCGTCATGGCGCTTTATCACGCCGAGATCCAGTACAACGATTTCTTTCAGAACCGGGTGCTGGGTCTGGATGAGTTACGCGACTACGTGCGCGTGAGCATGCCGCGAGAATCCGACGAACTGCTCGAGCATTGCGACCGAATCCGGGTGGATGGCAACACCGCGTTCATTCAGTACGAGGTGACCTTGCGCGGCGGCGATGGCCTGGTGTCGTTTCGCTCCAGCGAAGCGATCACGGTCAAGGACGGCTTGATCTGGCGCGTCAACGAGTATGCCTCGCTGGTGCGTACTCAAGCCGACGGCAGTTCGGCACAGAGTCAGCGTCCGGCGGTCAGTCGGCTGGGTCTGTCACCGCGGCAGCTGAGTTTCATGGCCGAAGACCTGCAGCAGTATTTCGAAAAGCAGCAGCCCTATCTTGACCCTGAGCTTGACCTGCAGCGGGTGGCGAAGGAGTGCGGGTACAGCCGCAATCAGATTTCCTATCTGCTCAATCAGGTGCTCGGGCAAAGCTTTTATCGCTACGTCAATCAGGCGCGCCTGCAGCATTTGCTGCGTGCGCTGGACAGCGCTACGCCGCCGTTGCGTGTCGACGAGCTGGCGTTTGCCGCCGGCTTCAATTCGCTGTCAGCGTTCTACAAATGCTTTCGCGAACACACCGGCCAGTCGCCCAAGGCCTACGCCAAACAAATTTCTCTGCGGGCACGCGCGCAAGACATCCACTGAAGGCAGCCACTAGGATCGACGCCATCGAAAGTTTTCAGTGGCGGAGTCTGGCATGTCGGCGTGGCGCACGATCAGTTTGTGGATGGATCAGCTCGATGAGCCGCTATTGGCGCGGCCTGCGCTTGAGCGGGACCTGGACGTCGACGTGGCCATCATCGGCGCCGGTTACACCGGACTGTGGACGGCGTACTACCTGAAAAAACAGGCGCCCGGCCTGGATATCGCCATCGTCGAGGCGCAAACCGCCGGGTTCGGTGCGTCTGGACGCAATGGCGGCTGGCTGATGGGTAATTTGCTGGGCGAGGATCGTTTGCTCGCAGGCTTATCGCCGCAGCAGCGCAGGGCGTCGTTCGATCTGCTGCACAGCATCCCCGATGAAGTGGAGATCGTCCTCGAACGTGAAGGCATCGACTGCGATTACCGCAAGGGCGGAGTGCTTTATTGTGCGGCGCGCTACCCAGAGCAGGGAACCGTTCTGCGCGATTACCTGAGCAAGCTGCACGCCCAAGGCCTTACCGATAACGACTACCGCTGGCTCAGCCCCGAGCAACTGGCCCAGCAGATCCGCGTGGCCAAGCCCTACGGCGGCATTTTCGCCCCTCATGTCGCGACCATTCACCCGGCGAAGCTGGTCCGTGGTCTGGCGCAGACCGTGCAGAACATGGGCGTGAAAATCTACGAAAACAGCCCGGTCACCCACTGGCAATCCGGCAGTCTGCGTACCGCCAAGGCCAGCGTGCGCAGCCGTTGGATCGTCCCGGCGGTAGAAGGTTATTCGGTGACCTTGCCGCCACTTGGCCGTTATCAATTGCCGGTGCAAAGCCTGATCGTCGCCACCGAGCCGCTGTCCGCTGCGACCTGGGACGAAATCGGCCTCAATCGCGGCCAGGCCTTCAGTGAATTCAGCCGTCAGGTCACCTATGGCCAGCGCAGTGCCGACAATCGTCTGATCTTCGGCGCCCGTGGCGGTTATCAGTTCGCCGGCAAGCTGCGCCATGACTTCAACCTCACCCGCGATGAGGTCGAACTGCGCCGCTATCTGTTCGGCGAATTGTTCCCGCAGCTGAAAAATGTGCAGATCACCCACGCCTGGGGCGGCAACCTTGGCATGTCGCGGCATTTCAGGCCGCACATGCTTTGCGACCGCGCCAACGGCATCGCGCTATCGGGCGGTTATGGCGGCGAGGGCGTCGGTGCCAGCAATCTCGGCGGCCGGACGCTGGCCGATCTGATTCTTGAGCGCGACAGCGAGCTGACCCAACAACCGTGGGTCCTGCCCGACGGCGGTATTCATGCGCTGCGTGCCTGGGAACCGGAGCCATGCCGCTGGCTCGGCTACAACGCGATCATCAAAAGTTTCGTGCACGAAGACCAGACCCTGGCCAATCCCGCGACCGCGCCCTGGCGGCGCAAGCTCGCCAGCCGGGTTGCCGGGTTCATTGAAGGTTTCATGCACTAAACGCCGTTTCCCTCAATAAACAGGTCACGCCATGAGCATCACCCAATTCAAAAACACCGCCACGCTGGAGCTCGAAGAATCCAACCCGGTCGCCGTGCCCCTCGGCGAACCCGTCGCAATTGCCTCGACCACCAGCGTCGAGCGCGACGACGGTGTTGAAACCGGCGTCTGGGAATGCACCCCGGGCCGCTGGCGGCGGCAGATCACCGCGCAGGAGTTCTGCCATTTCATTTCCGGGCGCTGCACCTTCACCCCCGACGGTGGCGGCGAAACCCTGCACATACAAGGCGGCGACGCACTGATGTTGCCTGCCAACACGCTCGGGATCTGGGATATCCAGGAAACCGTGCGCAAGAGCTACGTGCTGATTTTCTGATTGTTTGATCCTTTGATTGCCTGCCAACAAAAAAAGCCCATACAGGAATCGCCTCATGATCCAGAAAACCCTCGCATTGGCGCCGCTGCTGCTGGCCGCTTCCGTCAGTCATGCAGCCGAGACGGTCAAGGTCTACAACTGGTCCGACTACATCGCCCCGGACACTACAAAGAATTTCCAGAAAGACACGGGCGTCGGCGTCACTTACGACGTCTACGACAGCAACGAAACCCTCGACGGTAAGTTGATGACCGGCAAATCCGGTTACGACGTGGTGTTCCCGTCCAACCACTTCATGGCGCGGCAAATTCAGGGTGGGGCACTGAAGAAACTCGACAAGAGTCAGTTGCCGAACTGGAAGAACCTCAATCCAGCGCTGCTTAAGGCCCTGCAGACTAATGACCCGAACAACGAACACGGTTTCCCTTATCTGTGGGGCAGCACCGGTATCGGCTACAACATTGCCAAGGTCAAGGCGGTGCTGGGCGACAACGCGCCGGTGGATTCCTGGGATCTGATCTTCAAGCCTGAGTACATGGAAAAACTGCAGAAGTGCGGCGTGGCGATCCTCGACAACGGCCCGGAACTGCTCCCGGCGGCGCTCAACTACCTGGGCCTGCCGCACCACAGCAAGAATCCCGAAGACTACAAAAAAGCCGAAGCGCTGTTGATGAAAGTGCGGCCCTATGTCAGTTACTTCCATTCCTCCAAATACACCAGTGACCTGGCCAACGGCGACATCTGCGTAGCGGTGGGCTTTTCCGGCGACATCCTGCAAGCGGAGAACCGCGCCAAGGAAGCCAAGAACGGCGTCGAGATCGGTTATGCGATTCCCAAGGAAGGCGCGGCGATCTGGTTCGACATGGTCGCCATGCCCGTCGACGCACCGGACGAAAAGGCCGGCTACGCCTTCATGAACTACCTGCTGCGCCCCGATGTCATGGCCGGCATCACCAATTACGTGCATTACGCCAATGGCAACGAACAGGCGGACACGCTCATCGATCCGGCGATCAAGAACGACACCAAGGTTTACCCGAGTGCGGAAATGATGGGCAAGCTGTTTGCGCTGGAGGCGATGCCGCTGAATATCGACCGGATCCGGACGCGGGTTTGGAACAAGATTCGCACCGGTAGCTGAGTTTTTTCAGGCCAACGTACAAGACCCCTGTGGGAGCGAGCCTGCTCGCGAAGCGGTTTGTCATTCGACACTTATGTTGACTGGCTTGGCGCCTTCGCGAGCAGGCTCGCTCCCACATTTGTTATTCAATGAATCAGCATAGTTGATATCAAAGCACTGGCACCGCTGACTGAAAGTGTGACTTGCCCAACAAATTCAAACTTAGCGATATTTAATATTTAAATAGAAAATCGTCAGACAATTTCCGCCCTCATCGCAACTAAAAACAATCTTTTCTCCCCGCGCGCTTTGTTTACGGCAGTTTCCTGATATAGCCAAATTGGATCGCAAAAAAACTCTTTACGACAGATTTCCAATTGTGTCAGGTTCGTTACGCCTTCATTGGGCGAGTGATAGGACGATCTCGCCAAAGATCGTCCTGTCGGACAAAAACTGTTCCATTGCTAAACAAGGAAGTGTGTTTATGTCGAAAGTTAAAACCAATGCTGTTGATTCCGCCGAACAGGCTTTCCAGCTGGCTGCCTTCAGCTCGGCGTACAACCAGATCAATAGCTTCAGCCATCAGTACGACCGTGGCGGCAACCTCACGGTCAATGGCAAACCCTCGTACACCGTCGATCAGGCGGCTACGCAATTGCTGCGTGACGGCGCTGCCTACCAGGACAAGGACGGCAGCGGCAAGATCGAACTGACCTACACGTTCCTGACCTCGGCCTCGAACAGCACGATGAACAAGCACGGCATCAGCGGGTTCAGTCAGTTCAGCGCACAGCAGCAGGCGCAGGCCAAGCTCGCCATGCAGTCCTGGGCCGACGTGGCCAATGTCACCTTCACCGAGAGAGCCTCGGGCGGCGACGGGCACATGACCTTCGGTAACTACAGCGGTGGCCAGGATGGCGCTGCGGCGTTTGCCTATCTGCCGGGAACCGGCGCTGGTTATGACGGCACCTCGTGGTACTTGATCAACAGCGGTTACACGCAGAACAAGAACCCGGAACTGAACAACTACGGTCGTCAGACCCTGACCCACGAAATCGGCCATACCCTTGGCCTTGCGCACCCCGGCGACTACAACGCCGGCAACGGCAACCCGACCTACAACGATGCGACTTATGGCCAGGACACCCGTGGCTACAGCGTCATGAGTTACTGGAGCGAGAGCAACACCAACCAGAACTTCAGCAAGGCCGGCGTCGAAGCCTACTCGTCCGGCCCGCTGATGGACGACATCGCCGCCATCCAGAAGCTCTACGGCGCCAACACCACCACCCGCACCGGCGACACCACCTACGGCTTCAACTCCAATACCGGTCGCGACTTCCTCAGCGCTTCGTCGTCGAGCGACAAAGTGGTGTTCTCGGTCTGGGATGCCGGCGGCAAGGACACCCTGGATTTCTCCGGTTTCACCCAGAACCAGAAGATCAACCTCAACAGCGCTTCGTTCTCCGACGTTGGCGGCATGGTCGGCAACGTGTCGATCGCCAAGGGCGCAGTCATCGAGAACGCGATTGGTGGTTCGGGCAGCGATCTGTTGATCGGCAACAGCGTGGCCAACGAGCTGAAAGGTGGTGCCGGCAACGACATCCTTTACGGCGCTGGCGGTGCCGACAAGCTGTGGGGCGGCGCCGGTTCGGACACTTTCGTGTTCGCCGCCAGCTCGGACTCCAAGCCAGGTGCGATCGATCAGATCCTCGATTTCGTCAGTGGTCTGGACAAGATCGACCTGACCGGCATCACCAACGGCGCGGGCCTGCACTTCGTCAACAGCTTCACCGGTTCGGCCGGTGACGCAGTGTTGACCTCGTCGGGCGGCAACAGCCTGTTGTCGGTGGATTTCTCCGGGCATGGCGTGGCTGATTTTATCGTCAGCACCGTTGGCCAGGCAGCGACCAGCGACATCGTCGCGTGATGTGAAAGGAAAGCGGCGCCTCGTGCGTCGCTTTCTTCGCTTGCATCGGCCTGATCACCGAGCAAGGCTACGAGTGGAAGTGAAATTTCCTATGACTCGATACGTTTTAACTGACACGACGATGGCATGGCTGATGGCAGTCACGCTGATGATGACCGGAGCGACAAGCATGGCAAGCAGCCTCAGACTCGAAGAACCCTCGGCATTCGCCGGGCGCTGGCAGGCCACATTGACCGGTAACAACGACACACCCGAAACGCGGTCGCTGCAAGACAAGCCCTCGAACACTTGCCTGGTCGAGCTTGCGCCGAACCAGACCTTGGGCGAGGGCACTGAATGTCTGGCCGCGTGGTTGGGCGAAGCGCCAATCGGCTGGTTTCCAGAGCCCGATGGCATTTCCATCACCGGCAAGGAAGGTTCGAGGATCGCCTTCTTCAGCCGCCAGCGTGATGGCATTTATACAAAGGCCTTGAGCGCCGAACTGCTTATTACGTTAGAGCGCGCAGCGCAGTAGGCAATGGTTGGCGGGTGAAAGAAAGTTGATATAAGCCAGTGGTCGTGCGTTATAAGCGCGGCACCCGGTCAAGTTGTTATGAAATTGTAAGCGCTACTTGCAAGTCATCTTTGGCAGGCAGGCGGAATATCAATGGAATGCTCGTCCGATAATGACGAGGCATGAATTCAGGAAGAATCAATGAAGATGGCGAAGTCTCCTGCCACCGCTCCGTTAATCAAGGCATTGGGCGACTATAAAAGCATTCTGATCAGCGTCGGTTGTTTCACCGCGCTGATCAACGTGTTGATGCTGGTGCCGTCGATCTACATGCTGCAAGTTTACGATCGAGTATTGTCGTCGCAGAACGAAACCACCCTGGCAATGCTGTCGTTGATGGTGGTCGGGTTCTTCGCCTTCATCGGCCTGCTGGAAGTGATCCGCAGCTTTATCGTCATCCGCATCGGCAGCCAATTGGAGCGGCGCTTCAATCTGCGCGTCTATCAGGCCGCGTTCGAGCGCAACCTGTTCAAGGGCGAGGGTAACGCCGGGCAGTCGCTGGGCGACCTGACCCACATTCGCCAGTTCGTCACCGGCCCGGCGCTGTTCGCCTTCTTCGATGCGCCGTGGTTCCCGGTCTATCTGTTTGTCATTTACCTGTTCGACGTCTGGCTTGGCGTGCTGGCCACGGCAGGCGCGTTGCTGCTGATCGCACTGGCCGGCGTCAACGAATACATGACCAAAAAACCGCTGGGCGAAGCCGCCGGTTTTTCCCAGCAGTCGAGTCAGTTGGCTACCAGTCACTTGCACAACGCCGAAACCATTCAGGCGATGGGCATGCTCGGATCGCTGCGCAAGCGCTGGTTCGGGGTGCATTCGCGCTTTCTCGGCTTGCAGAACCAGGCTAGCGACACCGGCGCGGTGATCAGTTCGCTGAGCAAGACCCTGCGCCTGTGCCTGCAATCGTTGGTGCTGGGCCTGGGCGCGTTGCTGGTGATCAAGGGCGACATGACGGCGGGGATGATGATCGCCGGTTCGATCCTGATGGGCCGCGTGCTGAGCCCGATCGATCAGCTGATCGCCGTTTGGAAACAGTGGAGCGGGGCGAAGCTGGCTTACCACCGTCTCGATGCGCTGTTGCAGGCGTTTCCGCCTAGCGACGAGGCGATGGCACTGCCGGCACCGAAAGGCCAGATCACCTTCGAACAAGTCAGCGCCGGCCCGCCCGGGCGGCGTGCAGCCACTTTGCACATGGTCAATTTCAATCTGAGTGCTGGTGAAGTGCTGGGTGTGCTCGGCGCTTCCGGTTCCGGCAAATCGACGCTGGCTCGAGTGCTGGTCGGTGTGTGGCCGGTTCTGGGCGGCACCGTGCGCCTCGACGGCGCTGATATTCATCGCTGGAACCGCGATCAGCTTGGTCCTTATATCGGTTACCTGCCGCAAGACATCGAATTGTTCAGCGGCAGCATCGCCGAGAACATTGCGCGCTTCAGCGAAGCCGATCCGCAAAAAGTCGTAGCTGCCGCGCAACAGGCCGGCGTTCACGAAATGATCCTGCGTTTGCCGCAGGGCTACGACACCAAACTGGGCGAGGACGGCAGCGGTTTGTCCGGCGGCCAGAAGCAACGCGTGGCCCTGGCCCGCGCGCTGTACGGCACGCCGAGTCTGGTGGTGCTCGATGAACCCAATTCCAACCTCGACACCGTCGGCGAAGCGGCATTGGCCAGCGCCATTGCGCAACTCAAGGCGCAAGGCACCACGGTGATTCTGGTGACGCACCGTTCTTCGGTGCTGGCTCAGGCTGACAAATTGCTCGTGCTCAACGATGGCCGTTTGCAGGCGTTCGGCCCGAGTCAGGATGTGCTCAAGGCACTTTCCGGTCAGCACGAACAGCAACGCGAAAAGGCCGCACAATCACCGGGCGGGCTCAGCATGAGCCGGCAGTATCAGCCCACGACAAGGAATTCGGGTGTATGAGCAGCGCCAGCATGAACACTGAAAACGAAGCGAACATGGAACACGCCTACATCACCGAACGCCCGGAACGCGATGCGAAATTCTTCGCACGCCTGGGCTGGATACTGGCCATCGTCGGCGCTGGCAGTTTCTTCACCTGGGCTGCACTGGCGCCGCTGGATCAGGGCATTCCGGTGCAGAGCACCGTGGTGGTGTCGGGCAAACGCAAGGCTGTGCAGTCGATGAGCAGCGGCGTGGTCAGCCGGATTCTGGTGCGCGAAGGCGAGATCGTGAAGCAGGGCCAGCCGTTGTTCCGCCTTGACCAGACGCAAGTGGCTGCCGATGTGCAATCGCTGCAGGCGCAATACCGCATGGCCTGGGCCAGCCTTGCGCGCTGGCAGGCCGAGCGCGACAACCTCAAACAAGTGACCTTTCCGGCCGAACTGAGCAACGACCCGGACCCGCGCCTGGCGCTGGTGCTGGAAGGCCAGCGGCAACTGTTCAGCAGCCGCCGCGAAGCCTTCTCCCGGGAGCAAGCGGCACTGCGCGCCAACATCGATGGCGCCACCGCACAACTGGCCGGCATGCGCCGCGCCCGCAGCGACCTCAATGCCCAGGCCAGTTCCTTGCAGCAACAATTGAGCAACCTGCAACCGCTGGCCGACAACGGCTACATCCCGCGCAACCGCTTGATGGACTACCAGCGGCAACTGTCGCAAGTGCAGCAGCAGCTGGCGGAAAACACCGGTGAAAGCGGGCGCGTGGAGCAGGGCATCCTCGAATCGCGCCTGAAATTGCAGCAGCACGGCGAGGAATACCAGAAGGAAGTGCGTACGCAACTGGCCGACGCGCAGTTGAAAAGCGTGACGCTGTCCGAACAGCTGACCTCCGCCGGTTTCGACCTGCAACACAGCGAGATCCTCGCCACCGCCGATGGCGTGGCAGTCAACCTCGGCGTGCACACCGAAGGCGCCGTGGTGCGTCAGGGCGAAACCCTGCTGGAGATCGTTCCGCAAGGCACCACCCTGGAAGTGGAGGGGCACTTGCCGGTCAACCTGATCGACAAGGTCGGCACGCATTTGCCGGTGGACATCCTGTTTACCGCGTTCAACCAGAGCAAAACCCCGCGCGTGCCCGGCGAAGTCAGCCTGATCTCCGCTGACCAGATGGTCGATGAGAAAACTGGCGTGCCGTATTACGTGTTGCGCAGCAGCGTCAGCGATCAGGCGATGGAAAAGCTCAACGGTCTGGTGATCAAGCCCGGCATGCCGGCGGAAATGTTCGTGCGCACCGGTGAGCGTTCACTCCTCAACTACCTGTTCAAACCGCTGCTTGATCGCGCCGGTTCTGCGTTGACCGAGGAATAAGGATGTTCGGCTGTATGAAAAAGCTTTGCATGCTGGGGGCCGCAATGACGCTGCTCGCGAGTCACTCGGCAGTCGCGGCCATGGGGCCATTCGAGATTTACGAACAGGCGTTGCGCAACGATCCGGTGTTCCTCGGTGCAATCAAGGAGCGCGATGCCGGCCTGGAAAACCGCGTGATTGGCCGCGCCGGGCTGCTGCCACGGATCGGTTACACCTACAACAAGGGCCGCAACTCTTCCAAGGCGACGTCTCTGGATGATCGTGCGCGCAACCGAACTGATGAGCGCAACTACAACAGTTACGGCTCGGCGCTGACGGTGCAGCAACCGCTGCTTGATTACGAGGCTTACGCGGCGTATCGCAAAGGTGTGGCGCAGTCGTTGTTTGCCGACGAAGCCTTTCGCGGCAAGAGTCAGGAACTGTTGGTGCGCGTGCTGGATAACTACACCAAAGCCTTGTTCGCCCAGGACCAGATCGATATCGCCCAGGCGAAGAAGAAGGCCTACGAACAGCAGTTCCAGCAGAACGAACACATGTTCAAGCAGGGCGAAGGCACGCGCACCGATATTCTCGAAGCCGAGTCGCGCTATGAGCTGGCGACTGCCGAGGAAATCGAAGCGCGCAACGAGCAGGATGCGGCCTTGCGTGAGCTGGGCGCGCTGGTGGGCGTGCCGGCAGTGGACATCGGCGATCTGGCGCCGCTTGGTCAGCAATTCCAGACCTTCACCCTGCAACCGGCCAACTTCGACACCTGGCATGAACTGGCGATCAGCAACAACCCGAACCTCGCTTCGCAGCGGCAGGCCGTGGAAGTGGCGCGCTACGAAGTCGAGCGCAACCGCGCCGGGCATCTGCCGAAAGTCAGTGCTTATGCCTCGATGCGCGACAACGAGTCCGAAAGCGGCAACACCTATAACCAGCGCTACGAAACCAACACCATCGGCCTTGAAGTCAGCGTGCCGCTGTACGCCGGCGGCGGGGTGTCGGCCTCGACACGGCAAGCCAGCCGCACCATGGAGCAGGCCGAATACGAACTGGATGGCAAAACCCGCGAAACCCTGATCGAACTGCGCCGCCAGTTCAGCGCCTGCCTGTCCGGGGTGAGCAAATTGCGCGCTTATCAGAAGGCCCTGAAGTCGGCCGAGGCGCTGGTGGTCTCGACTCGACAAAGCATTCTGGGCGGCGAACGCACCAATCTCGACGCGTTGAACGCCGAGCAGCAACTGTTCACCACCCGCCGCGACCTGGCCCAGGCACGCTACGACTATCTGATGGCCTGGACCAAATTGCATTACTACGCCGGGACGCTGAATGAGCAGGATCTGGCGCGGGTGGACGAAGCATTTGTGGTCGCGCAACAGCCCTCACCCTAACCCTCTCCCAGGGGGAGAGGGGACCGATCCGGGGAGATTGGCGAGATGCACCGACTTGAACGAGCTGTGCTGAATCCGTAATCGACTGGTTTTCTCAGGTCGCTGAATGACTGAAGACAACACGGTCGGCGCCCTCTCCCACAGGGAGAGGGCTGACCGAGTGGCCTGCGATAGCTGCATCGACCTGAACCACCGAGCTGGACGCAGGTTTTGACATCAACACAAATCGGCTCCCTCTCCTCGGGGAGAGGGCTGGGGTGAGGGGAACAGGCGACACCGCAATTCAGCCCTGAACAAAACAACAAAAACGAGAATGATGACCATGGACGTACGCATCAAGCCGATTTCGCTCGGTACCCTGTTGCTTGTGATTTCTGCAAACCAGGCTCAGGCCCAATACCTGGAACCCGGCCAGCCCGGCAATCCGGCCAGTTGGCGCAGTGCCGAGTTCCTGCGCGACTGGGGCCTGCAACGCATGCAGGCCGATCAGGCCTACGCTGCCGGCATCACCGGCAAGGGCGTGAAGGTCGGCGCGCTCGATTCCGGTTTCGATGCCGCCCATCCCGAATTTTCCGCCGACCGTTATCACCCGGTAACCGCCAGCGGCAGCTACGTCGATGGCTCAGCGTTCAACGTCGACGGCACGCTCAACCCGAACAACGACTCCCACGGCACCCACGTGGTCGGCACCATGGGCGCCGCCCGTGACGGCAGCGGCATGCATGGGGTGGCGTACAACGCGCAAATCTACGTCGGCAACACCAACAAGAACGACAGTTTCCTTTTCGGACCCGGCCCTGATCCGCGTTATTTCAAAGCGGTCTACGACAGCCTCGCCGAGGCCGGGGTGCGGGCGATCAATAACAGTTGGGGCAGCCAGCCGCCGGATGTCAGCTATCGCACTCTCGCGGATCTGCACGCCGCCTACGCGCAGCACTGGAACAAGGGCACCTGGCTCGACGCCGCTGCCGACGTTTCCCGGCGCGGTGTGATCAACGTCTTCAGCGCCGGCAACAGCGGTTACCCGAACGCCAGCGTGCGCTCGGCGCTGCCGTACTTTCAGCCGGATCTGGAAGGTCACTGGCTGGCGGTGTCCGGGCTCGATCAGAGCAATCAGCAGAAGTACAACCAGTGCGGCATCGCCAAGTACTGGTGCATCACCACACCGGGGGCGAAGATCGACAGCACCATTCCCGGTGGCGGTTATGCGATCAAGTCCGGTACCTCGATGGCGGCGCCGCACGCGACCGGCGCCCTGGCGCTGGTGATGGAACGCTATCCGTACATGAACAATCAGCAGGCGCTCGAGGTGCTGCTGACCACCGCCACCCAGCTCGATGGCTCAGTCACGGACGCACCGAACGAGCGCGTCGGTTGGGGCGTCGCCAATCTCAATCGGGTGATGCGCGGGCCGGGGCAATTGCTCGGTGCGTTCGATGCCAATCTGGGGGCAGGGCAGAGCGATGTCTGGAGCAACGACATCTCCGACAACGCGCTGCTCCAGCGTCAAAACGAAGACCTCGCCGAGCACAGCGCCTGGCAGCAAACCCTGCAGGACAAAGGCTGGCAGAACGGTGTCCCGGCGGGCGCCAGTCAGCAGGAGCAGACCGATTACGCGGTCGGCATGCTGCGTGATGCGGCAGCGGCGAACCGGGTGTACGAGGGCAGCCTGATCAAGTCCGGCCCCGGGCAATTGCTGCTCAGCGGCGCAAATACCTATCGCGGCCCGACCACCGTCAACGGCGGTCTGCTGACCGTCAACGGTTCGCTGACCTCAGCGGTCACCGTCAACGACAGCGGCACCCTCGGCGGCTCCGGACGCATCGGCGCGTTGACCGCCAACAGCGGCGGCCGGGTCGCACCGGGCAATTCCATCGACACCTTGAACGTCGGCGGTGACGTGATACTCGCCCCGGGCTCGACCTACGCCGTTGAGCTATCGCCTACCAGCAGTGACCGCATCGTTGCCGGCGGCACGGCAACCGTCAGCGGCGCCAGTGTTAGCCTCGCGCTGGTAAACAGTCCGACCTTGCTCAGCAGCGCCGAAGCGCAAAGCCTGCTCGGCCGCCAGTACAACATCCTGCAAGCGGCCGGCGGCGTGCAGGGGCAGTTCGCTGCGGTGGTGCCGAACTACCTGTTCATCGGCGGCGCTCTCGACTACGCCGCAAGCGGCATTCAGCTGAATATCCAGCGCAACGCCACCAGTTTCGCCAGCGTTGGGCAAACGCCGAACCAGCGTTCGGTGGCGGCGGCAGTCGAAGGTCTGGGCGCCGGCAATTCGGTTTACGAAAGCGTGCTTCGTGCACCGACTCAAGCCTCGGCGCAGCAAGCCTTCCAGCAACTGAGCGGCGAGATTTATCCGGCGCTGGGGACGATGCTGATCAACGACAGCCGCCAGTTGCGTGATGCGGTTGGCGAGCGGCTGCACGATGAATCGGCGACCCGCAGCAACGGCTGGATCAAAGCCCTCGGGGCTTGGGGCAGCACCGATTCCAGTCACGACACGGCCGGCTACAACACTTCGATCGGCGGTCTGCTGGCCGGTGTCGACGGCGCGCTGGACGAGCAGACCCGCATCGGTCTGGTCACCGGCTACAGCGACAGCTCCTTGAGCATGGGCTCGGGCACGCATTCCTCGGCAAAAGTCGACAGCTACCACCTCGGTGCTTACGCCGGGCACGACCTCGGCGCCTGGCGCTTGAGCAGCGGTGCGGCGTACAGCTGGCATCGCGGCGATGTGAAGCGCGATCTGCAATACGACGAGGTCAGCGCCAAGCAGAAAGCCAAGCTCGATGCGACCACCACTCAGGTTTTCGCCGAGGCGGCGTATCGCTTGCAGTTGCAAGCGTTGGCGCTGGAACCGTTCGCCAACCTGACCTACCTGCATCTCGACACCGAAGGCTTCGCTGAGAAGGGCGATGCCGCTGCGCTGAAAAGCGCTGGCGATCAGCGCGATGCGGTGTTGAGCACCTTGGGCGTGCGCGCGAGCAAAACCTTCAATCTGGCGAACCAGCAAGCGCTGGATGTCAGTGCCCGTCTCGGCTGGCAGCACAGCCTCAGCGATATCGAATCAGAACAGCATTTGCGCTTTGCCAGCGGCGGCACGCCGTACTCAGTGGCGAGTTCGGCGCTGGTACGTGATGCCGCACTGGTCGGCGTGCAGGCCAGTCTGGCATTGAGCAAGGACGTGCGGGTCAACCTCGATTACAACGGCCAACTGGCCAGCCGCGAGAAGCTGCATGGCGTAGGGCTGAGCCTGAACTGGCAGTTCTGATTGCATGGGTTTGAGCCACTGTGGCGAGGGGATTTATCCCCGCTCGACTGCGCAGCAGTCGCAAAACCTGATCGTTCCCACGCGCAGCAAAGGAATGCAGCCCGGGACGCTCTGCGTCCCATTGGAACGCGGAGCGTCCCTAGAAGCATTCCCACGCAGAGCGTGGGAACGATCAAGGCAACGCCAGCCGCGAGGAGCTGCATGGCGTTGGGCTGAGCCTGAACTGGCAGTTCTGATTGCATGTGTTTGAGCCACTGTGGCGAGGGGATTTATCCCCGCTCGACTGCGCAGCAGTCGCAAAACCTGTGTTGATCGTTCCCACGCGCAGCAAAGGAATGCAGCCCGGGACGCTCTGCGTCCCATTGGAACGCGGAGCGTCCCTAGAGGCATTCCCACGCGGAGCGTGGGAACGATCAAGGCAAGCGAATTTTTCGCAACATCACTAAGGAAGGTCGTGGATGGATAACAACAATACCCCCGCGCAATCGGGTGGCCGCTTTGCCCTGAAAACCCTGACAGTCGCCATGCTCTGTGCCAGTGCGATGGCACAGGCAGCGCCTTACGTTGAGAACGGCCGCAGCGGCGATCCGTCGAGCTGGCGCAGTAATGAATTCAAGGCCGACTGGGGCCTGGGCGCGATCGGCGCGGATTACGCCTACGCCGCCGGCTACACCGGCAAAGGCGTGAAACTGGGCATCTTCGATCAGCCGGTCTACGCCGCGCATCCGGAGTTCTCTGGCAGTAACAAAGTCGTCACCCTGGTCACCAGCGGTATCCGCGAATACACCGACCCGTATATCCCGGTGAAAGCCGGCGACGCGTTTCGCTATGACGGTTCGCCCTCGGTCGGCTCCGACGGCAAGCTCGGCGCACACGGCACCCACGTCGGCGGTATCGCGGCGGGCAGTCGCGACGGCGGGGTGATGCACGGCGTCGCATTCGGGGCGCAGATCATCAGCGCCGACAACGGCGACCCGGGGCCTGAAGACGGCATCGTGCGTGGCAACGACGGCGCGGTGTACAAGGCCGGTTGGGATGCGCTGATCGCCAGCGGTGCGCGGATCATCAACAACAGCTGGGGCATCGGCATCACCGACCGCTTCGACCTCGGCGGCCGCGATCCGGCGTATCCGCACTTCACCGTCAACGACGCGCAGTTGCAGTTCAACGAAATCCGCACCTTGCTCGGCACCAAGCCTGGCGGCGCCTACGACGGCGCGATTGCCGCCGCACGCAGTGGCATCGTCACCATTTTCGCTGCCGGCAACGACTACAACCTGAACAATCCGGACGCCATTGCCGGCCTCGGTTATTTCGTTCCGGACATCGCGCCGAACTGGATCACCGTCGCCGCATTGCAGCAGAACCCGGACACCGCCAGCGCCAATCCGTACGTGATCAGCACGTTCTCCTCGCGTTGCGGCTACACCGCCAGTTACTGCGTCTCGGCGCCGGGCACCAAGATCTACAGCTCGATCATCGAAGGTACCAACGCCGACAACTTGACCACCGGCTACAAAAACTACAACGGCACTTCGATGGCCGCGCCGCACGTGGCCGGTTCCATCGCGGTGCTGATGGAGCGCTTCCCGTATATGTCCGGCGATCAGGTCGCCAGCGTGTTGCGCACCACTGCGACCGACCTCGGCGCACCGGGCATCGACGCCTTGTACGGCTGGGGCATGATCAACCTGCGCAAGGCCATCGACGGCCCGGCGATGTTCGTCACCGAGCAGGACATTCCCGAGGAATTCCGCGTGCAGGGTGCTTACGGCTCTGGCCAGTTTGTCGCCGATCTGCCGGGCATCGGCGCGATCATCGATCAGGGCAAACCGACCGAGCGCGTGTGCAGCGACATCACGTGCGGCCTCGATACCTGGCGCAACGACATTGGCGGCCACGGCGGTCTGACCAAGCAAGGCATCGGCACCCTGGTGCTGACCGGCAACAACACTTACAGCGGCCCGACCCTGGTCAATCAGGGCCGACTGGCCATCAACGGTTCGCTGCAATCGGCGGTCACTGTCAACAATGGCGGCATCCTCGGCGGCAATGGCCGCATCGGCGCGCTGGCAGTGAACAGCGGCGGTACGGTGGCACCGGGCAATTCCATCGGCACCCTGAATGTGGCAGGTGACGTGACTTTCGCGCCGGGTTCGACCTACGCCGTAGAGCTGTCGCCAACCAGCAGCGACCAGATCGTCGCGGGCGGCAAAGCCATCATCGACGGTGCCACCGTGAACCTGTCGCTGGAAAACAGCCCGACCTTGCTCAGCACCGGCGAAGTGCAAAGCCTGCTCGGCACCCGCTACAACATCCTGCAAGCGGCGGGTGGCATTGAAGGGCGCTTCGGTCAGGTCTTGCCGAATTACGCCTTCCTCGGCGGCACTCTGGATTACTCGGCGGGCGGCATTCAACTGGCGGTGGGGCGCAATGAGGCATCATTCGCCAGCGTCGGTCTGACGCCGAACCAGCGCGCCGTTGGTGCGGCTGCCGAACGTCTGGGTGCGGGCAATGCGCTGTTCGAAACCCTGTTGCTGTCGCCCAACGCGGCGTCGGCGCAGCAGGCCTTTCAACAGTTGTCCGGCGAGATTCACCCGGCCATCGGCACGCTGCTGATCAACGACAGCCGCTACCTGCGCGAAGCCGTCGGCGAGCGCCTGCGTGAGCGTGATCTGTTCAACGCCGATGCGCCGACTGATGATCGCAGCAACGTCTGGGTCAAGGTCCTCGGCTCGTGGGGCGAGAGTGACGGCGGACACGACAATGCCGATTCCAACAGCTCCATCGGTGGGCTGCTGGCAGGTGCCGACGGTCTGATTGCTGAAGATACCCGTCTCGGTTTCGTCACCGGTTACAGCGACAGTTCGTTGAGCATGGGCGGCGGCACGCATTCGTCGGCGTCGGTCGACAGCTACCACTTGGGTGCGTATCTGGGCCATGAAATCGACGCGTTGCGCCTGACGGTCGGCGGCGCCTACAGCTGGCATCGCATTGATGTGAAGCGTGATCTGCAGTTCGGCGACGTCAGCGGCAAACAGAAAACCAAACGTGACGCGACTACCGCGCAACTGTTCACCGAGGCCGCTTACGATCTGGGCCTGCAACCGTTGAACCTGGAGCCGTTCGCCAATCTGTCCTACGTGCACCTGAACACCGACAGCTTCACCGAGAAGGGTGACGCTGCCGCGCTGAAGGGTGGTGAAGACAACCGCGACGTGGTGCTGTCGACCCTCGGCGTGCGCGCCAAGCGCAGTTTTGCCGTGTCGGACAAGCATCAGCTGGAACTGGGCGCCAGCCTCGGCTGGCAGCACAACCTGAGCAGCGTCGATGCCGACAGCCATCTGGCCTTCGCCAACGGCAACAGCGCGTTCACCGTGCAGAGCGTGTCGATGGATCGTGACGCCGCTGTGGTGGGCGTGCGCGCCGGGCTGGCGCTCAATCGCGACGTGCGGGTCAACCTCGACTACAACGGCCTGATCGGCTCGAACGAGAAAGATCACGGCGTCGGTCTGACCCTCGACTGGCAGTTCTGAGGCTTAACCGGCAGCGCCTCGCGGGCTGCCGGTTTTTCAAGAAAAGGGAGCGCTGCACATGGGATTGTTCGATTACAAAAATCCAAATGTGCAGAAGAGCCAAATGTGGGAGCGAGCTGCTCGCTCCCACAGGTACGGCGTACACATGATCGTTCCCACGCTCTGCGTGGGAATGCAGCCGGGGACGCTCTGCGTCCCACAAGATCGCAGCCTTCGGCAGTTCCTGCAGAGGCTGTGCACGATGTAATGAATGCTCCGGAGCCTCGCGCTCTGGCTGTGAGCTATCTCTGATAATTCCAACAACAAGAGAGGCAATGGCAATGGGTGTATACGACTACAAGAACTTCGGCACAGCCGATTCCGCGGCGCTGTTCAGCGATGCCATGGCGATCACGCTGTATTCCTATCACAACCTCGATAACGGCTTCGCCGCCGGTTACCAGCACAACGGCTTCGGCCTCGGTCTGCCGGCGACGCTGGTTACCGCGCTGATTGGCGGCACCGATTCGCAAGGGGTGATCCCCGGTATCCCGTGGAATCCCGATTCGGAAAAACTCGCCCTCGAGGCCGTGCAAAAGGCCGGCTGGACGCCGATCAGCGCCGCGCAATTGGGCTACGACGGCAAGACCGATGCACGCGGGACATTCTTCGGCGAGAAGGCCGGCTACACCAGCGCGCAAGTGGAAATTCTCGGCAAGTACGACGCTCAGGGTCACCTCACTGAACTGGGTATCGCCTTTCGCGGCACCAGCGGCCCGCGCGAAATCCTCATCGGTGATTCGATTGGCGACGTGATCAACGATCTGCTCGCGGCGTTCGGCCCGGCCGATTACGCAAAAAACTACGTCGGCGAAGCTTTCGGCAATCTGCTCAACGATGTCGTCGCATTTGCCCGGGCCAACGGCCTCAGCGGCAAGGACGTGCTGGTCAGCGGTCATAGCCTGGGCGGCCTGGCGGTGAACAGCATGGCTGACTTGAGCGCTGGCAAGTGGGGCGGTTTCTTCGCCGACGCCAACTACATCGCCTACGCCTCGCCGACTCAGAGCAGCACCGACAAGGTGCTGAATATCGGCTACGAAAACGACCCGGTGTTTCGTGCCCTTGACGGTTCGACCTTCAGCAGCGCTTCGGTGGGCGTGCACGACGCGCCGCATGCCTCGACCACCGACAACATCGTCAGCTTCAACGACCACTACGCCTCGAACGCCTGGAACGTGCTGCCGTATTCGATCCTGAACATTCCGACGTGGATTTCGCACCTGCCCAGCGGTTACGGCGACGGCATGACCCGCGTGCTGGAATCGAAGTTCTACGACCTGACCAGCCGCGACTCGACGATCATCGTCGCCAACCTGTCCGACCCGGCGCGGGCCAGCACGTGGGTGCAGGACCTCAACCGCAACGCCGAAACCCACAAGGGCAGCACCTTCATCATCGGCAGTGACGGCAACGACCTGATCCAGGGCGGCAGCGGCAATGATTATCTGGAAGGCCGCGCCGGCAATGACAGCTTCCGCGACAACGGCGGCTACAACGTCATTCTGGGCGGGCAGGGCAACAACACGCTCGACTTGCAGCAAACAGTGAAGAACTTTGATTTCGCCAACGACGGTGCCGGCAACCTGTACATCCGCGATGCCAACGGCGGGATCAGCATCACCCGTGACATTGGCAGCATCGTCAGCAAAGAGCCGGGTTTTCTCTGGGGCATGTTCAAGGACGACGTGCTGCACAGCGTCACGGCCACGGGGTTGAAAGTCGGCAGTAACCTCACCGCTTATGAATCGAACGTAAAAGGCACGGCCGCTGCTGACATGCTCAAGGCGCATGCCGGCGGTGACTGGCTGTTCGGGCTGGAGGGCAATGATCATTTGCTCGGCGGTGCGGGCAATGACGTGTTTGTCGGCGGCGCTGGCAACGATTTGCTGGAATCCGGCGGCGGGGCGGATACGTTTCTGTTCCACGGCGCGTTCGGCCAGGATCGGGTCGTTGGCTATACGGCCGATGACAAACTGGTGTTTCTCGGCGTACAGGGCGTGTTGCCGGGGGATGATTTGCGAGCCCATGCATCGGCCGTCGGGCAGGACACTGTGCTGACGTTTGGTGGGGATTCGGTGACCTTGGTAGGGGTGGCGCTGGGGAGCTTGAGCGCCGACGGGGTTGTCATCGCCTGAGGTTGATGCAGGGCCTGTGCCGGCCCCTTCGCGAGCAAGCTCGCTCCCACACTGGATCTGTGTCGTTCACAAATCCCTGCCAGGAGCTGCCGAAGGCTGCGATGTGATCGTTCCCACGCTCCGCGTGGGAATGCAGCCTGGGACGCTCTGCGTCCCACTCGAGAGCCGAACGCGGAGCGTCCGTGGAGGCATTCCTTTGCTGCGCATGGGAACGATCATTCAAGCCAAGTCAGTCTTCCTTGCGCACGGTCGCTACTTCATCGGCGCGAACCTTGACCTTGGCGCCGGAAATATCCTCGAACTCATAGAAACCGTCCTCGGTCTCGGTCTTCGGCATGTCCTCGGTCAGGTACTGGGTGCCGTTCTGCAACGTCACCACGGTCTGGGTCGAACAGCCGCCCAGCGCCAACAGGGCGGCGACCGCTACAGGAATGCCCAGCATCTTGATTTTCATACCCACCTCTGACTCCTTGCTTGAATGTGATTGCGGGCATTGTCGGCCCTGTAACGCGGTTGGTGCCAGCAGCGGCGGAAAAGTTCGATGGCGGCGCGAAAAAATGCCATTGATCTTTTTCCGTTTGCGCCGGGCAGGGCTGAGCTGTTATCTGTACGCATAACCAGTGTTCGCTTGCCGTGGCTTTGAATTCCCGTGACCTCCAACCCTCTCGACGATCCGTTCTATTACCTCAACAACTTCCGGCAAGTGCTTGATTGGCTTGGACTTCGCTATGCCGATGTGATGAGCGCAAGCGAGCACGGCTTCATTCGCGACTTCAACACGCTGCCGCAAGCCTCGCAGGGATTGCTGGTACGCATGGTCATGCGCAAGGGCATTCACTTTCGCGCGAGCAAACTCAACTATCTGGAAATCGGCGACATTGCCGAGGCGGCGCGACCGTTGCTCGATTACGGCTGGCTCGATGAACACGCGGATTTGACACTGGCAGAACTGTTCGATGTCTTGCTCAAGGCCGAGCTCTTGCAAGCGTTCGGCACCTTTATCGACCAACCGAAAGGGCGCAAGGACGAGTGGCTGCCGGTGCTGGCCGAACAGTTCAGCGAGGCGCAGACCCTGCGCGTCTGGGCGCCGCAACTGGCTGATCGGCTGTTCAGCCTGACCCTGATGGATTTGTGCGATCGCCTGCGCCTGATGTTCTTCGGCAATCTGTATCAGGACTGGTCGGAGTTCGTGCTGGCCGATCTGGGCATCTTCACTTATGAGAAAGTCGAGTTCTGCGCTGACTCCCGAGGCCTGCGCAGTCGTGAAGACGTCGACGCCTGCCTGTTCCTGCATCAATGCCAGTTGCGCTTCGAGGCCGGCGAAGCGCTGGACGAGATCGTCGAACAGATCAACGCCGTGCAATTCGACAACCCGTGGCTGCGCCGCCGACAAGCCAAGGCGTTGTTCCAGATCGGCCAGTACGCCGAGCGCATCGGCGACTTTGCCCTGGCCCTGAGTATTTACCGCGACTGCGCTTATCCGGGCGCACGGCTGCGGATGATCCGTGTGCTCGAGCGTTGCGGCGAATATGCACTGGCGCTGGAGCTCGGCACGCTGGCCGAACAGGCCCCGCAAAGCGCGGCTGAGCAACAAGGTTTGCAGCGCATCGTCCCGCGCCTGCGGCGCAAACTCGGTGGCCCGCCGCTCAAGCGTGCCAAGGCCAGAGAGGTCGAGCGCCTCGATTTGCACTTGCCGCGCATCGATCCGGCGCGGTCGGTGGAATTTCACGTACAAGCGCACTTGCACGCCGATGACGGCCCGGTGCATTACGTCGAGAACAGCCTGATCAATTCACTGTTCGGCCTGTTGTGCTGGCCGGCGATCTTCGCGCCGTTGCCGGGTGCGTTCTTTCACCCGTTCCAGCGCGGCCCGGTGGATCTGCTCAGCGAAGACTTCCTCGAGCGCCGCGCCGAGCTGTTCCAGGCCTGCCTGGGCGAACTCGACGACGGCCGCTACGCCGAGACCATCCGCCAGCGCTTCGTCGACAAGTGGGGCATACAGTCGCCTTTCGTGTTCTGGGGCGCGCTCAATGAAGACTTGCTGGAGCAGGCGCTGGCCTGTCTGCCCGCCGAACACCTGAAACACTGGTTCAATCGCCTGCTGCTCGACATCAAGGCCAACCGCGCCGGCATGCCGGACCTGATCCAGTTCTGGCCGCAGCACAAGACCTACCGGATGATCGAAGTCAAAGGCCCCGGCGACCGCTTGCAAGACAATCAACTGCGCTGGCTGGAGTTCTGCCACGAGCACCAGATGCCGGTGGCCGTGTGTTATGTGCAATGGGCGGAGCAGAGCGCTTGAGTTATAGCGTTGCCGTGCGTGCACTGTGCGAGTTCACCGCCAAGACCGGCGACCTCGACCTGCGCTTCACCCCGTCACCGACCGCGCTGGAAGGCATCGTCGGCCATCGCACCGTGGCCTCGCGGCGCAGCGAGCAGTACCAGAGCGAAGTGGCGCTGCAAGGTGAGTTCGGCGAGTTGAAGGTCAAGGGCAGGGCGGATGGCTACGATCCGGCGCAAAACTGCCTGGAAGAAGTCAAAACCTATCGCGGCGACCTGAGCAAGCAGCCGGCCAATCACCGCCAGTTGCACTGGGCGCAGGCGAAAATCTACGGCTGGTTGATGTGCCAGAAACTGCAATTGCAGCAGATCAATCTGGCGCTGGTGTATTTCGACGTCGTCAGCGAAAAGGAAACCTGCCTGGTTGAATCCCACAGTGCCGAGTCGCTTCAGGGGTTTTTCGCGCAGCAGTGCGCTTTGTTCCTGCAATGGGCCGAGCAGGAAATGGCCCATCGCGAAGCGCGCAATCTGGCCGCGCAGCAACTGCCGTTCCCGCACGCGGATTTTCGCCCCGGCCAACGGCATCTGGCCGAATCAGTGTTCAAAGCCGTCAGCATCGGCCGCTGCCTCATGGCCCAGGCGCCGACCGGCATCGGCAAAACCCTTGGCACGCTGTTCCCGATGCTCAAGGCCCTGGCGCCGCAGCAACTGGACAAAGTGTTCTTTCTCACCGCCAAGACTCCCGGACGCAAGCTGGCGCTGGATGCCAGCCACGTGTTGTTCAGGCAAACGCCGGACTTGCCGCTACGGGTGATGGAAATGGTTGCTCGCGATAAGGCCTGCGAGCACCCGGACAAGGCCTGTCATGGCGAATCCTGCCCGCTGGCCCAGGGTTTTTATGATCGCTTGCCGGCCGCCCGCGAATCTGCCAGCCATATCAATCTGCTCGATCAGGCGGCGATGCGTGAAGTCGCCGCGCAGCACAGCGTGTGCCCGTACTACCTCAGTCAGGAAATGGCTCGCTGGGCGGATGTGGTGGTTGCCGACTACAACTATTACTTCGACTTCAGCGCGCTGCTGTTTGGTCTGGCCCAGCTCAATCAGTGGAAAGTCGCGGTGCTCGCCGACGAGGCGCACAACCTGGTCGAGCGCGGCCGGCAGATGTACAGCGCCAGTCTCGACCAGTTCACCCTCGCCAGCGTGCGCAAAACCGCGCCCGCAGCGTTGAAGAATGCCCTGCAACGGGTCAACCGCGAATGGAACGCGCTGCATGCGCCGCAACTGGCGGCGTATCAGGCCTACGACAAGGCGCCGGACAAGCTCCTGCAAGCCATCTCGCTGTGTTGCGCGGCCATTGGCGATTACCTCAACGAACATCCGCAAGGCCTCGACAGCGGTCTGCAGAACTTCTATTTCGACTTGCTGCAATTTGCCCGGGTCGCCGAGCTGTACGACGAGCATTACCTGTTCGATATCAGCAAACGCGACCTCGACCGCAAGCGTCCACTGTCGCAACTGTGCCTGCGCAACGTGGTGCCGGCGGCGTTCATCGGTCCGCGCCTGACAGCGGCGCGCAGCACTGTGCTGTTCTCGGCCACGCTGAGCCCGCGCAACTACTACGCCGACCTGCTCGGCACGCCCGCCGACACGGTGTGCATCGACGTCGAATCGCCGTTCAGCGCCGAGCAGTTGCAGGTGCACATCGTCAGCCAGATCTCCACGCGTTTTAACCATCGCCAAGCCTCGCTGGAGCCGATCGTCGAACTGATCGCCCGCCAGTTCAGCGAGCGCCCGGGCAACTATCTGGCGTTCTTCAGCAGTTTCGATTACCTGCAACAGGTCGCGATCTTATTGGCCGAGCGCCATCCGCACATCACTCAGTGGCTGCAATCGCGGGGCATGGCCGAGGGCGCGCGGCAGGCGTTTCTCGACCAGTTCAGCGCCGACAGCCAGGGCGTCGGGTTTGCGGTGTTGGGCGGCGCGTTTGGCGAGGGCATCGATTTGCCCGGTGCGCGGTTGATCGGCGCGTTCATCGCCACGCTGGGGCTGGCGCAGCTCAACCCGGTCAACGAGCAGATGAAGCGGCGCATGGCCGCCATTTTTGGCGCCGGCTACGATTACACCTATCTGTACCCGGGCATGCAAAAAGTCGTACAAGCCGCCGGGCGGGTGATTCGCACCCGTGAGGATCGCGGCACGGTCATGCTCATTGATGACCGCTTTGCCGAAAGCCGCATCCAGCAACTGCTGCCACGCTGGTGGGCGATCAAAAGCGAACCGGCGCTGTTCAAATCGACGGATTCACGCATACTTCAGCCCATGACAGTGGCTGGTGAGTGTGATGAGTGAGAACAACAGAACCGCAGCGATCGAAGACAGCCGTTTCCGGCTGCTGATCGACGCGGTTGTCGACTATGCGATCTACATGATCGACCCCGACGGTACCATCACCAGTTGGAACTCCGGCGCAAAACGTTTCAAAGGTTATGAAGAAGCCGAGATCATCGGCGAGCACTTCTCGCGCTTCTATACCCCTGAAGACCGCGCCAACGGCATGCCGCAACGGGCGCTGGACACAGCGATCCGTGAAGGTCGCTTCGAAGGCGAGGGCTGGCGCGTGCGCAAGGACGGCACGCACTTCTGGTCGCACGTGGTGATCGATCCGATCATCGACCCCGACGGCAAGCTGCTCGGTTTCGCCAAGATCACCCGTGACCTCACCGACCGCAAAATGGCCGAGGAAACCCTCAAGCAAAGCGAACAGCAGTTCCGCCTGCTGGTGCAGGGCGTCACCGATTACGCGATCTACATGCTCAGCCCCGAAGGCTGCGTCAGCAACTGGAACCAGGGCGCGCAGCGCATCAAGGGCTATTTGCCGGAAGAAATCATCGGCCAGCATTTTTCGATTTTCTACACCCCCGAAGACCGCGAACTCGGCGAGCCGCAGCGTTCGCTGGAGATTGCCACCCGCGAAGGCCGCTTCGAGAACCGCAGCTGGCGGATGCGCAAGGACGGCACGCGCTTTCTTGCCCACGTGGTGGTTGATGCGATTCGCGGCGACACCGGCGCGTTGCTCGGCTTCGCCAAGATTACCCGCGATGTCACCGAGGCCCACGAAGCGCAGCAGGCCCTGGAAAAGACCCGCGAGGCGTTGTTCCAGGCGCAGAAGATGCAGGCGATCGGCCAACTCAGCGGCGGTATCGCCCATGACTTCAACAACCTGCTGACGGTCATTCTCGGCAACCTCGAGATCGTGCAGAAACGCATCGGCGACGCGCCGAAAATCGCTCGACTGCTGGAAAACGCCACCCAAGGAGCCTTGCGTGGTGTTTCGCTGACCCAGCGCATGCTGGCCTTCGCCCGGCGTCAAGAGCTCAAGACCGAATCGGTGGATATCCCGCAATTGGTGCAAGGCATCACCGGGCTGCTGCGCAGTTCGCTGGGGCCGGGGATTCGCATCGAAACACGTTTTCCCGACGACCTGCAGCCAGTGCTTGCCGATAGCAATCAGCTGGAACTGGCGATCCTCAATCTCGCCACCAATGCCCGCGATGCCATGCCCGACGGCGGCACGGTGATCATTCAGGCGCAAGCCGAAGTGGTGCTGGAACAAACTCATTCGACCCTCGCGGCGGGGCGTTACGTGTGCCTGAGCCTGATCGACAGCGGCGAAGGCATGGACGAAGCCACGCTGGCCTGCGCCCGTGATCCGTTCTTCACCACCAAGGGCTTGGGCAAAGGTACCGGGCTCGGCTTGTCGATGGTGCACGGCTTCATCGAGCAGTTGGGCGGGCGCTTTATTCTGAAAAGCGAGAAGGGCCACGGTACGGCGGCCGAGCTGTGGATTCCGGTGGCGCTTGAGCGTACGGCCAGTCGCCCGGCGTACAGCAACGCAGCGCCGATCGCAGTACCGCGACTCAGCGTGCTGGTGGTCGATGACGATTCGCTGGTGCTGACCAGCACCAGTCTGTTGCTGGAAGACCTCGGCCACCGCGTCATCGGCGCGACCACCGGCGCCCAGGCGCTGGCACTGTTCGATCAGGGCGAAGTGATCGATCTGGTGATCACCGACATGGCCATGCCAAAAATGAGCGGCGCGCAACTGGCCCATGCCTTGCGCATGCTCAAGCCGGATCTGCCGATCATTCTCGCCACTGGATATGCCGAACGCCTCGAGGGTTTTGCCGCTCAACTGCCGCGTCTGCCGAAACCGTTCACCCAAGCGAGTCTGGTGCAGATCATCGCTCAATCGATGAAGTGACTCGCTGGTCGATCCGGCTGAACTAGTGCTGACGCGTGCCTTTCCAAAAGTCTTGTTCACTTTTGGAGGGCACGTCTCTTGTCTCGCATATTGACCCAGCCAAGCGCTGTTGAAGAAGCCTTGGCCGAACACGACGCCAAGATGTTTGGCTCACCCAAGGAGCGCCTGGATTTCTATCGCCGGGAAATCCAGTACGAAACCAGCATCCTCGCCAACCGCACCGACGCCTACCTGGCGGCGCAGTCGTTCCTGGTGATCGCTTTCGCCTCGTGCATGGCCAACCTCAACCCGGAGTGGGGCAAGATGTTCACCCTCGTCGTGCCGCCGTTTCTCGCGCTGCTCGGGGTGCTCAGTTCATTGAATGCCTGGCCGGGGATTCGTGCGGCATACGACATCATCGATCACTGGCACTTCAAACAGAGCCAGTTGCTGCACAGCGAGCCGGTGATGGGCGCGGCGTATGACGAGTCACCACTGTTCAGCGAAATGGAATCGAGCCACAAGGGCTATCGCAAGTCGCTGCTGTTCTCGGTGCGCACACCTTGGATTTTTGCCACGTTCTGGGTGATGTTGGGGGTGTATGCGGTGTTTATTCAGGTGACCAATCCTTGAGGTGGATTGGTCGGGGGCAGGGGACAGGTGCTGGATTTTGTGGTGTCTGTGAGATCTTACCCCCTCACCCCAGCCCTCTCCCCAAGGGGGCGAGGGGGAAAGGGAGCAGATCTTCATGCTTTTCAAAATCTACATTCGGCGCGGTATGCCAGGTCGGTGTAGCACGTGAGAACACCTCGGTCAGTCCCCTCTCCCTCGGGGAGAGGGCTAGGGTGAGGGGCTTTTGACTTTTTTCACGCAGGTTCCAGCTCACGCCGCGCAGTTACAGCATTCTGCACCGCCGTCGGAATCGGCGGGAAATCCTCATTCAGCACACACAGATGATCAATCGCATCTTCAAATTTCGCATCGGCTTTCTTGCGCAGTGCCCGGTATTGCTCAAAGCGTTCGAAGTCGGTCGGCGTCTGTTCCAGCAGCGCGTTGGCCGCTCGGTTCAGTTCGTGGGCTTCTTCGAACAGTTGACGATTGCGTTCCAGAGCCAGTGCTCTGCAAGCCTTGATTTGCGCAGGAGTCGAGCATTCGTTCATGACCGTGACCTTGTTTGTGTCGGGGTTCCGTTTAATAGGCTGTTCACCGCAGGGGAACCGAACCTGCCGGGCCGCGCTGATGATTGGCGCGGTTAAAGTTGTGACCGTTGGGTCGCGCCCGGCGATCCATTTTTTTGCAGAAAAATCTTCGATCATTTCCAGCCAAGCGCAGCGGTCGAAGAATCAGCTTTTTCGTTGTTTCAGGCTTTCATAGCGCGCCAGCATCGGTTGTGTGCTGACGCCATGCAGCAGAATGCTCAGGGCCACTACTGACAAAGTGATGTCGGTACAGACCTTGGCCACGTCTGAATCCAGGCCATGGTTCAAAGCGAAGAACAGATAGAACAGGCTGCCGATGCCGCGAATGCCAAACCAGCCGATCAACAAACGCTGCGGCCCGCTGAGCAGGTTGCCCCACGGCATCAGCGCCACGCTCAGCGGACGAATCAGGCAGAACAGCACCGCGCCGATCCACAACGCCCGCCAGTCCCAGTGCGCTATCAGCACGACGCCGAGCAGGGTCACCAGAAACACTTCCATCGCCCGCTCGACCAGACTGCCGAACGCCAGCATGTCGCCCATCATGATCCCCGCTGCAACCTGGCTGTCTTCCAGTTGCTCGGTATCGCCATGCACGGCGTTCTGCGGTTCGACGTTCTGATGACCGACCACCGGCTGCACCAGGTGCTCGGCAGGTGCCTGGGTGATGCCCGTGGATTTGACTTCCTCCTGACGCAGCCCCAGGCCAGCAGCGAAGACCGCGAGAAAGCCGTAGCCGCCAATGGCATCGGCGACCACGTAGGACAGCGCGATCAGCGCGAGAGTGAGGTAATCGTTGGGGCCGAGGGTGCTGTCCTCGTTGTGAATGCGCAGCAACAGGGCGATCCGGCCGATGCCGCGACCCATGGCGTAACCGATTAACAGACCTGCCGGCACTGCCCAGAGCAAATCGTTTAAAAACCACTGTTGCAAGTCGCTGAAACTGCCGTCGGAGTGCAACAGCAGTAAGCCGAGGAATACAAAGGGGAAAGCCACGCCATCATTGAGCCCGGCCTCTCCGGAGAGGCCGAAACGCACGCTGTCGACGTCCTGGGCATCATTGACCTGCACCAGTGCGGCGAGCACCGGGTCGGTCGGTGCCAGAATCGCACCGATCAGCAAGGAAGGCCCCCACGGCAATTGCAGGCCCCAGTGCAACAGCAGACACACGCCGATGATGCTCAGAATCATCACTGGTCCGGCGAGACCAAAAGCGATGCGCCAGGTCTTGTTGCGCAGTGGCAGGCGCAATTTCAAACCGCAGACGAACAAAGAAAAGAGCACCGCGACCTCAGTCAGGTGCTCCATCCACAGCGACGATTCTTCCAGCGGCAATTGCAGCAGGTCGAGGCCGCTGGGGCCGATGGCGATGCCCAGCAGCAGGCACACCGCCGAGGTGGTGACCGGCATCCAGCGCAACCATGACGACGTCAGGGCCAGCGTCAGCAGCACGGCGCCGAGCACCGCGACCCATACGCCGAAACTCATGACCGCTCACAGCAGCGAATTTTCAAGGACAGGCGCACCGGGTCAGCTCACGGTCGTGCGCAGGTACTCGGGGATGAGCACGTTGAACCACAGCAGAATCATCGACACCAGCATGGTCACCAGCACCAGCAGGCCAACGCCCCACACGCACGCCGAATACAGCAGGCCCTGCTCCTTGCGCTCATGCATGAAGGTCGGCAAGCCGACGAACAGCAGAAACGTCGAATAGATCGACGCTGCGCCGAGCACCAGAATCGCCAGCCAGCGGCTCGGGTACAGCCCGGCAATGCCGGCGAGGAAAAACGGCGTCACCGTGTAGGCGGCAAAACCGATGCATTGATTGAGCGTTGGCCGCGCATCGAACGACCGCGACATCCATCGAATGAACCCGCCCATGACCGCGACACCGGCGACGATCGTCACGTACAGCAACACGCTCAGTTGCAAGGCGCTGGCCGTGCTCAACCGCACGTTTTCACCCACGGCAAGGCTCCAACCGACCTGGGTGGTGCCGATGAACAGGCACACGGCCGGAGTCAGCGCGAGCAGCAGCAGATGCGCGAGATAGTGGCGGGGATGGGTTTCTTCTTCGCGGCGGATATCGGTCCAGGCGAAGTTGGGTTGGGTGAAGAGTCTGACGAGGGGGGCGGACATGACAACCTCCTGTTCCTGTTGGCCCGTAGGCGCTTACAGGTATGGAGAGATGCCATGCCGCTCGGGTTCAGTTTTTCTGCTGCACGGTTACAGCATCGGTTTGCCGCCGGTCACGCCGTAGCGCTGGCCGGTGATATAGCTGGCTTCGTCGGAGGCCAGCAGCACGTAAATCGGCGCGACTTCCACCGGTTGGCCGGGACGGCCGAGCGGGGTGCTGCCGCCGAAGTTCTGCACTTCTTCATCGGGCATGGTCGAGACGATCAGCGGCGTCCAGATCGGGCCAGGGGCGACGCTGTTGACGCGAATTTCCTTCGGCCCGAGCATCTGCGCCAGGCCACCGGTGAAGTTGGCGATTGCGCCTTTGGTGGTGGCGTAGGCCAGCAGGGTCGGCTTGGGCATGTCCGAGTTGACCGAACTGGTGTTGATGATCGACGAACCGGGGCGCATGTGTTTGATCGCCGCCTGGCAGATCCTGAACATGGCGGTGATGTTAACGTCGAAGGTCATCACCCATTCGTCATCGGGGATTTCTTCAAAGTTTTCTTGGGTCATCTGGAACGCGGCGTTGTTGACCAGAATGTCGATGCGGCCAAAGCGCTCGACGGTCTTGTCGACCAGCGCCTGACATTGCGCCTTCTCGGCGATATCGCCCGGCAGCAGGATGCACTGACGCCCGGCCTGCTCGACCCAGCGTGCGGTTTCCTTGGCGTCCTCGTGTTCATTCAAGTACGCCACGGCGACGTCGGCGCCTTCACGGGCGAAGGCAATCGCCACCGCGCGACCAATGCCGCTGTCAGCGCCGGTGATCAGCGCAATCTTGCCGGCCAGACGGCCGGAACCGACGTAACTTTGCTCGCCGCAGTCTGGATACGGCTCCATCTTGCGTTGCGAGCCGGGCACCGGTTGGGCTTGTTTCGGGAAGGGTGGTTTTGGATAGTCAGTCATCGCAGGGTCTCCTGATTTCAAGGCCAGTGTTCCGGGTTGACCCGGTGGGTTTGCCTTGAGTTCGATCGGATTTGCGCTGGATTTTGGTTGGCTATGCAAAACCAATGTGGGAGCGAGCCTGCTCGCGAAAGAGTCTGTCAGACGGTAAATATGTCGACTGACAGACCGCTTTCGCGAGCAGGCTCGCTCCCACAGGGGATCATTTACACAGGGGAATCTCGGGGCAGGATCAGAGATTGCGGTTAGCCAAAGCCCGCTCCATCCGCGCAACCCCTTCTTCCAGCAACGCCCTCGGGCAACCGAAGTTCAAGCGCACAAACTGCTGATGCCGGTCACCAAAATCGAGCCCGGCACTCAGCCCGACCTTGCCCTGTTCGAGGAAGAACCGCTGCGGATCCGGCAGGTCCAGCGCGGTGCAATCGAGCCACGCCAGATACGTGCCCTGCGGCACATTGATGGTCACGCCCGGCAGGCGCGTGCGCACCGCGTCTACCAGCCAGTCGCGGTTGGCCTGCAGGTAGGTTTTCAGTTCGGCGAGCCACGGCGCGGCTTCGCTGTAGGCGACGCGGGTGGCTTCCATGCCCAGCGGGTTGACGCTGTCGACCATGCCGCAGCGAGCGTGGTTGACGCGCTCACGCAGGGCGGCGTCCTGGATGATCATGAACGAGGTCTTCAGACCGGCGATGTTGTAAGCCTTGCTCGCCGACATCAGGGTGATCGTGCGTTTGGAAATCTCGGGGCTCAGCGATGCGGTGGGAATGTGCACGCGGCCGTCGAAGCACAGTTCGGCGTGAATCTCGTCGGAGATGATCCACGCGTCCTGCGCTGCGCAGATATCCGCCACTGCCTGCAATTCTTCGCGGGCGAAGACCTTGCCGATCGGGTTGTGCGGGTTGCTCAACAGCAGGGCGCCGCCGCCTTTCAGCGACTCGCGCAGTGCGTCCAGCGGCGTGGCGTAGGTGCCATCGGCCTGGGCGTTGAATTCCAGCTCGACCTTGTTCAGGCCCCAATGCCCCGGTGCGTGACGCAGTGGCGGGTAGTTCGGCACTTGCACGACGACATTCTGCTGCGCCTGGACCAAAGCCTTCAGCGCCATGTTGAAGCCCGATTCCACGCCCGGGAGGAAGATCAGCTCCTGCGGTTTGACCTGCCATGAATACTTGTGCCACAGGTCAGCGACGATGGCTTCACGCAGGTTGTCCTGGGCCACGCTGTAACCGAGCAGCGGGTGCAGCAGGCGCTGTTGCAAGGCTTCGACGATGACCGGCGGCGCGGCAAAATCCATATCAGCGACCCACATCGGCAACACATCGGCCGGGTAGCGGCTCCACTTGGTGCTGCCAGTGTGGTGGCGGTCGAACAACTGATCAAAATCGAAAGTCATGCGCGGTCTCGTCAAGGCGGAGTTGGTTCTGCCGGACATTCTATGCGCAACTCGTTCCCTGTAGGAGTGAGCCTGCTCGCAATAGCGATCTGACTGATCGTTCCCACGCTCCGCGTGGGAATGCAGCCCGGGACGCTCTGCGTCCCAGTGGAACGCGGAGCGTCCCTTGAGGCGTTCCCACGCAGAGCGTGGGAACGATCAATACCTCGAGATTGCAGATGAAACACCCGACGGTCGGTTTTCACACAATCGGCAAGGTCTTTGTCTACAGTGAAAAAGTCGGCGCCAAGGCGTCGCAACCGTGATTGTCCAGATAAAGCCCGGCGCAAGTACCGGGTTCCACCTGATCAGGAGTGCACGATGGATCTCAGCCGTCGTCAGTTCTTCAAGGTCGCCGGTATCGGCCTTGCAGGCTCAAGCCTGGGCGCGTTGGGCATGGCCCCGACGGCGGCCTTCGCCGAGCAGGTGCGTCACTTCAAGCTCGCCCACACCCGTGAAACCCGCAACACCTGCCCGTATTGCTCGGTCGGTTGCGGTTTGATCATGTACAGCCAGGGCGATGCCGGCAAGAACGTGGCGCAAAACATCATTCACATCGAAGGCGACGCCGACCACCCGGTCAATCGCGGCACCCTGTGCCCGAAAGGCGCGGGCCTGCTCGACTTCATTCACAGCCCCGGCCGCTTGCAGTACCCGCAGGTGCGCAAGCCCGGCAGCAATGAATGGACGCGCATCGGCTGGGACGAAGCCCTCGATCGCATCGCCGACCTGATGAAGGCCGACCGCGACGCCAACTTCATCGAGAAAAATGCCAACGGGCAAACGGTGAATCGCTGGCTGACCACCGGTTTTCTCGCGGCATCGGCGGCATCCAACGAAGCCGGCTACATCACCCAGAAGGTGATTCGCAGCCTCGGTCTGCTGGGGTTCGATAACCAGGCGCGTGTCTGACACGGCCCGACGGTGGCAAGTCTTGCCCCGACGTACGGCCGTGGTGCCATGACCAACACCTGGACCGATATCGCCAACGCGAATCTGATCCTGGTGATGGGCGGCAACGCAGCAGAAGCGCATCCGTGCGGCTTCAAATGGGTGATCGAGGCCAAGGCGCACAATGCTGCGCGGCTGATCGTGGTCGATCCGCGTTTTACCCGGACCGCTTCGGTGGCCGACTATTACGCGCCGATCCGCACCGGTACCGACATCGCCTTCATGGGCGGGTTGATCAATTACCTGCTGACCGAGGACAAGATCCAGCACGAATACGTGCGCAATTACACCGACGTGTCGTTCATCGTCAAAGCCGGTTATGGCTTCGAAGACGGCCTGTTCAGCGGCTATGACGCGGAAAAACGCAGCTACACCGACAAGTCCGGCTGGGGTTATGAATTCGCCGAGGACGGTTTCGTCCGCGTCGACCCGACCCTGCAAGACCCGCGCTGCGTTTATCAATTGATGAAGCAGCATTACAGCCGCTACAACATCGACCTGGCCAGCCAGATCTGCGGCATGCCGGTCGACGCGATGCAGAAAATCTGGGAAGAAATTGCCACCTGCTCGACGCCGGGCAAGACCATGACGATTCTTTATGCGCTCGGCTGGACGCAGCACTCGATCGGCGCGCAGATCATCCGCAGCGCGGCGATGGTGCAATTGCTGTTGGGCAATGTCGGCATGCCTGGCGGTGGCGTCAATGCGCTGCGCGGGCACTCGAACATTCAGGGCCTGACCGACCTCGGTCTGCTGTCCAACGCCTTGCCCGGCTACCTCACGCTGCCCAGCGACAGCGAGCAAGACTACGGTCAGTTCATCTTCAAACGCACACAGGTTCCGCTAAGACCGGGGCAGCTCTCGTATTGGCAGAACTACAGCAAATTCCACGTCAGCCTGATGAAATCCTGGTACGGCGCCAATGCCACCGCCGAGAACAACTGGCTGTTCGACCATTTGCCGAAGCTCGACATCCCTAATTACGACGTGCTGAAAATGTTCGACCTGATGAGCCAGGGCAAGGTTAACGGCTACTTCTGCCAAGGCTTCAATCCGATCGCCGCGTTGCCGGACAAGAACCGCGTGATGGGCGCGTTGGCCAAGCTCAAGTGGTTGGTGGTGATGGACCCGCTCGCCACGGAAACCTCGGAGTTCTGGCAGAACGTCGGGCCATACAACGACGTGAAAACCGAGGAAATCCAGACCGAAGTCATTCGCCTGCCGACCACCTGTTTTGCCGAAGAGGACGGCTCGCTGGTCAACAGCAGTCGCTGGCTGCAATGGCACTGGAAAGGCGCCGATGGCCCCGGCGAAGCGCAGACTGACATTCGCATCATGAGCGAATTGTTCCTGCGCCTGCGCCAGCGTTATCAGAGCGAGGGCGGCAAGTTTCCTGATCCGCTGCTGAAACTGTCGTGGCCGTACAAGATTCCCGACGAGCCTTCACCGGAAGAACTGGCGCGGGAAATCAACGGCACCGCTGTCAGCGATTTCACCGATGCCAGTGGCGTTACGGTCAAGGCCGGCACGCAACTGGCCGGCTTCGGTTTGCTCAAGGATGACGGCAGCACCGCGTCCGGTTGCTGGATTTTTGCCGGCAGCTGGACCGAGGCCGGCAACCAGATGGCCCGGCGCGATAACGCCGACCCATTCGGCATGCACCAGCATCAGGGCTGGGCGTGGGCGTGGCCGGCGAATCGGCGGATTCTCTACAACCGCGCCTCGGCGGACCCGGCGGGCAAACCGTGGGATCCGAAAAAGCGGCTGGTGTGGTGGAACGGCAAGACCTGGACCGGCACCGATGTGCCGGACTACAAGGCCGACGTGCCGCCGGAAGCCGGGATGAACCCGTTCATCATGAACCCCGAAGGCGTCGCGCGGTTCTTCGCCGTCGACAAGATGAACGAAGGCCCATTCCCTGAGCACTACGAGCCGTTTGAAACGCCGATCGGCATCAACCCGCTGCACCCGCAGAACAAGAAGGCCATCAGCAACCCGGCGGCGCGGATCTTCGATTCGGTCTGGGAAACCCTCGGCGAAGCCAAGGACTTCCCGTACGCCGGCACCAGTTACCGGCTCACCGAGCATTTCCACTTCTGGAGCAAGCACTGCAAGTTGAACGCGATTGCCCAGCCTGAGCAGTTCGTGGAAATCGGCGAGGTGCTGGCGAACGAGAAGGGCATCGCTGCCGGTGATCGCGTGCGGGTCAGCTGCAAGCGCGGCTTTATCGAAGCGGTGGCGGTGGTGACCAAACGGATCCGGCCGCTGCAGGTCAACGGCCAGGTCGTGCATCAGATCGGCATCCCGCTGCACTGGGGTTTCACCGGCCTGACGCGTCACGGTTACCTGACCAACACCCTGGTGCCGTTCCTCGGCGATGGCAACACTCAGACCCCGGAATCCAAGTCATTCCTGGTCAACGTGGAGAAACTGTAAATGGCCAGCCAAGACATCATTGCCCGCTCGGCCACCACCACTGTGCCGCCGTCGGTTAGGACCCAGCAGGGCGTTGCCAAGCTGATCGACACCACCAAATGCATCGGTTGCAAGGCCTGCCAGGTCGCCTGCTCGGAATGGAACGAGCTGCGCGACGAGGTCGGCCACAACCACGGCACCTACGACAATCCGCAGGATCTGACGGCGGATTCGTGGACGCTGATGCGCTTCACCGAGCACGAAACCGACGCCGGCAACCTTGAGTGGCTGATCCGCAAGGACGGCTGCATGCACTGCGCCGAACCCGGTTGCCTGGCCGCGTGCCCGAGCCCCGGGGCGATCATTCAGCATGCCAACGGCATCGTCGATTTCGATCAGGACCACTGCATCGGTTGTGGCTATTGCATCACCGGTTGCCCGTTCAACATTCCGCGCATTTCGCAGAAGGATCACAAGGCCTACAAATGCACGCTGTGTTCCGATCGGGTTGCGGTAGGGCTGGAGCCGGCCTGCGTGAAAACCTGCCCGACCGGCGCGATCGTCTTCGGCACCAAGGAAGACATGAAGGAACACGCCGCTGAACGCATCGTCGACCTGAAAAGCCGTGGCTTTGAAAATGCCGGTCTGTACGACCCGGCAGGCGTTGGTGGCACCCACGTGATGTACGTGCTGCACCACGCCGACACGCCGAAAATCTACGCCGGTTTGCCGGACCATCCGGCGATCAGTCCGCTGGTGGGTTTGTGGAAAGGCATCAGCAAACCCCTCGGCCTGCTGGCGATGGGCGCGGCGGTGCTGGCCGGGTTCTTCCACTACGTGCGCATCGGCCCGAATCGTGTCGAGGAGGATGAGCATCCGACGCCACCCGACACCTCGGTGCACGTGGTCGATCCGGCGGTGCACACCTTCGATCCACGCGAGGAGGAGCGGCCATGAGCAACAAGACGATCCTGCGTTACAGCGCCAACCAGCGCACCAATCACTGGCTGGTGGCGATTCTGTTTTTCATGGCCGGGTTGTCCGGGCTGGCGTTGTTTCATCCGTCGCTGTTCTGGCTCAGTAATCTGTTCGGCGGCGGCACCTGGACGCGGATCCTGCACCCGTACATGGGCATCGCCATGTTCGTGCTGTTCCTCGGTCTGGTGTTCAGCTTCTGGCGCACCAACTTCTTCATCGCCAATGACCGCCAGTGGCTGCGGCGGATCAATCGGGTGATGGTCAACGACGAAGAAAGCGTGCCGCCGGTGGGCAAATACAACGCCGGGCAGAAGTTGCTGTTCTGGACTTTACTGCTGTGCATGCTCGCGTTGCTGTTCACCGGGCTGGTGATCTGGCGCGCGTGGTTCAGCGCGTATTTCGGCATCAGCGTGATCCGCTGGGCCATGCTGTTGCATGCGCTGGCCGGGTTCGTGCTGGTGCTGAGCATCATCGTGCACATCTACGCCGGTTTGTGGATCAAGGGTTCGGTCGACGCCATGCTGCATGGCTGGGTCAGCCGGCCGTGGGCGAAGAAACACCATGAACTGTGGTACCGCGAGGTGACCCGCGACGAACAGCCTCGGGACGTGCCCGAGCGACCGCTGACGAAAAAGGGCTGACTTTTGCCAAGCATTCTTGAACCTGGGGAAATCGAGGCGGCGGCCAGTTCGCCGCCGTTTCTGTATCTGCCGCCGCGTGACCTGTTTGCCCTGCGTGCAGAGCGGCTTGAGCGTCTGGCCGAGGGCAATGGGTTGGCGGATTATCTGCGGCTGATGGCCGGGTTGTGCCGGGCGCAGCAGCAGGTCTTCGACGATCCGCCGCTCACCGCGCCGTTTGATGCGCAGCGTCTCGAAGCCTGTCAGCAGCATGGTCTGCCGCCGTTCGCCGCAGACACCTTGGTGCGCGAGGATGCCTGGCAGCCGTGGCTGAATGCCTTGCTGCAGCGCTATGTGCCAGCGGACCAGCCTGCGGTGATCGACGCGCTGGATACTTTGCGCGGCGCCAGTCCCAGCCAGTTGCGCGCGTGGGCGGTGGCGCTGGTCAGTGGGCAATACTCGCTAGTCCCAGCGGCGCTGGTGCCGTTTCTCGGCGCGGCGCTGCAAACCGCCTGGAGCCACTGGCTGCTCAGCGTGCCGCAGCTGCAACTCAAACCCGGTGACAGCCTCAGCCAATGCCCGGCCTGTGGTTCACCTGCCATGGCCGGGGTCATTCGCCATCGCGGCAAGCACAACGGTTTGCGTTATCTGGTGTGTTCGCTGTGCGCCTGCGAATGGCATGTGGTGCGGGTCAAGTGCGTGTATTGCGAGCAAAGCAAAGGCCTCGAGTACCTGAGCCAGGAAGACGATCGGCACAGCGCCGAACAGGCCCCGCTGCGCGCCGAAGTCTGCCCGAGCTGCAACAGCTACCTGAAATTGCTCTACCTGGAGAACGACCCCGAAGCCGAAGCGTTGTCGGCAGATCTCGGCAGTTTGCTGCTGGACATGCGCCTGGCCCAGGACGGCTATCAGCGTCTGGCCCCCAATCTGCTGCTGGCGCCGGGAGAAGACTGACCAGCGCAAAATTGTGGGAGGGAGGTGTGCTCCCACAGGTTTTTGTGGTGACCAACAATGTTCATTCCACCCCGAATCACTGTGGGAGCTGGCTTGCCAGCGATTCGGTCGGCACATCCACCGCCTTCTTTGACTGACCCACCGCAATCGCTGGCAAGCCAGCCACAGATTTGTGTGCCGAATCACAAAGCCCGGTCAGCCCCGGATTTCCCTGTGGGAGCGAGCCTGCTCGCGAAGGCGTCAGGTCAGCCACCTCCACATTGACTGACACACCGCATTCGCGAGCAAGCTCGCTCCCACAGGTTTTATGGTGACCAACAATGTTCATTCCACCCCGAATCCCTGTGGGAGCTGGCTTGCCAGCGATTCGGTCGGCACATCCACCGCCTTCTTTGACTGACCCACCGCAATCGCTGGCAAGCCAGCTCCCACAGTTTTATGTGCCGAATCACAAAGCCCGGTCAGCCCCGGATTTCCCTGTGGGAGCGAGCCTGCTCGCGAAGGCGTCAGGTCAGCCACATCCACATTGACTGACACACCGCATTCGCGAGCAGGCTCGCTCCGGCAGTGCGTCTACACTTCTGAAACCCTTTTGGGATCAAGCTTGCTCCCAAAAGGGATTGTTTCAGTGAAATCAGGAGTGGCTGATGTCTTCCAGCGTTGCCCTGCGGTTGCCGTCCATTGATGGCTTGTTGCGTCATCCGGCGTGCGCGCCGTTGGCCGAGCGTTACGGCCGGGATTCGTTGCTGACGGGCCTGCGTCAGTTGCTCGATGAGTTGCGGCCCGGCGTGTTGAGCGGCCAATTGGCGGCGGTGGAGATCGGCCCCGAAGTGCTCGCCGGCCGCGTCGGCGAACGCTTGGCGCAACAACAACGCAGCCAGGTGCGCCGGGTATTCAACCTGACCGGCACGGTGCTGCACACCAATCTCGGTCGCGCGTTGCTGCCCGAGGAAGCCATCGAAGCAGTGCAAATGGCCGCACGCTATCCGCTCAATCTCGAGTTCGATCTGGCCAGCGGCAAGCGCGGTGATCGTGACGATCTGATCGAAGGCCTGATCCGCGAATTGACCGGTGCCGAAGCGGTGACCGTGGTCAACAACAATGCCGCTGCCGTGCTGCTGACCCTCAACAGCCTCGGCGCGCGCAAGGAAGGCATCATCTCGCGCGGTGAACTGATCGAAATCGGCGGCGCCTTCCGCATCCCCGACATCATGGCCCGCGCCGGCGTGCGCCTGCAGGAAGTCGGCACCACCAACCGCACCCATGCCCGCGATTACGAAGCGGCAATCGGCCCGCGCAGCGGGTTGATCATGCGCGTGCATGCCAGTAACTACAGTATCGAAGGCTTCACCGCGCGGGTGCCGACTGCGGAACTGGCCGAGTTGGCGCACGCTCATGGCTTGCCGTTGCTGGAAGATCTGGGCAGCGGCAGTCTGCTCGACCTGACGCGCTGGGGCCTGCCGGCGGAACCGACGGTGCGGCAGGCCTTGCTCGATGGCGCCGACATCGTCACCTTCAGCGGCGACAAATTGCTCGGCGGGCCGCAGGCCGGATTGATTGTCGGGCGCAAAGAACTGATCGCGAAGATCAAGAAAAATCCACTGAAACGCGCGCTGCGGGTCGACAAGTTGACCCTGGCCGCGCTGGAAGCGGTGCTCGGTCTGTACCGCGACCCTGATCGCCTCGCCGAGCGTCTGCCGAGTCTGCGTCTGCTGACCCGTCCGCAAGCCGAGATTCATGCGCAGGCTCTGCGTTTGCAACCGTTGCTCGCCGATGTCTTGGGCGAGATCTGGCAGGTCAGTGCAATCGAGGCGTTGGGCATGATCGGCAGCGGCAGCCAACCGGTGGCGCGTCTGCCGAGCGCGGCGCTGTGTTGTCGCCCGCAAGTGTCCAAGCGCTGGCGCGGGCGTTATCTGCTCAATCTCGAAGCGGCGTTGCGCGGTTTGCCGATCCCGGTGCTCGGGCGAATCGGCGACGATGCGCTGTGGCTGGATCTACGCCAGCTCGACGATGAGCCAGCGTGGCTGGCGCAGTTGCCGCAATTGCAGGTCGACCGGTGATCGTCGGCACGGCGGGGCACATCGACCACGGCAAGACTTCGCTGTTGCAAGCGCTGACGGGACAAACCGGCGACCGCCGCCCGCAGGAGCGCGAACGCGGCATGACCATCGACCTCGGTTATCTCTACGCCGAGCTAGAAGCGGGCGCCGGGCTGACCGGCTTCATCGACGTGCCCGGCCACGAAAAATTCACCCACAACATGCTCGCCGGCGCACAGGGCATCGATCTGGTGTTGCTGGTAGTCGCGGCGGATGACGGGGTGATGCCGCAGACCCGCGAGCATCTGGCGATCGTCGAACTGCTCGGCATCCCCCGCGCGCTGGTGGCGATCACTAAATGCGACCGGGCCGGAGCGGGCAGGGTGGAAGAGGTGCAGCGCCAAGTGCTGGATCTTCTGGCGTCCGGGCCATTCGCGGATGCGCCGATTTTTACGGTGTCGAGCGTGAACGGGCAGGGCGTCGATGAGTTGCGCGCGGCGTTATTGCAGGCACAGAACGAGGTGCAGGCACGCGGTTGCGAGGGCGGCTTTCGTCTGGCGATCGATCGGGCTTTCAGCGTCGCGGGTGCGGGGATTGTGGTCACGGGCACGGCGTTGTCGGGCACGGTTGCGGTGGGCGACAAACTTGTCTTGGGGCCCGCGGGCAAATCGGTACGCATCCGTGGCCTGCACGCGCAAAACCAGGCCGCCGAACGAGCGTTCGCTGGTCAACGCGTGGCATTGAACCTCAGCGGCGATCGTCTGGAACTGGCGCAAATCCACCGTGGCCAATGGCTGCTGGCGGACTGGCTGCACGCCCCGACCCAGCGCATCGACATCGACTTTCAACTGTTGCCCGGCGAGCGCACCTTCGAACACTTTCACCCGGTGCATCTGCACCTTGGCACCCAGGATGTCATCGCCCGCGTCGCCTTGCTGCAAGGCCCGCGCCTGAGCCCCGGCGAGCGCATGTTCGCGCAATTGCTGATCAACGCGCCGGTGCACGCGGTGAAGGGTGATCGGTTGATCCTGCGTGACTCCAGCGCCCAGCGCACATTGGGCGGCGGTGTTGTGCTCGACCCATTCGCCCCGGCCCGTCAACGCCGCAGCCCGGAACGCCTCGCCCAACTGCAAACCCTCGCTCTCAGCGTCAGCCTCGAACAAGCCCTGCCGGCTCTGCTCAACCACAGCCCCGGCGGCCTCGACCCGCAACGCCTGGAACGCCAGTTCAACCGCCCGCGCCCGCAGTGGTCGCTGGCGGAAAACATCCGCCTGATCGACACCCGCCAAGGTCCGCTGCTGTTCAACGTGCAGCGCTGGGGCCAGTTGAAATTCACCTTGCTCGAACAACTGGCGCGATTCCACGAACAGGAACCCGACCAGATGGGGCCGGACCGCGATCGCCTGCGCCGCTTCAGCGCGCTGGCACTGGAACGCTCGACGTTAATCAGCCTGCTCGACGAACTGCTCAACGCCGGCTCCATCCTCGCCAGCGGCCCCTGGCTGCACCTGCCCGACCATCAAGTGCGCCTGAATGCCGACGACGAAATCCTCTGGCAGCAATTACAGCCGTTGTTCGAACAGGCCGGTTTCGACCCGCCCTGGGTGCGCGACGCCGCGAAAATGCTCGGCGAAGACGACGCCCGCGTCCGCCTGCTGCTGCGCAAACTCGCACGCTTGGGCCTGATGCACCAAGTGGTGCGCGACCTGTTCATCAGCGACATCGTCCTGCGGCAAATGGCGGCGCTGCTGCTGAAACTCGCCGAAGAAAATCCAGCGATTGAGGTGACAACTTTTCGTGATGCGCTAGGCTTGGGACGCAAACGCTGTATTCAGTATCTGGAGTATTTCGACCGACTCGGCCTGACCCGCCGCCTCGGCGAATCCCGCCAGATCCGCCCCGACAACGCGCTGGCTGACGCCTGCGCACCCTGAGTTCAGGAAGACAATCGCGCCCGGTGGCGCGGCCGGGCTTCAAACCCGGTTGGGGACGGCATCCGTTCCCGGGCAGGTTCGACTCCGGCTGTCTTCCGCCAGTCTCCCAAAAGCAAAGATCGCAGCCTTCGGCAGCTTCTACATCGATTTGTGGAGCTGCCGAAGGCTGCGATCTTTGGTTTTCGGTGATACGAGAAGGTTAGAGATTACGCTGCGCTTCCATCCGGTCATGCAAGATTCTGATTATCGCGATCCCATAGGCGGTGATTCGAAAATAAATCACGTGACTCTCCACGCTGCAGCGTCGGTAACCGGGGCGGATCGCGTCGCATGCGGGTGCTGTTTTGGGACGATCAGCCAACTGCTCGAAAGACGCAGTCAGGATGTCGATGTAGCGATTGGCCTGATCCAAACCCCATTGTTGAGCTGTATAGGTCCAGATAGCCTCAAGATCCGCTTCGGCGGCGGGGGTAAGTCGGTATTCAGCCATGCGCCCTCAACATTCTCTTTTTGAAAGCATCAGCATCGAATGGCCGGGGGGCACCACTGGATTCTCCTTCTCGAAGGGCTGCGCGGACGGTTTCCAGTTCAGCGTTTCGCTCTTGCTCTCGACGGATCAAATCGCGGATATATTCGCTGTCGTTGGTGTAATGTCCCGCTTCTATTTGAGCTTTGATCCAATGGTCTTGCTGGTCAGTCACGGTTATGGTTTTTCGTACGGTAGCCATGGTCGGGCCTTTTGCGGGTGGGGAACTTTGCGCAAATTATCATACTAATGGTGCGCTAACGAGTATGAGCCTGGCCGTTACAAGAACGAATCACAGCCTTCGGCAGCTCATGCGTATATCACTCGAGCTGCCGCAGGCTGCATTTTCAGACCCGCGACCGAATCTGCTGCCCGAGCACATCCATCGGGTTAAATAATCCGTCCCCTTTGTGATCGCGAGCAGGCTCGCTCCCACATTTGGAATGCGGTCAATCTGTGGGAGCGGGCCTGCTCGCGAAAGGGTCATTACGGCCGGCACAAAGACTCGACTCATCCACGCTGTTTAAATCAATGGTATGGCTATTCGTCAAGCAACAAGGGAAGCTTCCGCCGTCGACCTATGACAGGGTAACTACCGCTGATGGTAGTTAGGCCGATGGCCACCCCCATATGTCGATGATCTGCGGGGTCGGGAGGAACGGCTTTACCATTGGCAAACAGATAGGTGATTTGGGCTTGGTCGTTTATGGCAATGGTGCCATAAAAATTAGGAGATCTCTGACCTAGAAAACTTGATTGAAACTGAAAACAGATGGGGGGGTTGAAGGTTTGCGTGGTAGTCCTTGTAAACGGAATAGGCTCCAGGCCCTGATCTCGCAGGTAGGCGTGCGCCGCACTCCAAGTTAAAGGTCGGGAATCAGCGAGTAATTCGTATACGTTGGAACACCTCACCGGATACTGAGCAGTTCTCCCCGCTGCATCTCGCACTTCGATCACAGTTGACCCGTTTGAGACAGAGTAGACCTCACCCGTCGTGAAGTGGACGGTTGCGATGTGCACGTTGTGAGAGGTGAAGGTAAAAGGCGGGGTTCCATCAACTGGAAGCCGAGTTGCATGGGACTGTGGAGACTTATAGCTGGTTCGGGTCCAGTCTGGCTGATAAGTGGATTGCGGGGACATATAGTAGTTGAGGCCGTCGAGCAGCATTTCCGACGGATCTATCTTCAATGGCTTGGCCACACTCACCGTATAAGTACGCACCCGAAGCGGCACCGCTTTTGTCTTGTCCTTAAGCGCATCAAGATTGACGGCACAAACCACTCTCAACGAGCTTCCATCTTTCAGGTTCTTCAACCACTCGACTTGCGCCAGGAACGAAATCCTGTCGGCCAGTTCACTAGGCCCGCCGGTCGAAACTTCCTTGGTTACCGGGTTTCCATCCGCGTCGACGCCTTCAAAATCAACCCAGACCGGGTGGGTCTGTTGCATCAGTGGAATTTTTTCCGAGAGCACCCGCGCATCATTCGGTAGTTCCGGAACATTGAGCTGCTGCCCCATTTCCCCCGCAATATTCGGCGTCGGCAAGCGCGGGTCGTCCACCGCGATTTTATCGATGACCACCTCTAGAGGAGGGGATTCGCCGCTGGGCACGCCATCACGAATCAATACCCACGACACCTGGATTGTTTTGCCTTGATGAGCGAGGAGGAACGCCACGCTGAATGTGAAATTGGCGCGATGGTTGGTGTTGAATGCCACTTGCGGAAATGATGATCCCGGTAGGCCATTGACAATCTTCAGCGTCGCCTTGTCGTTTGCCAAAGCGGCTTGGAACTCGGCCCGCACCTTCACTCCGCCTTCACTTGCCAGCACATCGATTGGGGAGACGGCGTTAACGAGTGTCGGCGGCTCTTGGGAGATCTTGTCCAGATCCACTTCCACAAACACGGCATCGGACCAGGTTGGAGGGCCGGACGGGTTGGTCAGGTAGTCGACAACGCGATATTTGATTTCGAAGGTTTTATCGTTGCCACCCTCGATCAGCTTGTCTTTCGGGATGTCGATCACCACACTTTCTGGCACGGGAGGCAAGGGCGACACACTGCTGGGTGTGAGCTGATATTGGTGATGCGCGCCATTGCAAGACACAAAAATCCTGTCATACCACTGCAGGTTGGCGTAGGTGACAGTCACCTTGAACTTGTCAGCTTCCGCCTGGTTGATGACCTTGTGGCTGACGGTGAGATTCAATACCGGTGGTAAATCACCGGGCGGAGAGGTTCGGTGGTAGAGCACCAGCTCAGGTGTGAGTTCATCATTCCCGGACGTGCGCTCAATGTGAATTTTGATGCGGTTAAGGCCTTTTTGCAGTAAGCCGGCAGGCAGGCGCAGAGGCGTATCGTCGCTTTCCTTGCCCTCAGCGATGGTGGTGCTAGGCCCTTTGTTGTCGTTGACCAGCAGGATGAGCTTATCGTTCTTGGTCTGATTCAAGTAAGCCAGCATGAGGACCAACAAGCCCTCGGTTTCATTGGCTTTCACAATGGTGACGCCGCCATGGACGTCTGCCATTGCAGGTTCCAGCTCAACCATTTCGGGGGCGTACGGGCGGGTCAGTGCAAACGGTTCAACGAAGTTACGGACGCGGCTCATTGCATTCTCCTTGCATGACGTAGGAACGCTCTTGCTGCATCTAATGCGAGACCGGCCGGGCCGTCACCTGTCAACTCTGACAGGTAGGAGGGGGTTTGCGATGAACGGTCATGAAGAGTGTTCCCATGCGCAGAGGCATGCAGCCGGGACGCTCCGGATCCCATCGGGAGCCGAACGCGGAGCGTCCGTTGAGGCATTCCCACGCAGGAGCGTGGGAACGATCATCGGGCTCCGCTACTGCGGCAGCTCCAGATTATCCAGCACCCGATTTACCGCCAGTTCCCCGAGCATGATCAACTGCGCAATCCCCATCAGCGTCCGGCGCTGCGATGGCTTTACCAGCCCGGCGAATTCCTGGGCGATGGTTTTGGCTGAGGCGAGGGTTTCGCAGGCGTTGGCCAGCAGGTCTTCGTTTTTGGTGTCGGCGGTGACGGCGTACATGGCGCGGGGGCTGAACGGCGGTGGGGTTGAGCCGGGTGGGCAGAGGTAGTGGTCGAGGGCGCGGTCGGCGGCTTGGTGGAGTTTTTTGGAGTCGAGGGATTCGTAGGGGGAGGTGGGATCGGTTTCGGGTGGGTTGGGTGTTGGTTTGATCATGATAAAGCTCCTATTAAGTGGAGCCGTCAGGCACTGTCGCTAAACAGTAGGTGGCGGCTGTACGCAGGTTAGCGAACCGGTTATAGGCACCCGGCAGACCCGAAGGTCTCCCGCATACAGCCACCATAGCGCAGTCGCAGAATTGAACCTGCGACGAAGCATGGACCGCTGATGCACCTAATTAAGATCCGGGTCGCTAAACCCGATCGCTGATTCGTCAGCGACCGCACCACAATAGAACCCGCCCTCAAGGTGCACAAGCCGGCGGATTCTGGCGTAGCTGTAGGCAACGGCGCAAGGATTTGTAGCCTTGAGACCGTATCCGCAGGTGTCTTTTAAACAGCTTCGTTTAAATCAAAGAATTGCGCCGTACCTGATGGCCTCTTCGCGAGCAGGCTCGCTCACACATTGCAATTCATTGCGCCGCAGTCCACCGCACCAGCCCCCATCACCCAACCTTATGGTTGATACGGAATCACCTTGTCCCGGTCCATTTCCACCAACAACTGGTCGAGCATCTGCCGTTTGTTCTCGACCCCGGGAATCGGCACATACCACGTCATCACGCTCCAGCCTTCGCGGGAGTAGTTGTAGGTTTTGAGCAGTTGGCCATCCTTGAAGACCGAGCCGCGCAGGTTGTCCTGGTAGTGGTAGGGCATCGGGAAGGTGAACAGGGTGAAGACGTTGACCAGCGCCAGCCAGTTGACCTTGCCGTCGCTGGGTTCGGTGATCAACAGGCTGTAGCCGTTGCGGGTGTAACCGCCGTCGAGCATCGAGAACGCGCCGGTCTTTTTCAGGACGCTGACGGTTTCGCGCTGATGCTGCTCGTCGATGCGCGTATACGCCGGCCCCATGCCGAGCGTGACCGGGACGTAGGCCTGATCGGCATTGTAATCGAGCGGCTGCAAGGTGTTGGCGCAGCCGCCCAGCATCAGTGAGGCACAGAGCAGGCCGGCGACTTTTATCATCGCGCGGTTCATTGCGCGACTGCCGGGATCAGCCGGTCCTGCTGCACATCCTGCGCGAAGGCGCGGGCGATGCGGCCGAGGTTCTGTTCGCGCATCTCGCCGCCCTGATCCAGTAGCCAGACGTATTTTTGAGTGATGTTGCGATAGGTGTATTGCTTCAGTCGCTTGTCACCCTGGAACACGGTGAATTCGGTTTGCGTGTCGAATTCGTTCGACAGCGGCAGCAAGAACAACGTCGCGGTGCTCAGCAGAATCACCGGAAACGGCGGTAGGTGACGTTCCACATTGAGTTTGACCTTCACGTTGTACTCGTCAGCTTTACCGCTGCCGGTTTCGATAGTGCGGAACACACCGGTCTGACGCAGGTGGTTGCGCAGGCTGGAGCCGTTTTCCGGATCATCGACCATAACGTGAATCGGCTGCAGATAATCCTGAGCGTCCGTAAGCGTGCGCTCGGGCAAGGTGTTGGTCGCCGCGCAACCGGTCAACAGAGCAGCGGCGGTGAGGGCGATGATTTTTTTCATGGTTTGGCATCCACGGCAATACCCGGAATGGGGCCGGTGAAGATGTAGGGCTGAGCACGGTTGAGGTCGAGTTTCAGCGGTTGCAGCGTTGGCAATCCTGGCGCCAGACGTTGCGCAATCAGCGCATCGCGGGCGTTCTGATCACTCCAGCGGAACGCGCAGAAACCGGCTGTCAGGCAGAACGAGCGGAACTCGCCGATGTAATAGGCCTTGCCGGGTTCCAGGCGCATCGGCAGGTTGAATTTCTCCCGCGCCTCTCTCGAGGTGAAAACAGTGCCTAGCCCAGGTTGATAACGTGCGGAAAAGAACTGGAAATCATAGAACTCGTAATCGCCCGGCTTCAGGGGAAGCACGAATACGCTCGCTGCGCCGACACCGTCCTGAACATCCTGCGGCGTGGAGTAAGCGCCGGCCATTTTCCAGACGCCGGCCGCACCGTATTCGGAACCGCGTTTGCGGAAAAAGATTCGCTGGTTGTCAGCGGCTGATTGCTTGAGTGATTGCGGCCCGATTGAGCCAACGAGATAACTGACTGGCTCGCTTGCCTTGGGTTGCAAGGGTTCGCTGACCCAGGAAGCGCTTTCGGTAATGCAGCCGCTGAGAGTCGCGGCGAGCACGACGGCCGCTCCGAGTTTGAATAGCTGAAACATGTACATCCCTGAATCTGCTTGCGTTGATTGACTACAAACAGGAAGGTCAATCAATGCCTTCCTGGCTTGGCTTTTTATGCGGGGGCGCAGAATAAACGAGGTGATGGCACTTGGCTAGCCGCTGTAGGCGCTGCGGTACGCTGAAATCAATTGATTTGGATCTCAGGGAGCAACCTCAGGGTTTGTGGCCGACGCAGGAACCTGTGGGCGGGTTGATCGTGTTACCTCACAAACCCAACGGGTACTGAATGACCACGTAAATCCGGTCAATATCATCGCCAGCCTGCGCTTCGTTGGCGCGGTGGGTGACGTGCGATAGCTGCACCGACAGATCCTTCGCGGCGCCGGATTGCACGACATATTTCAGGTCGATATCGCGTTCCCAGTGCTTGCCGCCGCTGCCTTGTTGCGGTTGATAGTCGCCGCTGTCGGCGTCGAAGGGGTTGTAGGCGCCGCCCTTGGGCGCGTGCGTTCCGTCGATGTGGCTGCCGCTGACGTAGCGGGTCATGAAGTTCAGGCCGGGGATGCCGAAGGCGCCGAGGTCGAGGTCGTAGCGGGCTTGCCAGGAGCGTTCGTTGGCGCCGTTGAAGTCGGCGTATTTGATCGAGTTGGCGAGGTAGATCGAGTCGCCGCCGACGAAATCGAACGGCGTGTCGCCATTGATCCGTTGCCAGCCGAGCATCACCGTGTGCGCGCCGAAGCTGTATTTGCCGGAAAGGCTGAAGGCGCTGTTGTCGATCTCGCCGGCCAGTGCGCGGCCGGTGTCGCGGGTGTGGTAGAGGTTGGCGTCGAGCAGCACGCCGGACTGTTTGAAGTGCAGATTGCCGTAATACTGGTGCCAGGTGTCGCTCAGTTCTGAGGCGTAGAGTGCGCCGCCGACCGGGCTGGAGCTGAACAGATCGGCACCGACGATGCTGATGCCGCCTGCTTCGGTGTTGGCGCCGTAACCGTAGAAGTCGCCTTGGCCGGAAGAGCTGTCCTGATTCTTGAACGCGGTGAAGTGCCCGGCGACCAGATTGACGTTGTCGAACTCGGCGCTGTTGAGCAAAAAGCCTGTGGCGTATTCCGGTTGCAGGCGTTTGTCGGAGGTGTCGAAGACCGGGGTTTCTACGGTCATTTCGCCGAAGGCGACGGTGGTTCGCGAGACCTTCAGCTTGAACGCACCGCCGGCGCTGGAATAGTTGTTTTCGCTGCGACCATCGCTGTCGACCGGCAACAGACCGGTGCCGGAATGGCCCTTGCCGCCGTCGAGTTTCAGGCCGGCGAAGGCGTGGGCATCGATACCGAAACCGACAGTGCCCTCGGTGAAACCGGATGAGAAGTTGCCGATAAAGCCCTGTGCCCATTCCTGTTTGTAGTTTTTTCCGGAGGGCGTGGGCGAGCGGTAGTCGTTGCTGAGGTAGAAGTTGCGCAGCAGGAGATCGCTTTTGGCGTCGTCGAAAAAGCCGCTGGCATGGGCGGTGCCGGTCAGACCGCAGAGCATGGCGAGCAGGGTGAGGCGGGAGGGGGCGCGGTTGATCATGGTCAGGGCCGGTGGTCATCAGGATGGCGCTGATGATCGGCGGATTGGCCTGGAAAGGATTGGGCCGGTGTGCTGAGTTCGTAGCCTTCACACCAAACCCTGTGGGAGCGAGCCTGCTCGCGAATGCGGAGTGTCAGTTAACAAAAATGCTGACTGACACAGCGCTTTCGCGAGCAGGCTCGCTCCCACAGCTTGAGTCGGGGTAGTCAGGTGGAAATGTGGCGGCTGTCAGGCCGCCATCGCTGGCAAGCAAGCTCCCACAGGGTGTGTGGGAGCTGACACTGTGCATTAAGCCAGCGGCGGTGTACGCGGTGGGATCTGGCGTTTGCTGCCGGTGGATTCGAAGGCGGCGGCCAAGCGCAGCAGGTTCGAGTCGTCGTACGCGCGGCCGGCGAAGGTCAGGCCGACGGGCATGCCGATGTCGGCCATCACGCCCATGGGCACGGTGACGGTTGGCACACCGAGGTGGCGGATCGCGAGGTTGCCGTTGGCCACCCAGACGCCGTTGCTCCAGGCGATATCCGCCGAGGTCGGGTTCACATCCGCATCCGCCGGGCCGACGTCGGCGACGGTGGGGAACAGCACTGCGTCGAGGCCGAGGCTGTCCATCCAGTCTTCGAGGTCGATGCGTCGGGTCTGCTCCAGACCACGCAAGCCATCAGGCACGGTTGGGATTTCATTCCACGGCGTGATGCCGCGCTCGGCCATGCGCACGTATTCGTCCATGCCGGCGGCCAGATCGCCTTCGCGGTTGGGCAGGGTGCCCGGGTCGTGCGGGAAGATCTTCGGCCCGTCGACGTCAACCAGACGATTGAGTTTCGGGTCGCCATTGGCTTGCAGGAAGTCGTCGAATGCCCAGGCAGTCAGATCCCACAGTTCATGGTGGAGGAATTCTTTCGACACCAGCCCACGGGTGAACACGGTTGGCGCGCCAGGGCGGTCGCCTTCGCAGTTGGAGACTAGCGGAAAGTCGGTTTCGACGACTTCAGCGCCAGCGGCTTCCAAGGCCTGACGCGCCTGTTTCCACAAATCGATCACGGACGCGCGGGTGTTGATGCGCTGACCGGTCGGGCCGCCAATGCCGGGGGCTTCGCTGGTGCCGGCGTCCGGGTCGGCGTTGATGTACATACGCGGGATGGCGAAGCGTTTGCCGGCCAGGGCTTTGGCGTCGGCGGCCAGTTCGCTGTACGCAGCCGGGCGCACTTCGCTGACACGCGGGATCGGCACCCACGGCTGCAAGCGCCAGAGGTCGCCACGGGTGTCGGTATCTTCGGCAACGACCACGTCGAGCACTTCGAGGAGGTCGGCCATGGTCCGCGCGAACGGCACGACGACGTCCATGGTCGGGGTCAACGGCCAGTTGCCGCGCACCGAGATTACGCCGCGCGACGGGGTGTAGGCGCACAGGCCGTTGTTCGACGCAGGGCCGCGACCGCTCGACCACGTTTCCTCGGCCAGACCGAACGCAGCGAAACTCGCAGCGGTCGCGGTGCCGGCGCCGTTGGACGAGCCGGAGGCGAACGGGGCGGTGAGGTAAGCGGCATTGTACGGGCTTTCAGCGCGGCCATAGACGCCGCGTTGCATGCCACCATTGGCCATCGGCGGCATGTTGGTCTTGCCCAGGCAAATCGCCCCGGCAGCGCGCAGGCGCTCGATGGTGAAGGCGTCGCGATGGGCGACCAGATCGGCAAACGCCGGACTGCCGGAGGCGGCGGTCAGGCCCTTGACCAGATAACTGTCTTTGGCGGTGTAGGGGATGCCATCGAGCGGGCCGAGGGTTTCACCTTTGGCACGGCGGGCATCGGAGGCGCGGGCTTCGTTCAGTGCTTCGGGGTTGCGCACGACGACGGCGTTGAGTGCCGTCGAGGTGTCGGCGCCATCGTAGGCATCAATGCGCGCCAGATAGGCCTGCACCAGTTCCACGGCAGTGGTCTGGCCGGATTCGAGGGCGGCGCGCAGTTGGGCGATGGAGACTTCGGTGACTTCGATCATGGGGTCACCTGTTGAGCGTGGATGTTTGGGGCAGGGGTATTCATAGCGGTTCTCGTGGCACGGCTTGAAGCGACAAGGTCGGGACTGGCGCCTATTTAACACCATGCGGCGGGCGGAGTAATCGGTGGGGTGATGGTTTTGTTGGTAGATGGCCTGAGCATCCGTGCTGCCTGACCTTGCGCTTTCGCGAGCAGGCTCGCTCCCACACCGTGTTGCGTAAAGCGATAATGCCGCGCCCCGCAGGAAGACCAGCCCAACATGTTCTAGGCTCAGCGCATCCCGAATGCTGCACCGCTCAGGAATGTTGCCATGGAAGAGAAGCCGCTGATTGCCTTCAACAGTTCCAAAGCCTTGCTCGACGTACTGATCCGCGCCGGGTTGATCGCGACCCTGGTGCTGTTCTGCTACGACATTTTCCATCCGTTTCTCAATGTGATGCTGTGGGCGCTGATCCTCGCGGTCACGCTGTATCCGCTGAACCAGAAACTCGGCGCCAAGCTCGGCAACCGCTACGGTTGGGCGGCGATTGTGCTGGTGTTGCTCGGCTTGGTGATCCTGATGGTGCCGCTGAGCCTGCTCGGCGCATCCGTGGCCGATTCGGTGAAGGTGGGCATGCAAACCGTGGAAGCGGGGCAGTTCGAGATTCCGCCGCCACCCGCCAATGTCGCCGACTGGCCGCTGATCGGCGCGCCGTTGTATGGCATCTGGATGCACGCTTCGCAGGACCTGAGCTGGGTGTTCAAGGAACTGGCGCCGCACCTGACCAGTTGGGGCCGGGTGCTGTTGCATCAGGCCGCCGGCGTCGGCGCAGGCATCGTGGTGTTTGTCGTTGCACTGATTGTCGCCGGACTGATCATGACCCACGGCAAACGCGGCCATCGCACAGCGGAGGCGATCACCACGCGGATTTCCGGCCCGGTGCGTGGCCCGCAGATCGCGCAACTGTGCACCGCGACCATTCGCGCGGTGGCGCAGGGCGTGGTCGGTATCGCCTTTATCCAGATGATCCTGATCGGTGTGGCACTGGTGATCATGGGCGTGCCCGCTGCCGGCGTGCTGGCGTTGATGGTGTTGCTGCTGGGCATCATGCAACTGCCGGTGCTGTTGGTTACCGTGCCGGTAGTGGTGTTCGTCTTTGCCCATGATGGCGTCGGCCCCGGCACGATCATTTTCGCCGTGTGGATGGTGATCGCCGGGCTCTCCGACAACGTGCTCAAGCCGATGTTGCTCGGCCGTGGCGTGGCCGTGCCGATGCCGGTGGTGCTGATCGGCGCGCTGGGCGGGATGGTCACCAGCGGCATCATCGGCCTGTTCACCGGGCCGGTGATCCTGGCGGTCGGTTATGAATTGTTCATCGGCTGGGTCTATCAACCGGCCGACGTCAGCGAAGTGCTGGACGAAACCTCTCACGACAATCAGCCATAAGGAACGGCGCATGCGTAACAGGCTGATGGTGCTGGCGATGCTGCTGGCTGCAACACTGTGGTCCGGGCTCGGCCAGGCACTGGAAGACACCACGACAGCAACGGACGAAGCGGTAGAACTGAAAGTGGCCAACCGCAGCATCATGCTGTTTCGCGCGACCATCCTCGGCGAGGCGCCGGCCTCACGGGTCAAGCGGGCGAAGCGGGTGATCAGTGAAGCGTTGGAGGAAGACCCTGAGCTGAAAATCAGCACTGATTCGATCCAGAACAGTTACATGGTGCTGATCGGCAATACCCGTGCGTTCATCGTTGCACCGAAAGACGTCGACAGCCTGGCCTATTCCTCGGTGCAGGAAGCCGCCGAAGGCGCAGCGGAAAAACTGCGCCAGGTGGTCAACGAGACCCGTGAGGCGCGTAACGTGCAGATGATTGTGCGTTCGCTGGCGCTGGCGGCGGTGGCCACGCTGATCTATCTGGCGCTGCTCTGGTGCCTGTCGTGGCTGCGCCACAAGCTGTTGGCGAAACTGCCGGCGCTGATGGATCGCCACACCAAGGCGCTGAAGGTCGGGCGGGTGCAACTGATCGACTCGAATTTTCTCTACCCGTTGGTCAGCCGCTGTCTGTTGTTCCTGCGTTGGTTGCTGATCCTGCTGCTGTCCTACGAATGGCTGGGTTTTGTCCTGTCACGCTTCCCGTATACGCGGCCGTGGGGCGAAAGCCTCAACAACTATCTGGTGGAACTGGCTGGTTATCTGTTGCAGGGCATCGTCGATGCGATACCGGGGCTGGGCGTGGCGCTGGCGATTTTCTTTATCGCCCGGGGCGTGACCGCATTTACCCGACGCATCCTGCGCCGGATGGCCGCGCCGGGGACGTTCAGCTGGCTCAACCATGAAACCCTGCAACCGACGCAACGCCTGACCGCACTGGCAGTCTGGCTGTTTGCGCTGGCGATGGCTTATCCCTATCTGCCGGGCGCCGGTACCGATGCGTTCAAAGGCTTGTCGGTGCTGATCGGCCTGATGATTTCCCTTGGCGCCACCAGTGTTGTCGGGCAAGCGGCGGCCGGGTTGATCCTGACCTACACGCGGACTTTGCGCCCCGGCGAGTTTGTCAGGATCGGCGAGTACGAAGGCACCGTCACCGAATTGGGCATGTTCACCACGCGGATTCGCACTGGCCTCGGAGAAGTGCTGACGCTGCCCAACTCGATGATCACCGGCACCGTGACCAAGAACTACTCGCGCACCGTGCAAGGCCCGGGCTACGTGGTCGACACGGTGGTGACCATCGGCTACGACACGCCATGGCGCCAGGTCGAAGCGATGTTGCTGGAGGCGGCCAAACGCACGCCGGGCGTGCTCGAAGACCCGCCGGCGCAGGTCTTCCAGACCGCGTTGTCGGACTTCTATCCCGAGTATCGACTGGTGGCCCAGGCCATCCCTAGCCAGCCACGTCCGCGCGCGGTGTTGCTGAGCATGCTCCACGCCAATATTCAGGACGTGTTCAACGAATATGGCGTGCAGATCATGTCGCCGCATTACCTGGGCGATCCGCAGCAGGAAAAACGCGTGCCGCCGGAGCAGTGGTTCACCGCACCGGCGCAGGCACCGAAGGATGAGTGATCCCTAGAAACGCCAGACCACGCCGCCGCCCAGCACATGCAGGGCGGCGTTTTTGTATTCGCCGGAGACCGAGCCGCCGGAGCGCGCTTTGGTCTGTTGCACGTCCATGTCGCCGAGGTAGATCAGCGTGTAGCTCATGTGCACGTCGACATCGTCCTGCAATGCATAGCTGACCCCGGTCGCCAGGCGCCACGCTTCGTTCATCGGGTTGTCGACGGTGCGATCCTTGTCGTCCACTGCCGAGGAGTCGTAACCGAGGCCGACGTTCCAGCGCAGTTTCGGGTTGATCTGGTGCTGCGCGCCGATCGAGGCATGCCAGGTGTCCTTGTATTGCCGCTGCGCCGTTCTGGCAGTCGAGCCCAGGTCGGTATCGACTTCCACGCCGACCTTGCCGAAATCGCTCCAGTCCTGCCAGCCGAGGCTGCCGAGCAGCGTCCACTGCGGATCGAACTGGTAGGACACGCTGGTGGTGACGGTCTGCGGCACGTTCATGTCGACGTTCAGCTGATCGGCGTCGAGACGGTTGAGCGCCAGACGCAGCAGCGGATTGGTGATTTTCTTCAGCTCGGGTTTGTCTTCGAATTTGAGCTTGATCTTGCTGGTCCAGGCCAGCCCGAGCTTTGTGCGCTCGTTGAGGTTGTAGAGCACGCCGACGTTGGCGCCCGTGCCCCAGTCGGTGTCCTTGTAACGCAACTGACCATCCTCGGCGTTGCCCAGACCGAGCACGTTATTGTTGACCGCCACTTCGGTGCGGAAGTAGCCAAGCATGAAGCGCGGGCCGAGGCCGACGGACAGGTCGTCAGTGATCTTGTAGGCATAGGTGGGCTGGAACGACACACCGATAATGGCCGACTCCTGAGCGAAATAGCGCCCGGCCCAGTCATCGTCGTAGTCCAGCGCCAGACCGAAATTGCCGTACATGCCGAAGCCGATCGAGGAGCGCTCATCGAGTTGATGGCTGATGAAGAAGCTGGAGCCGGGCAGGTACTTCAAGGCGTTGCCACCTTCGTTGCCGCCGAAGGTATTGGCGTTGTCGCGGGAGAAACTGACGTCGCCGAGGATCAACTGCGCGTTGAAGTTGATCTGCGTGCCGGCCAGTTGGCTGATGCCCGCCGGGTTGGTCATCAGAATGCTCGGGTCGCTGGCCATGACCGCAGAGCCGGCGTTGGCCAGACCGGTGCCTTCGTGGCCGGCCTCGTAAATCATGATGCCGCCGGCTTCGGCCTGGAGGCTGGCGAAGAGCAATCCACCAGCGACCGAACTTTTGATCAGCTTGAACATGTGAACTCCTTGAATGGCATGCAATCCGGTTTCAAGGCTAGCTCAAGCTCGGCGTGGCGTCGGACCGATTGCCGACGCCGCACTGATCAATCGATGCGCGGATGCTGGAGCGCCAGTTCCTTGCGCTTGGCTTCCAGCGCGGCGATTTCGGCATCGATGTCTTCGATTTTCTGCTCGATGTTGTCGTGGTGTTCTTGCAACAACTCCTTGGCCTCTTCGAGGTCGGAAGCCGCCGGGGCCGCGCCGCGCAAGGGCTTGTTGGCGGTTTCCTTCATGGTCACGCCAGTGACCAGACCGACCACGGCGATGACCATCAGGTAATACGCAGGCATGTACAGATCGTTGGTGCTTTCCACCAGCCAGGCCACGGCAGTCGGGGTCAGACCGGCGATCAGCACCGAAACGTTGAAGGCACTGGCCAGCGCGCTGTAGCGGATGTGCGTGGGGAACATCGCCGGCAGGGTCGAGGCCATCACGCCGATGAAGAAGTTGAGCAGCACCGCGAGGATCAGCAGGCCGGAGAAGATCAGGCCGATGCTGCCGCTGTTGATCAGCATGAACGCCGGAATGGCGAAGATGAACAGGCCAATGCTGCCGACGACGATGAAGGGTTTGCGGCCGATCTTGTCGCTGATGAAACCGATCAGCGGCTGCACAAAGAGCATGCCGACCATGATCGCGATGATGATCAGCACACCGTGGTTTTCGCTGTAGTGCAGGTTGTGCGTCAGGTAGCTCGGCATGTAGGTGAGCAGCATGTAATAGGTGACGTTGGTCGCCGCCACTACGCCGATGCAGGTCATCAGGCTGCGCCAGTGTTTGGTTGCGACTTCCTTGAACGACACTTTCGGGCCGCCGGCGAGGCCTTCGCGGTCGCCTTGTTCGAGTTTTTCCACGTGCTGCTGGAACGCCGGGGTTTCTTCCAGGGCGTGGCGCAGATACAGGCCGATCATGCCCAGCGGCAGGGCGAGGAAGAACGGAATCCGCCAGCCCCATTCTTCGAAGCGCTGTTCACCGAGAATGGTTGAAATCAGCACCACGACGCCGGCGCCGAAGACGAAACCGGCGATCGAGCCGAAATCCAGCCAACTACCGAGGAAGCCGCGCTTACGGTCGGGCGCGTATTCAGCGACGAAGATCGAGGCGCCGGTGTATTCGCCACCGACCGAGAAACCTTGGGCCATTTTCGCCAGCAACAGCAGGATCGGCGCCCAGATGCCGATCGAGGCATAGGACGGAATCAGGCCGATGGCGAAGGTGCTCAGGGACATGATGACGATGGTCGCGGCGAGGACTTTCTGCCGTCCGTATTTGTCGCCCAGCGCACCGAAAAACAAACCGCCAAGCGGACGGATGAGGAAGGGCACGGAGAAGGTCGCCAGCGCGGCGATCATTTGCACGCCGGGATCGGCGCCGGGGAAGAAGACCTTGCCGAGCACATAGGCGACAAAGCCGTAGACGCCGAAGTCGAACCATTCCATGGCGTTGCCCAGTGCGGCGGCGGTGATCGCCTTGCGCATCTTGGCGTCGTCGACAATGGTGATGTCTTTCAAACCGATCGGTTTGACGGTGTTCTTGCGTGATTTCATTGCGCTGTTCCCGCTCGCTGATCCAGATTACCGCTGCGATGCCATCTCCATGATGGCGCCGGCTCTTCTGGCTCAGATACATGCGGACACGAAATAATTCACCGATAGGCTGGAATTAATTTCGACAGGTGGGGCGGGTGGTCGGTGCTCTGAAGGGCTTGGTTGGAGCATTCAAAATAGTTGTTGCCTGAGCGCATGCCATCGCGAGCACACTCACTCCTACAATATTGCGCGGCGAATCACAATTCCCTGATCCAACACAAATCCCCTGTGGGAGCGAGCCTGCTCGCGAAGGCAGCGACACATTCAACATCGCAGTCGCCTGGCCCAGCGCTTTCGCGAGCAGGCTCGCTCCCACAGTGGTTTTGTGTTTCGCAGGGACTTATAGCGCAGCCTTCACCTGCAACCCCACCACCAGCGCATTATCGATGTCCTGCCCGGAAAACGCCCCCGGTTCGATGATGTATTGCAGGTTCGGGCGCAGGGTCAGCCATGGGGTGGCCTGGTAGCCGTAACCCAACTCGATCAACTGCTCGGCGCTATCGAGGTTCGGAAACGCAGCACCATTGGCCAGCGCGGCATCCTGCTGCACATCGCGGCTGCGCGGGTTCGGCACGGCGCGGCCGTAGCCCAGCGCCAAGGTGTCACGCGGGCGGCCTTCGAACGGTTTGTACAAAACCACGCCGGTGCCGTACCACTTGCTGAACGGCGAGGCCGCTTCGCTGGCCGCCGAATACTGACCGAACGCATGCAGGCTGCGGCCCTCGGAGGTCGGCGAACGCCATACGGCCTGATCGATCAGCAGATAATGCCCGCCACGCCCGGACACCTCGTCGTCGCTGCCAATGCGTTTGACGTCGGAGCTGTCGTAGTAATAGCCGAGCTTGTACTCGCCGGGCAGCTCGCCGGCGTGCTTGTACACCAACTCGATCGGCACGACGGTGCCAGTGGTGTGCTTCGGCCCCATATGCCAGGCGCGGCTGGAATTGCCGTTGCTCTCGGGGTCGACGTTGAACGCCGCCACACGCAGCTGCCAGGACGGCGACAGGTCGTATTTGACCCGCACGCCCAGACGCGCGTTGGGGTAGTTGGTCCAGCCGCTGCCGCCGGACATGTTCAGCGGATGGCCGCAAAAACCGGCGTTCATGAAGTTGCACAGAATGCCGCTGTCGAGACCGCCGAGGTCGTTGCCCATGGCCATGTAGCCGAGCTTCACGTTCAGCGCCGGGGTGAACAGGCTGCGCTCGTAACTCAGTTCAGTCAGGCGCGTGTACAGGCCGCCGTAGTTTTCCTGAATCGGCAGGCGGTTGCCGACCAGATCTTCCGAAGCGCTGTTGCCGCGACGGTCGTTGATGGTCAGTTGCACTTTGCCGGCGTTGTCGACGCCGTAGAGTTTGCTTAGATCAAACTGCACGCCGAGTTTGATGTTCTGCGAGTAGCGCGCCGAACGGTGCAGGCCGCCGTCGGCGTTGTAAGCGGTTTCGCCGCTGTAATCGCCAGTGAACTTGACGCCGTCTTCATCGAGTTGATGACGCAAGCCGCCCCAGTCACCGGTGAGGGTGCTGCGGGTCAGCAGATCGGAATCGCTGGCGGCCAGCGCGGGGAGGGCAGTGGTGCAGCTCAGACCCAGCAACAGGCCAGTGGAAAGCTTGGTACGAGAAAAGCGAACAGCCAATGACATGTGAATCCTTCCTGCTGAAATCTTTGACGCAATAAAACAGCGACGCGGTGCTTTGGGGCACCGCGCGCTTGGGGGAGGTTGGTTGTGCGGCAGCGAGTTACGGCAGGGCGTAAGCCATCACGTAATCGCCACGATCGGTCGACTGGCGTGCGCCGCCAGCGGTGACAACGATGTACTGCTTGCCGGTCTTCGGCGAAACGTAGGTCATCGGGCCGCCCTGGCTGCCGACTGGCAGACGGACTTTCCAGACTTCTTCGCCGTTGCCGCTGTTGAAGGCGCGCAGGTAGAAGTCCTGGGTGCCGGCAATGAAGATCAGGCCGCCCTGGGTCGACAGGGTGCCGCCGAGGGTTGGCAGACCGATCTTGATCGGCAAGTGCATGCGGATGCCCAGGGGACCGGTGTCTTCAACGGTGCCGACCGGAACTTGCCACGCGACTTTCTGGGTCTTCATGTCGATCGCGGTCAAAGTGCCGAACGGCGGCGCCTGGCACGGAATGCCGGCCACCGACAGGAAGCGGTTCTTGTTCACCGCGTACGGCGTGCCTTTGAGCGGAACAGCGCCCATGCCGGTGTTCAGCGCTTCGCCACCGCCAGCGGCCTGGCCTTTGTTCTGCGACGGGATCATCTGGATCCACAGACCCAGGCGCATGTCGTTGACGAAGATGAAACCGTGCACCGGGTCAGTAGAGATGCTGCCCCAGTTCATGCCACCCAGCGAACCCGGGAAGCTCAGCGATTTGTCGGTACCCGGCGCGGTGTACAGGCCGTCGTAGCGCATGCTCTTGAAGTCGATGCGGCAGAGCAACTGGTCGTACGGCGTGGCGCCCCACATGTCCGATTCGGTCAGGTGCTGCGCGCCGATCTGCGGCATGCCCACGGATTTCGGCTGAGTCGGCGAGTATGGCTCGTTAGGGATGTTCGCGGCTTTCACCGGTACTTCTTTGACTTCGGTCAGCGGCTTGCCCGTAGCGCGGTCGAGCACATAGATCTGCCCGGCCTTGGTGCCGATGACCAGCGCCGGAACGCTTTGACCGTCCTTGTCGAAGTCGATCAGGCTCGGCTGCATCGGCAGGTCGAAGTCCCACAGATCGTTGTGCACGGTCTGGAACACCCAGCGTTCTTCACCGGTGCTGGCGTCCAGCGCGAGGATCGAGGCGCCGTACTTGTGGTCCAGTTCGCTGCGCTCGACACCATAGATGTCGGTGGACGAGCTGCCCATCGGCAGGAATACGGTGTTGGTCGCCGCGTCGTAGGACATCGGCGCCCAGCTGTTCGGCGTGCTGCGCACGTAGGTTTTGCCGTCGGCCGGCGCGTTGCGATCCTGCGGGTTGCCCGGGTCGAACGCCCAGCGCATGGTGCCCGTGATTACGTCAAAACCGCGAATCACACCGCCGGGCATGTCGCTTTGCACGTTGTCGGCAACACGACCGCCAACCACCACGGTGGTGCCGGCCATCAATGGCGCGGACGACAACTGATAGTAGCTGTCCGGAACATCACCCAGGCCGGCCTTCAGATCGACCTGGCCGTTGTTGCCGAAACCCTGGCAGAACTCGCCAGTGTCAGCATCTACCGCGATCAGGCGAGCATCGATGGTGTTGGTCAGCAGACGACGCTGGCAGTTGGCAGCCGGCGCCGGTTTGGCTTCGATGATCGAAGAATTGCTCGGCTGAGCGATGGTCGCGGTGGCGTCGAAATAGGCCATGCCACGGCAGCGCTGCCAGACTTTCGATTGCGCGTTGATCGCGTTCTTCCACAGCTCTTTGCCGGTGTCGGCATCGAGGGCGATCAGGTTGTTGTGCGGGGTGCAGATGAAGACTTTGTTGCCGACCTGCAGCGGGGTGAGCTGGTCTTCGGCGCCGTTGCCATCGCTCTCGGCGACGTCACCGGTGTGGTAGGTCCACGCGACTTTCAATTTGTCGACGTTGTTGCGGTTGATCTGATCGAGCGCGGCGAAGCGGCTGCCACCTTCGGTGTTGCCGTAGTGCGCCCAGTCTTTCTGCGCCTTGGCCGGCTCGACCGGAGTCAGGCCCGGGCCAGTGCCAGTCGCGGCAACGGTTGGGTGAGCGACGAACATGTTGCCTGCAGCAACGGCCACACCAACCGCGAGCACAGCGGCCACGGCATACGCGCCACGACCGGCCACGCGGCCATTGGCGCGCGCCAGCAGCGGGTAGACCAGAGCGACGACCATGCCGATCGCGCTGAACATGAACAGCCGCGAGAACACCGGCCAGAACACCAGCCCGGCGTCAGCCACGGCCCAGATCGCGGTGGCCACGAGAAATGCGGCGAACAGCCAGGCGCCTGCAGTTTTCTTCAGTGCGATCAGCACACCGGAAACGGTCATCGCCAGACCGCCGACCAGGAAGTACCAGGAACCGCCCAGGCTGACCAGCTTCACACCGCCGGCCGCGAGCGCCAGGCCGAGCAGGGCGATGATCACGCCAAGGCCGACCAGAATGAACGTTGAAACGCCTGAGACGCGTTGACTGTGGTTCACATTGAAAGTCCCGTTTGAATGAAGCGCGGGATTATAGCGGTAACTAACCATTCAGTTAACCGCAGTTTTGCCATGAAAACGTGCACTTCTGTGAATCAAGCGTGGTGCAGGATGGGGAAAACGCAAGGCGAGAGGTTTTTTCAACGTGTCAGCAGGAGGGGCAACTTGGGCTTGCTATTGCAATGCACATGGCCAAATACCGCGGTGAATTCACCCCTCACCCCAGCCCTCTCCCCGAGGAGAGGGAGCTGATTTGTGGGCTTTTTGGGAAATGTGTTCACCTCGGTATTGCAGGTTGGAATCACTCGATCAAACAACTCGGTCAGTTCCTTCTCCCTCCGGGAGAGGGCTAGGGTGAGGGGCTTTTGAGGTTGGCCGCGATGGCAACCTTGCCCTTGGCCCGTCCTTGTTCAACGTAGTGCAACGCGTCAGCTATCTGATCGAACGGAAAAGTACGATCAACCACCGGTTTGATCACTCCTGCCTCAATCAACGCAGTGATTTTTTGCAACTGAACGCCATCGGCGCGCATAAACAGAAACGAATAATCCACCCCACGCTTGCGCGCCTTGCGCCGAATGCCACTGCTGAGCAGACGCATGACCAGCCCGAGCAGCCAGGACAAACCCTGCTCCCGAGCGAACTGCGCAGTCGGCGGCCCTGACAGGGAAATCAGTTTCCCGCCCGGTTTCAACACCTTCAACGATTTCTCCAGCACATCGCCGCCGAGGCTGTTGAGCACCACGTCGTAGTCGCGCAGCTCAATGGCGAAATCCTGCTGCTTGTAATCGATCACCACATCAGCGCCCAGCGCCTTGACCCACGCGACATTCGCCGTGCTGGTCGTAGTCGCAACAAAAGCGCCGAGGTGTTTGGCCAGTTGAATGGCGACCGTGCCAACGCCACCGGAGCCGGCGTGAATCAGCACCTTCTGGCCTTTTTGCACGTTGGCTACTTCGACCAGGGCCTGCCACGCTGTCAACGCCACCAGCGGCATGCAAGCCGCCTCGGTCATGGCGAGATTGGCGGGTTTCAACGCGATCGCTTGTTCGTCGACAGCGATGCGTTCGGCAAACGTGCCAATCCTGTTTTCAGGCGCACGCGCATAAACCTCATCGCCCGGCTTGAAACGCTTGACCGCCGCACCGGTGCTGAGCACCACACCAGCGAAATCGTTGCCCAATATCAAAGGCATTTGATAGGGCAGGATTATCTTGAACTCGCCGCTGCGAATCTTCAGGTCCAGGGGATTGACGCTGCTGGCGCGCACTTCGATCAGCACGTCGTGGGCGCCAACCAGCGGTTCGGGCAGGTCGCCGATCCGGCCGTTCTGCTTGCCGTAGCGCTCGATGAAAAATGCCTTCATTGCGGATGCTCTTGTCGGTAGAAACCCGCCGGCATAGCGGCGGGTCTGGATGAGGTCAGGCCTGAGTCAGATAACGCTGCGCCACCGCCGACTGGCGAATCTGCCCCAACAGCCCCTGACGCGCGGCTTGCAGGGCATCCCAGCGCTCGCCTTCGTGCAGCGGCGGGATGGTCACGACTTCGCGACGGTCGAAACCGACCAGCGCGGCATCGACCATATCGCCGACTTCCATGATGTCGGTGAGGGTGTTGATGTCGATACCGGCGCGGTCCCAGATTTCCGTGCGAGTGGCCGCAGGCAATACGGCTTGCACATACACGCCTTGTGGCGACAGTTCCAGGCTCAGGCCCTGGGAGAGGAACAGTACGAACGCCTTGGTCGCGCCATACACCGACATGCCGAACTCCGGCGCCAGGCCCACCACCGAGCCGATGTTGATGATCGCGCCGTCGCCGGCCTTGGCCAGGCGCGGGGCGATGGCACTGGCCAAACGCACCAGCGCCGTGGTGTTGAGCGCGACCAGTTGCGCCACGCTGTCGGTGCTCTGCTCGATGAAGGTACCGGACTGCGCCGCTCCGGCATTGTTGACGAGGATGCCGATGCGCGCGTCGTCACGCAGACGCGCCTCGACGGTTTGCAGGTCGCTCAGTTGCGTCAGATCGGCCTGTAGCACTTCGACATTGACGTTGTGTTCAGCGCGCAAACCGGCAGCAAGGGTGTCCAGACGCGACTGGTCACGGGCGACCAGCACCAGATCGTGCCCGCGCTGGGCGAAACGTGCGGCGTAGACCGCGCCGATGCCGGTGGAGGCGCCAGTAATCAGAACAGTAGGGCGAGTAGTCATGGTGTGGGCTCTTTGTCAGTTGAAGACTGATTGCGGGCCTTTAGGATGATGATCCAAATCTAAACTGTCAACGGTTTTGATTATGGCCAACATCTATGTATCATCGGCCGATGAATTTTCAGCGCTGGAGGTAGACAACATGCGCGTATCCAAGGCTCAGGCTCAGGCCAATCGCGAGCACATTGTCGAAACGGCATCAGTGATGTTCCGCGAACGCGGTTATGACGGGGTCGGCGTGGCTGACCTGATGGCGGCCGCCGGTTTTACTCACGGCGGTTTCTACAAACACTTCGGCTCCAAGGCCGACCTGATGGCCGAAGCCTCGGCCAACAGCCTGGCGCAGTCCACGGCCGCCGCCGAAAGCATGAGCGTGCAGGATTTCATCGATGTGTACGTGTCGCGCGACCATCGCGACGGCCGCTCCACCGGTTGCACCATGGCAGCGCTGTGCGGCGATGCGGCGCGGCAGTCGGGGGACGTGAAAGCGGCGTTCGCTGAAGGTATCGAGCGCACGTTGCAGACGCTTGGCGAGAAATACCCGACGGCAGCGGATGCACCGCAAGGTGAGGGCCGAACCCGGATGATCGACCTGCTGGCCCGGGCGGTCGGGGCGATCATGCTGTCGCGCGCCTGCCCGGATGATTCGGCGCTGGCCGATGAGATTCTGGCGGTGTGTCACGCTTCGATGACTGAGTCGCTGCCCGCGATCGAAACTGCGGAAGAAGCCACGCAGGACCGCTGAAGCGATCAGTGCTGGCGGTGCAGGGCCTTGTCGAGTGCCGCCAGCAAAACCTCTTCTTCGAAGGGTTTGCACAGGCATTCAAACGCTTGGTAATGCCCGGACTCAGCCAACGCCGCCTCGTCCCAATGGGCGGACATGCAGATCACCGGAAACTGTCGCGGCAGCTGGCGCATCACGTCGATGCCGGACAGGCCGGGCATGCGCAGATCCAGCAGCAGGCAGGCGATTTCGGCGAAGTCGGCTTCGGCGAGAAACGCTTCGCCACTGGCATAAACCTGCGCGCGATACCCGACCGAACGCAGCAGATTCGACAGGCTTTTGCGCACCGACGCGTCGTCATCGACGATGCAGACAATCGTCGGTCGGGGGTTCTCGATCGCCGTCGGACGACCCGCCGGGGCGCTCACGACAGGCTCGATGGGCCAGGCGAAGGCGCAGCGCTGATCAGTCCGTAGAGTTCGACGAGGTTGACCAGCGAGCGGGTCTGCATCTTCGCCATGATGTGTTTGCGATGAACCTTGGCGGTCACTTCACTGGTGCCCAATTGGTTGGCGATCTGCTTGTTCGACAGACCGCCAACGATCAGTGGCAGCACCTCGCGCTCACGCGGTGTCAGTTGCGCCGCCAATTGCCGCACGTGCTGAACCCGTTGCCATTGATTGAACGCCGTCGCGGCGTGTTGACGGGTGCTGCGTAGAATGCCGAGCAGTTCATCGTCATTGAATGGCTTGGTCAGGAACTCCACCGCGCCGGCCTTCATCGCCTGCACCGACATCGGAATCGTGCCGTGGCCGGTCATGAAGATCACCGGCCACGGCAAGCCGCGCTCGTTCAGCGCCGCCTGCAATTGCAGGCCTGTGGTTTCGGGCAGGCTGACGTCGAGCAACAGGCACGCCGGGCCATTGGCGATGTCGGCCTCGAGCAGTTCTTCGGCGGACTGGAAAATCCGGTGCTCGATGCCTTCGGCGCGCAACAAGCGGCTGAGCGCGGTACGCACGCAGGCCTCATCGTCAACGATGAACACCGGCACCGATTGCGTATCGACCAACGGCGGCTGCGCCACCATCGGCGCCGAGGCCAGCGCGTTGAACACGGGCAGTTTGGGTTCGCGGTCTTTCAATAATCGGTAACCTCGACGGGCAACCGTCTGGATGATTTCTTTTTCCCCGAGCAGTTTGCGCAGCGAGGAAATCTGCACTTGCAGATTGTTCTCTTCGACGACGATGTCCGGCCACACCTGATTGATCAGCTCGTCCTTGCTGACGATGCGCCCATCGGCCTGCATCAGTACCGAAAGTATTTCGAACGCCCGCCCGCCCATGCGCAAGGGCCGGCCATCGAGAAAGGCTTCGCGCCGTTCCAAAGAAATCGTGGCTTGGCCGAGTCGGATCATGCGGGCCTCTGCGTTGCGGTGAGAAGGACAGGGCGCGGGCGCCGGGTTATCAGGTTCGTACGCTAGGGGACGGCCTGGCATAAAGCAATTATCCCGAGGGATAAGACGTGCGCTTGTATAGCGCAAGAAACAGCCGCGCAAGGCTCTGGACGGCCATCTTGAGGCTGCGGACGGACATCAGCGCAGCGGCTGGCCCTCTGGCAAAAAAACGCTGGGTATACTTCGCCACCAGCCTGAATCCCATTTCCAGCGGTGAATGCGTATGCCCGGCCAGCCATCCTCCTCTGCAATTTCCCGCGTGGCCGATGCGCCGATGCTCGATGAAGCATGGCTGGAGAGCTGTCGGTTCAGTCTGCTGCGCCGTGACCATGAACTGACCTGGTTCAGCCTTCAAGACAGCCACTCGGGCCAGAGCTGGTTCGCTGTGCGTGCGCCGATCCAGCGTCCGGCGCTGTGCCAGCGGCTGGAGCGCGATTTCCATTTGCAGTTGCCTTCGCAGTGGGCGCTCAACCCGCTCGCGCTGATTCGCTCGGCGGACGGGCCGGTGTTGGTCTACCCGCAATGGGGCGCGCCGCTGGCTGGACTGATCGACGCCGCCGGCTTACCACTCGGACGGGTGCTGAGTATCGCCGTCGCCGCCGCGAATGCGCTGGTCCACTCTCGCCATCCGGAAACACCGCAAAACCCTGTGGGAGCGAGCCTGCTCGCGAAAGCGTCAGTCCAGCCGACATCACCCTTGACTGACCCAGCGCTTTCGCGAGCAGGCTCGCTCCCACAGTGTTCTTTATTGCCTTGGCATCTGCTGGTCTATGCCGACGACAACGTCAGGCTGATGGGCTTTCACACCCACGCGCAGGAAACGCCGGCGACCGAACTGCCGAGCCTGGAACACTGGCCTTATCTGGCGCCGGAACAGCTGCAGCACGACGGCGTCGATTCCGATGAGCGCAGCGACGTCTATGCGCTGTCGGCAATCATTTATGAGGCGCTGACCGGGCGCCCGCCGCTGATCGCTCGCGACGCCTCGCAATGGCTGCATGTGCACGCCGCCGTCCAGCCTTTGTCGCCAGCGCAATACCAACCCGACCTGCCGCAAGGCATTTGCCATGTGCTGCTCAAAGGCCTGGCCAAGGAGCCGGACGCGCGCTATCAAAGCATCGAATCGCTGGCCGCCGATCTGACCTGGTGCCTGCGCCAATGGCAGAAAAAAGGCCAGATCGAAGCGTTCCGCCTCGGTGCATTCGATGCTCGCGCAACGGCCACGCGCGGCGATGTGCTGTTTGGTCGTGATGACGAACGTCAGCAACTGCTTGAACAGATCCAGCGCGTGCGCAGCGACGGCATCGCTCGCGTGCTGCTGGTTGCCGGCGCACCGGGAGCGGGGAAGTCGACGCTGATCCAGCAAGTCCTGCGTAGCCAGGCACCCGGTTATTGGGCCAGCGGCAAGATCGAACTGCTGAACAATGACCGTCCCTTCGCGCCGCTGGCGCAGATTTTTCAGTCTCTGATCAGCCAAGTGTTGACCAAGCCCACGCTGGCCTTGCAGGCCTTGGCCGAGCAACTGCGCGAAACCCTCAAGGGCCGTGGCCGCTTGCTGCTGGACCTGGCGCCGGAAGCCGAACTGCTGATTGGCGCCACCGCCGAACTGCCGAACATGCCGGCGCGCCACGCCCTGGATCGGGTCAATCGGGCGCTGCTCGATGTGCTCGAAGTCTTTGCGCAACCGGGGCATCCGCTGCTGCTGTTTATCGACGACTTGCAGTGGGCTGACGACTCGACGCAGGCGTTTCTCAAAGCCTTTATCGCCCGACCGACGCGGCATTTGCTGCTGGTTCTGGCGTATCGCGAGGGCGAGTTGACGGAGCATCCGGGCGGCTGGCTCGATGAGATGCGCAGAGCACCAGCGCTGCCAGTCAGTGACCTTGGACTAGGGCCGCTGTCGGTGCAGGCCGTTGCGCAACTGATGGCGGTTGAACTCGATGCTGACGTCGACAACCTCGAGGCGCTGGCCCGCGTCGTGCATTTCAAAACCGCCGGCAATCCGTTGTTCGTCAGCCAGGTCGCGCGCGCGCTGGTGGACGAGCGTCTGCTGCGTTTCGACGCGACGACGCGGCGCTGGGTGTGGAATCAGGCCGAAGTGAACGGCTATCGCTACGCCGACAACGTGGCCGAATTGATGGTGCAACGCTTGCAGCGTCTGCCGGTCAGTGCCCGTGAAGTGTTGCGCACCGCGGGTTACGTTGGTGGCCGCTGTGACGAAACGCTGTTGGGCGATTTGCTGGGGGACGATCCGGCGCAATTGCTGCGTGACGTGGATTATCTGGTCAGCGCCGGATTTCTCCTGCGCGAGCCTGGCCAACTGCTGTTTCCCCACGATCGAGTGTTGGAAGCCGCCGCTGCGCTGACCGCGCCGGCCGGGCGTTCGGCTGAGCATGCGCGCATCGCCGCCGCCATGCTCGATCAATGCGGCGAGCAGCGGCAGGCGCGGGTCTTCGACATCGCCAGTCAGATTCAGCGCAGCGCCGGCAATGCGCTGCAAGCGCCTCGACGCGCTGAATTCATCCAGTTATTGCTCGAAGCTGCCGAGCGCGCCCGCGATAGCGCCGCTGTCGAGCAGGCCGTGGATTATCTGCGCAGCGCCGAGGTGTTACTCGGCGACAACGGCTGGACGCAGCTCTACCCGCAAGCCTTCGCGGCGCGCTGGCTGGCAGCCGACTGCGCGATGTTGCTGGCGGATCTGCCCGGCGCGCAACAGCGTCTCGACGATTGCCTGGAACACGCTGCCACCGTGCTGGACCGCGCGAAAACCTACCGCCTGCGCGCCAGCCTGCGCACCTTGCATTCCGATTACCACGGCGCGATCGGCGAAGCGCTGGCCGGTCTTGCGTTGCTCGACATTGACCTGCAGCGACAACCCTCGAAGGCGCAACTGGGCGAAGCGTTCGAACGGGTTCGGCAATTGGTCGGTGCGCGACGGATCGCTGAGTTGACGGCGTTGCCCAAAGCCAACGAGCCGCGAATTGAAGTGGCCATGGAGCTGCTGAGCACGCTGATCGCCTCGTTCTTCGTGCAGGACGACATTGCTTTTTTGCACCTGGCGAAGATGGTCGAACTGACTTTGCTCCATGGCACCACGCCGAGCAGCGGCTACGGTTTCGCCTGGTACGGCGTGATGATCGCCGACCGTTATGGCGAATATCTGGACGGTGTTGCTTTCGCCGAACTGGCGCTCGATCTGACTGATCTGCACGGCTATGAGGCGGGGCGCACCGGCACGCTGGTGGCGCTGGATCAGGTCAGCGCGTGGACCCGGCCGATGGCTTACGCGCGGCAGAAGGCTTTCGCCGCGTTTGAGTGCGGTCAGGCCGGCGGCGATCTGGGCATGTCGTGTTACGCCTGCAACCACATCGGCTCCGATCTGCTGTTCATGGGCGAGCCGCTGCCAAACGCGTTGAACGAGCTGGACGTCGGCCTGAGTTGGGTGCGGCAGTTTCACTACATCGACATCGAGCGCATTCTCCTGGCGCAACAGGCGTTTGCCAGCGATTTGCGCAATGGGCCTGAGCCTCGTTCGATCGCAATGCTGGAGGCTTTGGAACATGACCGCTTCGGCCCGCTGCATCGCGACCGCGTTTCACAGCCGACGCTGTTGTGGATGTGGTTGTATTCGGGCATGTCGGCGTTCTATTTCGGTGAAGTGCGTTACGCGTTGCGCCGTTTCGAAGACGCCGAGGCGTTGACCTGGTCGCTGCCGGCGCACATTGATCTGGCGCATTACTACCTGTTCTACAGCTTGGCACTGGCCAGTCCCGAGGCGCCGGGCTCTGTTGCCGAAAAACTGCAGAAACTGGAGCAGCAACGGCAGCGTTTTCTGCCATGGGTCCAGCTCAATCCTTCGACCTTCAGCAACAAACTGCTGCTGATCGAAGGCGCGATGGCCCGCGTGCGCGGCGAAGGGCTGGCCGCCATTCGCTGCTTCGACCAAGCGCAAATCGCGGCGGCCGCTGCCGGGTTTATCCATGAGCAAGCACTGGCACATGAACAACTGGCCGAGGTCTGCCTGGCCAACGGCCTGGTCTCCGGCACGCATCATCACCTGCGTGTTGCGCGCGACTGCTATGTGCTGTGGGGCGCTGAAGCCAAGGCGCGCCAGCTCGAAGCGCAGTATCCGTTTCTCGCCCACGAGCATTCCCTGGAAGCGGGAACGCCGGTGACGCGGGTGCGCCTTGACCTGGAAGTCGGCATTGAAGCGGCACGCGCGGTCTCGCAAGAGGTGTTGCTTGATCGGCTGGTGGAGACCTTGATGAATCACTTGATGATTCAGGCCGGTGCCGATCGCGGCGCGCTGCTGTTGGTCGCCGAGGGTGAGTTGCAATTGGCCGCTGCCGCGCATGTCGAGGCGGGCAACGTGCGGGTCAGTCAGGACAACGATCGCTCGCTGGAGCAGATCGCGCCGGTTTCAGTACTCAATTCGACCATGCGCACGCGCACGCCGCTGGTGCTCGACGATGCCCGCGCCGACTGCCCGCAAGCTTACAGCGCTGACTTGCGCGAGCGGCAGACGCGCTCGCTGATGTGCCTGCCGTTGCTCAAGCAAGGCGCGCTGATCGGTCTGGTGTATCTGGAAAACAGCCTGGTACCGAAGCTGTTCAGCGCCGAACGCCTGACCATGCTGGAAATCCTCGCCTCGCAGGCAGCGGTGTCGCTGCAGACCGCACGGCTCTACGCGCAACTGGTCGAAGACAACCGCTTGCGCGCGCAGATGGAAGCCGACTTGCGCAGCTCGCGGGCGGAACTGGCGCGCAACTCGCACCTGAAAATGATGGGCGAACTGTCGGCCTCGATCGCCCACGAAATCAGCCAGCCGCTGCTGGGCATTTCATCGAACGCCTCGGCCAGTCTGCGCTGGCTCAAGCGCGACACGCCTGATCTCGACGAGGCTATTCAGGGACTGGAAGACATCCGCTCCGACAGCGCCCGTGCCACCGAGATCGTCCAGGCCTTGCGCGCATTGGCCAGGCAGGCGCCGTTGCAACGATTGCCGGTGTCGATTGACGCGTTAATCGGTGAGGTCGTGCAACTGACGGCCAGCGATGTGCACAATCGCGGGGTGAGCTTGCACACGCAACTCAACGCTGCTGACCCGGTGCTGGGGGATCGGGTGCAGATCCAGCAGGTGATCTACAACCTGATCGTCAACGCGCTGGAAGCGATGGCTGGACAGGGCGTGACTGACGGGCGCCTGGTGATTGAGTCGACGCTGTCCGATGGGCAGGTCTGCGTGGCTTTTCAAGACAACGGGCCGGGGATCGCCGAGCATCAGCGTGAAGAAATTTTCGATGCGTTCTTCACCACCAAGGGCAGCGGCATGGGCATGGGCCTGGCGATTTGCCGAACGGTGATAGGCGCCCATGGCGGGACGTTGCGCGTGGAAGACAGCGAAGAGGGCGCGCGGATCTGTTTCAGGCTGCCGCTTGCGCCGGACGCCAGGATCAAAAGCCCCTCACCCTAACCCTCTCCCGGAGGGAGAGGGGACTGACCGGGGTGTTTGGTCGAGCTATGCCGACCTGGGATATCTAGCCGAACTCCGGTTTTGGAAAGCCCACAAATCGGCTCCCTCTCCCTAGGGAGAGGGCTGGGGTGAGGGGGGAGTTCACCGCCGTACCAACGCCGACCACCAGCGCTCTACCGCAAAAAAAAGCCGCGAAAAATCGCGGCCAAAAGGGAGGAGTGAACAAAACCCTTTGAAATCCGACTCAGGGCCGCAGTTCTGTCAAGCGCTGGCCCATCGTCGAATTCAGCAACCCATCGCTGAGCCGCCAAACATCCGAATCCACCGGCGCCACCCGCGCTCCGCACATCAGTTGGCGCCAGACCTTCGGCGGCATTCCCACCATGCGCCCGAACGTGCGGGTGAAGTGCGAGTGATCGGAAAATCCGCATTCATAAACAATCTCGGTAATCGCCATCGAGGTCAGCAACAGCCCTTTGGCTTTGTCGATCTTCATCTTCAGCATCCATTCCTGAGGTGAGCAGCCGGTGACGATCTTGAACGCCCGGGAAAAGTGGCTGCGTGAAAGATTGCAATGTTCGGCAATCTCGCTGACGCGCAGGCTGCGGCTCAGATCGTGCAGCATGTAGGCCTTGGCGCGGCGTTCCTGCCAGCCGGACAGTGCGCCCAGTGGGCGCGCCAGGTGGCAGGAAGGGTCTGACTTCACCGATTGCGGGTTCATGGCGGCTCTCCTGATCGATGGGCAAAGTCTGGCCGCAGGCTTTATTTAAAGTCCTTAAACAAACCTTAAAAGTTATGAAGCCCAAGCCTCAGGCATGAAACGGATAATCGACGTAACCACGCTGATCACCGCCGAAAAAACTGCTCGGATCCGGTGTGTTCAGCTCAAGGCCATCGTGCAGCCGACGCGGCAGATCCGGGTTGGCCAAAAATGGCCGGCCAAAGGCGATGATGTCGGCGCGATCGGCGTTCAGCGCCTGTTCGGCGGACTCGGCGTCGTAACCGCCAGCGAGGATCAGCACGCCGTTCGAGGTCTGGCGCAACTGGGCGATGATCGCGTCCCAGCGCGGATCAAAGTTTTCGTCCTTGACCGTGCCGACCATGGCCGGCTCGACCAGGTGCAGGTAGGCCAGATTCCACTGGTTGAGCGCCTCGACCAGATAACCGAAGGTCGCTTCAGGCGTGTCATCGCCCATGCCCATGAAGCGGCCCATTGGCGTCAGACGTACGCCGACGCGCTCGGCACCGGCTTCATCAGCGACGGCGGCGACCACTTCGAGCAGAAAGCGCGCACGGTTTTCCACGTTGCCGCCATAGGCATCGTCGCGCTGGTTGCTGTTGCTGTTGAGAAACTGGTCGAGCAGATAACCGTTGCCGGCATGGATCTCCACGCCGTCCATGCCAGCGTTCAACGCGTTGCGCGCAGCGCGGCGATAGTCTTCGACGATGTCGGCGATTTCCGCCGTTTCGAGAGCGCGCGGCACTGGCACATCACCCCATACGCCGTTGCCTTGTTCATCGACGATAAAGGTCTTGCCCGGCACTGGCAGGGCGCTTGGCGCCACTGGCAAACCGGCGTCAGGCTGGAAACTCGGGTGGGAAACCCGGCCGACGTGCCACAGCTGCATGAAGATCAGACCGTCGGCCTCGTGCACCGCCGTGCTGACTTCGCGCCACGCCTGGACTTGCGCATCGGTGTAGATCCCCGGCGTCCACGCATAGCCCTGGCCCTGTTGGGAGATCTGCGTGGCCTCGGTGATGATCAGCGCAGCACTGGCGCGTTGGCGGTAGTACTCGGCGTTCATCGCCGTCGGCACGTCGCCCGGTTGGCCGGCGCGCGAGCGGGTCAGGGGCGCCATCGCCACGCGGTGGGCAAGGGTATAAGGGCCAAGGGCAATGGGTTGAAACAGGCGGCGGGTCATGGGTAGCTCCGGATTTCGATGAGTAGGGTTCAAGTGCGGCAGCCAGGTGCCGCGCGCTGTGCAGGTAACTTAACCGGGGGTGGCGGGGCTGATAATCCGTGGCCGGCGCTACGCAGTTTTGCGCGCAACGCAACGGCACCCGCGCTCATCGCTGATGAACGCGGGCGTGGTTCAGGCGGGTTGGGTCGAGCGAGTCAGCGGCAGATTCAGCCAGCGCCGGCCGGTGGCATTGCTGACCGCGTTGCCGAGCGCAGCAGCCATTGGCCCTTGGACGATTTCGGCAGCACCGAGGAAGGGTTCGCCCGGTTGATCAAGCAAATGCACGTCGACTTTTTTTGGCAATTGCGTAAAGCGCAGAATTGGATAACCGCTCCAGTCGTAGCTGCGAATGCCGCCGGCGTCGTAGGCGACTTTTTCGTAGAGCGTCCAGCTTGTCGACTGGACGATGCCGCCCTCGACCTGATTGCGCAGGCCATCGGGGCTGACGATCTGGCCAACGTCGACCGCCGTTACCACATGATCGACACGGATCTCGCCAGTCTGCGGATGCACCCGCAGTTTCACCGCGAGGGCGCAGTAACCCATGATGTTTTTGTAGCGGGCGAAGGCAAAACCGATTCCCGCGCCGGGTTCGCTGCTCTTGTGGGGCCAGCCGATTTCGTCACGCACGCGTTCAATCACAGCCCGGGCACGTGGGTCGCTCAGATGCGCCAGGCGCAACGCCAGCGGATCAAGGCCAGCCTTGATCGCCAACTCATCAATACCCGCCTCGATGGCGAAGATGTTGATGTGCGCACCCAGCGAGCGCATGGCCGAAGTGCGGAACGGCATGGTGGTGACGAAATTCATGTTGATCCGCGTCGCGCCCAGCTCGTACAGCGGCACCGCGTTGCGATCGCCATCACCTTCGGGTTGGGCGATCGGCACCGAGGGCGCCGAGGTGAAGGGTTTCGCCAACAGGCGTGCCGGCAGCAGGCGCCCGGCATTGACGATGCGTTCGTTGTGCGGCGTGGTCCACAGCTCGTAGTTCCAGTCCTGCAAACGGCCCTGACTGAGGCCGGCATCGACTTCGGTGACCATCGCCGAACTGTACGGCTCCCAGAGATTTTCCTGCTCGCGCATCCATTGCACCCTGACCGGCGTGCCCGGCAGGCGCATGGCGATCAGCGCGGCATCGGCGGCGGCATCATCGGCGCCGTTGTGGCCGTAGCAACCCGAGCCTTCGGTATGAATGCAGCGCACGCGGTCCGGCGGCAGCCGCAGCATTTCGGCGATACCGGCGCGCAGCGGATAGACGCCCTGGGTGTGGGTCCACACTGTGAGCACGCCGTCGTTGAACCAGGCCACCGCACAGGACGGGCCGATCGAACCGTGCATCAAATATTGCTTGGTCACCCGCGCTTTGAAACGCGTTTCGGTCGCGCCGCCGGGATTGCCGTTGTTGCTGATCGGATAGCGCTTGGAGGGCAATTGCTTGAGCAAATCATGAATCCCGGCGGCTTCGGGAATCGCCTCGCCGCCACTCCACTTGGCACTTTCCATGCCGGCGCGCATGGCCTTGATCGCTTGCCACTCATCACCGGCGACCACGGCCAGATAGTTGCCGTCGCGGATCACCTTGACCACGCCGTTCAACGCCTCGATGGACGCGGCATCGAACGCCTGTAACGTGCAGCCGGGACGCGGCGGGCGAATCACCCGCGCATGCAGCATGCCCGGCAGGCGCATGTCTTGCACGAACGCCGCGCCGCCGCTGACCTTGGCCGGTATGTCCAGACGCGGCAGGTTGTGCCCGATCAGTTTGAAATCGGCCGCCGCCATCGCCGGTGATTGCGCCTTGGCGTACTGGTGCACATCGACATGCTTGACCGCGTCGGCATATGCCATGCGCTCACCATTCGGCCCTTCGATGATGCCATCGCGAGTGCTCAGTTGCGCAGCATCGATTTGCCAGCTGCGCGCGGCGGCATCGACGAGCATTTCCCGCACTTGCGCGGCGGCGTTGTACAGCGCGGTGCCGCTGTCGAAAATGCTGTGGCTGCCGGCGGTGTAGCCTTCGTTGGGCGTCAGCGCGGTGTCGGCGGTGAGCAAGTTGATCGCGCTGGCCGGCACCTGCAATCGCTCGGCAGCAATTTGCAGCAACGCGGTTTTCACCCCGGTGCCCAGTTCGACCTTGCCGGTGTACACGGTGATGCCGTCGGCGCCAATGCGAATCCACGCGTCGAGGTATGGGTTGGTGCGAAGGCTGCCGGGCAGATCGGGGGCCAGGACCACGGTGCCGAGGGTGTCGACTTCGGTGTCGGCCAAGGCACGCCGCGCTACCGGCATCAGCGTGAAGGCCATCAGTAGTGCGCCGCCGCGCAGAAAGGCCCGGCGGCTGGGGTTCAAGCCGTTTGCTTCGCTCATGTCCGGCTCCCGTTGTGCCCGGCCACCTGCTTGATCGCCTCGATGATGCGCAAATGGGTGCCGCAACGGCACAGATTGCCGGCCATGTGTTCGCGGATGGTTTGTTCGTCCGGGTGCGGGTCACGTTCGAGCAACGCCTGCGCGCGCATGAGCATGCCGGCGATGCAGTAACCGCATTGCGCGGCCTGCTTGTCGATGAACGCCGCTTGCAACGGGCCGGGCTTCTCTGCGCTGCCGAGGCTTTCCACGGTGCGTATCTTTTTTCCTTCAAGGCCGGCGCAAGGCGTCAGGCAGGCGAACACTGGCTGGTCGTCGACGATCACCGTGCACGCGCCGCACTGGCCCAGGCCGCAGCCGTACTTGGCGCCGTTGAGGTTCAAGTGATTGCGCAGCGCGTACAGCAGCGGCATGTCCGCTTCCAGCTCCAGCACTTGGGCGGCTCCATTGACGGTGAGAGTGATCTGGCTCATTTCGTCTCCTGACGTAACGCTTCAATAGTGGAAGAAAGGTCGGTCCATGGCTGCTCGGGGCGGGCTTGCCCGCGCAGATACGCGGCGAGTGCGCCGAGCTGGGCGTTGTCGAGGCTGGCGGCGAACGGCGGCATCACCGGGCCAGGCGCGCCGGGAATGGCGGGTACGCCTTCGAGCACAGTCTTGAGAAAGTTGCGCGAGCTGGCCGCTTGCAGCGCCGAAGTGCTTTGCAGGCCTGGGCGGCCGTCGATTTCGCGCATCGGCGCGCCGGGTGCGTGACATCCGGCGCAGGCGCTACTGAAGAGCAGGGCGCCGCTGCTGTGATCCGCTGGACTGCTCGGCGACCTTTGCGCGGTGGTTTCGCTCACCGCGTGCGGGTTTTGCAGGCTCAGCAGGTAGTCGGCAATCGCCTCGGCTTCGCTGGCTGGCAAGCGCGCCAGACTCAGGCTGACCGGGCGCATCGGGCCGGCGGGCGTGCCGTGGCCATTGACCACGTCGGCGCGCAGGTAGCCGACCAATTGCTCGCGACTCCACGGATTGGCGCGCTGCCCGAGGCCGACCAGGGCCGGCGCTTCCCAGCCATCGACGCTGCCGCCCTTCAAATACTCCGAGGATTTCTCCGCGCCAATCAGGTTCAGCGGCGAATGGCAGCCGGCGCAGTGGCCCGGGCCGTCGACCAGATAGCGTCCGCGATTCCATGCCGCGCTGTGTTCGGCCTGCGGCGTGAGCGGCTCGCCATGCAGAAACAGCAGATTCCAGAACGACACCAGCGGGCGGATGTTCATCGGGACGTTCATCTGGTTCTGCCGCGCCGGGGCGTGTACGGCGGGGCCGCTCATCAAGTAGGCATAGGCGTCGGCGATGTCTTCGGAGCTCATGCGCCGGTAGTGCACGTAGGGAAAGGCCGGGTAGAGAAAGTGGCCGTCGCGGGCAATGCCTTCGCGCATCGCCCGCTCGAAGGCCGGCAGTGACCATTCGCCGATGCCGGTCTGCGCATCCGGGGTGATGTTGGTGCTGTACAGCGTGCCGAACGGCGTCACCAGCGGCAGCCCGCCAGCCAGGTATTCGCCGCCGGGGCGGGTGTGACACACCGCGCAGTCACCGGCCTCGACCACCCGTGCGCCGCGTTGCAACTGCGCAGTATCGAATGACGTCGGCCGTTTGATTGGCGCGATCGCCGGGCGCCACATCAGCGCGACGGCGACGATCAGGCCGAGCACCGCGAGCACGCCGACGCTGATCCACAGGGTTCTGGATTTGAGCAAATGGCTGTTCATGGTCGGCAGAAAAACGCGGCGGACAGTGGCAGGACGAGTGCAGTGCGGGTCATGGAAACGCTCCTTGTAGCAGCCGGGGAAGGGCGCCGATGCGGACGTCAGCGCCAGGGCCAAAGCGTAGAGAAGACCCTTGCAGCGGAGAATCACCGGCCCGCGCAACAGCGCGTTGCGCCACAAGCAACGTTGCGCGCCACGCATCAGTGCGTTGCCAGTGGCACGGATTCTCGCCCCCGCCGGCTGACCGTAGCCTTGGCACAACTTTCCCGAACTCAACGAGGTGTCACCATGCTTACGGGCAACCCTGCCGTTGCGGCCCCGGCCGAACAGCCTGCTTCACTCTCCGGCCTGATGGTCGCGTTTCTGGCCTTCTGCTGCGGCGCGGTCGTCGCCAACCTGTATTACGCACAACCCATCGTCGAACTGATCGCGCCGCAGATCGGCCTGACCAGCGCCAATGCCAGCCTGATCGTGTCGCTGACGCAGTTCGGTTACGCGCTGGGCTTGTTGCTGCTGGTGCCGCTGGCCGACCTGATGGAAAACCGCCGTCTGGTGGTCGGCTTCACCCTCGCTGCCAGTGTCACGCTACTGTGTGCTGGCCTGACTCATTCGCCGTCGCTGTTCCTGCTGCTCTCTTTGCTGATCGGCCTGACCTCGGTGGCGGTGCAGATTCTCGTGCCGCTGGCCGCGCACCTGGCGCCGGAAGCCAGCCGGGGGCGCGTGGTCGGCAATATCATGAGCGGCCTGCTCCTGGGGATTCTGCTGTCGCGGCCGCTGTCGAGTCTGTTGGTTGAAGTGTTCGGCTGGCGCAGGGTGTTTTACAGCGCGGCGGCACTGATGGCGGTGATCGCGCTGATTACCGCTGTGGCACTGCCGCGCCGGGTGCCGACGCACAAAGCCACTTATGTCGCGTTGATCGGTTCAGTGTTTGCCCTGGCCCGGCGCTTTCCTGTGTTGCGCCAGCGTTCGCTGTATCAGGGTTTGCTGTTCGCCAGTTTCAGCCTGTTCTGGACCCTCGCGCCGATTGAGCTGATGCGTCACCACGGTTTCAGCCAGGCGCAAGTGGCGATCTTCGCCCTGGTCGGCGCGGTGGGTGCGATTGCTGCGCCGATTGCCGGGCGTCTGGCCGATGCCGGGCACGGTCGTCGCGGTACCTTGGTGGCGTTACTGCTGGCGCCGCTGTCGCTGTTGATCGCCGCGTTGCCGGGCAGTGGTTACGTGTGGCTGGTGGTGTGTGCGGTGCTACTGGACTTTGCCGTGCAATTGAACATGGTCCTCGGCCAGCGTGAGGTCTACGCCCTCGACCCGCACAGCCGCGCACGCCTGAATGCGGTGTACATGACCAGCATTTTCGTCGGCGGCGCCCTCGGCTCACTGGTCGCCAGTCCGCTGTACGAACACTTCGGCTGGAACCTCTCGGCCGTCGCCGTAGCGGTGTTACCGGCGTTGGCGCTGGCGCTGTTCCTGAGCCGCAAGGCTGATGGCTGAGGTCGCGATGAGGCCCGGCAAGCACGACGATACAAGACGTGTGGCTGGCGCTGATGCACAATCAGCGGCGTTCCCTCACCACCGGACCCCGCTTATGGACAAGTTGCTGGCCTTGAAGATGTTTGTTGAAACCGTGCGCTGCGGGGGCTATTCCTCGGCGGCGCGCAAGCTTGGGATTTCGACGTCTTCGGTGACACGGCAAGTGGCGGGGCTGGAAAACGAGTTGGGCGCCAGCCTGCTCAATCGCACCACGCGCAACACCAGCGTGACCGTCGCCGGCCAGACCTATTTCGAGAAAGCCGTGGCGATTCTTGATGCCATCGACGAAGCCGACGCGGTGGTCGCCGATCGTGGCAGCGATGCCCAAGGCCGCTTGCGCATCAGCGTGCCGGTGGAGTTTGGCCGGCGGCTGATCGCGCCGCACCTGAGCCGCCTGCTTGAACGCCATCCCGGGCTAGAGATCAGCCTGTCGCTGAGCGATCAGGTCAGCGATTTGCTCAGCGAGCAGATCGACGTTTCGGTGCGGCTCGGCTCGACGGTGGTCAGCGAAGACATCGTCAGCAAACGCGTCGGCCACTTTCAGCGTTGGATTGTCGCCAGCCCGGATTATCTGGCGCGCAGCGGCGTGCTCGAACATCCGCGGGATCTGCTCGAGCATCAATGCCTGCGTTTCGATTACGGCGGCAGCCATCACCACTGGACCTTTCAGGGCGACGAAGAGCCGATTCAGCTCAACGTCCAGGGTCGCCTGCAAAGCAACAACGCCGACATCCTGCGCGAAGCCGCGATTGGCGGTGGCGGGGTGGCGTTGCTGGCCGACTGGCTGGTGCGCGACGACGTCGCCGCCGGGCGCCTGACGCGCTTGCTTGAGCACTATGAAGTCAACCCCGGCAGCGCCAGCAGTTGCATCAACGCGCTGTACTTGCCCAACCACCGTGGTTCGAGCCGGATCAACGTGTTCATCGATTTTCTCGTGGAAATCCTCAAACCCGCCGCTTAGCGCTGCACACTCTGTTGCTGCAGCCGCTGCACACTGCTTGTATGCTTGCGCCCCGGAACACGTGGCCGCCGTGAGTGCCGACGTTCGAATGATGGCTGGAATGGATACCGGACTTCCTTAAGGTACTGACGTGAAGCGTGATACTCGCCTTGTAATGCTCCTGCTGCTGGTGATCGGCTGTTCCCTGACTTCGCTAACGATCTGGAAAGTCTGGTCTTCGCGCGAGCGTGCGCTGGCCGAGGTCGACGTGCATGGCCTGAACCTGACCCAGGCGCTCAACACCTACACCGAAGGCATCGTCCGGCAAAGCTCGCTGCTCTTGCTCGGGCTGGTCGAGCGTCTGGAAACCGAGGGCAACGGCCCGGCGCAGATTCAGCGCATCCAGAGCCTGATCGACCGCCAGCAGCCGTTGATGCCCCAGCTCAGCGGCATCATCATCTATGACCGGCACGGGCATTGGCTGATGTCTTCCAACCGGCCGATTCCAGAGGGCGCCAACAGCAGCGACCGCGCCTATTTCATTCATCACCGTGACAGCCCGAGCCGCGAGCCGTTCATTGGCCCGCCGATCCAGAGCCGTGCCAATCACGAATGGGTGGTGACTATCAGTCGGCGCTTCAACGACGACGGCGGGCAGTTCGCTGGCGTGGTAGCGGTGACGCTGGGGGTGGAAAACTTCCTGCGCGTGTTCGGCAAACTCGACGTTGGCCAGGACGGCGCGATCGGCCTGTCGTACACCGATGGCACGCTGCTGGTGCGCTATCCGTTCCGCGAGCAGGACATGGGGCGCAACTTCTCCAGTTCGCCGATCTACGCCAAATACCTCGTCGACCGCTCGGTCGGCACTGCCTCCTACACCTCCAGCCTCGACGGTGTCGAGCGGCTGTACGCGTTCCGCAAAAGCGAAACGCTGCCGCTGATCACCACCGTGGCCCTGGGCAAGGACGAAGCGCTGGCGGCGTGGCGCATCGAAGCGGCGCTGTCGGCGGTGGTGGTGATCGGGCTGCTAGGGCTGACCGGGTTGATCGGCTGGTTCCTGATCCTTGATATCCGCCGCCGCACCGAGGCCGAAGAAGCCTTGCGCGATGCCCAGCAGCAGTTGCTTGCGTCCAATCGGCAGCTGGAATTGCTGGCGCTGAAGGACGCGCTGACCGGCCTGGCCAACCGCCGCTGTTTCGATGAGACGCTGACGGTGGAAGCGCGGCGCGCGCAGCGTGACGGGACTTCGCTGGCCTTGCTGATGATCGATATCGACCACTTCAAATTGTTCAACGATGCCTTGGGCCACGTCGCCGGCGATGCCTGCCTGCAAGCGGTCAGCAAGATTCTTGAAGGCTGCGTGCGACGCCCCTCGGATCTGGTCGCGCGCTACGGTGGCGAGGAAATGGCGGTGATCATGCCGGCCACCGACAGCGCCGGTGCGACCGTGGTGGCGCAACTGATGCTCGAGCGTTTGCAGCAGGCGAACATCGCCCACCCGGGCAGTCCGTTTGCTCGGATTACGGTGAGTATCGGCATGGCGGTGGGGACGGGCGCTCAGCTGGATTCGCTGCCGGCGTTGATCCAGACCGCCGATCAGGCGCTGTACCGGGCGAAAGCGGCGGGGCGCAACGGGATGGCCGGGCAGGCCTGAGGCGCACTAGAAAGCTTCGCCGTTATCCAGTTTCGCCAACAGCATTTGTCCGCGTTGCCACAGCGCATCCTGCTTGGCCAGCGGCATGCGGTCGAGGTTCTTGTACATCATGCCCATGCGCTGATTGCCGCGCAGGATATCGCCGTGGCGCATGAGGAAATGCCAGTACAGCGCGTTGAACGGGCAGGCATCGTCCGCGCTGCTTTCCTTGACCTTGTAGGCGCAGTCGCCGCAGTAATCCGACATCCGATTGATGTACTGGCCGCTGGCGCAGTAAGGCTTGGAGCCGAGATAACCGCCATCGGCGTGCATGACCATGCCGAGGGTATTGGGCAGTTCGACCCAGTCGAAGGCGTCCATGTAGATCGCCAGATACCACTCACAGATTTCCTTCGGCGCAATCCCGGCGAGCAAGGCGAAGTTACCGGTGACCATCAGCCGCTGGATGTGGTGCGCGTAGGCATGTTGCAGGCTTTGGCCGATGGCCTGGCGCATGCAGTTCATCTGTGTCTGCCCGGTCCAGTAGAACTCCGGCAGCGGACGCGAGTTGCCAAACACGTTGCCCTCGGCGTAGTCCGGCATCTTCAGCCAGTACACACCGCGCACGTATTCGCGCCAGCCGATCAGCTGCCGAATGAAGCCTTCGGCAGCGTTGAGGCCGATGCTCCCCGACCAGTACGCCGCCTCGACATCGCTGCACAGCTGGCGCAAATCGAGCAGGCCGATGTTCAGCGCCGCGCTGATCCGCGCGTGAAACAGGAACGGTTCGTCGCTGGCCATGGCGTCCTGGTAATCACCGAAGCCGGCCAGCGCGTAGTCGAGAAAGTATTGCCACAGGGCCTGGGCATCGGCGTGCGTCACCGGGTAATTGAAGTCATCCAGCGTGCCGTAATGGCTGGCGAAGCGCTCGCCGACCAATACCAGCACCTCTTGGGTGATTGCGTCATTGGCGAAACGTGCCGGGTAGGGCGGTTTGGCGTGTTTGGGCAGCGCCTTGCGATTCTCCGCATCGAAATTCCACGCACCGCCGACCGGCGTACCGTCGCCATTGAGCAGCAGCCGACTCTTGCGCCGCATCTCGCGGTAGAAAAACTCCATGCGCAGCTGCTTCTTGCCGCTGGCCCAATTGGAGAACTCTTCGCGGGAGCAGAGGAAACGGCTGTCTGAGTGCCAGTGCACGGGCAAGCCCGAATCTTTGATTGACTGCTCAAGGCGCCAGTCGCCGCATTCGGTGATATGAATCTGTTCGGCGCCGGTGAGGGTTCGCCAGCGCTGTAGTTCGCCGGGAATTGAGCCGCTGTTGTTCGGGTCATCGAGGGTGACGTACTGGACGCGGAAGCCTTTATCGCGCAACGCATCGGCAAAGTGGCGCATGGCGCTGAAGATCAGAGCGATCTTTTGCGGATGATGGGCCACGTGGGTCGCTTCCTCCATGACCTCGACCATCAGCAGCAGGTCTTGCTGGGGATCGAGTGGCTGCAGGGAGGCCAGGTCGAAAGACAGCTGGTCGCCGAGGATCAGGAGCAAGCGGTGGGCAGGGGGCATGGAGCGAAGTCCGGTTGGCGATTCGAACTCCAATAGTTATACAGATTGTTTGCTATGTATAGGTTTTAGCGGCCACTGACATCCTGTAGTGGGAGCGAGCCTGCTCGCGAAAGCGTCCTGTCAGTCAATACAAATGCTGACTGACCCACCGCCTTCGCGAGCAGGCTCGCTCCCACAGGGAGTTGGGTGGGTTCTTAGGCGGGGTAGGTCGGATAGTCGATATAACCCTCGGCACCGCCGCCATACACCGTCGCCGGATTCAACTGATTCAACGGCCAGTCATGGGCAATCCGCGCCGGCAGGTCCGGGTTGGCCATGAACGGTCGGCCAAACGCAACGAGATCGGCCAGCCCCGACTCAAGCAATTGCGTGCCGGTTTTGGCGGTGTAGCGGCCGGCATAAATGATCGCGCCGCTGAACGTGTCGCGCACGGCTTGGCGAAAGGTCTGCGGCATGGCTGGCGCGTTGTCCCAGTCGGCTTCGGCGATCGACAGGTAGGCGATGCCGACGTCTTCAAGAATCTTGATCGCGGCAATGTAAGTTGTGTGCGGATCTTCCTCGACCAGGCCCAGGTATGTCCGCGCTTCATCGGTGGTAGTGAACAACGGCGCGAAACGCACACCGACCTTGTCCTTGCCAATGCATTCGGCGACGCCGGCCACCACTTCGCGCAAAAAGCGCAAGCGATTGTCCAGCGAGCCGCCGTATTTGTCGGTGCGCAGGTTGCTGTGGGCGGAGATGAACTGGTTGACCAGATAACCGTTGGCACAATGCAGTTCGATGCCGTCGAAACCCGCATCCATCGCGTTGCGCGCGGCCTGGATGTACAGCTGAATCAGTTCCTGCACTTCATCGGTGCTCAACGCGCGCGGAGCGGACGGGGGAACCAGTTCACCGGCACCGGGCGCGGTTTCGATGAACACGCTGACGCGATCCGTGGCGACCGCAGAGGCCGACACCGGCGCATCGCCGTTGGGCTGCAACGCCGTGTGCGAGACCCGACCGACATGCCAGAGCTGGGCGAAGATCACACCATCCACGGCGTGCACCGCCTCGGTGACTTTGCGCCAACCGGCGATCTGCTCCGGCGTATGAATGCCCGGCGTCCATGCATAACCCTGACCGCGCGGTTCGATCTGCGTGCCTTCGGTGACCAGCAAACCGGCACCGGCGCGCTGCTGGTAATACTCGGCCATCAACTCGTTGGCGACATTGCCCGGCTGCGTGCTGCGCTGGCGGGTGAGAGGCGGCAGGACGATGCGGTTTTTCAGGGTGTGGTTGCCCAATTTAGCGGGCGTGAAAAAAGCGTTATTCATGGAGTAAGCCTTGAATCTGATTAGACCAGTCGACTAGTGACTGGGCAAAAAAACAACGCCGGGCTGTACGCACACGGCGTTGATCGGGTTGGAGCGAGGGATTCAGCCGAGCATCTTCAACAGCTTTTCGGCAACGGCGGCAGAGCTGGCCGGGTTCTGGCCGGTGACCAGTTGACCGTCAGCGACCACATGCACCTGCCAGTCGGCGACTTTCGAGTAACGCCCGCCGAGACGCTGGAACTCGTCTTCGATGAGGAACGGCACCACGTCAGTCAGGCCGACCGCCGCTTCTTCGGCATTGGTGAAGCCGGTGACATCACGGCCCTTGACGATTGGCTGGCCGTCAGCGCGCACCACATGACGCAATACGCCGGGTGCGTGGCAGACAAAACCGTGAGGTTTGTTGGCGCGGTCGAAGGCTTCGATCAGCGCGATCGAGGCCTTGTCTTCGGCCAGATCCCACAACGGGCCGTGGCCGCCTGGGTAGAACACGGCATCGAAATCTTCGGCCTTCACATCAGCCAGACGGCCAGTAGTGGCCAGTGCTTGTTGCGCCGCCGGGTCAGCGCGGAAGCGATCGGTCTCGGCAGTCTGCGCGCTTGGCTCATCGCTTTTCGGATCGAGCGGCGGCTGGCCGCCGGCAGGCGATACCAGGGTGACGTCGGCGCCGGCGTCCTTGAAGGCAAAGTAGGGCGCGGCGAACTCTTCCAGCCAGAAACCGGTTTTCTTGCCAGTGTTGCCGAGTTGATCGTGGGAAGTCAGAACCATCAAGATTTTCATAGAGCACCCTTGGGTTGGTCTGGCATCGGCAGAAGGCGAGGGATTCGCTTGTTGTCGGTGCCGCATGAATTTGTGTGTCGGGGCGCAGCATAGTTTCCAATTAGACCAGTCGTCTAGTAATTTTTTCAGAAAATGTTTTTGCCCGTCGGTTATGGCAAACTCCCGGTCCTGAAAACTATACGACTGGTCTATTGTCTGGAATTTTGCGCACCATGAAGCCGACCTTTGACGACACCCGCCAACACTTGCTCGACACCGGCCACCGGATGATGGCCGAGAAGGGCTTCACCAGCGTCGGCCTCAACGAGATCCTGCAGACCGCCGGCGTGCCGAAGGGCTCGTTCTATCACTACTTCAAATCCAAGGAGTTGTACGGCCAGGCGCTGCTCGAGGATTACTTCGTCGACTACCTCGCCGACATGGAGCGCCGCCTGACATTGCCTGGGCTGACGGCCTTCGAGCGTTTGATGGATTACTGGCAGGGCTGGCAGAACCGCTGCACCCTCGAAGGCCACGGCGATGAATGCCTGGTGGTGAAACTCAGCGCCGAAGTCGCCGACCTCTCCGAATCAATGCGCCTGACCCTGCGCGACGGCGCCGAACGCATCGTCGCGCGCATCACCGAATGCATCGAACAAGGCCAGACCGACAAAAGCCTGCCGGAGGGCGATGCGCGCAAGTTGGCGGAGACGCTGTATCAGCTCTGGCTCGGTGCCAGCCTGCTGAACAAATTGCAGCGCACCGGGCAGTCGCTGGAGACCTCAATGGCGATGACTCGGCAGTTGTTGCGAGTCTGAGCCTCGCCGCAGATCCCTTTGGGAGCGAGCCTGCTCGCGAAGACGGCGGCACATCCAATATTTCATCGCCTGACCGGATGCATTCGCGAGCAAGCTCGCTCCCACAGGTTTTCGCGGCGTGTGCCAAATCCCGGCGACATGCAAAATCCAGTGTGGGAGCGAGCTTGCTCGCGAAGAGGGCGGCACATTCAACATCTTCATTGCCTGACCCAATGCATTCGCGAGCAAGCTCGCTCCCACAGGTTTTCGCGGCGTGTGCCAAATCCCGGCGACATGCAAAATCCAATGTGGGAGCGAGCTTGCTCGCGAAGAGGGCGGCACATTCAACATCTTCATTGCCTGAC
>Ga0265296_1000213_pt1 | contig 104991 bp, 98 predicted proteins | sample MunlanPumphouse1_FD_189073 | JGI IMG/M metagenome (GOLD analysis project Ga0265296, IMG submission 189073) | Groundwater microbial communities from a municipal landfill in Southern Ontario, Canada - Pumphouse #1 | ecosystem: Environmental > Aquatic > Deep subsurface > Groundwater | place...
AGAATCTTTACTGGCAATTATTGATGAAGCCGAGCTCTCGGAAAGCGTTTTCAATTCCAACGCCATCGAGAATTCGACGCTGACGCTGAAGGAGACGGAGCGCATTCTGCTGGAGATGGAAGTTTCTCGTCATGTCTCGGTGCGGGAAGTTTTTGAAGCAAAAAATCTCGCCCGGGTGATGGAATATACCAAAAGCAAAGCGCAGGCAGCGGAACTTTCTCTGGAGATGATTCTGCTTCTGCACAAAATGCTGATCGGTAACATCAACGATGCGATTGCGGGGCGTTTCCGCACCACGGGCGAATACGTCCGTGTGGGAACCCATATCGCGCCGGCACCTGAACAGATCGTATCAATGATGGAGACAATTCTGCGGGAATTTGCCGCCGACCACATTCATTACTTTACCGACAAGATCGCCAAATTCCATCTTGATTTCGAAACGATCCATCCGTTTTGCGACGGCAATGGGAGAATGGGTCGGGTAATCATCAATTTTCAGCTCAGGCGCTTGGGTTTCCCCGGCATTATCATTCGGGATAAAGAGAAGCGGGTTTATTACGCCTCATTTAATGAATATAGCAAAGCAAAAAATGCCAAAACAATGGAGAAGATTGTCACCCTCGCTCTGACGGAGTCACTGCACAAAAGAATTACCTATCTGCGCGGCGACAAGATAACCACGCTTGTCGATTGCGCAAAAACGGCTCAAAAATCGATCAACACCCTGCTTAACGCCGCCCGCCGACAGACGATTCCGGCTTTCCGTGAAAAAGGTGTTTGGAAAATCGGAGTTTACAATCCATGAACGAAGCGGAAACAAGGGCGGACTTCAAAATCTGTCATTTCGACCGAAGGGAGAAATCTCACGACCAGAGAACATTGCTACTACATATACCTATTGACGAACAAGAATGACAAGGTCATGTATGTCGGCGTAACAAACAATATTGAGCGGCGGGTGTATGAGCACCAGATGAAAATGATACCGGGATTTTCGGAAAAGTACAACGTGAACAAGCTGGTTTATTTCGAGGAAACGCCTGACGTCAGTGCCGCGATCGCAAGGGAGAAGGAAATCAAGAAATGGCGGCGAGAGAAGAAAAATAATCTGGTTATTGCAGTCAATCCTGAGTGGAAGGACTTGAGTGAGGGGTGGTTTGAGATCTCTCCCTTCGGTCGAGATGACAATAAGGATGGTCGAGATGACAATAGGGATCGTCGAGGTGACAATTCGGGATAGATTCCTCACATTTGTTCGGAATGACAGGGACTTCGGTTGGAATGATAGAGGATTCGGTTGGAATGACAGAGAATGTCATTTCGACCGTGGGGAGAAATCTCAAGTACTCGGTCGAGATGACAATGGTGCAATACGAGAAGGAGCTGTCTAATGGCGCTGCATAAAGACTTTCCGAAATCCCCGCACGCGATTCTCGATCCGGGCATCCGCTGGTTTCCCGCTGATGAGGCGTTGCGGGAAAGCAGCATGGAGAAGCTTATGCCACCGCTTGTGGCGGAGCTGCGCCGCAAGGTGAAAGATTTCCGGGACGGGGGGTATTTGGGCGCTACGGACACTAGCCGGAGCCTGCTCAATTGGTGGTTCAAGACGCCGCACCTGCTGCCGAAGGCCGACGGGTCCATGGTGGAGTTTGAATACTACTTCGCCCAGCGCGAGGCGCTGGAGACGATCATCTACCTCTACGATGTGGTGGGGGTAAAGGATAAGCACGATCTGATGCGCTTCGATGCCGGCGGCCTTGTATCCGGGAGCATGTTCGATGAGACCTGGCGGCGGTTCGTGGTGAAGATGGCGACGGGCACCGGCAAGACCAAGGTCTTGAGTCTGGCGCTGGCGTGGAGTTTTTATCACAAACTCTACGAGCTGGAATCTGAACTGGCGCGCAACTTCCTGGTCATCACGCCCAATATCATCGTCCTGGACCGTATTTACAGAGATTTCCAGGGCCTCCGTATCTTCTTCGACGATCCGGTGCTGCCGGGTAACGGGTTTGACGGGCGTAACTGGCGCGACGATTTTCAACTGACGCTGCATAAGCAAGACGAGGTTCGTATTACCCGGCCTACGGGCAATATCTTCCTGACCAACATCCACCGGGTTTATTCGGGCGACGACATTCCGCCTTCGCCCGATGATGAAGACATGCGGGATTATTTTCTGGGCAAGCGGCCCACGGGCGCGACCACGGATTCCAAGGTGGACCTGGGCATGATCGTCCGGGATATCGACGAGCTGATGGTGTTGAATGACGAGGCGCACCATATTCACGATCCGCGCATGGCCTGGTTCAAATCCATCGAGGATATTCACAACCGCCTGAAGCAGAAGGGGGCGGCTCTTTCCTTGCAGGTGGACACGACGGCCACACCCAAGCACAATAACGGGGCGATTTTCGTACAGACCGTGGCTGACTATCCGCTCGTGGAGGCTATCTCACAGAACGTCGTCAAGCATCCCGTCCTGCCCGATGCCCCCAGCCGTGCGAAATTGAGCGACCGGCAGAGCGTGAAATACACCGAGAAATACGCCGATTATATCCATCTGGGCGTGATCGAATGGCGCAAGGCATACGCTGAACACGAAAAGATGGGCATGAAGGCGATCATGTTTGTGATGACTGATGATACCCGTAACTGTGACGATGTGGCTGAATACCTGGAGGGCAACTATCCCGATCTGAAAGACGCGGTGCTGGTCATTCACACCAAGAACAACGGCGAGATTTCAGAAGCGGCCACGGGCAAGGGCAAGGACGAACTGGATGAACTGCGCAAACAGGCGAATGAGATTGATGAGATGGACAGCCCCTATAAAGCCATCATCTCCGTGATGGTGCTCAAAGAGGGCTGGGACGTGCGCAATGTCACCACCATTGTGGGACTGCGCGCCTATTCCGCCAAGAGCAACATTTTGCCGGAGCAAACCCTGGGACGCGGCCTGCGCAAAATGTATCCCGGCGATGTGGAAGAGTACGTCAGCGTGGTCGGCACTAATGCCTTCATGGAGTTCGTGGAATCTATTCAGGCCGAAGGCGTGGTGCTGGAACGCAAGGCGATGGGGGAGGGAACGGGGCCAAAGACTCCGCTGGTGATCGAAGTTGACAAGGAGAACGAGAAGAAAGACATAGCCGTGCTGGATATAGAAATCCCCGTGCTGACGCCTCGCGTCTACCGCGAATATAAAAACCTGGCAGCGCTGGACGTGTGCGCGCTGGGGCATGAAAAGGTAGCCTTCCGGCAGTTCAGCGAGGAGGAACAGCGGGAGATCGTATTTAAGGACATCGCCAACGGCGAGATTACGCATACCACAATTATGGACACGGCGGGCGTTGCTGATTACCGCAGTGTGATCGGCTACTTCGCCCAGACCATCATGAAGGATTTGCGACTGGTGAGCGGCTACGACGTGCTGTATGGCAAGGTCAAGGCGTTTGTGCAAGATGATCTGTTCGACCGAAAGGTGGAACTCGAAAGCCCCAACACCCTGCGCAATCTGTCAGAACTGGCCGCCGCCAAGACACTGATTGAGACCTTCAAAAGGGCGATCAACGCGCTGACCGTCCGGGATAAAGGCGACGCTGAAATCCGGGACACGATCAAGTTGCGCCAGACCCGGCCTTTTGTGGCCAAGGATCAAGGCTACTTTGTCCCGAAGAAAAGCGTCTTCAACCGCATCATCGGTGACAGCCAACTGGAGCTTAAATTCGCCAACTTCCTGGATGGTTGCAGCGATGTGGTCTCTTTCGCGAAGAACTACATGGCCGTTCATTTCAAGCTTGATTACGTGAACACCGATGGTGACATTTCCAACTACTACCCGGATTTTATGGTTAAACTGGCGGACAGGCGGATTGTCATTGTCGAAACGAAGGGGCAGGAAGATATGGATGTGCCGCTCAAGATGGAACGACTGCGACAATGGTGCGAAGACATCAACCAGGTGCAGACAGGCGTGAAATACGACTTTGTTTACGTGGACGAAGAGAGCTTTGAGACATTTAAACCATCTTCATTCCGGCAATTGCTGGAGGGCTTCAAGGAATATAAAGTGACTCAACGGGGAGAGAGGTAACAAATTATTCTGGGTTGCCGGGTAACACTTTTTGTGTGATTCATAGGTACGAAGGAGGTGCCTATGGGTTGGAAGGGACTTACTATCATGTACCGGAGAGTCAGATTTAATTCCTCCCAGGTTTAAGAAAGGAATAAACTCCCATGCGTAAAACAAAGATCGTCTGCACTATCGGTCCGGCCAGTGAGACGCCGGAGATGATCGAAGCGATGATAATAAACGGGATGAACGTGGCCCGGTTAAATTTTTCCCACGGGACCCGTGATGATCATGAAGAAAAGATAAAAATAATCCGTGATATTTCGGCAAAACTGGACATGCCCGTGGCTATCCTTCTGGACCTGCCGGGGCCAAAGATCCGGATAGGCTCTATTCCCGATCCCGGAGTAGAGCTTGAACCAGGACAGGATTTTATCCTTACCAGTCGTAACATGGAAGGTAACAAGGAAATGGTGTCCGTTTCCTATCCCGACCTTTCGGCAGCAGTCGGGACAGGGGACACAATTCTGCTTGCAGATGGTCTGATTGAAATGAAAGTGGTCAGGACCAGTACGAGCGATATCTACTGCACAGTTATCACAGGGGGTTTACTTACTTCCCGCAAAGGGATAAATCTCCCCATGGGAACAATCAATACTCCCTTTCTCACAGACAGGGATAAGCAGGGACTTCTCTTAGGGTTAAGCCACGAGGTTGATTATATTGCCCTGTCGTTTGTGAGAACAGCAGAAGATATTAAGACGGTAAAAAATATAATAAAGGAAAAAGGAGCTGATATCCCTGTTATTGCCAAGATAGAAAAACACGAGGCTCTGGAACATCTGGAGGATATTATTGCTCTTTCCGACGGTATTATGGTGGCTCGTGGGGATCTGGGCGTGGATATCCCACTCGAAGAGGTACCACTCGTCCAGAAAAAACTGATCCGGCAGGCAAATGCCCACGGTAAAACGGTAATTACGGCAACCCAGATGCTGCGTTCCATGGTCAATAGCCCGCGTCCGACCCGGGCGGAAGCAGCAGATGTGGCTAACGCCGTTCTTGACGGAACCGATGCGGTGATGCTTTCCGAAGAAACAGCCGTAGGGAGTTATCCCCTCGAAGCTCTCAAGGTTATGGACCGTCTTGCCGTCAATGCGGAGACAGGATTTCCCTACGAAACAGTTCTCCGTTCCATCCCGAAAAAGGATATCTCCGAGTCTGTTGCACATGCATCCTGTATCCTGGCCGATCATCTCGATTCCCGGGCCATTGTGGCCCACACCCGGTCAGGACTGACCGCAAGACATATCTCCCGCTTCAGGCCGAGACAACCAATAATCGCCCTTTCTTCTAATGTCAGAACTCTAAGAAGAATGACACTCTTTTGGGGCTGTGTCCCACGGCTGATCAGAGAGCAGCGCGATACGGACGACGTGATCGAAAATACAGCTCAGGCGATATTGAAAATGGGTGATGCATCAGCCGGAGATACTATTGTTGTTGCTATGGGCCACCCTATAAATGCCTCCGGTACGACCACCAATATGCTTCGGGTCAAGAAGTTATAGGCTCTAAATAGGGGTAATAGATTTAAAACCGGAATCACGCTAAGAATCTGGTTGTTTAAGGCTCCCCGATAATTTATCTGTTAATAATGTTTCGGCAAGGGCCTCTTTAACTCAGCAAATCCCATGCTTGCTCTTTTATAAACCCGGTTATGCGGTCTCCTTCAGTTATCAAGACGCCTTGATTGCTGAGCCGGTTAAATACTTCCCGGATCTCTTCCTCTTCCTTTCCTGTAATCACGGCCAGTTCTCCGATAGGATTTTGGCCCTCCCTGAGAGGCCAATTTTTTATAAAATATATAATTACTCTGAGTTTGATCCACAGGCGGGTAACATCTTCCAGATCTGCGTTGGTCTTTCTGATTCTATTTGAAAATTCCTTGAGCATGTAAAGAGATATTTCTTCACTTTCCCTGAGTATGTTGCGAAGGGTACCTCCATCAATGACGGCTACCTGGCTGTCCTCCACTGACCGGGCGGATGCAGTGCGGGGGGCATCAATCAGTACTGCCATCTCACCAAAATACTCGCCGGGTCCCATTTCAGCCAGTACCTTCATAACCTGTCCAGCCTTCTTTTCCATACGGACTTTGCCCGTCAGAATATAATACATTTCCTGACCGGTCTCTCCTTCTCTGAAGATATAGGAGCCCCCCGGATACACGTTACCGAATCTCCGGAAGAGTCTTTCGTATGCTCTAGCGGGGTTCTTTCTCGATTTTGAGAAAGTCTTTTCAAGAAGGATTAAATCCCGTCTCTGGTAAGAAGAGAGAAGTTCCGCGCAAAAGAGAAAAATTACTGCCACATAGAAAACCCAGATTACGAGGACAACCACCGTTTCAAGAGAGCCGAAGATCAGATTGTAGCGGGTATAATCTGACACATACCAGGTGAAAAAGTGTTTGGCCACCTCCATCAGGGCGGAAAAAATTACACCCGCTAAAATGGCGCCAATGGAGTTTATTTTTCCCCTGGGGATGATCTTATATACAATAATAATGAAAGCAACTGTGAGCGTGAATGGAATGATGTAGCGGAATAAAGTGTTATTGACGAAAGAAAGGTAGCCGGCATTTATCATGACGGGTTGTTTGGCCAGTATTGTGGCAAGATATGTAATGCCGACGCTGACTATAACGATGGTCCACCCTATCGGGATCATGGCGATCGCAAGCAGCTTGGAGACAAAATAATTTCTTATTCCTTTTGATCGGAATGTAATGTTCAAGGCTGTTTCTATGGCCCCGAAGATCATGCTGGAAAACCAGACGAGGCTTACGATTCCAATCCAACTTAAAAGCTGTTTCTTTTGCTCCATTTGTCCCAGCTGGTCAAGCAGGGCCTCCGAAAAATAGGGGTGGAATCCACGTATTGCCTGAACAAGTTCACCTTGAATATTCGGGTAGGAACTGAAGATATGACTTCCCAGCAAAATAGTCAGAATGAAGAGAGGGATAATAGAGAGGATGGCGTAGAGGGAGATAGCCGCGGCCTGGTTCGTGCCTCCGTTTTTCCGGTAATTCTTGGTCGCGTCCTGTAAAACATCCCAGATTGCAGCGAGGGCAAGCAAGACGGAATAGTGATTTTGATGCTTAGTGGAGGTATCAATCATATTTCTGTTCACCTGTGTGGAGGTCAGTATGGCTAATGGATAACATGAATGTACGATATATCTTGACAGCGAACCATGATTTCTGGCAAGTTTGTAAAAGCTTATGAGATTTGAAAAATTTATTCATCGGCGCTCAAAAATCTTTTCTGTCTATTTTCATTGAGATTATAGCATATCTGTTTCAATATGAAATCACTTCATCGAATCATCATGGTTCTAATTATCCTTTTCTCCATGGCTGTATGGGGGTGCACAGAAAGGGAGCAAAAAGATTCTGTCAGGGACACACGGGATACAGGTCCTGCCTATGGGGATATCATGGTGGAGGGTTCTATCGGCGATGCCAGCAACCTGCTCCCCATTCTTGCTTCGGACAGCACCTCTCACGATATCGCGGGGATGGTCTTCAACGGCCTTGTAAAATATGACAAAGACCTGAATGTTGTTGGGGATCTTGCTGAATCATGGGACATTTCTCCTGACGGTCTAGTGATCACCTTCCGCCTGAGAAAGAATGTAAAATGGCAGGATGGGCATCCATTTACTGCTGCTGATGTTCTTTATACCTACAAAGTTACGATAGATCCCAAAACCCCCACCCCTTACGCCGGCGATTTTCTCAAGGTCAAGAAAGCGGAAGTCCTTGATCCTTATACCTTTCGTGTTACCTACGACAAACCATTTGCTCCTGCCCTTATGAGTTGGGGATCTGCCGTTCTTCCGAAACATTTACTTGCCGGAAAAGATATTACCGCAAGCCCCCTTACGAGGCATCCTATAGGCACAGGTCCATATATGTTCAAAGAATGGAGCCCCGGTCAAAAAATCGTCCTCGTCGCCAATCCTGATTATTTTGAAGGGAGACCTTATATAGGTGGTTACATCATGCGTATCATCCCGGATATGGCGACCATGTTCCTCGAACTGCGCGCAAATGGCATTGACCGGATGGGGCTGACCCCGCTTCAGTACACGAGACAGACAGAAAACAACCTGTTCCGTAAAAATTTCAATAAGTATCGCTACCTTTCCTTTTCTTACACTTATCTCGGATACAACCTCAAGAATCCTATGTTTGTCGATAAGCGAGTGAGGCAGGCTATTGCTTACGCTATAAATAAAGAGGAGATTATTCAGGGCGTTCTCCTGGGGCTCGGTAAGGTAGCCACAGGTCCTTTTAAGCACGGTACCTGGCCCTATAACCCCAATGTAAAGGCATATCCTCACAGCCCCCGGAAAGCCAAGGAACTTCTTGCGGAGGCGGGCTGGAAAGATACGGATGGTGACGGCATCCTGGATAGAAACGGCGAGCCCTTTATTTTTGAGATTATTACGAATCAGGGAAACGATGTCCGGCAAAAGTGTGCTGAAATTATTCAGAAACGCCTTGCCGAAATAGGAATTAAAGTGAAAATAAGGGTCCTCGAATGGGCCGCCTTCGTAAATGATTTTATCAACAAAAGGAGATTTGATGCGGTCATTCTGGGCTGGACCATACCTCTTGATCCCGACCTTTACGATGTATGGCATTCCAGCAAGACGAAGCCGGAAGAATTGAATTTTATATCGTATAAAAACACAGAGGTTGATGAATTGCTGGAGAGGGGGAGAGGTACCTTCAATCAGAAGGAAAGAAAGAAATGCTACGACAGGATACAGGAGATCATGTCAGAGGAACAGCCTTACACTTTCCTCTATGTGCCCGATGCCCTGCCTATTATCCATGCCCGTTTCAGAGGCATTAAACCGGCTCCACTGGGGATCGGATATAATTTCATCAAGTGGTATGTCCCCCCCGGTGAACAAAAATTTGAGATGACAAGGTAATTGAAAGAATAAAAGAGGGGTACAAAATGAAGGTTGCGAGCGTAAATGAGATGAGGTCTATGGACCGATACGCCACTGGAAAACTGGACATCCGGGAGGAGATCCTCATGGAAAACGCCGGACAGGCTTCATCTTTCGTTCTGGCAAAAGAGGTGGGGATAAAGGATAAGAGATTTGCCATTCTATGTGGTGTCGGCAATAACGGTGGTGACGGTTTTGTCGTGGCCCGTAACATCCATGCCAATGGCGGGATGGCCAGGGTATTCATCCTCGGTGATCCGGTCAAGTTTAAAGGGGCGGCAAAGGCCAATCTGGATATCTTAAAAAAACTTCCCGTAGAGGTAACAAGGGTCGAGTCTGTCACGGCTATAGACATTGATCTCCTTCACGCCCATGGAATTGTGGATGCCATTTTTGGCACCGGTCTTGACAGAGAGGTCGGGGGCCTTTACAGAGAAGCGATCCAACTGATCAATGCAAGCGGGAAAAAGGTGCTCAGCCTTGATATCCCTTCCGGTGTTAACGGCGACACGGGAGAAATCATGGGTGCCGCGGTCCATGCTGATTATACGGTTACTTTCGGTCTCCCAAAGTTTGGAAACATGCTGTATCCGGGGTATGGATGCTGCGGAAAACTATATATTACCCACATTTCCTTCCCCCCTTCACTGCACAACAGCGATGAACTTAAGGTTGAGATCAATGATCCTGTAAAACTCCCGCCGAGAGAACGAGATGCCCATAAAGGATCTATGGGGGAAGTTCTCTTTATTGCCGGCGCTATGAACTACTTCGGTGCGCCATATTTTGCCGCTCTATCTTTCCTCAAGGCCGGTGGAGGATACGCCCGACTTGCTGCACCACGTTCCATGACACCATTTATTGCCCAGAAGGGGAGCGAGATTGTCTTTGTCCCTCAGGAAGAAACAGCGGCAGGGAGCCTCTGTCTGAAAAACAGAGACTTCTTACTCGAGCTTTCAGAAAAAATGGATATGGTAGTTATCGGACCCGGTCTGTCACTTGCGGAGGAAACGCAGCAATTAGTCAGGGAACTGGTCAAAGCTATCGGTAAACCAGTGATCATTGACGGTGACGGGCTTACAGCTGTGGCAGATGATCTTGAAATTATCAGAAAAAGGGAGGCAGTAACCATTTTGACCCCCCATCAGGGAGAGATGTCAAGAATTACAAAGAAAAGTACAGAGGAGATAAAAAAGAATAAAATAGCTCTCTTGCAGAATACAGCCACGGATCTGCATGCAATTATTGCCTTGAAGGGTGCTCATTCGCTGATAGGCTATCCCGATGCAAGGGTTTTTATTAATCTCAGCGGTAATCCGGGGATGGCAACGGCGGGATCGGGCGATGTCTTAACAGGAACCATTGCGGCTATGTTCGGTCTTGGCTTGCCAATCGAAGATGCGGTGAGAAAGGGTGTTTTTATCCATGGACTTTCAGGAGACCTCGCCGCCCGGGACAAAGGAGAAGATGGAATTACAGCCCAGGATATTCTCGATTATCTACCTCTGGCCATGAAGTCGGACAGGAAGGGGCTAGATTTTTCTTTCAATAATGTAATCTGAAATGGTCAATAGAGAGGTCTTCGCCTGACAATCTTCAAAACCTTTCAGAAACTCTTTACCTTCGGCTATATATGCCCCCGCTTTATTGAGAGCATAATTGATACCGTCATATTTATGGATTAGAGAAAGGATATCACTGACAGATGTTTCTTTATTCTGAATGGACTGTTTGATCAATTTCCTCTCGTTAGAGGAACATTTTTTCATGGTGTGTATTAAAGGAAGGGTGATTTTTCCTTCTTCAATATCCTTGCCAATGGCTTTTCCAAACTCTTCTTCCGCGGCTATATAATCGAGGGTATCGTCACTTATCTGAAAGGCCGAACCGATTCTCATGCCGAAGCGCGTTAAGGCTTCAATCTTCGTGTCTGATACATTACCAAGGATACCCCCTACGGCACATGCGGCAGAGATTAGTATGGAGGTCTTCTTCTCAACGATGGACAGGTATTCCTTTTCCGTTATATTTACGTCACCGGTCTTGATCAGTTGGAAAACTTCTCCTTCTGACATGGTGTTGGTTGTGGTGGAAAGAAGTTTCAAGATGGAGAGATTACCATCTTCGGTCATGATTCTAAAAGACTTAGAATAGAGAAAATCGCCTACCAGAACACTGGCGGCGTTACCCCATATATTGTTTGCCGATGTCTTACCCCGCCTCGTTTGAGCATGGTCAATAACGTCATCATGGAAAAGGGTTGCCGTATGGATGAACTCGATCATAGCAGACAGGGAATAGCATCGCTCTCCTCTATAACCGCAAAGTGATGAGGCCGCCAGCAACAAAAGAGGCCTGAATCTCTTGCCCCCACTGCCGATAAGATGATAAGCGATTTCGGGGATAACACTGATCTCTGAGTGGAGATGTTTCTCCATGTATTCTTCTACACGCCTTAGATCATCTCCGTAATAGCGAAAAACATCATGTATCTGCACGGTGCCTGGCCTTTGGATCAAGATAACTTTATATAATCTGGGGTATACAATTGATTCCGGCTGATATCTTTAAGATATTGACTCTATAGCGATGTTATCATTTTTATAAATAGATACTAAATAATGACAAACAACTGAAAGTGAATACTATAATTTTTATACGCCTTAGTCAAGTTCCTTAATCAGTATAAAAAAACAGGAGACTGTTGTTGGGCTCGTAAAATTAGGGTGATGGAGTAATTTTGAAGGGAATTTATCATCAACGAGGTGAAGATATTATGACACAAAGCGTTCTATCTTTTTGAGACAGGACGGTGAGGCATGGCGCTTGTGTCGTGCCTGGCCGGATCATTAAGGGTAAGTATTTGATACAAAAGGATAAATGTCGGCCAGGTGGTGGATTTAGATTCTAAAATACTATTGACCTTAATACATTAAGGTGATAAAAATCAACAATTGTTCGACAATGGAAAGCTATGGCTATTTACACAATGGGTTTAATAGAATTATAACTTTTTGCGTTTCAGGGAGGTTGTTTACCTGGTGAAGAGAAAACTGAAAACTATATTTTTAACTGGTCTTGCCGTCATCACTCCTATAGGATTAACAATTTATATTCTCTTCTTTATTGTTGATCTGATGGACACCATCTTGAAGGTTATTCCCGCAAGATATCATCCTGATACATTACTGCTGTTTCATGTACCGGGGTTTGGTATTATTGTGACGGTGATATTAATTTTTATCTGTGGTCTTGTAACCCAGAGTTATTTTGGCAGCAGACTTGTAGAGTGGGGAGAGAGGCTGGTAGATAAAATACCTGTTATAAGAAGTTTCTATCAAGCTATAAAGATGGTCGCCGATGTTATGTTTAAGAGTAAAACCAAGAATTTTAAAACGGTCGTTATGGTTGAATTTCCCCGTAAGGCAATGTATTCTATTGCGTTTGTAACGGGTAGGCCCAGTGATGAGATGCGAACCAGGATAGGAGATAGCGGCAACTATATCAGCGTCTTTTTGCCGACTGCACCCAACCCGACAACCGGATTGCTTATCATGTTGCCGGAAGAGCAGGTGATCTATACGGAGATGACGGTGGAAGAGGCGTTTACTTTGATTATGTCCGGTGGAATTGTTACCCCTCCAAATCATTTTTCGAAGGCGGAAATGGGCCGTTAGTGAGGGCTATCCGGGTATCAGAGGATATGGAAATAGAGGACGAGATGGAAAGGTACTTAATTTGATCAAGTAAGGAGAGTTTGTATGCAAATTACATCCGAGAGTGTAAAGGTAGGGCATCCCGATATAGTATCGGATTCAATCGCGGCGAATCTGATTGCTGCCATTCTGGATGAAGAACATAAACTTGGTATGACTGTTGATACCATGCCCCATTGCGGCATAGAGGTTTTTTTAGGGAAGGGACTCTGTATCATTGGTGGGGAAGTTGCTACCCGAAGCTATGTGGACATCGAGAGGTGTGTCCGTGAGACGGTTCTATCTATAGGTTATAAAGACTATGGACTCGGTCTTAACGGCAACTCGATGGGGGTTCTTAACACGATTGTTCCCCAGTCCCCGGATATCAATATGGGGACACGTGCCGATATGGGTAAATACAAGGAAATCGGAGCCGGCGACCAGGGTATTATTTACGGCTTTGCCTGCAATGAGACCCCGGAACTGCTGCCTCTTCCCTATGTTCTTGCAAGCCGCTTGATGAGAACATTTGAAGATTGCGGAAATCCTGTGTTTGCTCCGGACGGCAAGGGACAGGTAACGGTGGATTATGACGAGCAGGGGGTGCCCTTACGGGTGGCCACCATTCTAATGTCTAACGCTATTGATTATCGCCATGTCCCTCCAAGTTTCAGAACCAGTATAGAATCACAGGCCAGGCAAATGGCCATGGATTGCCTTAGAGAGTGGGTGGATGAAAAAACCGAATTTCTGTTTAACCCTACAGGAGAATGGCAATCCATTAATTCATGCAGTGCTGCTGATTCGGGACTGACCGGTCGCAAAATTGTTGTTCAGCTTTATGGAGGATACCCGGGTGCTCAGGTAGGGGGGGGGGCAGTTGTCAACAAAACACCGGAGAAAGTTGATTGTTCCGCAGCCTTTGGAGCGCGGTATGTGGCCAAGAATATTGTTGCTGCCGGGCTGGTCACCAGGTGTTCAGTTCAGCTGGCCTATGCCATCGGTATTGCCAGACCTATCTCCGTTTATATAAATTCTTTTGGGACTGGTATCGTCTCCGACAGTAAACTGGTCACTTTGGTCAAGGAATACTTTGATATGTCTCCCCGGGGTATGATCGAGCAATTTGACCTTCTGAATGGAGATATCTATAGAAAACTACCCCGGACATTCTTTCTCGATGATTATCTCTGGGAGAAAACGGATAAGTGTGAAGGACTGAAGCAGGCTGCTGCTATTTGAAATATTGGGGAATTTGAGCTGGGAAGTGAGGAAGGTATGAACTTCGAGGAAATTGACGGAACTTTAAAATACAGAATTGCCGACATTTCTCTCGCCGGTTGGGGGCGCAAGGAGTTGGCGCTTGCCGAAAATGAGATGCCCGGTCTGATGGCCGTGAGGGGGAAATATGGTCCGCAGAAACCTCTAAAAGGTTTGAAAATTATGGGTAGCCTTCACATGACCATTCAAACGGCGATGCTGATCGAAACACTTCAATGTCTTGGTGCTGATATTAGATGGGCCTCATGCAATATTTTCTCAACGCAGGATCATGCGGCAGCCGCCGTTGCTAAAGCAGGGTCTGCAGCTGTTTTTGCCTGGAAGGGAGAATCTCTTGAGGAATATTGGTGGTGTACGGAACAGGCACTGATCTGGCCGGATGGTTCCGGACCTGATCTGATTGTTGATGATGGTGGTGATGCGACTCTTTTCGTTCACCAGGGTGTCAGGGTGGAGAAGGAACCATTGTTGCTTGACAAAGTATGCGATAACAGAGAAATGCAGGTTGTTATGGAACGTCTCGGGAACAGCTTAAAGCAGGATCGAGAGCGTTGGCAGCGAGTAGCGGCAAATGTCAGGGGCGTTTCCGAGGAGACTACGACAGGTGTTCACAGGTTATACCAAATGGCTCAGGCTGGTGAACTGCTTTTTCCTGCCATAAATGTCAATGATTCGGTAACCAAGTCGAAATTTGACAACCTTTATGGTTGTCGGGAATCACTTGCTGACGGTATCAAGCGTGCAACAGATATTATGGTGTCGGGTAAAATTGTTGTGATCTGCGGATATGGCGATGTCGGCAAAGGTTGTGCTCAGTCAATGCGGGGTATTGGAGCCCGCTGTATTATCGTTGAGATTGATCCAATCTGTGCCCTGCAAGCCGCTATGGAGGGATATGAAGTTACCACTCTGGAGGATATTGTAGGCAAAGGTGATATTTTTATTACCGCAACGGGTTGCTGCGATGTCATTACGGGCCAACATATGGAAAAGATGCAGAACGAGGCAATTGTATGCAACATTGGCCACTTCGATAGCGAGATTGCCATATGTTATCTTGAAGAAAACTGTACAAAAGAAAATATCAAACCACAGGTGGATAAATGGGCCATGAAATCGGGTATATCCATTATCGTTCTTGCAGAAGGGCGATTGGTTAATCTGGGATGTGCTACCGGCCATCCCAGTTTTGTTATGAGTTGCAGCTTTACCAATCAGTGTCTTGCCCAGATCGAACTGGCAAGCAAAAGATATGAAACCGGTGTTTATACCCTACCGAAGAAGCTTGATGAGGAGGTGGCAAGATTGCATCTTAGCCGTCTGGGAATAAAGCTCTCAAAGTTGACTTCAAAACAGGCCGCTTATCTTGGGGTTCAGGTTGAAGGTCCCTTTAAGCAGGATCAATATCGCTATTAGGTTTATTATTCTCATCATTACAAGAGAAAATTCCTTGAAATTGTCGATTAATCCATTTTTAAATTTCTTAATAGGCATCTTTTTCCTCTTGACAACAAAGGCAACTTTAGTGTAACGAGTGTCTGCCGCTCTTAACCATAGTGGCAGCGGAGTGCAGCATGAAGGAGTAGCATCGCTAAGTTTTTACAGGAGTTAACTGTGCTGGAATACATCCCCATCTTTATCATGATGTCCCTTGCAGGGATCACGGCCGTTCTTTTAGTGGGCGCTTCTCACATCCTTGGCCATAGAATAAATAAGACAGCGAAGCTTTCTCCGTATGAATGCGGCATGCAGACTGTAGGCGCAACGCGGAGGAGGATCACCATTCGTTACTACATTGTAGCGATGCTCTTTCTCATCTTCGACATAGAAATACTCTTCCTTTATCCCTGGGCAGTAGTAACAAAGAGCCTTAAACTGTTTGGATTTATTGAGATGTTGGTCTTTGTATCCATCCTCTTCATCGGTTACGTTTATGTTTGGAAGAAAGGGGCTTTGGAATGGGAATAGATAATAACTTGCAGGCGATACCCCCCCTGCAGAAGGTTGTCAACTGGGGACGAAAAAACGCAATATGGCCCGTTACGTTCGGGCTGGCCTGCTGTGCCATTGAGATGATGGTTGCCAGTTCTGCAGCCTACGATATTGCACGGTTTGGTGCGGAAGTCTTCAGACCTTCTCCGCGGCAGGCAGACCTTATGATTGTTGCCGGGACAGTTACCAAGACTATGGCGCCAATGCTGAAAAGGATCTATGAGCAGATGCCCGAGCCAAAGTGGGTAATTGCCTATGGGGCGTGTGCGTCAAGCGGAGGGATGTTTAAAACTTATAATGTAGTACAGGGTGTAGATCAGATAGTCCCTGTAGATGTATATGTGCCCGGTTGTCCTCCAAGGCCTGAAGCTTTGCTCAAAGCCCTTATGAAACTCCAGGACAAGATCACCCTTGAAGGTCCAGGAGAAAGAAAACTTGTTAGTTTACCATGGGAGAAGAAATGAGCATGGTTCGTAACCCTGTAGAAGCTTTACAAGAAAGTTTTGGAGATGCCATCCGGAAGGTGGAGGAATTCAGGGGAGAAATCAGCGTAACGGTTGATAAGAGCAAAATACGAGAGGTCATGTTTTTTCTTAGAGACAATGGCAATTTTCTTTACGATATGCTCATTGATCTGTGTGGTGTCGATTACTGTGGAGATGCTCAACGCTTTGAAATTGTTTACCTTTTACGATCATCGAGATTTGGAAACAGGATAACAATAAAGGCAAGGTTGCAGGAAAATGAGGATGTTGACACGGTGATGGATATCTGGATGGCTGCAGACTGGCTGGAGAGGGAAGTGTACGATGTGCTCGGGATAAAGTTTAATAACCATTCTGACCTGAGGCGTATACTCCTGCCGGATGAGTTTGTCGGTCACCCGTTGAGAAAAGATTTCCCTGTACAAGGGTACGATTTCGAGAAACCGTTTTCAGTGCAGTTAGAGGAAGAATCAAATGGCTGAAACTCTCAATATGACGGTCAACATGGGGCCTCAACATCCGGCGACTCACGGGGTGTTGAGAGTGCTCCTCGAACTTGACGGAGAAATAATCGTCAAAGCAACTCCCTGCATCGGGTATCTCCACAGGGGTGTTGAAAAATTAGCGGAAACAATGACGTACAATCAGGCGCTTACTCTTACCGACAGGCTTGATTATACAAACGGGCTTTCCAATAATCTATCCTATTGCCTTGCCGTAGAGAAACTTCTCGACCTGAAAATACCAAAAAGGGCACAATACCTTAGGGTAATGCTTGCCGAACTCCAGAGAATATCGGCGCACCTCCTCTGGCTTGCCACACATGCCCTCGATATAGGGGCAATGACGGTCTTCTTCTATGCCTTCAGAGAAAGGGAAACGATTCTTGGAATATTAGAGCAGACAACCGGTGCCAGATTGACGCCGAGTTTTATAAGAGTTGGCGGGCTTGCTGCAGATATACCGGATACATTTACGGCTTCGGTGAAGACTTTTGTTGATGACTTCCCTGCAAGGGTGGACGAGTACGAGACCCTTCTTACAGACAACATCATCTGGAAGAAGAGGACTCAGAATATTGCTCTCCTTTCGAGGGAGGATGCCTTAAATTACGGAATCACCGGTCCGGTGCTGCGCGCCTCCGGCGTTAAATACGATGTGAGAAAGGCTTATCCTTACTCCAGTTACGATGATTTTGAATTCGAGATTCCTCTGGGCAGGAATGGCGATATTTATGACAGGTATGTCGTACGGCTCAAAGAGATGAGGCAGTCGAACAGAATTGTAAAGCAGACCCTGGAAAAGCTGCCTGAAGGTCCTGTGCGTGCCCATGCATTAACTGTGGTATCTCCGGATAAGGCGGATGTTCAGAAAGATATAGCCGCTCTCATAAGGCATTTTAAGATAATGGCCGAAGGATTTAAAACCCCTTGCGGGGAAGTATATTCATCAGTTGAGGCCCCGAAAGGCGAACTCGGTTTCTATATTGTTAGTGACGGTACAAATAAACCCTTTCGGATGAGGATCAGACCCCCTTCCTTTATTAATCTCGGCATACTGCCGAAGATGGCAGAAGGACTGATGATAGCGGATGTGGTAGCAGCCATCGGGAGTCTTGATATTGTGCTGGGTGAGATAGACAGGTAGTGAGAAGGTAATTTTATATGGAAACAGTTCCTTTTATCCTTGAATCACTAATAAAAGTTGTGGTGGTATTCTCCGTGGTGATGCTTATTGTCGCCTATATCACCTTGTTAGAAAGGAAGTTCCTCGGCTTTATTCAGGTGAGACTGGGACCCAACAGGGTGGGACCTTGCGGTATATGGCAGCCCTTGGCTGATGGTATAAAATCATTCTTCAAAGAAGACATCATCCCTTTACAGGCGGATAAACCCCTGTTTGTCATGGCTCCTATGATCTGTTTCTTTGCCGCCCTTTCCATGTTTGCGGTGATTCCTTTCGGGGATAGTGTTTATCTTTTCGGGAGGAAGATAAAGCTCGTTATTGCTGATGTTGATATTGGGCTTCTCTATATCTTTGCGCTGGGGACTCTCGGTGAATACGGGGTAGTGCTTGGCGGATGGTCGTCGGGCAATAAATATGGTGTCCTCGGAGCTTTGAGGACGGCAGCCCAGATGATCAGCTATGAAGCCGCTCTGGGCCTTACCCTGATCGGTACCGTCATTCTGGCCGGTTCTCTGCGGCTGACAGATATCGTAGAGGCGCAGAGGGGTGTATGGTTTATTGTTTACCAGCCGTTTGCCTTTATCTTATATATTGTTGCCGGGCTTGCGGAGGTGAACAGGACTCCCTTTGACATGCCGGAATCGGAAAGCGAGCTCGCATGCGGTTATAACATAGAATACAGTAGTATGAAATTTGCACTTTTCTTTATGGCAGAGTATGCCCATATAGTGGTTGTCGCGGCTGTGGCAACAACTCTTTTCCTCGGTGGATGGCTGGGGCCATTTCTCCCCGGACCTGTCTGGTTCCTTATAAAAGTTTTTTTCGTTGTGTTTTTCTTTATCTGGGAACGAGCTACGTTTCCGCGATTACGTTACGACCATGTTATGCAGTTTGGGTGGAAGGTCTTATTCCCGTTAGCACTTCTGAATGTGGTGGTAACAGCCTGTATTGTAGCGCTGAAATAAGGTGAAGAAGTTATGATTATTATTCCACTCTTGAAAGGTTTATGGTTAACTTTAAAGAGATTTTTCTCAAAGAGAATTACTGTTCAGTATCCGGAGGAGAGGCGACCTATCTCTCCGAGGTGGAGAGGGCTCCATTACTTTGAGAAGAATTCCGCTGGAGAAACGCTATGTGTGGCATGTGGCTTGTGTGTCGCCGTTTGTCCCTCCCATTGTATAACCCTTGAAATTTACGAACCGGAGAATGGCATCCGTTATCCGCTAAGATACGAAATAGATTCATTAAGGTGTATATTTTGTGGATTCTGCCAGGAGGCATGTCCGGTTAATGCGATAAAACTTGGCCAGAATTACGAGTATGTCCATTACGAAAGGGCGGATTTTCTTTTGACAAAGGAGAAACTTCTTTCTTAAGCCGGGGATCAGGAGAGCGGTGATAGAGCAAGAACCGATGATCCCTGACAATCGGTAATCGACGACTGATAAAACTATTGACATTTGACCTTTGTGAACCGGTACTAGAATGGTTTCAAATGGAGAGATAGATGGACTTCTTATGGTTTAAATGGGGCCTGTTTGGTGTTATGGCGGTACTTTCCGTGGTTTCATCTCTCATGATGGTGACGAGAAGAAACCCCATACATAGCGCATTATGGATGATCGCGACGTTTTGTGCTTTAGCGGTAATCTATCTGATGCTGCATGCCCAGTTTATAGCCGTGGCTCAGGTAATGGTGTATGCAGGCGCGATAATGATGCTGATAATTTTTGTTATCATGCTGGTTCATCTTGAAAAAGATGTTGTCTCTCAAGGGGGGGTCTCCACAACAAAGTTTGTGGGGGGATTCATTACTGTTATTCTCTTCCTGGAAATTATTTTTGTGATCTTATCGTCTCAAATGACCGGAAAGGAAGGCACTTATACACCTGAAGTGTTGAGCAGTATAGGAAATGTCAGGGCAGTAGGGTATCTCCTTTACGGACAGTATCTATTCCCCTTTGAGATTGCTTCGATATTGCTTTTAGTTGGTATAGTGGGTGCTGTCGTTCTCGTCAGGGGGAAACGAAAGGTAAAAAGCTCATAGCTGAAACACAAGGAGTGAAAGATGCTTCCCGATATCCCGTATAGCTTATACTTTGCACTGTCCGGTGTACTTTTCACGATAGGAGCGATAGGCGCGATTACGAGGAGAAATGCGATAATCGTTTTCATGTGCATCGAACTGATGTTGAATGCAGTAAATCTTGTCTTTATCGCATCAGGGAAAATGCTTTCCTCCATGGATGGGACAATTTTCGTGTTTTTCATTATGACCGTTGCAGCCGTAGAGGCGGCCGTTGGATTGGCAATATTTGTCATTATCTTTCGCTTGAAACAAACGATAAATGTTGATGAAATCAATCTCCTGAAAGGATAAAGAGGTAGTAAATGGCTGACTACATCTGGCTCATACCGGCATTTCCCGCCATAGGTTTTATCATTAACGGGTTGTTCGGAAGGGAGACTTCCAAAACGTTTGTTTCCTGGGTGGCGTGTCTTGCCATGTTTTGTTCTTTTCTTGTCTCAGTGGCAATATTTTACGAATTTTTGCAGCTTCCGCCAGCAAGCAGGGTATTTGAAAAAGACTTTTTTGACTGGATAGTCTCCGGAGAATTTAAGGTTGCAATAGGTTTTCGGATTGATGCCCTCTCTATTATCATGTGCTTCGTGATTACGGGGGTAGGATTTCTTATCCATGTCTACTCTGCCGGCTACATGCATGACGACCCCGGTTTCGCGCGATATTTCACTTATCTCAATTTATTTGTGTTCATGATGCTCCTTTTGGTAACGGGGAATAATATACTTCTAATGTTCGTGGGATGGGAGGGTGTCGGTCTCTGTTCCTACCTTCTCATAGGTTTCTGGTATGAAAAGGATTCTGCCGCCAATGCCGGTAAAAAGGCCTTTATTGTCAATAGGATCGGAGACTACGGTTTTCTGCTCGGGATATTTCTCCTCTTTGTAAGTCTGGGGAGCCACGGTATCTGGACGTTAAAATATTCCGAGATCCAGCCCCATGCCCATCTCCTTAGTGCCTCTGTCGTTACGGTTATTACTCTTTTGTTCTTTGTGGGCGCTATGGGAAAATCGGCCCAGATTCCCCTCTATGTGTGGCTGCCTGATGCTATGGAAGGCCCGACACCAGTGAGTTCCCTTATCCATGCTGCTACTATGGTAACGGCAGGCGTGTATATGATAGCAAGGCTCAACTTTCTGTACAGTATGGCGCCTGATACTATGTTGGTTGTGGCGGTGGTGGGCGTACTTACAGCCTTGTTTGCCGCATCAATAGGTTTTGCCCAGTACGATATCAAAAGGGTGCTTGCTTATTCCACCGTAAGTCAGTTGGGTTTCATGTTTGTTGCCGTGGGTGTAGGCTCGTACGCGACAGGTATCTTCCATCTCATGACACACGCCTTCTTTAAAGGCCTCCTGTTTCTTGGAGCGGGAAGTGTCATGCATGCCATGAGTGGTGAACTTGACATGAGGAAAATGGGGGGGTTAAGGAAAAAAATACCTGTTACCTACTGGACGTTTTTCATCGCCTGTCTGGCCATTTCGGGAATTCCAGGCTTCTCCGGTTTCTTCAGTAAGGATGAGATCCTGTGGAAGGCCTTCAGTTCCGGTCATTGGGTGATCTGGTTAATTGCGGCGGTAACGGCAGGTATGACGGCATTTTATATGTTCCGTCTACTTTTTTGTACATTCCACGGTGAATGCCGGGCATCAGAGGAAGTTAAACATCATATACACGAGTCTCCCAAGGTTATGACTATTCCTTTGATGATTCTTGCGTTTCTTGCTTTAGTAGGTGGATATGTCGGTGTACCTCATATACTCGGCGGTGAGAACCGCTTCGAAAAATTTCTCGAGCCGGTTTTCAGTTCGGTAGAAAATATAGAACCTGTAGAACATGCCGCGGCTGTGCCTAATTTTGACCTTACAAGTAAAGCATGGGCTGGGACTGGGGAAGGGAGCGCGGCGGTTCATCATAGCAGCTCTTTAGAGATTAATCTGATGATTCTCTCTGTTGTTATCGCTCTTATCGGGATCTATGCGGCCTATGTGCTTTACCTGAAAAAGCCTGAGTTACCAAAGAAATTTGTAGCGAAATTCCCCGGTTTCTATAACATGGTTCATAATAAGTATTTTGTAGATGAGATTTACTTTACCCTTTTTGTCAGAAGTATTCTGGGAGCAGGCAAGTTCCTGTTACGTGTTGTGGATCAAGGGATTATTGATGGAATTGTAAACGGGACCGGATACGTGATGAGAGGTATAGGCTCTATCATAAGACGTGTAGAGACCGGTTATGTGCAAGGATATGCCTTTGCTATGATTTTAGGGGCAATCATTGTGGTTGGCTACCTCATCTTGAAGCCGTTCATATAAAGCGTTAAGCGTGTAAATGTGTAAAGGGGTATTTAAATGACCGATATGACTTTTCCTCTTCTCTCTGCCTTGATCTTCTTCCCTTTAGCAGGGGCAGTGGTGCTGATTTTAGTGCCGAGGAGAAATGCGCTTTTTATAAAAGTATTTACTCTTATATGTACCCTTTTAGAGTTTGCCCTATCTCTTCCCCTCTACTTCAATTTTAATGACAAAACAACGGGGATGCAGTTTGTAGAACAGATAGCGTGGTTTCCCGAGTGGGGGGTCAGCTACTTTATTGGAATAGATGGTATCAGTCTCCTTCTCGTATTACTGACAACATTTCTTACGATTATATGTATCCTCTGTTCATGGGAAGGGATCACGAAGAGGGTTAAAGAGTACCATATATCCTTTCTCTTCCTTGAGACAGCGATGATCGGCACACTTTGCGCACTTGATATTGTGCTCTTCTATATCTTCTGGGAATTGATGCTCGTTCCCATGTATCTTTTAATCGGTGTCTGGGGAGGGCCGAGGCGCATATACGCAGCTATAAAATTCTTCCTCTTTACCATGGCGGGAAGTGTACTTATGCTGCTTGCCATAATGACTATCTACTTTCATTACTATAATGAGACGGGCATATATACCTTCAATCTCCTGGAACTCTATAAAGCTCAGATTCCAATAGCAAAACAGTACTGGCTGTTTGGTGCCTTTGCGCTTTCCTTTGCCATAAAAGTACCTATGTTTCCCTTTCATACCTGGTTGCCTGATGCCCATACGGAAGCGCCGACAGCAGGCAGTGTCATTCTTGCCGGTGTTCTATTGAAAATGGGTACCTATGGTTTTTTAAGATTTGCCATTCCACTATTTCCCTGCGCTGCCCTTGATGCTATTCCCTATATCTCAATTTTGGCGATTGCCGGCATAATCTACGGCGCCATTATGTGTATCATGCAGACAGATTTAAAGAGACTGGTTGCCTATTCCAGTGTCAGCCATCTCGGATTTGTTATGTTGGGGATATTTGCCTTCAACATGCAGGGGCTGGAAGGAAGTATATATCAGATGCTTAATCACGGGATAAGCACAGGGGGATTATTCCTGGTTGTTGGAATGATATACGAAAGAAGACACACAAGGATGATCGCAGATTTTGGAGGTTTGTCCAAAGTCATGCCCGTGCTGGCCATCTTTTTTATGATCATTACCCTCTCCTCCATCGCCCTGCCGGGGACAAACGGTTTTGTGGGAGAGTTTCTCATATTGCTCGGTACCTTTAAAAGGAACATGCTCTATGGAATACTTGCCACTACGGGTGTGATTCTTGGAGCGGTATATATGCTCTGGATGTTTCAAAGGGTGATGTTCGGGCAGTTGACGAAAGAGGACAACAAGAAACTGCTCGACATTAATGGGAGAGAAAAGGCAATACTGGTTGCAATAGTTTTTTTTGTTATCCTTATGGGTGTCTATCCCAAGATCTTCTTCACTAAAATGGATGCGACCGTGGCCGGGTATCTCGATTATATCAAAGTAAAAACATCAAATTATACATCTCCCGAAGTGACTCATGTTCCAGCGTCTTTAAGCTTCGGAGAGGAGAAGAAAACCGAAGGTGAAAGATATAATACCCCGCAGGGTCAGATAGTGTTCAGGCGAGCTTCGTCCGATCATCTAGTATCTGATACTTCTTCATATTCCTCATATCATCCAATATTTTCCGGAAAGGGCATTAATCTATGGCTGTTATGATTCCAGAGTTGGCATTCAAATGGATAATCCCGGAAATTATTATTTCCATATGCGCCCTCTTTATTCTTCTCCTGGGAGCTTTTAGTGGGGGGAGGGGAGGCCGAAGTGTATCGGGTGCTGTATCTATCGCAGGTTCAGCGCTTGCGTTGTATTTCACATGCAATCTATGGAATGAAAATGTTACTATATTTAATAACCTTTACACAATAGATAACTTTGGGACGTTTTTCAAGGCAACGTTTCTCATCATTTGCATTCTTGTGACCATTGTTTCTCTGAGATACATAGAGCGGGAAGAGATAAAACTGGCCGAGTATTATTCTCTGCTGCTCCTTGGCGTTCTTGGTATGATGGTCATGACCTCCTCTACCAATTTCATTACTATCTTTATCGGGCTGGAAGTCATGTCTATAGCGATATACATTCTTTGCGGTCTTTTAAGTGATAATGCTAAATCTGTAGAGTCGGCTCTGAAATACTTTCTCCTTGGGGCGTTTGCCACGGCATTTTTACTATACGGGATGGCGTTGGTCTATGGAACGACGGGGGTTCTTGATATAATAGAGATAAAAAATTATGTAGGCTCCGGAAGTTTTTACCTGACTCCTATGTTTGTGGCAGGTCTTGCCTTTCTCATCGTTGGGTTCGGGTTTAAGACGGCGCTTGTTCCTTTTCACATGTGGACACCGGATGTGTACGAGGGTGCGCCTACCTCTGTTACTGCTTACATGGCGACTGGTGTTAAAGCTGCAGCCTTTGGCGCCTTTTTGCGGGTATTTTACACTGCTTTTACTCCTTTTATAGAAGGTTGGTCCGGTATATTGTGGATTCTTGCTGTGCTTACCATGACGGTGGGGAATATCACAGCCCTTGTGCAGGACAATATAAAAAGGATGCTTGCCTACTCAAGTATCGCCCATGCCGGCTATCTTCTCGTAGCCTTCGTAACAGGAGATAAAGCCTTTTCGTCAAGCATTCTCTACTATCTTCTCGTCTATACCTTTATGAATATCGGCGCCTTTACCGTAGTGATTCTCTTGGGCAGGAACGGCGTGGAAAATACGGACATAGACAATTATACAGGTCTCGCAAAAAGGCATCCCTTTGTTGCCTTTTCCATGAGCCTTTTCCTCCTTTCCCTTGCCGGTATTCCGCCCCTTGCCGGTTTTATGGGCAAATTCTATATTTTTAGTGCGGCGATAAAGGCAGAATATTACTGGCTGGCGGTTATCGGTGTGCTGAACAGTACCATCGCTGCCTATTATTACCTTAGAGTCATTATGTATATGTATTTTAAGGAACCGGAGGGTGAGCTTGGGAACATTGACCTTTCTCCGGCCTATATCATTGTTATCCTCATCAGTATATGGGCAATTATTCAAATGGGAATATTCCCCAGGGAATTTCTTTTAATTGCCCAAAAATCAGTTGCTATCTTCATCTGATGTAGCCTAACATACACTTTACCGAAGAATCAGGTACAAATATTTACTGTTATAATTAGTTAGCTGTTATATTATACATTCCGACTCCCTTCAAATACGCTTCAACCACCTTATCGGGCTCACCAGTTGCTTCTACTTTACCACCATTAAGCCAAATAACCCTATCACATATCTCCTTTACAGATTTTAGATCGTGGGAGACCATGATGGTTGTAACACCTCCCTTTATTAACTGGATTAAAGCATCGCTGGATTTCTTCTTAAAATTCTCATCACCTACTCCAAGTATTTCATCTATGAGAAGTAACTTTGGATCCGTAAAAACCGCAATTGAAAAAGCCAGTCGGAGATACATGCCGCTGGAGTATGTCCGGGATGGTATGTCTATAAACTCGCCTATCTCGGAAAAGGCGATGATATCTTCCATTCTTTCCAAAACCTCATCCCTTGTAAGACCAAGAAGTACGCCATTTATAAGGATATTCTCTCTGCCGGTAAGATCAGGATGAAACCCCGCTCCAAGATCAAGGAGGGGGGTTATTTTTTGTGAGACCTTTATATCTCCCCTGGTCGGATAAATGGTGCCAAGGAGTAAGGAGAGCAATGTGCTTTTTCCAGCGCCGTTCTTGCCTATTATGCCAAGGCACTCTCCTTTCGTGACATTAAAATTAAGGCCTTTTAATGCCCAGAAATTACAATTTGGTTTTCTTTTCACAAATTTAGGTAGATTTACCACAAATTCCTTAAAGCCAGGTCTTTCCCTCCTGAGAGGGAATTTCTTCCACACATCTACTATTTCCGCAATATAATTCATATAACCTCATCCAGCCTTTTGCCAAGCCTTTGAAATACGAGAATACCAAGGAGGAGAAAAACAAGAGAACTTCCCAAGGAGATACCAATAGCTCCCCAATCTGTAGAATTTGAAATAAATATACTTCTCCAGGCCGTTACAAGATAGGTAAGTGGATTAAGGGCAAGATAGGTCCTGTATGACTCCGGAACCATATTTAAAGGGTAAATAATGGGAGTCATCCAAAACAGCATACTGATACCCACGCCTATTATATATTCCATGTCTCTAAAATAGGCATTTACCATAGCAATTGCCAGACATATCCCGATTGTTACGGCAAGTTGTATTACTATCAGAATAGGGACTGTAAGGAACCAGCTTATGTTAGGCCCGTTCCCATAATAGTATGCAAGACCTATTATTATTGGGAGTGAAAAGAGAAAATTTACAAGCTGAGCCATTATTGTGGACAGAACAAGAAAATGTCTTGGGAAACGGACCCTTTTTATTAGATTTACATTGCCAATGAGGGTACTGGTAGACATAGTGACGGAGGCAGCGAACCAGTTCCAGGGAAAGAGGGCAGAGAGGAAAAAGAAAATATAATTTTCCATCTGAATTCGCATAAATATCTTAAAGGCAATAAAAAGGACCAGTGAAAGAAGAATAGGATTTAATAAAGACCAGAGGATACCAAGAAAAGTTCTTTTGTATTTTACTGTTATTTCCTTCCTTGTAAGAAGACGGAGGAGGTCTATTTTTCGTTTAGTTTCTCTATCGAAAATAAATGGCATAAATGGGGCCCAACCTTCAAATTGCATTGAGTATCAACTTTTTCTTAAGATACTCTACTTTCCCTTATAGAGAAATCTCTCAAATAACCTGTGAAAAGGGGTCCAGCCTGATCCGTTATCCGGGGAATCATCTATGAACTTCTTAAAGGCGTTAACTTTTGCATCAAGGTCATCTACGTAGTAAACAAGTAACGATTCTAATGTTTTGGGACGTTTGGGAGAGCCATACTCAAGCACACCATGATGGCTGAGTAACACATGCCGTAATTCCATGGCTAGTTGTACGGGAAAATCTCTGATCTGAATAATCTTAGTATCCAGCATTTCCAGACCGATAACGATGTGTCCGATAAGCCTTCCCTGATCGGTGTAATCAATCATCATCTGATGGGAAAGTTCATATACCTTTCCGATATCATGGAGAATACCACCTGTTATGAGTATGTCTCTGTTGATGTCTTTAAAATGTTCCGCCATCAGGGCAAGGAGGCGTGTCACTGAAAGAGTATGTTCGAGAAGACCTCCAATATAGGCATGGTGCATACTTTTGGCGGCAGGGGCTTTTTTGAAGAGTGTCTTTATTGTTTCATCCTGGAAAAATGAATTCAACAGCTCTTTCAAACATGGGGTTCTGATCTGTTCCACAAACGCCATCAGATCGTCAAACATTTTGTCAGGATCATCTTTGGCAGCAGGGAAATAGTCAGGAAGATCTATTTTATCATCGTCAACTTTTCTAATCTCGAATAGTGAAAATTGAAGAATGTTTTTGAAACTGGCAACTCTTCCCTGTACGTAGATTATGTCACCTCGTTGAAAAAGCCTGTCCCATTCCATGGCATTGTCCCAAATCCTGCCCTCTATCTCTCCTGTTTTGTCCTTGAGGCGGAGGTTAATATAGGGAGCCCCTTTCTTGGAGAAAGCGAGGTTTTTTTCTGTCACGAGGAAAGACTCGCAGATCTTATCCCCTGCTTGAATGTCTTTGATATAGATATTTTTTATTTTAATCACCTACCCGTTCTTTATAAGAATATACATTCATCTTGCCACCTCTTACATAGCCGATAAGGGTTATTCCCGTTTTTCTCACTAAGCGAATGGCCCTGGATGTGGGCGCAGAGTGGGAGATAATCATCGGCACTCCCAGTTTACCTGCCTTAGTGACGATTTCCGAAGAAATCCTGCCCGTTGTCATAAGGATCTTATCGGAACAGTCAACCTCCTCGAGTAAGGCATGTCCACATAACATGTCAATAGTATTATGTCTTCCAATATCTTCTCTTAAAACAAGAATACCGTCTATATCTGCCAGCGCGGAACAGTGTGTTCCATGTGTTACATTGTGCAGATACGACGAACTAAGAAGCTCCTCCATAAGACTCAATACCTTTTGCGGGGTAATGACGGGGTAGGATAGACGTCCGGAAGAATCCATGCCGACATTATTATAAGTCAGCGTTTCCTCCGGCCTTCTAAGACGAGCGCCGCTTGAGAAGATAGTCCCGGAGTCGAAACGGGAAGGGTATACCTCTTCTGTATAGACATGCACCATGCATCGTTCGTTAGCGATCTCAATTTTTTTTAAGTCTCCAGCAACCCTGATAATTCCTTCTATTCTGAGGAACCCTACAGCCAGTTCTTTTAAATGATTTCCCGTGCAGGCAATGGTGACAACTTTCTGATCGTTGAGAAATATTTCCAGGGATATTTCTTTGATAATCTCGGCGGAAATTCCTGAAAACCCTGAGTTGTCATAAGATTGGATGTCGAATCGCTCTATCCCCGCAGGAGATTTCTCGGAGGTCACTTTACCTCCCTTTCTCTCAGTATCCGATGCTCTCCTGCCCTGATGGTCAGCTTTGTTACATCAAAATATTCCATCAGCGGGATGATGAATTTTCTGGAAAGTCCCGTTAAACTTTTAAAACTTGCCGGTGTGGCTTTGCCTTCCCTCCGGAGGAGATTTTTATAATCCTCGCGGAGCTTATCCAGAGCATCTCTGTCAAAATATAAGTCTTCGTTGACTTTTATCAGTACGTTTTCCCTGACCATTACATTCAGTACGTTTTCCGCCTGTACTTTCCGGCCGGCGAATTTCTCCCACACCTCTTTTATATAAGGTGGTTTAAGCCCGGCATTGAGATAAAGGCTGAATATCTTTCCACGGAGCTCCTCCAGCTCCCCTTCAAGGTTGACAGTGTGTCCGGGCAGGCGAATATTCTCCCTGTCAGCTACAATCTTCCCATTTTTTTCGAGATCTTTAATCGCTATATTGAAGAGACGACTGACGAAACGTTTCAGGGTGGTCTTCAGTTCCTCCTTTGGCAGGCCTTCCTTCAGGGGAAATTTTTCATGGTATGATCGCACTTCCTGAAGAATTTTTTGCTGAAGGTTCTCGTATATGGAAAAGGACACAACTTTTGTTCCGTCGCTCTCCACAAGAACCGCCTGCCTTTCGGCAAACATCTTGTCTAGAATCTTTCTAAGAGAGCTCTGACGAATCCCTGTCCTCATAACAAGCTGACGAATATCAATGACTCCGAAACCGGCCCGTTCAATAATCGTGGCGGTTCTTTCTTCGGGGGTGCCTTCACGCAACAGAGCGCATTCATGAAGTACATTGTCCACGTACCTTTTATGCTTTCGGGGGAGAGGGTCAATAATCATACCGCCGCCGATAGTCGTCACTGGTGAGTAATCTCTGGTCACAAATCTGTCCCGTGTCATGGTGACTGCGGGAGATTCAAGGACAAGCTGGGCATAACAGTTTTCTCCAGGTTCTATTGCGTCCCGGTTTAGAAGAATCATCCGGGCGATGATCTCGCTGGTTCCTGTATGGAACCTGACAAGGCTTCTGTTCTTTAATTTCCTGCCGGCGCAGGACAGGTACTCGAAGGAGACATCCAGACGAGACGACGGCTCTAACGTCCCCGGCAGGGTCAAGACATTCCCTCTTTCGATGGTCGCCTTTTCAACGCCCTGCAGATTGATGGCTGTTCTCTGACCCGCGTGGGCAAAATCAACGCTCTGGTTATGAACCTGAATGCCTCTTATCTTTGCCGGCAACTTTTTCGGTAATATCTCCACTACTTCAGCAGCTTTTATCTGCCCCGATATCAATGTCCCCGTGACAACTGTTCCAAATCCCTTTATGGTAAATACTCTGTCAACAGGCAGTCTGAAAATGCCTGTATCGTATTCCTCCCCCATTTCCGAGGATACCTGATCGAGAGCGACGAGAAATTCAGGAAGGCCGACGCCGGATACGGCCGAAACGGGTACAACCGGAAATGGTTCCAAGAATGTGCCTTCCAGAAATTCAAGGACATCATCGGTGACAAGTTCAAGCCAGTCCTTATCAACTAAATCGATTTTGGTGAGGGCAACGAGCCCCCTTTTAATACCGAGGAGGGAACATATATGCAGATGTTCTCTTGTCTGAGGCATAACTCCTTCATCCGCTGCTATGACCATGACCACGAGATCAATACCCCCAGCGCCGGCAACCATATTTTTTATAAACCTCTCGTGGCCCGGGACGTCCACAATGCCAAAGGTCTGGCCACTTTCCAGGGCTAGGGAAGCAAAGCCAAGATCAATGGTGATTCCCCTCTCCTTCTCCTCCTTGAGCCTGTCTGTGTCAATACCGGTCAAAGCCTTGATGAGCGCTGTCTTACCATGGTCAACATGTCCTGCTGTACCAAGTACGATATGCTTCATAAAGCTTAAAATAACAAACTCCCTCAGTTTTCACAACAATAAAAATTGTTATAGTTCACCGTCTGCCGTTTTTTGTTTACCGACAAAGTTACAGACGTGAAAAAAGTTAACGGACGGTCTTCGCCTTTTACTTGAACTGTAAAGGAACCCTGATAGAGATATCCAATTATTGTAATGCTTGGGAAGGAGGGCATCGCCTACACCGGGTTGGTAGAAACGATCAACACCGCAGTGGGCGATATAAAAGAACCATTCATAGAATGGACTGAAATATAGCCGGAACAGCTACCCCAGATCGTTACTTTTTAAGGTACAGGAGGGAAAGTAAAGGGTGACAGATAGAGAAAACCTGTATGATACCTTGCCCGTCTACAACGAAAATGTGAACTATGCCTACTTGTACTTTTCAGCTTAAGTTCTTTTTAACCATTTCGAGAAATTCCTGTCTGTCGATTGGTTTTTCCATGTATCCCTCAGGCCCTGGCACAGACCGCTTGTAGAGGAAATCCTTAAAGTTCATAAGAGGATGTTCATCCCCCCTGAACCCTGTTACAATAATCACGGGAATCCCCTTTAAACCCTCATCCTTCTTGAGTTCTCTGTATAGGCCTATGCCGGATTTTTCGGGCATCAATATATCCAGACAGACGAGATCCGGTCTGGTTTCTTTTATCTTCTTTAGCCCCTCTAAACCGTCTGCGGCCGAATCGGTCTTATAACCATTCTCCTCTAAAAGGGTAGTCAAATAGGTGATTACATCAGGCTCATCATCAATGACTATTATCTTTTTATCCATGACGTCCTCCTGTGAATTATTTTCCTGATTTACATTTAATTTATACACTTTATACAAAGATGCCAAACGCCTGTGCAGGGTGTCGTGTGGTTTTAATAGGGGTGGGTTCCCACGACAACATCTTTTTTGAAATTTTCTTTCACCAACATAGTAATCTGCTCAAAATCAAGAGGGCATTGGGCTGTTTTTGCTGCCTTTACTATACAGGTCCCCAGGTGGATGACATCAAAATCTGTTTCTATACTATCAGCTATTTCCTTCATCAATTTTATTTTCGGAATAATAAGCCCCGGACAATCCCCACAGTTTCCAAGGGCTACCAGTTCGATCTCATCTTTATATCTTGCAAATTCTCCTTCCTTCTTACTGATAGCTTTGAGGCATTTCTCGCACGCCACACACAATTGATCTTGTATCCTCTTGCAACCAATAATTGCGATCTTTGTCATATTATTCCCCTTCAGCATCTGATTTACATCCGTAGCAGGCCTATTTGCTCAGGAACTTCCAGAATGGAATTATCAATAGAAGAAAAAGAATTATAACTAAATATTCAATCCCCTTCGTCGCGAAGATATCTACATAAGTAAAACCTTCCATTGTGCTTCTCCCCTTCTTATTATTTGTTATTATCCTTTATTCTTGTCTTGCCCATTCAGGTGATTTCCTCAGTACCGGCATTCTGTTTACAATCCATCTGAATACCCATATCTCCGCAAATACTATGGAGAGTGTTATTACAATCTCAATCCAGGTCGGAAAGTACCTTTCGCTCATAGGTAGATACCATTTATAAGCAATACAAACGTAGTCTAACCTATTGATAATAATGCCGAGCATTGTGATAACAGCGGCAACGCGAATGGAGATAAGGTTTCTATCCTTTACGCCTTGTACGAAGAGGACGCAGGGAATGAGTATAAATCCAATCAATTCAAATACATACCAGTACCCCATGGGGGTATTTAAGAGAGACCAGTGTTTGCCGTGGATGAATATGAGAACCTTTAAGAAGAAATAACCAAACATGGTAACTGCACATATCTTTCCAAGGCCTACTAATATATCGTTATAGGATCGGTGATGATCCTCGTCTATCTGCCGGCTGAATACCCTATGGCTTATCGTTCCCTCGAATATTACCATCGAAAGTCCTGCAAAAATACTGGATATCAAGAATAGTACAGGGATAAACTCGGTGTACCACAGGGGATGAATCTTCCCTTTTGCCATCATAACCAGGGCCCCGAGGCCTGATTGGTGTAATGTGGAGAGGGTGATTCCAAAAATCACTGCTCCCAGGGTCAGTGAACCAAGGATTTTTCTGAGTCTCTTCAATCCGAGCCATTCTGCAATTGCCGGAGAAAATTCAACAAGTTCTGCCAACGTGTAAAGCATGAAGTGCCAGACAACGAGAAACAGGACAGAATTTACCCCGAATTTATTTCCAATTATAGGATTGGCTATGTTCCACCAACGGCCACAATCCAGCAAGATCGCACCCGCATAAAAGACGTAGGCAAGAAAGCCGTTAAGAACAGTTGCCCTTATTATTGGATGATACTTTTTTAACCCAAGGATATAAACGACGAAGGTAAGGACATATGCTCCTCCTGCAAACGCAACACCTGTCATAACATCAAATCCGATCCATATTCCCCACGGAAATTCTTGAGAAAGGTTGGTGACAGGGTAGCCCAGTCCCTTTGCAAGACGATAAACAATGAGAATTACACCGAGGAGTATTGTAGGAGCAGAAATTACGTTAAAGACCGTGAAACCCCTTCCCTTTGGCTTTAATTCAGTGATTATAAAGGTCACAAAATCTCCGAAGCTTTCTATCTCTCCTTTTGCCATTTTTCCATTCATCTGCTCATCCCCATTTAATCGTTATTCAAATATATTAATCTTCCTCTCGTCTTGTCGCACGGTTCATTCCAAGCAAAATCAGAGGCAAGAGGACCAGTACGAAGGGGACAGCGTAGAGAAAACCGGTAGTAAATTCCGGATAGGCGATTGTTCCGAGATCTATACGGAAACCTAGCTGTTCAAAGGGAACTGCTGACAGATAGAGATATGAAGTGCCACCTACTTCATTCCCACCATACACATGGTGGACATAATTATTGGGATTTTGAAAGAAGCGTCTATTGGCTTCATCAAGAATGTTCCTCCTCGTGCCGAATTTTAATGCTTCTACCGGACAGGCTTCAACACAGGCAGGAAAGATTTCCCCCTCCTGAAACCTATCCCAGCAGAGGTTACACTTCTGAATTTTGGGCGCAGCACTATTGTATTCAAATTTTGTCATGTCAAAAGGACAAGAGAACATGCATAGCCTGCAACCTATACAATTTGTATCCCAGGTGACATGGGCTTCCTTCCTTTTTTTCATGGCCTTTACGAGACATGCCGCAACACAGGCAGGCTGATTGCAGTGCATACACTGCTGTTTCACAAAAATTCTTCCCTTCTCAGTTTCATAGCGATTCACAACAGTCCACCGGGTTTCTGTCGTTTTTCTTTTATGTTTAAATACAGAATCATTGGAGATATCAGGTAGGGGCAAGTTATGCGCCTGAGCACATGCCATCTCGCACCGCATGCAGCCGATACATCGTGTTGTATCTACAAGAACACCAAAAAATTCGCTGACCCCGGCAGCAGTTTTGGCACCGACATGAGAAGGCATCAAAAGATTTCCACAGGCAGCTCCTCCTATTCCTGTTCCTATAGTCTTCAGGAATTTCCTCCTGTCCATTTATACTTCCTCCTACTTATTGTGTTAACCTAATAGATATGAATTTCTTATTTTATTTTTAGTCTACGTCCTTACAAAAAGAATAATCCACGATTGCCAACTCCCCATTCTCTATTGAATAGCCTGGTTTTTACGAGTCGATGTTTTGTTCTTAAGATTCTCAGCATGACAATCAGTACATTTTAAAGGTTTTAGTCCCATCTTATTATGACAGTTAATACACTGGAGATGGTATGCTGCGGTTAGGCCTGTTTTATTCAAATTCTGGAGGTCAACAGAACTGTCATGGCAGTCTCTACATAGTGGAAGAGGGTTTTTAGATTCAATCGGGGGATAATGGTGACAGCCTGCACAGATAGTGTTTTGATTAACATGGAAATAATCGGCTAATTTGCTTTTATCCGAAATTCCAGATAATTTTCTGACATGTGCGAGATGAGAGAACCGCACCGGCATATATTCCTTTTTTAAGAAACCAATATCTACCACTTTGGGCACCTTTTTCAGCAGAGACTTATCTAAAGTCTTAAGTCTTAGAACGGCTTTATCTTTCCTGGAAAGTCCGCTATGGCAAACGCGGCATGATGCGTTCATTGGAGCACCTTTTATTAAATAGTGACAGCCGGCACAGTTGGGTTCTGACTTCTTAGATTCATGGCAACCACCACAGCTACGTCCGGATGATACCTTATGATATACATTCGCCAAAGTAACTTTGTTCCCCTTTGCACTTCTTTTGAGAGGATGACATGTCTTGCAGCTACTAAGAGTTTTGTGGTGGCAAGTTAGGCATGAATGAGTATAGCTTTCATGTGAACTATGGTCGAAAAAAACCCCTTTCATTCTGGCACCTTCAATACTAATGAGTACTTTGCCCGGTTGATCTCGTTCCGGTTTGGAAACATCGGCTATTTCATTGATTGTCCGGTGCTTAGTTTTAACATTAGATCCTTCACGGTTAGAAGGATCTGCCAATCCTTTGAATATGTCCGTGTCCGAAATGAGGATTGGACGTTTAATTACATTTTCAGCACTATACTCTCCAGACCAGCTATTTCCTGTCTTTCTATACAAGAAACAAAACGTGCATAACCCTATTAAAACAATAAAAACCAAGAGTTTCTTATTCCGAGTATTCACAGTCATTTCACTTACACAATTTTAGATAAATGCAACAGCATGTCCCTTCGTATGAACAATAATTAAATGATAGCTTAGTTGCATTTTCCCCCGCAAACGAAATCGGTCGCAGATATATTTATAATGGGATCAATCTTTCACAACACATTAACACCTTTGAAGACGATCTTCGGTACTCCAGGTAATGGAGTGACTTCGACCATATGGACGACCCTTTCCACAGAAGGAAGACATAATGCATTGTGTTGTTCATCCAGAGTAAAGACAACAAGTTGACCGTTCATAGGGTATACCTCCTATCCAAACTGAATCTCTTGGACGCCTTAGTTCCAAAATCTAATAGTATATCGAACGTCGATGAATAAAACTTTCAGGGCTCTTGTTTTATAAGGTAAATGGATACTGTGACTTTAAATTTCTATTTTGAGAATGTTTCCGGAGTCATATGTAGTTTTCTTTCTGGTGAACAACTATAGCCGTTGTATTGTAAGGATTGTTCACGCCAAGTGACGTTATCAAAACACCTTTGGTATTGCAACGCAAAAGTATCACACGTAATAATTTACCTCTTGATAAATAGAGCGCTCGTTCTATTTTACAGCGGCCTGGCTTTCTCAAAGGAATACACGTAGAAAATTCAACGTGTTATATCAGTTGACAAATATCGTAATGGGTAGTAATGGAAGCCTTATTTGTTTTGATGTTGTTGTCCATCTTCTTTTTATTGACGGAAAAGGTTGGGCTTTTCTTAGGCTTGGATTCAGAAGACGCGAATTAAGGATTTTTCGGGCGCCATGCCGTCACAGCATAGCGCTGATAAATACAAGTTTCAAAGCTCTAAGACTAATCAGTGTCGTTAGCAGGGGAGGTGTGCTCAATGAAGGATAGAGATAAGACCAGGAATCAATTCATCGGCGGGCTTTCGGGTATGCACTGCCTGTTCACTGGTATGGACAAGACGACAGAAAAATTACAAGCTGCCTTTGATGCGATTAGTGACGCTGTTTGCCTTCTGGATAATGAACGCCGGATTGCACATTGTAATCCGGCGATGGCAAGACTGATAGGGAAGTCTACGGATGAAGTCATCGGACGCACTTGCTGGGAGCTGGTGCATGGGACGCAGGAGCCTGTTCAAGGATGTCCTATTGTTCGTTCATGGCAGACACTTGAAAGGGAAACGATGATTCAGAGGATTGGGGGGCACCTATTTGAGGAATCCGTTTATCCGATACTGAACGGGCAAAGATATCCTATTGCTGCCGTTCATATGATTTCTAACATCACCGAACGCAAGCAAAAGGAAGAGTCGCATCAGACAATCATAAAAACAGCCCTTGACGGTTTCTGGCTTACCAATCTGGAAGGTAAATTCCTTGAAGTCAACGGCTCCTATTGCGGAATGGTAGGTTATACTCAAGATGAACTGTTGAACATGTCCATAATGGATATCGAGGCCGAAGAAAATCCCGAGGATACTGCCCGGCGCATAAAAAAAATTGTGGAGACGGGTTCCGACCGCTTCTTAAGCCGGCATAGATGTAAAAGCGGCGATATAATTGATGTTGAGGTTAGTGTAAATTATCTTGGTGGTGCAGGAGAAGAGCGCCTGTTTGTATTTGTCCGTGATGTCACTGAACGTAAGAAGGCGGAAGCGGCATTTAAGGAGAGTGAGACAAAATATCGGATGCTGGTGGAAAGACTGCATGCAGGTGTCTATCAGGCAGACCGTGACGGTACTTTTCTCACTATGAACACCTCCGGCGCAAAAATACTCGGCTTTGATTCGGCGGAGCAGGTTGTCGGCAAGTACCGGACTGCGGATTTTTACCCGGATTTGAGCGTACGCCGGCAGAAAATCCCGGGATTAAACGAAGAAGGCTTTGCCATACGGGAGATGCAGTTAAAACGGAGGGACGGTTCCCTGATATGGGTTCTTGCCAACATTAATTCCCGGCACAAAGAGAATGGCGATATCATTGGTTATGAAGGGACGTTTGCTGAAATTACCGAGCGTAAGCGACTGGAAGAAGAATACCGAAAAGTGGCCAAACTTGAATCGCTGGGCGTTCTTGCCGGCGGCATTGCCCATGACTTTAATAATCTGCTCACCGGTGTCATAGGCAATATCAGCCTGATGAAATTCTATGTTCAGACCGGGGACAAAATTTACAATCTTCTGCAAGAAGCGGAAAAGGCATCGCTGCGTACCAGGGGTCTGACCAAGCAGTTGCTGACTTTTGCCCGTGGCGGCGCCCCTGTCAAGAAAACAGCCGATATTGCCGAACTGGTCAGGGAAACGGCAGGTTTTGTTCTTAGGGGTTCCGGAGTGAAGTGTGAATTTTCCATGCCGGATGACCTCTGGGGTGCAGAGGTGGATGAGGGGCTGATAAGCCAGGTCATCCATAACTTGGTCATCAATGCCGACGAAGCCATGCGGAAAATGGGGGTGCTTAATGTGCGCGCACGAAACATCATCATTGGAGAGCATGATAATCTGCCATTGCCTGGAGGCAGGTACATTGAGATAGAACTGGAAGACCACGGTACAGGTATCGCCGCAGAGGACATGAGCCGTATTTTTGACCCGTACTTTACTACCAAGGTCGGGGGGAGCGGGCTGGGACTGACGGCGGCTTACTCAATCGTGAGGGACCACCAGGGTTACATTGCCGTTGAATCGGAGCCGGGCGTTGGTAGTACCTTCCGATTTTATCTGCCGGTCATGAAGGGAAAAGAGATGGAGGAGAGAGTGAAGACCTCTCCCAAGGAGGGAAATACGGAGGGTGGGGCAAGAATACTGGTTATGGATGATGAGGAGATGATACGGATGCTTCTGGAACATGCATTGACGCTTGCCGGATATGAAGTGGAGGTCGCCCGTGACGGCTCTGAGGCAGTAAAATGCTATCAAGCGGCCAAAGAGGAAGGCAGGCCTTTTGATCTTGTGATACTTGACCTGACTGTACCCGGCGGGATGGGAGGCAAGGAAGCGATCAAAAGACTGCTTGAAGTAGACCCTGAAGTCAAGGCGATTGTTTCCAGTGGCTATGCTGATGACTTGGCAATGGCGCACTTCAGAGACTACGGCTTCAAGGCGGTTGCCCGTAAGCCGTTCACCGTACCTGATCTGAGAAGAATAGTAGGAGAGGTGCTGAGTCGATAGATACCTGTAAGGTACGTCCGGGGCACCCGAAACATAAGAAAGAGGAATAGATATGACGACCGTAAAAACAATGGAGACGGAAGACAAGTACGCAGTACCGTTCTTCAATAAGATACCGATTTCCATAGAGCGAGGGGAAGGGGTTTACGTTTGGGATGAAGAAGGAAACAGGTTTATGGACTTTACTTCGGGTTGGGGAGTAACCTGTCTTGGCCACGCTCATCCTGTAATTACTGATGCGCTTCAGGCGCAAGGTAAAAAGATTATCCAGAATCCAAATTCAGGCTTGACCTATTCTCCCGTGCGTGCTGCTCTCCTGATGCTAATAAGTCAAATACTGCCATCAAACCTGACAAGGGTATTCTTCTCCAACAGCGGTGCAGAGGCAAACGACGCCGCCATTAAATTGGCACGCAAAGTTACGGGAAGACTGGATGTCATATCCACTGTTCAGAGTTTCCATGGAAGGACCATCAGCACGGCATCGGCAACGGGACAGGCCAAGCACCGGCAAAAATTTAATCCGTTGATGCCTAACTACAGGTTCATCCCTTTTAATAACATAAAATCATTAAGAGAGAGTCTCGATACCGATGTAGCGGCAGTGATCATGGAGCCGATACAGGGTGAAGGCGGGGTTCAGATTCCTTCAGAGGGTTATCTCGAACAGGTAAGCAGGCTGTGCAAGGCAAATGGCAGCCTGTTAATAATAGACGAAATACAAACGGGATTTTGCCGTTGCGGTACTATGTTTGCTATCAGCCCCCTGAAGGTTGAGGCAGACTTTCTGACGATGGCCAAGGGTATTGCCGGAGGTTTCCCTTTCGGTGCCTTTGCCATGACGGAAGATGTTGCTGCTAAGGTAGAAGTGGGTGATCATGGTGGTACATACTGCGGCAATCCTCTTGGTTGTGCCGTATCATATGCCGTTATCAAACATCTGGTAGACAATAATATCTGTGCCAATGCCGCAGAAATAGGCAGCCTTGCCCTTAGTCGAATGAATGAATGGAAACAGACATATCCGGAGATTATTATTGATATTCGCGGCAAAGGCTTGCTCCTGGCAGTTGAATTCATAAATGAAGAGGCAGCCACCTGCATAAGCGATGAATGTCTTGCCAAAGGACTGTTCATCAGACAAACACAGGGAAATATGATCCGTATATTTCCGGCTCTGAATATCAAGCGCGAAGAAATGGAGGAAGGACTTTCTATATTGAGAGAGGCAATTGAAGGTTTTATAGGGCTAAAAGTTAAAAGGAGAGGGAAACAATAGATAGAATAAAGGCGGGTATAATCGTTGCAACCGGCATTGTTGGTCAGAATTGTTTATATTTCTGATTATGAACCGGCTGGGGCAGAGAAAAAATCAACCGCCTTCCAGGACAGGAAGAAGAAGTACATTATCACCCTCCTTTAAGATCGTTTGCGGGAGGGCATTTGTATGATTGACCATTATAACCGGCCGTTCGCTTTCAAAAGAAAGGTTATCAAATTTCCGGCTCAGCAAATTTAACAATTCTGCTATAGTAGCGCCTTCAGCTAAAACGACGGACAGATGATCAACGCCGGTGATTTGGCGGAAAAATGCGAAAAATTTAACAGTTACCTGCATATTTTAAAAAATCCGTGAGAGCTTTGAATCTTTTGTAAAAAACATATAAAATATAAATGTATGTCAGTCGGACGCGTTTTGAGCTTTACTTTTGTTTCCAAAGGTCTAAGCTTTGGAAACCTCTCATATCAGTATCGTTTATCCGTATAGATCCTTCACAACGTCATCCATCCCACCAAGCTCTTCAAGTGATTTGCGACTCGGTTTTCCGGTCTCTTCATCCCATTCCATGGCAGCAAAAAAATTACGCGCCAGAGATTTGTGGTCGATCGTCACGCCGGCAAGAGATCCATGTTCCAGGGGCGGTTCTCCTACCGATCTTTTGGGAAGAACAAAGTCGGACGGCTTGAAACCTTCACGCAGATTGAAAGCATGTCTTAGACCCATAACGCGCTTCAATATTTTTTCCTGAGCCGTATCATCGAAAATCCAGCCTGTCACAGCTTCCAGCAATTTTATTTCCATGTCGCGCATAACAAGTGTACTGAACATACAGATTCCCGATACCTGGAGAAGTTCCATGCGGCTGGTCATTGCCACATCCTTGGGACCTGTATCGCTGTTATCGTAACTAACCGGATTTCTTCTATTTGCTCCTTGCCACATTCCCCCTTTTACATGGCGCGCCGGGGTCGGATCAACTTGATAGGTTCGCGCATATCCTGGAGTGAGCCTTGGGTCATGCATAGGCAGCTCGATGCCCTTCACGGTCTGGAGATATTCAAAGCCTTTTCCCAGTTTTCTGGCCGCACCTGAGGAACCAAGTGCCAGTATTTTACCAAAGCCTCTGTTGTCCGCTATCGCCTGTGTGATTTCTACAATGGCCTTGGCATTGCCCCAGGTCAACTCTATCCCTTCTGTTTCCTGTTTAGAAAGAACTCCATTTTCATAACATTCAATAGCCCAGGCTATCGTTGCGCCTGCAGATATAGTGTCAAAACCGTACCGGTTGCATATATCATTACATTTAATAATCGACTCCGCATTGTCATTGAGGCACATAGTGCCGAAGGCAGCCGAGGTCTCGTACTCGGGCCGGAAGGTTTCTTTAAGCGGCCACTCGCCGTCCTTTACTTCATACCCGGCACCGCATCCAATTATGCAATTGGCACAGGCGTATTTTTTTGTCATATACTTGTGCATACTCATAGCACTGATCTTATCGGCTTTCTCCTCGCCGAAATCTGAGATACCCACCCCACTCCAATTTTTCACGGGGCTGTCTCCGGAAAGAGCGCTCGCACCGCTGCCCATGCCGGTACCTAATTTTCCAAAAGCCTCGGCCATTTGAGCAGTAGGCCCGTTTTTCATCGAATCTTTAGCTGCCCTGTTGATCTCTTTTAGTTTTTCAGGATCGGCTACCGGGACCTCTCCCGTCCCCCGTACGGCAATCGCTTTGAGTTTTTTTGCACCCATTACTGCTCCGGGCCCGCCACGGCCCGCCGCCCGGTGCTTTTCATTTATTACACAAGCCATTAAAGACAGATTCTCTCCGGCAGGTCCTATAACAGCTGCCCTGAGCCCTTTATTCCCTATATCTCCGGTCAATATATCAAGGGTCTCAACAGTATCTTTGCCCCATAATTTTGCGGCATCCCGGATCTCAGTTTTTCCATCTTTGATCCAGATGTAAACCGGCTTGTCGGATGATCCTGAAATAAAAACAGCATCATACCCCGCTTTTTTAAGTTCCGGGCCGAAAAAACCGCCCGAGTTTGCATCGTTCCAGCCGCCGGTTACGGGTGACTTACAAACTACTGCAAATCGGCTTCCCAAGAATGCCCCCGTACCGTTTAATGGCCCGGTTACAAAACCCAGAACATTGTCCGGCCCAAGGGGATCTACACCCGGCTTCATCATACTGTAGAGAACACGGACACCGATTCCATAACCACCAATAAACTGCCTTGCCATATCTTCGCATAGTTCCTTTTCCTTGATCTTCCCCTCAGTGAGATCTACGAAAAGCATCTTGCCGGTATATCCACCTTTCATATTCATTCCTACTGTTCACTGCCTATTTTCAACAGGCAACACACGGGTATTTATTCCATATCTATAATGGTTAATTTTATCAATTATTTCGAAAAGGTTCAAGCGCGCTCTTGATTAAAATGGATTGAAATGCTGTCCCGAACGCTCACTCATATTACATGTGACAGACTTTCTTTGATAGTGAATGGCTTTTCGGAAACTTATGATGTTTAACTTGCGAATATTGCTATACTTGACTTTCTGAACGATATAAAATATCTCTAATTTTAAAATTGCATGAATTTGGATTAATCCCTGGATAATTAGCTACAATATCCCTCTCAAATGTGGTATTTCTGCAGTAGAGAAAACAGGTTGTGAAAAAAAGGAGATGTAAGGAGTAATGAGGATACGATGAAAAGACTTGCCGGTTATTTTTTTAAGGGATTAATATTTTTAGTTCCGATTGCCATAACTGTATATATTTTCTACGTTGTCTTTAAAAAAATAGATAACCTGCTTGGTCTTCCTATACCTGGCGCGGGGTTCTTTTTAACAATTATACTTGTAACAATTATTGGGTTTTTAGCTTCCAATCTATTTACCAAAAAGTTGCTCAACCTTGTTGATAGGGCCTTCAACAAAGTTCCTCTTATTAAGCTACTATATACTGCAACAAAAGATTTGCTTAGTGCTTTCTTAGGAGACAAGAGGTGTTTTGAAAAACCTGTTTTCGTCACACTCATGGCAGGCACTAATGTAAAGGTTATCGGTTTTATCACGAAAGAGAGCCTTGCTTCCTGGGGAATGATTGATGAAGTTGTAGTATATCTGCCTCAGTCATACAATTTCGCGGGTCAGATTATTGTGGTACCTAAAGAACAGATCACCACGATCAATGCAAACAGTAGCGAGGTTATGGCATTTATAGTTTCGGGTGGGGTTTCAGAAATAAAACGTTAATATTTGTCGTTCTTAAGTATCAAGGATGTTTGCGGGCTTCCAGTAGCGGTAATCTTTACTAATATTAATTGATATGCAATGAGTGTAATGTCCCGTAAGATTGTGGGCTATAAAAATTGGTTGAAACGAAAGCTCGGTTACGTGCTTTTGGCCGTATCCGGTTGGAAGATAAATTAAGCATGAACCAACTCTTTGCGGTATTTCTATCTATATCATGGTGATGGTTAACAATCACATAAGAATCCCTAAATCAATATCGTAATTCTTTTCTGCCTGTCTTAAAAAGAGAAACAGATACCTCCTTTCTTTATTCCGACTGAAATAAGGGTTTGTAATAGGCGTTGCATGCCTTTCACGGGCTATTGTCCTCTAGCTTCATGGCTGAGTGGTATAATTGTTTTACTTGTACTAACTAACAAAGCTTTACAGAAAAACCCAAATGTTCGGTCCTCTGTGGTTAGTTCTTGGAAAATATAAGGGTATTTTTATCATTTTGTTGATTTTTGTCGCTTTATTGACATATATTTGTTCCACTCGCAAAAGGGATACCGCTAAAATGCTTGCAAAAAAATTATTGATCACATTTCTAGTGATTTCTCTTATCGGACACCTTTTGGCGCTATTATTGGCCGGTTTTGTTGATATGACTGGAGGCAGCGAAAGGGAGGGTGATATTATAACTGTTGATCTGAAGGAATCATTGGAAAGTCCTGAGGGAAAAAAAGAAGAAAAAGAAAAAGTTAAACCGATTCAGTCTCAGATTGAAGAAGACAACAGCGAATACCTCAAAGAAACGGTCGAGATAGACAGCAACGATGGTAAGTACATTGATTATCTGAGAAAAATACAAAAGATGATAGAGAGTAATTGGATATATCCGCAGAAAGCTTATGAAAAGAATGAAGAGGGTAACACCGTTGTTAAGTTTTCTATCACCAACAGTGGTGCATTGCTGACCCCGATTATCATGAGATCTTCAGGTTCTAAATTGCTCGACAAGGGGGCTATCAGCGCGGTCAAGGCGGCGGCTCCTTACGATCCCCTGCCCCTGGATTTTAACCTCTTGCAGTTGAATATTATTGCCAAATTCAAGTACAGAATGACCGAATAATAACAATAACTGTTGCCTCATTATCCTTGTACTGACTGACCGTTCATCAGCTTAATAACTGAACAATCGGGAAAATAGTCTATAATATTCAGACAGCCGTAGTCCTGTTCAACGGAATAAAAATGCTTCAGGGAAAGGTCCATAGCATCGGCAAGTATTACACGATTGACTCCTCCATGGGCAACAAGAACAATATTTTTCCCGTAGTTCGCACGCAGAATCTCCCTTAAGGTGGGGATGACTCTTTCAGCCAGATTACGGATACTTTCCCCTCCCGGTATTCTATAATCTACTAATCTTTCACTTCGTTTACTCAGAGCACCGGGAAATTGTACCTCTATCTCCTCTGGTGTCCGCCCTTCCCAAAGCCCGATATTTAGTTCTCGCAGGTTAGAAAAGGATTCAGGTCTCAGACCATGTTCTGAGGCTACTATTTCGGCTCCTCTTTTCGCCCGGATCAGGTCACTACAATAAACACCTGCCAGTTCCTCACTTCTTAGCTTTGCGGCTACCGCCTCCATTTGTCTGATTCCGGTTTCAGTTATATCCACGTCTCTTTGGCCGTTGTATTTCCCATCTGAAAAGTTTACCACCTGACCATGTCTCACCAAATACAATCTGGTACAAACATCCATGTTTCCTCCACTTGACAATTCTATTCCAAGTTAATCTCCGGTGAATTAACGTGAAAGCCCATCGATTTTTTATTACAGTATTTACTTAATATTTAAAAAACAGCTACTTGCGATCTTTGAGGATTGTATTCAGCTGTGCTTGAAAATCTTTTTCGACCATGCATGTATTGTGTTAATGCAAAGGTGAAACTCGCCCTTATCACCGCAGGTATTTCCTTGCCAGTGTCGCGCTGCGACGGCATGGTACCGGAAAAATATTCACTTCTTACCAATTTGCATTTTGTAGTTCTGTTTTTTAAATTAGACTGCTATAATTATCCGCTTATTTCTAACTTCCCCAAATACTCTGGTAAACCTTGACAATCTTTACACTATGGGTTAACGAATACTTGCAGCAATAATATAGCATATTCTCTTCTATTGAGTCGAGAGCAAGGTTCCACTCTCGACTCATGGTTTATAACCAAAATTATGGATGATAATCTGTTACAGCAGGAGAAATTGGTAACAAGGGTCCGCTGGTTGATGCTGGCACGGGTTATCATTGTTACCTTTCTACTCGGTATTATAGCTTTTATCGAGATAAAAGAGACAGAATCTCTACCCAGGATATCAATCGTATCTCTTTACGCCATTATCCTTCTTACCTATTTCCTCTCCGTCCTCTATATTTTTCTTCTGAAATTCATCATAAACCTCAGGGTAAATATATATATACAGAGTCTGGCTGACGTGCTGTTGATAACAGGTCTCGTATATTTCACAGGGGGAATAGGCAGTATATATCCTGTTTTCTATCCCCTGGTCATCATATATTCAGTCCTGTTCCTTGGAAGAAGGGGGGGGGTACTTACAGCATCTGCAGCGAGTATTCTTTACAGTCTGTTAATGACTTTAGAGTACTATGGTATCATTTACCCCTTTGCGAGTATGGCTGTTGAGGAATACCGTTTCAGTGCCGGGTATGTCTTTTCGAGGATTTTCATTCACATCCTGTCGTTCTATATTGTTGCCTTTCTTGCCAGTTTTGTGGTGGAACAGGAGAGGAAGACAAGGGCCGTCCTGACAGAGAGGGAAAATGCCTTCGATCAGTTGGATTTGCTGTACAGGAGTATTGTTGAGTCAGTTGATGCAGGTATATTGACGATTGATTTAGAGAGAAACGTAAAATCATTCAACAGGGCGGCGGAAGAAATTACGGGTTTCTCCTTTGCCGAGGTCGAAAATAAGAATATTAATCAGGTTCTTCCAGGTTATTCTGAGTTGGAAGATCAAATGAGAAGCAAATGGGATCAGAATGGGTTAGCAAGAAAAAGGGTGGAAATGCTGATCTCCGGTAAAGGGGATAGAAACCTGGCGCTGGGTTGTTCTGTCTCATATCTGAAAGATAATATGGGGAATAGAATAGGGGATATCTTGATTTTTCAGGATCTGACATCCATAAAAAAAATGGAGGAAGCCCTTGAAAAAAGTAAAAGGCTTGCTTTTATAGGCGAAATGGCAGGCAATCTTGCTCATGAAATCAGGAATCCGCTGGCGTCTCTAAGTGGATCAGTACAGGTTTTGAAAAATGGACTTAATTTAAACGAGACCGATGAGAGGCTAATGCAGATCATTTTGAGGGGTAAAGATCAACTTGAAAATTTCATGAGGGATTTCCTCCTTTTAGCAAGACCAGCCTCAGGTGTTTACCGGAATATTGACATAAAAGACATCGTAAAAGATGTTCTCGATTCCATCTGTTATGTACCGGACTGGCATGAGGAGACAGAAGTTATTAGGAACTTATCCGATCATTCTTTCATACTTGCAAACGAAAAGGAGATTAGGCAGGTCATTTGGAACCTTGTTTTGAATGCCGTTCAGTCCATGCCGGATGGGGGCAGATTGACGGTAGAAACTAAAAAGGTTCTTCTTGAGGATGTCAGGGAATATCTTGAGATACGTATCGCCGATGACGGATACGGCATTGATGAAGATAGTCGGGAAAAGATTTTCGAACCGTTTTATACGACCAGGGAGGGCGGAACAGGTCTCGGGCTGGCAATTGTCAACAGGATTGTCGAAGGCTATAATGGAAAAATAAAAATTGAGAACAATATCGAAGGAGGAACAACCTGTGTTGTATGGTTGCCCGGCAGTTAACAGTTTAAGGAGATCAATCTAATAGATTTGATAGGACAAGCGTGGTAGTAGTTGAATAGTTGCTGTAAGCTTCAGAGTTAAGCGTGCATATTGACAGATTTGGAATGATGTAAATCGAAAAAATATGATAGAAAATCTTCTTGACAGCTTCCCTGTCTATGTACAGGGATCGCTTATCTTAGCATTTCTGGCAGTCTACCTCGGTGGTGTGCTCGTCGGTTTTACCCCCTGTGTTTATCCGGTGGTTCCCATAACGATTGCCTACATTGGAGTTCACGGAACCGGAACAAAGCTGAAAGGATTCTTGCTTTCCCTTGCCTATGTTCTCGGCATGGCTTTGATGTACACTGCCCTTGGCGGTATTGCTGCTTTGTCGGGCAGGTTATTCGGCCAGATACAGACAAATCCATGGACCTATTTCATAGTTGCCAATATATGTATTTTTATGGGCTTATCAATGCTTGGCGTCTTTGTGCTGCCGCTACGAACTCCGGCATTTCTAACCAAGACACAGCGGGCAAAGACAAAAAGTGTATGGGACAGTTTTCTTGTCGGTGCTGCTTCAGGACTGGTCATGGGCCCCTGCACAACACCGGTGCTTGCGGTACTTCTAAGTTATATTGCCGCAAGACAAAACGTTGTTCTAGGGATGAGCTTTCTGTTTGTCTTTGCCCTCGGCATGGGCACATTACTGATCATTCTCGGGACATTCGCCGGTCTTTTAGCTAACATTCCCAAATCAGGGAAATGGATGGTAAGGGTCAGCCACATATCCGGCTGGATATTAGTGGCTATGGGAGAATATTTCTTAATAAGAGCGGGGGCTTTATGGATTTAAAAAAAGACAGGATATTACTTAATGCCTTATCGGGATTCATGTTTCTATTACTATCTCTGCTATTGTGTGCCAATAGCTATGCGGTGAATTTCCTTGAAGGCAAAGTTGAGACAAAGGCACCGGATTTTGTTCTGAAAGATTTAAAAGACAACCAATTTAAACTTAGTGACCACAGGGGGAAGCCTGTTCTTTTAATTTTTACCGCTACATGGTGTGGCTATTGTCGTACTGAAATTCCTCACTTTAAAGATATTTACGCCTCTTATGAAAAACGGGGACTTGTGATGGTCAATATTGATATTCAGGAATCTCAGGAAAGGGTTTCCCAATTTGCGGCTAAATACAGTCTGCCGTACAGAATCCTTCTCGATAAGACCGGAGATGTGGCCAGTAGCTACGATGTCAGGGGTGTTCCCACCATGGTTTTGATCGACAAAGAAGGAAAGGTTCTATGCTGGCAGTGTCGCTCAGTTGATACTGTTTTAAAAACGCTCTTGGGAACAAAATGATTCCTTAGAAGACGTAAAGCAACAAAGTGCCGCTTATATGAAGGGCAAAAACCCTATGTTCAAAAGGCTTTTTCGTCGTAAATTCATCCATCATATTTTAGAAGAAATAGACATTGAGGAACACCGCCTCCGTCGGTCACTTAATGCCTTTGATCTGACGATCCTGGGTGTTGGGGCAATCGTGGGCGTGGGTATTTTTGTTTTAACCGGGACAGCTTCGGCCAACCAAGCCGGGCCGGGGATTATGCTTTCATTTGTAATCTCCGGTATCGCCTGTGCTTTTGCTGCGTTATGTTATGCTGAATTTGCCGCTTTAATCCCGGTAGCAGGAAGCGCCTACAACTATGCTTATGCAACCTTGGGAGAGTTCATTGCCTGGATCATTGGCTGGGACCTGATTCTTGAATATATCGTGGCTTCAATAGCAGTAGCGATAGGGTGGTCGGGTTATTTTGTCAATATCTTACAGGCTGTCGGCATTACGCTTCCCGTATGGTGCTCGGCTGCTCCGGGGACCGTTCCGGGGGCAGTTATTAACCTTCCAGCTATGCTGATCGTTCTTCTTCTTACTGTCATCCTGGTTGTCGGTATAAAAGAGAGCGCCCGGTTAACCGGGGTGATGGTTTTTGTGAAGATTGCGACTATCCTGGTATTTATCGTAGTGGGGGTATTCAATGTAAAACCTGATCACTGGATCCCTTTTATGCCTTTTGGTTTTAAAGGGGTAATGACCGGAGCTGCGCTCGTTTTTTTCGCCTATATTGGTTTTGACGCTGTTTCAACTGCTGCCGCGGAAACAAAAAACCCGCAGAAAAATCTCCCTATAGGAATTATTGTTTCGTTGGTAATTTGCACCTTCCTTTACATCGTCGTTTCCGCCGTGCTTACAGGAATAGTTCCCTATACCGACTTGAACCATCCGGCGCCCGTGGCACATGCCTTGAGCCTGATCGGTTTTCGCTGGGGTTCGGCCATGGTTTCCGCCGGGGCCGCAGCCGGAATTACGAGCGTGCTGTTAGTCATGCTCATGGGACAACCGAGGATATTCTTTTCAATGAGTCGTGATGGACTCTTGTGGCCCTGGATATACAAGGTTCATCCGCGGTACCGGACTCCATATATAGCACAAATTTTTACCGGGCTTGTGGTGGCGGGTTTTGCCGGCTTTCTTGATATCGGAACCGCGGCAGAGTTATGTAATATCGGGACATTCATTATTTGCCTTCGCCATTGTGTGTGGCGGTATTGCTGTGCTACGCTATACACACCCGGACATCAAACGTCCCTTTCGTTGTCCGTTAGTGCCTTTAATCCCTCTTTTAGGAATTTGCTTCTGTGCCGGCTTAATGCTCTCTTTACCTAAGATCACCTGGATTCGCTTTGTTATCTGGCTCCTTATCGGATTTTTCATCTATTTCTTTTACGGGATCAGGCACAGCCGGTTGAGCCGGAAGGTGGAAGGGATATAAAAGGATGAATGTTATCATTTCGCTGTTTAGTCAATAAAATTATTTATATCCGAGTGATTTTTTGCTGTGTTCCATTGCCATTTGCGAATCCGCTACCAATCATTATCCTGATATCAAGATAATGATTGTGGTCTTGTTCCTGATTTGTTAAGGAAGGCGGCATGAAAACCATTACACTTACACGAAAACCATTTATCATCGGCGTGATGGGAAGCCACCATGAAGAATCTCCTGACGTCATGGAAGACGCCCGGCGTCTAGGCAAGGGGATCGCCCGGCGGGGATATATCCTCCTCACCGGTGGAGGCCCCGGCGTCATGCGGGCAGCGTGCGAAGGCGCTTACAGAGCGGGCGGCCTTGTCATCGGTGTCCTTCCGAACGACAGGAAGCACCCGCTTGAAAAATACCCCAATGAATTTATTGACATTCCGATTTATACGGGGATGCTCGATGCAAGAAACGTCATCAATGCCAAGACACCCCATGTCATTGTTGCCCTGAAAGGCGGCCCCGGGACGCTTTCGGAGATGGCTCTTGCACTGATAAACGGGACGCCGGTGATAGGTCTCCACGCCCCTACGTTCGAGCTTCCGGGAAGTTACGATTTAACCGCCGTTGACACCTTAGAAGATGCCTTCCGGGTAATGGATAAAAAGCTGGAGGGGCTAAGGGAGGAGAAGAAATGACGATTCGTCCTGATCTGTTTTTGCTATCAAAAAAGTTTGCTGATCTTTGAGACAATATACTGGTATGGACCAACCTTTGCCACCCTGTTTTGATAGCAACTTCCTTCTGTGGGTCTATAACAATAAAGGGTTTGTTTAAAAGACCGAGAAAAAATTCTTGACAGATATGATTTTTTAGAGTAGCGTTAGCGCTAATATAACATACCGCTTGGATCCAGTAAAGGACTGGGACGGAAGGTTAAAGAGTCTGATTTACGGAGTATATGTTAGCCTCTCGTCTTTGACGTTGGGGCTTTTTTTTTGGAATTATTGATTTTTGGAAATTGTCCGATCTATAAAAGATATACAGGTATTTTCCGAATCATTGAGGAATAAGGCTAAGAAGATCTCCCTTGTTCCGACGATGGGGTATTTCCACGAGGGACACTTGAGTTTGATGAGAGAGGGTAAGAGACGGGGAGACTGTCTGATAATCAGCATTTACGTCAATCCGATGCAGTTTGGCCCCGCTGATGATTTTGCAAGGTATCCGAGGGATTTTGAAAGGGACAGAAAACTTGCCGAGAGTGTGGGAGCCGATATTATTTTTTGCCCTGAAAATGAAGAGATGTACCCGGAGCACTATCAAACCTTTGTGGATGTGGAGGAGGTAACCAGGAATCTTTGTGGGTTGTCACGGCCGGGTCATTTCCGGGGCGTTACAACGGTTTGTACAAAGCTTTTCAATATTGTTAAGCCCCATGTAGCGATATTCGGCAGGAAAGATTTTCAGCAGTTTGTAACTATTAAACGTATGGCAAGGGATCTTAATATAGATTTAGAAGTAGTTGGTATACCTACGGTAAGGGAAGAGGACGGTCTGGCAATGAGTTCGAGAAACGTCTATCTGAAGGACAGTGACAGGAAATCTGCGTTGAGTTTAAGCCGCTCTCTTGTTATAGCCAGGAGACTTTACGAAGCTGGAGAAAGAAACAGTGGGAAGATACTGAGGAAGGTTAAAGGGAATATAGAAGGAGAGCCCTGTACCACCATTGATTATGCAAGTATCTGTGACACAGCCACACTGAAAGATGTGGATAATCTGGAATGTGAGGCGGTTTTAGCCCTGGCGGTCAAAATTGGGCCAACGAGGCTGATAGACAATTATGTGTTTGGAGAAGCCCTCGATATATAAAATACGAGGGGAAACGAATTAGAGTAAAAAATTCCCCCCTTGAGTAGGATGGTGATTGCTATGCAAAGATTTATGCTTAAGTCAAAACTTCATCGGGCTACCGTGACTGACGCTAACCTTGAATATGAAGGTAGTATAACCATTGATGAATCTTTGATGGATGCCGCAGATCTATTGACCTACGAAAAAGTTGCCATATATAATATCTCCAATGGAGAGAGGTTTTCTACCTATACGATAAAAGGCAAGAGCAACTCCGGCGTAATATGCTTAAATGGAGCGGCAGCCAGAAAGGTTTCAAAAGGTGATAAGATAATTATTGCCAGCTATGTCGTTGTTGATGACAAAGACCTGAAAGAATGGTCTCCGAAATGTATCCTTCTGGATGACAAAAACAGTATCAAGGATAAGCATATTCAATAATCCTATACTCCGCCTTTTCATTACGGCAAACGAATACTAAGCTTCAATGAAAGATTTGAGGATTGTATTCATCGGCATAAAAAACATTTTAACCATACAGTCTACTTTACTGCAAAGGCATGGCTATTGCCTGCGTGCTCAGACATTGTACTTTTGCCGGCGCTGCGCTGCAAAGGCATGATGCCGGAAAAATCTTAATTTGCGTCTTCTAATTCCAATTTTCTCTGTTTTGCAAAGATTTTTCATATTACAGACATCCTTGCCTGATATCTTTCATGGATGCTTCAACAGCATATCTGTTCATCTGCAAAATCATTAAGAGAATGAAATCTTCATCCATTGACGCCGGATAGTACGGAACGGATCTTTATTCTTGGTAAGGGCAGGTTTGGCATCCCGTGCGCATGGTTAATGTCAACGGTGGTGTCCGATATAACCATGGTTGGACATGACATCATCCGTAAAAACTTGAGCTGGCGCCCCTCGTTATCAATAATAGACTGTAACAGGTTTACGTCGCGGCCAGTTCAAGGAGGACTCAAGATATTGGAATTATACCCGGATATGCCTGAGAAAGAAAAAAATCTCCTTTTGATTTTGGAAGCTTGGTGATATATAGATGCCGCCTGCATGGTCGAGATTTTTGAGCGTTGGTTAATACAATCCTCAAAGTTCTTAGAACGAATGATATTTCCATTCAAGATATAGAAGTAACGAAAAATAGATTGATGATCCATGCAGGAACTCTTGACAGAGAAAGTTGTGGTTGGTGAGGTTTTTATAACCCACGTGAAATGTAACCGGAGACGAAGTTATTCATAATTACGCAATGACGAACATGAAATACATTCCCCACGAAATTGAAGAAAAGTGGCAGACTCGCTGGGAAGAAGAACAGACCTTTAAGGTGACGGAGGATCCCAATAGAAAAAAGTATTACCTCCTCGAGATGTTTCCCTATCCCTCAGGCAAGATTCATATCGGACATGTAAGGAACTACACCATCGGTGATGTAGTGGCCAGATACAAAAGGATGAGAGGATACAGTGTTCTGCACCCTATGGGCTGGGATTCCTTTGGAATGCCGGCGGAAAACGCTGCCATTGAACATGGGATCCATCCCGCGCAATGGACTCATGAAAATATTGCCTCCATGAGAAAGCAGCTCAAAAGGATGGGGTTCAGCTATGACTGGGACCGGGAAATTTCCACCTGCGAACCGGAATATTACCGATGGGAGCAACTTTTCTTTCTCCGTATGTATGAAAAGGGGCTTGCCTATAAGAAAAGCTCTACCGTCAACTGGTGTTCCCGTTGTAAGACAGTCCTCGCTAACGAGCAGGTTGAAGCAGGTCTCTGCTGGAGATGCTGTACAGAGGTCGAACAGCGGTATCTCGACCAGTGGTTCTTCCGTATCACTGCCTACGTGGAAGAGCTTTTAGACTACTGTGAGAAGCTTCCCGGATGGCCGGAGAAGGTTCTCACCATGCAGAGGAACTGGATCGGCAGAAGTTACGGCTGTGAAATTTCTTTCCCTTTATCAGAAACCAATGGTGAGATTAAGGTCTTCACAACCCGTCAGGACACAATATATGGTGTTACCTTTATGCTGGTTGCCGCTGAACATAAGCTCGTCATGGAACTGACAAAGGGAAAAGCGATAGAGGGCAAGGTTAGCGAATTTGTGGAAGAGGTCAAGAAACAGGACCGGGAGTTGAGGACATCTGAATCCTATGAAAAGGAGGGTGTCTTTCTCGATACCTATTGTCTCAATCCTTTAACCGGCAGAAAGATACCCGTTTATGCGGCAAACTTTGTCCTTTCCGGCTATGGAACAGGCTGCGTCATGGCGGTTCCTGCCCATGACCAGCGTGACTTTGAATTTGCCAGAAAATACAATCTTCCTCTAAATGTGGTAATTCAGCATCCCGATAAGCCTCTAGACGCCCAGACCATGCAGGAGGCCTATGTGGACGAGGGGCTTCTGATTAACTCAGAACCATTTGACGGGATGGAGAACATGAAGGCCCTGGATGCGATCGCGGAGTATCTGGAATCCAAAGGCCGGGGGAAAAAGACCATTCAGTATCGTCTGAGAGACTGGGGTATATCCAGACAGCGATACTGGGGGGCGCCGATTCCCATTATTAACTGTAAGGTCTGTGGTGCGGTGCCGGTACCTGAATCCGATCTTCCCGTTGTTCTGCCTCACGACGTCAGGTTAACAGGAGAAGGCGGGTCCCCCCTGGCAAGGCACCGGGAATTTGTGGAAACCTCCTGCCCCCGCTGCGGAGCCCCGGCGGAAAGAGAGACAGATACCATGGACACCTTTGTGGAATCTTCATGGTATTTTGATCGTTTCTGTTGTCCCGACTATAACGAGAAATCAGGGCTTGACAAGAAAAGGGTTGATTACTGGATGCCTGTGGATCAATATATCGGCGGTATTGAGCACGCTATTCTTCACCTCCTCTACGCAAGATTTTATACTAAAATGCTGCGTGATTTTGATGTCTTAAGTGTTGACGAACCCTTTGCCAACCTTCTGACCCAGGGGATGGTCTGTAAGGAAACTCTAAGATGCAAAGAGCACGGGTATCTCTTTCCTGAAGAGGTAAAGGATGAAAAGTGCTGTCACTGTCAATGTAAGGTACAGGTAGGTAAAACGGAAAAGATGTCCAAGTCCCTGAAAAACGTTGTTGATCCGAGTTACCTGATACGGGAATATGGCGCCGATACGGCCAGGGTGTTCTGTCTTTTCGCCGCACCTCCGGAGAGAGACCTTGAGTGGAGTGACCAGGGTGTCGAGGGCTCGTTTCGTTTCCTTAACAGGACATGGCGTATTGTTATGGATTACCGAGACGATATCAAGGGTGTTGAACCATTCTATGTTCATACAGGACACGTCTTTAGCGATAAGGAAACGCTTGACGAGGATCTGAAGGATCTGAGACGGAAGACACATCAAACGATCAGGAAGGTGACCGCTGACATTGAGGAACGATTTCATTTCAATACCGCCATCAGCGCTGTTATGGAAATGGTTAATGCCCTCTATCAGGTAAAGCGCCCGGAAAAGGGCGATTTAAAGTCTTTCTCTATCATCAGGGAAACCATAGAAGCTATTATCTTGCTGCTGGCCCCCATAGTTCCACACATCACAGAAGAACTCTGGATGTTAATCGGTCACGAGAGCTCTCTTGCCGATTGTCCCTGGCCGACCTACGATCCGAATGTGGCTTCGGAGGAGGAAATTACCATTGTCATCCAGGTCAACGGAAAGGTTAGAAGCAGAATAACAGTTCCTGCCGATGAGGACACCGAGATTATAAAGTCCCTTGCCGTTTCCGATCCGAAGATAGCTAAGTTTATAACTGGGAAAAATGTGGTAAGGGAAGTTTATGTCCCGAAAAAACTGGTCAATATCGTGGTTCAATAAAAGGAGGAATTTACCTGCCGTGAGAAAAACCACTACGGGAAGAAAAGAAATATTTTTTATTGTTTTTGTCCTGCTGATGACAGGTTGCGGTTACAACTTCAGACCGGCAGGAGAAAATATAGGTACATATATTCAAAAGGTTTTTGTGGACAATTTTTCCAACAGGACCAGCGAGGCCTATGTTGAAAACTATCTCAGGAGCGCCTTCATAGACGAGTTTATCAAGGGGAGAAGATTCAAGGTGGTTGGAAGTCCGGAGATGGCGGATGCCATACTAAAGGGAAGCATAAACAGCGTTACTACCTCCCATCTCTCTTATGACAGTAGCAGCATCGCTGTGGAAGAACGTGTAACCATGGCCATGGAGCTCGTATTCGAGGAACGAGAGACCGGAAAGATTATCTGGACGGATAAGAATCTTGCAGGAATTGAAGATTACCGGGTCACGGACCAGCTTGCAAGTGAAAATAGCCGGAAAAATACCCTGATCAAGTTGTCAAAGGACACAGCCGAAAATGCATACAGACTGATGATGTCCGATTTTTAACCACCTTTCCTTAAGTGAATCATAGTTATCACATTATCAACAGAAGTATAAAACAGCTTCATAGAGATTTGAAAATTAGATCTATCGTCGCTCAGAAATTTCCTTCCCAGCGCCGGTTATGGTGTCCACGGAAAACCTTTAATGCGTGCCTTCTGAATCAAATTTTTGCTATTTCATAAAGTTTTCGTTTAGGATTTGATAGTTACCTGATGATGTGGTAAATTTCACTTTGTGAAAACTAATAATATGGATTATTCTAACGTATATAAGGGGATAGCACTGATTGCCGATCCTATATACCAGTACGCCTCTTTTACTGTGCCCTCTGCTGATTTTCCTCCGGAGAAGACGGAAAAGGATTTAATTGACTCACCCTGGGTGCAGAGGCTAAGGAGGATCTACCAGCTTCAGAGTGCACGCTGGGTCTATCCGGCGGCTGAGCATAGCAGGTTTCAGCATTCCCTCGGCACCATGCACGTTGCCGGTGAATTCGGGAAATACCTCTATCCGAGTCTCAGCAAAGTATGCAGAGACATTCCCTCCTTAAACTACGTTGAAGAACTCCTGCGAGTGGCTGGACTGCTTCATGACGTGGGACATGGTCCGTACGGGCATTTCTTTGACGATCATTTTCTTAAGCAGTATGGTCTGACCCATGAGGATATGGGACAGCTGATTATCAAGAGAAAACTGAGCAAAGTTATCAGTCGTATCAGGAGGAGCCCCAGTGGTCATTTCAGTAATGGTGAAACAATTAATCCCGTTCAGGTTGCCTTCCTTATCAAGATGCCTGCCGGTCAAGAAACCAGGCAGCCAAGGTGGTTGCAACTTCTAAGACAGCTCTTTTCCGGTATCTATACGGTGGACAACCTCGATTATGTTCAGCGGGATGCCTACATGACAGGATTTTCCCTGGATATTGTAGATATCGCGAGGCTTCGATTTTATACGTTTTTTACAAAAGATGGCTTGACCCTTCATCAGGCAGGCATCTCCGCATTGAGCCGTTTTATCAATGCACGGCTGAATCTCTATACCAACGTTTACTTTCACCGGACAACGAGGGCTCTGGATCTCCATCTGCAGGAGATATTCAGAGAAACTATGAATATAATTTCCCCCTCCAATCCGGCTGATACACTTGATGACTATCTCTATTGTGATGAATGGCGACTGTTTCAGGATGCACGGAACTGGCTTACGGACAAGGATCCGAAAAGAAGAAGGCTGGGGCGGGAGTGGAAAAAAATCTACGATAGAGAGGTCAAGTGGAAAATGTCCTTTTCCACGGAAATTTCTATTGACCAGGTACAGAAGGGAACCGGATTTTCTCCGTCCGGTGATTACGAACAACGAATCAGACAAAACCTTCCCGAGTCGTTAAGGCACATCCCTTTCCGGGTGGATCTGGCTACCCAGGATCCGCGTCCCATAAACCCCATGGCGGAGACGGAAAAGAAAGTAAATATTTTCAATCCGGCGACAGGAAAAACCTCTCCGGAACCTCTGGTTGATATCTACCGGTTTATCCCGGCCCGGGTTGTCCATTTCCGGGTATTTTCTTTAAGCCATGATCATGATGAAAAATTCACCATTGCCGCAGAAAAAGCACTAAATGCATTGGACGCGGCTGTTAAGACCAATATATGAAAAAAGATTGAGTAAATAAAAATGGTCTAATATCAAAGGGTTTAAACAGCGTGAGTGCTATTTAGGGATAATTTGTCAAGGATTATGCTGCTGTCCTGTCCATCGAATGAATCAAATCATCCACTGTTCAATGTCCTCTCTGAGAGAGGCCTTAGTAGTTATCAGGGTAATATTTCCCCCGGTTTGACATGTGACATTGGTTTCCACATCTTTCGGAGCATCGCTGTAACGTGCACAGATGGCGGCTGCATGGGAACATGCTTTATTATCACCTCCATGAGGTACGAGAACCGTTGGTCCTGGAAAGTGTGTCATATGGACAATGATATCCCCCTCGTGATACAAACGTTGGATAGCCTTGTTATCAGTACTGTTTCTCCCCACAATGATCTTGGTTGTCTTGCTGCTCCTGAAATGCCTGCCAAATTTGAGGAGTTCTATATCGCTTATTCTGAAATCCCCGTGGTGTTCAAAAAGGTCTTGGAGTCTTTTTGAAAACATAGGATCGGTAAGCAGACATCCTCCGGCAGGTGTGGAATATTCGGTTATGCCATAATTTTTCGCCATTTCTATCTGATGTTTTCTGCTTCTTCCCTGAATATCAAGGAGTTTTTGCCTGTCAATCTTACCTTCCGTCTCCGGTTTCGTTTCCGCCAGCAGCTTTGCGCTCAATGGCCGTAGAATGTAGTCTCGATAACCTGAATTTTTTGCTACCAGGACAAGGGACTGTCTGGTCTGGGACATGGGTCGCTGACCAAGAACCTCTCCCGTGAAAATAAAGTCGGCGCCGGTCTCTTCCATCCTCTTCCCCGCAATGTTCAACATTAAGGTATGACAATCAATACAGGGATTCATATTTTTTCCATACCCGTACCTCGGCGCCTTGAGCATATCGAGATGTTCTTCTGTAATATTTATGGTGACCAGGGACAGGCCAATCTTCTCGGCCGCTTTCCGGGCCTTGCGGGCACCAAAAAAGGGGGTTTCGAAAGTAACCCCCTCTACCTCAATACCCTGATCAAGGATGAGCCTTGCAGCCAGGATACTGTCTAGTCCTCCTGAAAGTAATGCAATAGCCTTTATCTTCAATATTTTATAATTTTAACCCCCCATTTATCATGAAGTAAGCCGTAAATGTCCCGATCCATGTCGAAGTCAATCAGATACAGATCACCTCCGTCTTTTGGCGTTATTTTTATGGCAGGATAGATAATGTTGGCTTTTGCCTTCTCAGTATTATCAGGGATTGAAAAAGAGAAATTTTTATAAGTAAAAATGATACCCATGTTATGCAAGGTTTTCTCTATAGCTGATCTCTTCGGTTCTTCTTTCCCGATACAGATAATCTCTGTGCCCTGGTTTCTTAAAATATCGGTGAATTGAGGGGGTATTTTCTCGGAATGTATTACTAACCGTTTGTCTCCATTTTTTACTACCAGATCGGCTTTAAGGGAAAGATCAAAGCCGTCCTTTGCTATATCAAATATCTTGATATTGGCATTTCTATCCGGTATGTAGCCGAGTATCGTAAGGAGGTTCCCAATTAGATCACTATTATTATTCTTACTTATGATGGGTATCTCCGGAATCGTATATACTACATCAGGTCTAATATCTACAAAACGTCCATCTATGACTTCAGTAATGATCAGCCCTTCTTTTTCAGCGTATGTTATCAGCGATTTAGGTAGCAGATAAGCCTTATCTGTAACAAAAGAAATTCCTTGCAGATAAGGCTTATCATTCTTCCTCTGTAAGGTGTTTTTCGTAATCATCCAGTCAAATAAGAAATGAATTTGGTGGCTTTCCACCATGATGAAGGGTTGTAACATTTTATCCATTGTGTATGACTTGGAAACATTGATCATTTGCTGGAGAATGTGGGATATGTCATCACGGCTCGTGGTTTTGATCAAGTGGTGATTTTTCCAGCTTGCCTGGATAGTTTTACTGATGAGATTGGGTACACGATTGCTAAAATCAAGCAGGATCACGGTTCCATCGTCAAGTTCAACTACCGGTATTTGTGAACAATCTATAGTCGCCTGTCCTATCAGGGGAAGGGGGATACAATAATTCCCCGTTGTCATGATAGTTCCATTCATCTGAGTGACCACGTGCCTGATAACGGCAAGAACGTTCTCCAAGGGTAGGGCAAGGGCAAGTTTTTCCCCTGTATTCTTCTCTTTCGCGGTGGATATCTCCCCCGTACGCACTTTCGTGGAGGATATCTCGGCTGTATTCTCCTCCGTGGAGGATATCTCTCCCGTATTCTCTTCCGTGGAGGATATATCGGCTTTTGAATCTCCGACTTCTTCTTGTTGGTCAGTGCCGGGAAGTGTCAGTACCTGTCCCGGGTATATCCTGCTCAAGTTACGGATATGGGGGTTGAGCTGCTCCAAAAGTTTCACTGCTCTAAAGGCGTCTATTCCCTCTAAATCTAATTGCTTTCGAATAATGTTTACCAGCCAATCCCCTTTTTTAACTACATAGTTTTTTGTTTTCTCTTTAGGGACGGCAACCTTTTGGAATGTAAGTACTGCCGTACTCCCCTTCGCGAAGAGTAATTGAGAGGGGATAAGAGCCATTACCAGACAAAGGATTACCAAACGACAAATCGGTGAATGCCAATTGACCATGGGAAACCTCCCGGTAAGTGAAAATGCCCGCTTTTGCAAAATCAAACCACCTGGTAACAGCCTACTTTTTCCGTTTACCGGCATAAGAATTAAGCACGGCCAATGGATAACTAATAATGAACGATTACGCTGCCTGAAAGTGACTCCTGCCGATGCGAGGTTATGGTACTTAATTTACTGAGGAATGTCAAATTGAAAAACATACGTAGGATATGAGTTCTATACATGACTTTTGTAAAGCAATAGTCTGTTGCCGCAATTGCCGGAAATTTCATTGTTGCAAGAAAGAACTTAAATAATGTATGATAACTTTGCTTTTCAGAGGGGGTAAAATTATGGCTGAAATGGATAAACAGGCAGCATTTACAAGAGAATTACAGTTACGATTTGAAAAAAAAATAAAAGAAAACGAGATAACAGTAGTGGAATACTGGAAAGAACAATGGGATAAATTGATAACAATGAAACCGGAAGGGATAGCGGCGCTTCAGATGCAGATGAAAAGGGTTTCCGAGATGATGGCAAACAGGGTCAGGATGCTCAAGAAGGGATAATATGCAGGATATTGTACATTTTTTGTTTGAAGTTGGTATGTTGAAGAAAACTCCCCGAACTGGTTTTCAGTTTCTCGGTTCCGGGAGTGAATCGGTAGCCGAACATACCTTAACGACAATCTTCATCGGTTATACATTGTGTAAACTGGAAACCGGGATTGATGAACTAAAGACGCTCAAAATGTGCCTTGTCCATGACCTTCCGGAGGCAAGGACAGGTGATATGAACTATGTGAGTAAAAAGTATGTAACCGTTCATGAAGATAAGGCTGTTAAAGAACTGACCGACACCCTGTTTTTTGGAGATGAGATCAAAACTGTCATTGATGAATTTAATGAACGAAAAACAAAAGAATCCCTGCTCGCCCATGATGCTGACCAGCTTGCACTGATACTTCAGTTGAAAGAATATAAAGACCTGGGAAACAGGTACAGCAAACAATGGATTGAATTTGCCATTAAGCGGCTCTGTACGGAAAACGCAAAAAAGATGGCCGATACTATACTGGGGACGGATTCCTCTGCATGGTGGTTTAAGGATAAAAGTGACTGGTGGGTAAATGGCAATCGAAACAATAATGGGAAGCGATAGTTTTATGAGCCTTATTCACTAACTTTTCTATAAGGGATAGAAATGCCTACAAAAAAACAGAGAAAAATCAGAGATGTAAAGAGCAGAAAAAAGAAGAAAAGCATGAAGACACTTTTTCTTGTGTTTGCCATTACGGCACTTTTTGGCTTTCTCATTTTTTTCTTTGTAACTCTTTTTGATTATGTATATCCACCGGTTTCCGGAAAAGGCTCCATAGCCAGGAAAAAGGAGAAAGAGGCGGTGATTCTTTATTTTTCTGATGCCAACGAGCGCTTCCTTGTCCCGGAAAAGAGATATATTCCCAAGGGGAATAATAACGTTGAAAAGGCAACGGAACTGACGAAGGCCCTGTTGGAAGGTTCCAAAACGGGGCTGGTAAATACATTTCCTGAAAATGTAGATTTGCAAGACGTTAAGATTGATAATAAGAGTAAAACGGCTTATATCAGTTTTGGCAGAAACCTTATCAAAAACCATCCAGGTGGAAGCACCAGTGAGGTATCTACCGTATATTCCCTGGCCAATACCCTGATATCAAATATCCCGGCTATTAAAAAAGTAAAGATCCTTATAGAGGGGAAGGAAGCAGAAACGTTGAAGGGACATGTCGACCTGAGTGAACCCTTCACGATGGATAAGGAATTAATGTTACAGGACTCACAGAAAGGGTAAAAAAAGCGAAAACGAAACTTTTCAGAACGAGAAATATAGGGATTGTAGCCCACATAGATGCCGGTAAGACCACCGTCACAGAGAGGATTCTGTTCTACACGGGGAAGTCGTACAAGATGGGTGAGGTGCATAACGGCGAGGCTGTTATGGACTGGATGCCCCAGGAACAGGAAAGAGGAATAACGATCACCTCGGCCGTAACCACCTGTAGCTGGCAAAACCATGACATCCATATTATTGATACACCCGGTCATGTTGATTTTACCATAGAAGTTGGGCGTTCTCTCAGAGTGCTGGATGGCGCCGTGGTTGTCTTTTGTGCTGTCGGGGGTGTGGAACCACAGTCGGAAACTGTCTGGTACCAGGCGGACAAATACGGTGTTCCCAAGGTTGCCTTTATCAACAAGATGGACAGGGTAGGGGCCGATTTTTTCGGAACTATAAATATGATGAAGGAGCGGTTCAACTCTGTGCCTCTTGCTATACAGATACCTCTCGGTCAGGAGGAGCAATTCCGGGGGGCGGTCGACCTGATCCGGAAGAAGATCGTGACCTGGGATAACCAAACCCAGGGATTGAATTATGACCTTTCGGATATACCGCCCGATATCCTTCCCTTGTTCAGAGAACACAGGGAACAAATGATGGCAACACTCGCCGATGTGAACGATGATATTGCAGATAAGTATCTCGAAGGTGTGGATATTTCCGAAGATGAGATTATAAACGCTATCAGAAAAGCCACTCTTTCTCTGGAAGTAGTACCCGTGATGTGTGGTGCTGCCTTGAGAAATAAAGGGATTCAGCCTGTACTTGATGCTATTGTTCATTTTCTTCCTTCACCGGAAGACGTTTCAACGATCAAGGGTATCAACCCTTTGACAAAAGATGAGGAAATCCGGCACGGCAACAACAAGGAGCCCCTTGCCGCCCTGGTGTTCAAGATCAGGCAGGAAGAGGGTGGCAGAAAGCTGGCCTATCTTAGAATATATTCGGGACAGATACATGCCGGAGATGAAGTCTATAATGTAACTACCGGGAAGAAGGAAAAAATTGCCAGGCTCCTGAAGATGCATGCTAATAAACGTGAGAGGGTTGAACAATGTGAGGCTGGAGAGATTATTGCTGTGATTGGTTTTAAGGAAGCTACCACGGGAGATACCATCTGTGATGAATCTCACCCGATCCTTCTCGAACCGATAGAATTTTATGAGCCTGTAATCAGTCAGGCGGTTGAGGCCAGGACACCGGCGGAACAGGAACGGTTATCCATAGCATTATTCAGGTTGATGGAAGAGGATCCCACGGTTAAGGTAACATATGAAGAACAGACTGCTCAGACCATTGTCGCAGGCATGGGGGAACTCCATCTCGAAATCCTGTTTGACCGGCTTGCAAGGGAATTTAATGTCCCCATCAATGTGGGGAAGCCCAGGGTTGTATACAGGGAGACGATTCAAAAAAAGGTGAAAGTTGAAGGACGGTTTGAAAAGGAGCTCGGCGAAAAGAAACATTTTGGCCATGTCCGTCTCTCTTTAGAACCTCTGGAAAGGGGGAAGGGCATCGAAATTGTAAAACAGATAGACGCGAATTTGATCCCCGAAGAATTTCATCCTGCCATAGAAGAGAGCATTCTGGAGTCAAGCCAGGCGGGTGTTGTAGGAGGATATCCCGTTGTGGATTGCCGGATCAGCATTGTTGGTGGCTCCTTCAGAGAAGGGGAATCCACGATGCTGGGTTACAAGATAGCAGCCTCCTCGGCCTTCAGAGAGGGATGTCTCCAGGCTGATTCCGTTCTTCTTGAACCGATTATGATGGTTAATATTATCACTCCTGCCGGATTTACGGGAGAGGTCATCGGAGACCTTAATGCGAGGAAGGGCGAAATACAATCTATAACACCAAAGGGAACTATTACTGAGATCAAAGCGAAAGTACCTCTAAAAGCGATGTTTGGATACTCTACCGATCTTCGGTCTGCCACTCAGGGCAGGGCCATCTTTACCATGCATTTTTCTGAATATGACCATCGATAAAAGTTGCAAGTCGTAAATCGTAAGTCTTGAAACTTTTATCTTGAAACTTGGAACTCGGATTCCAATGAGGTCAATGAAAACGCCTTCCCTATCAGAAAGATTCGTAGAAATTACTGGATGGTTGTACAGAAAACGAATCTTGCAGATCGGAACCATTACCCTGGGTATTATCTTTTTCAGTTCTACTTGTATTTACTACTTTGAACATTTAAGGACGGGTTCTAACATTCGTTCCGTCTGGGACGGCATCTGGTGGGCTGTCGTGACGATGGGCACTGTCGGTTACGGCGACAAGTATCCCATAACGCCCGGCGGAAAGATCGTCGGCGTGCTATTGATTTTTTCTGGTGTTGGTCTTATGTCTCTATTAACGGCCACTATTGCTTCTGTTTTTGTAGAAAAAAAGATGAAGGAGGAAAAGGGGTTGGAAACAGTTAGAGAAAGAGACCATATTATTATATGTGGCTGGAATCAGTATACCGAGGACGTTATTCTGGGCATCACCACTTATGGTTCCATGGGAGACACATCCATTGTCCTGATAAACGAACTCTCCATTGACGAAATCAATTCTCTTAAACTCAAGTATAGTAGATATAATCTGAGATTCTTGAGGGGCAGTTATATTCACGAGGATGTGCTCTTAAGAGCCGATATTACCAGAGCGCAATTTGCCTTAATCATGGCGGATATTTCCGGAAACCATCCTAAGGACAGAATCGATGAAATAACAACCCTTGCGGCCCTTACCATCAAGTCAATTGCCCCCAAGATCAGAATTGTTGCCGAACTACTGGATAGAGAAAACAAACCGCACCTCCAACGGGCCAGTGTTGATGAAATTATCATCCGGGGAGAACATGTTGGTTCTCTATTAGCCAGCGCAATAAACTCACCTGGTCTGCCCCAAATATTATCCGGTATACTATCTCTGGGTGATACCAATAAACTATGGAGGCTCGAAATTCCCCGTCATTTTGTCGGGAGAACATTCAAGGAATTATCGGCACACTATCGTGTTAAGCATGCGATTCTCCTCGGCCTCCTCAGGGAAAAGAAAGCAATGAAACTGGAAGACCTGCTTTCAGATAACACATCCGTTATTGACGTTTTCATTAAGGAAAAGATAAAAGAGTCAAAAAGAGACCTTTCTTATAAAAAAGACGAAATGAGAGTTACGATAAACCCCGAGGATGAATATATCATCAGTGGAGAAGACTTCGCCGTGGTCCTTTCCAGGATGATACCCCGGAAAATGTAACTGTCATCTTGAGGAACTCGTCAATGAACGACCACATACTCTTACAAGAGATAGAACTTTTTAGAAACATTGCCCCGGAACAGATTAAAAAAGTCCTGAATATTTCGCATACAGTTAAATTCCACGAAAATGAAACCATTATGAGAGAGGGGGATGCCGGTGATTCCATGTACATCCTCATGGAGGGAACTGTAGAGGTAGTAAAGAGCCTGATGATAAGTGACATGGATGATGAAGACAGGAGCAAGATTTTTACAAGACTGGATGCCGAACATCATGCCGTATTTGGCGAAATTGCTCTTCTGGAAGAACAGAAAAGGACGGCCACGGTTAAGGCATTGACAAATTGTCTCGTATACGAAATTAAAAGGGGTGATTTTTTAAGGCTTGCCGAAAAAGACTGCGAGCTTGGTTACAGGATACTGCTGAATCTGGCCAGGATCATCGGTACAAGGCTGAGAAAGGCCAATGAAGATACAATTAAGCTCACTACCGCGTTATGCATGATATTGGAGGAAGATTAGCTGTCATAAGCCGAAGTATTCTTGACAGCAGGTGTAAAGAAGACCACAAGTCATTACTTCCAGTGGTCGATAGGGAGCATCAAAGACAAGACATGCCAGGCTTCAAATACAAGTGTTGATTCCGAATACTAGGAGCATTTTGTTGAATGCCGGATGAAATATTGCATATGATTAACTATGGATTATCTACTTATGTAAATTCCGATTGTCTTCATAGAAATGGGCTTCTTGTATTTTTAATAGACATGCATCAGCTCAGATGGTAATAATTGCTTATCAAAACAGGAAGATCAATTATGTCCATCAGCCATAACGAAGCCTTTTCCCGCATCATGATAGACAAGGCCCTTGAAGCGAGCGGCTGGAATCTACTGAACGATCAACAGATTCAATTCGAATATAACAATACAAGCGGCCGGGCTGATTATCTTTTAAAAGACAGCCTCGGGCGAGTCTTGTGTGTTCTCGAAGCCAAGCGCGAGGATCTCGATCCTTACGATGCCAAGGAGCAGGCCCGTGGTTATGCGGAAAATCTAAAGGCGCCGTTCATTATTTTATCCAATGGCCGGGAACATTGGTTCTGGAATTATGAGCGGGCAGACCAGCGCGATGCTTATCGCATCGAACGTCTGCCCTCGCGGGAAGATATGGAACGGATTCGGCTGAAGAATCTTCAGCCGCCACGACCACTACAATCAGAAGTCATTCGCCCGGAATATTTACGTACTTTGCGCCATGATCTATCCGTACGCGGATATCAAATTCGTGCTTTGGATGAAATTGCCAAGGAATTTGACGATGTTGGCCGCCGCAAGTTCCTCTTGGAAATGGCGACCGGCACCGGAAAGACGCTCCTCTGTGCTGCCTTGATTCGTCGCTTTCTTGTGACTCGTAATGCCGAAAGGGTACTCTTCATTGTTGACCGCATTGAACTCGCAAAACAGACGATGGAGGATTTCAACGTCATTCTCAGCGAATATAAGCCGGTGATCTATAAAACAGCCCGTCGTACCGGTGAATTGCTGGGTTCTTCGGTGGTGATCGCCACTATTCAATCTCTTATGGTTAATCGCCGTTATCGCGAAGAATTTACGCCGTTTTACTTCGACCTCGTCATTAATGACGAGGCGCATCGTTCCATTTATGGCGATGCCCGAGAGGCGGTGCAGTTCTTTCAGGCGACACGCATCGGCCTGACCGCCACGCCCAAGGCCTATCTCAAGAACGTCAACATCGAGCAGCTTGCAGCGGAAGAGCCGAAAGCGCTGGAGGCGCGTCAGCTCCGCGACACCTATCATTACTTCGGCTGTGAGCCCGGTTTTCCCACCTTCCATTACGACATCACCGATGCCGTCCAGGACTCGGAAGGCCCCTTCCTCTGCCTTCCCAAGATTATCGACTGCCGCTCGGACATTACGACACAGTCATTGCAGGAAGCAGGCTGGACCGTGGTCGTCAATGAGCAGGAGGAAAACTTCAAAATCCAGGACTTGGAGCGAAAGATCTTCACGCCCCATCGTAACCGCGTCATGTGTGAAGCATTTTTGCGGGAAGCCCAGCGAGACCCTACAGGCGAAATCGGAAAATCCATTATTTTTGCCGTCAATCAGACACATGCCACATCACTCACCAAGATTCTGAACGAGCTCAAACCGGGTATTGCCCTCACCATCACGTCACGAATCCCGGAGGCATCGTCGCTATCCAAAGAATTCCGCGACGGCAAGCGTTCCGAGCGCATTGCTGTATCGGTTGACATGCTCTCGACCGGCTACAACTGCTGCGACCTGCTAAATGTCGTTCTTATGCGACCGATCTTCTCGCCAACCGAATACATCCAAATTAAAGGGAGGGGAACGCGGCGCTTCACCTTCGTGGTCGGCAATACCGAATACGAGAAGAAGCATTACTTCCTGCTCGATTTCTGCGCAGTTGCCGAATACTTCGAGGAAACTTATGACTATGCCGCGCCACTGAAGGTGCCTCCAGGAAGCCGTGGCGCACCGGCCCGCTATGACCCAGTTGGGACACGTGAATCCGAAACGCCCTACGGAAGCGACCAGGAAACCGATACACACCGAGAAATTCCTGTCTGGGAAGGGACAGACCGCATCGTCAGTCAGGAAGTTCGCATCGTCGGGCCGAATGGTGAGAAGGTAGATGTGATGACCTTCCGCGGCTCCTTTGAACGTGACCTCCGGGAGTTTGCCGAGGATAACACTGACCTGCAAGATGCCGTTGCCACCGAGGACGACGATGCTATCGAGACAATTATCCAGGAGCGTTTCTACCACCGCCCCGAGATGTTCTATGCGCCGGACAAGCTCATGATTTCCTACGGAGTGCCGGCCCCAACCCCGGCCTTCGTCTACAACGCCCTGGGCAAGCGGCCTCTCCCGACAAAAGACAAGGTAGTCACGGATACAGTGGACTCCATTGCCGCCCGCTTCAACCTGCGCTACAGCGACCAGAAATGGCTTAATGCCACCGCCGAACTGGTTAGCGAGGATTCCCAAGCCCTTTCAGACTTCCTCGCCGGTCGATATAACCGGCTTTTCGAGCGGAGTCAGTTCCGCACTCTGGGTGGACTGCCCGCGCTTACGCGATTCGCCGAAAGGGATAACGTTTTCGAGGCGCTCCGGCAGTCATCCCTTGTCGAGTGTTCCCGTTATGCCCTGAAGTCAGGAGCTTCTACCCATGCCTAAACCTGAAACGCAAAATAAATCCCTTGCCACTTCGAAGAATGGCAACGGATTCAATTTTTTCTCCTCCGGACTCCGCCAGAAGGTGGACCAACTCATGAATATCCTGTGGGCGGGTGGCGTCAACAACCCGATGGATTCCATCGAGCAGCTTTCCTACCTCATCTTCTTGAGGCTGCTGTCGGAGCGGGACGAACAGGCCGCCTTTATCGAGAAGGGCTACCAGCGCATCTTTGCCGATCAATGGGCGAAATATGCCTGGGGGAATTTTGTCACCCTGACCGGCCCGCAACTCTTTGACGCCGTGCGCAGCGCCATTGAAAAACTTCACGAACTTCCTGGTCTTTCCGCAACGGGGCAAATGCTCTTTCGTGGTTCCTTCCTTAAGATTTACGATCCGCCGACTCTCAAGGCGGTCATCGAGACCATCCATCAAATGGACCTTGCACCTCACGAAGGGCATGATCTCAAAGGAGACATGTACGAGTACCTGCTCAGTAAACTATCTCAATCGGGAACCAACGGCCAGTTCCGCACGCCGCGCCATATCATCGATCTGATCGTTGCACTGGTGGCCCCGCAGCCGGGTATGCGCATCTGTGACCCCGCCTGCGGCACGGCGGGTTTTCTTATTTCCAGTTATACTCATATCTTGCGGAACCACACCAAACCCGCCGACCTTGCCCGCGGCATAATAGACGGCCAAACGCTCAAGAATGCCCAATGGAAGTTCCTCGATCAACACGCCTTCACCGGCTTCGACAATGACGCCAATATGGTGAAGATCGCCATCCTCAATCTCTACTTGCACCAGCTTGAGAAGGCCCGCATCGAGCACCACAACCCGCTCACGACCACCCAAGGAGGCGAGTACCCAGGACCGAAGTACGACATCATCCTTACCAATCCTCCCTTTGCAGGAAGAGTGCAGAAGGAGAGCATCCTCGCCGACATTGGTCTCGACACCCGCGACACCGAGCTGCTTTTTCTCAAGTGGTTTCTTGACCATCTGACCGACAATGGTCGTGCCGGGGTTATCGTACCCAATGGTGTTCTCTTCGGCTCTGGCAAGGCAGACCGCAAGGTACGCGAACTGCTCCTCACCACCTGTGAACTCCAGGCCGTCATCGCCCTGCCGTCAGGGATATTCAAGCCTTACTCCGGCGTCGGCACGGCTATATTCATCTTTCAGAAAGGTCACCCCACTGAATCGGTCTGGTTCTATGAACTCACGGCCGACGGTCTCTCTCTCGACGACAAGCGGGCGCCCATCGAGGCCAACAACATTCCCGATATTCTCGCCAAGTGGCCCACCCGCGAGGAAGGTCCAAACAGCTTCCGCGTGCCGGTAGAAAAGATTCGCGAAAACGGCTGGCAGCTCATGCCCGGTCGCTACAAGCCCGTGCGGCTCGACGCGGTGGTGCATGAAGCTCCGGCGGACATTCTGGCGGATGTAATTCGGCTGGAGGTTGAAATTACCGAACGGGCAAAGGCGTTGATGGAAGAATTGGCAGCGAAATGAGCAAGGCCGAAGTTACTTTCTTGCGTGATATTTGTCGCCCGCGTCAGTGGCCAACGCTGTCTATGGTTGATTTAGTGCCAGCAGGGTTCCCAGTCTATGGTGCTAACGGTCGTATTGGCTTCGCTCCAACTTTCACTCATGAGAAGCCAGTTCTGCTTGTGGGTTGTAGAGGATCATGCGGAACTCTTCACATCACCGAGCCGCGTTCGTATGCGAATGGCAATGCCATGGCCCTCGACAACTTCGATGAATCAAAAGCCAATTTTCGATGGATTTACTACTTCCTCTCTGCAAGAGGCTTCTCTGATGTCATATCAGGATCATCTCAGCCGCAGATTACTCAAAGCAATATTGGTGGGATTGAACTACCACCGCTTCCATCGCTTGACGAGCAGGAAAGGATCGTGCGGGTTATAGATGAAGCGGACGCATTGCGGCGACTCCGTACGCAAGCTAACCAACGGACCGATGCGCTAATTTCTAGCATGTTCAATAGGATGTTCGGTGATCCGCTTTCGAATCCCAAAGGCAATAAAGTAGTACGACTCGCAGAGCTGACAAAGAGAATCACTGACGGAGTGCATCTGCGGCCGGATTATACCGAGTCAGGCATCCCGTTTATTTCAGTTAAAGACATCACAACCGGCAAACTCAAGTTCGATGGATGCAAATATATCAGTCAAGCAGATCACGAGAGATTCACCAAGCGATGCAAGCCTGAGCACCTCGATATTCTTTACACTAAAGTCGGGGCTACTTACGGACGAGCCGCTCTTGTCGAAACGACACAAGAGTTCTCGATATACGTCAGCGTTTGTTTGATAAAACCTGACAGGACGGTGGTAGATTCCCACTTTCTGAATGCGGCGATGAACACAATTGCAGTGAAGCGGCAAGCGGATCAGCGGATAAAAGGAATCGGTGTTCCAGACCTGCACTTAGATCAAATTAGGGAATTTTTAATTCCTATTCCACCGCTAGGACTACAGCGAGAGTTTGCTGCTTATGTAGCTCAAGTTCATGAGTTGGAAGCCACACAAGCCTCAAGTCATACGCGGTTGGATGACCTGTTCCAATCCCTCTTGCACCGCGCCTTTCAGGGGGAGCTATGAGCGGCAGTCTACGCCATGCATGGGAATACCTTGCCGTTGACCTTTGGGAGCCTCTCGCCAATTATTCCACCAGGGATACCGCTACGCCGCCGGACCTGTTCAGCGACCTCTTCGTAACAGCGGACGACTTTCTCTCCCCCCATCCGACGGACTCGGAGCTTGAGGAAGCCCGCAACAATTCGGACATGGCGAGGCAACGCTTCCTTGCCCTCAAGGGGACCGATTTTGCCAGTGAATCTGCCATTGTGAACTTTCTCGAAGAAGTGAACAAAGTCATCGCCGATTACGAGATCACTGGTTATGAGGATTTCTATCGACGGCTGCTCCGTGACGTCCTCCATAAATTCAACCTGCGCTACCGTTTGGATTATCCCTTTACTCTGCGTTTCCTCCTTCCAGGTTCCTTCACCAATCTTTATGCCGAACTTCATCGATTAAACAGCAACAACAGCCATCTCGCCGTATTGCTGACCGACTTCGAGAAGGCCTTCGACCGTTACGCCCGGAACCAAGACCCCACCGATCTCAAAACCTGTATTGGCAATGCCAGCAAGTATGTGGAAGGGTTAGCAGGCGTTACCTGTGGTAAATCAGGATCGCTTGGCGATCTGTGTAAAGAAATCAAGGATTGGCCACATTCGGCAGTTCAAGCGGCGTTGACAAAACTCTACGGTTTCTGTTCAGATTATCCCGGCATCCGGCATGCCAGCAACCCTGCCGGTGTGCGCCGTGAACTGAATGCGAGAGACGTAACGCTGGCAAGCCTTCTATTGCTGAGCTTTTCGGGATATGTGTCCAAGAACATTGATGAACAAGTTATCCTTGGAATATAAGTTTGAGAAATCGTTCCTATTGTGAACCAGCAGGACTGCGAAATTAAGTTTTGACATCGCTTTCTAAATATCCTTTAATATCAGTATCATCTTCAATATGGTTTGTCCTCTATTTGGCTTTTCGGGAGGTGTATATAAGAAATAATTATTCTCTTGACATAGAAAGATAAACTTATTATATATAGTAAACACAAACGGAGGAATACACATGCCGACTAATGATCTGGCAGATCGATTAAGGAAAGCCCGTGAGTCAGCGGGTTTGACTCTCGGCGAAGCTGCAATGAGACTCGGCTTTGCCAATTATCAGACTTTGAGCAACATTGAAAAAGGGGAACGCGACGTCAAGGCAAGCGAATTGGCTCTCTTTGCCCGAACCTACTTCTGCAATCTAAACACACTTCTCATGGGTAATGATCAACCTGCGTCAGCAATGCATCTTCTCTGGCGAAGAGCACCGACCGGAGAAAGAAAAAAAGAAATCGAAGCTTACATAAAGAATCGGTTTGAACAGTATCGCCTTATCGAACGGCTGCTGGAAATCGATACAGACATTGATTCGCGGCTGATTACCGTCAAACCGGCAGACATCCGCACGAACATTCAAATTGACGGTCTGGCTTCAAAGATCGGCAATATGTTGAACTTGGGCAGCAGACCGGCCCTTTCACTCCAAAAAGTAATGGAGCAGATCCTACAGATAAAGCTTCTTTTTGTAGAACTTTCGGACTTCGGTTCGGCGGCATCAACCATCCATCCGGAACTCGGTGCCGCGATTATAGTCAATAATGAAGAGGCTCCGTGGCGGATTAATTTTACCCTTGCCCATGAATTGTTTCACATCATCACGTGGGATACGTTGAGCCCCTTGGACATGGAAAACGATGAACAGTTTTTCTCAGAGATCGAAAGGAAAGCAGATCGATTTGCATCCGCTCTTCTCCTTCCGGAAGCAGAAATTCGACAAGAACTGGCCAAAAGGGTTATAGAACAAAAACTTCCCTATTCTGATATCGTCGATGTAGCCCGCGAATTCGGTGTTTCCACATCGGCCCTGCTCTATCGCATGGCTAATTTACGGCTTATGCCTTGGGAGAAGGCAAATGATTTATCGAAAAACGATGAATTAGCTATGATAGACCATCGCATCAGAAAAGATTCTCCGAATGAAGCCCCCGTATCGGAGCGCTTTATCCTTCTTTCGGGTAAGTGTCTCAGAAAAGGGCTGATTTCTCATGGTAAGTTTGCTGAGATTCTCGGTATAGATCGCGCAGACATTGACGAACTTCTGGAATCTCGAGGATTGACCGATATGGAGGGTGAATCGCTTGAGATTATGGCTTCTTGATGCCGATGTTGTCATCAAATTCCTTGAGATTGATGTCTTCGACAAGCTGGCTGGTATGCATGAGCTTCATGTTGCCTCATCCGTCATCGACGAGGTCAAATATTATCGCAGGAACGGCAAAAAAATCCCCGTTAACTTTCGACAGCAATACATCGATACCTGCAAAGTTATTGAATCTACTGCGTTAATAAAAGAAATCCAAGATGTTCTGAAATGCCTTCCCTTATTGAAACAAGAGGCCATTCACACGGGCGAACTCGAATCCCTCGCCATTCTTGTGAGGGAGGAAGCATTGACACTGTGTACTTTTGATGCTGCGGCGATTCGAACATTGCCGTTTCTCGGCATGACCGAACGAGCTATATCGGCAGAGCAGCTTCTCAACTTATCCGGATTAACCCTGGCCTCCGGTCATAAACTCGATGTTCAATTATCGGAAGATTATTTTAGAAGCAATATGGATGAGGGAAAGAAGGCTTTCATCTATTCAATAGGAAAGAAATGATGAATAAAGAAAGCCCCAGGGCATTGCGGTAACAATGACCTGGGGCTTCCAACATGGTAAGGTTGGATACTTGAACCCACCGTCGGTTAATTTTGTACCAGATCTTTCTTGGGATTTCAAGCAGTGAAACGGTTTCCGGAAGAGAGGTGAATGATATATGGCGAAAAACCCACCGCCCGGTGACGGGCATAGACATGGAGCTGTCCGGGATAGGTCACAGGTTTACAATCCTGTCAACGATCGCTGGACAAAGCGAGATACGGAAACCGGAAAATTTATGGACCAAAAGGCGGACGATAAACCTTTTAAGGGAATCCGCAAGGAAGATTAAGAGGAATAACTTGCAGGGTTGGACGACCTCCAACCCTGCAAGTCTCATTGTCTCCATGTAGGGGAAATAGCTTGTAAATTATGGGCGGAAAGTCCGCAATTACAGCCCAATGATGAGTAACCAATTTAGCATTTTTTTTAGAAATTTATCAATCGCTCTTGCACATTGCCAAAGGAAAGCTGCTACGAAAACGCGTTTTCTCAAAAACACGACTTCAATAAATAATGGATAATCTTTCGGTATAGTCAAGGGCGTTGATAATTAGGTGTACCCTATAATCAGGTCAGGACTTGTTTTGACGGTGTCTGTCAAGTCAAATATAGGTCAGGACATCTGACTTCTGTCTTTTTGGTAGACCAATATGATCGCCAATATCATCGAGTATAGCGTCCGCAACAAGTTCGTCATTTTTTTGTTCACTTTCTTTGCGCTTGCCTGGGGGTTCTGGGCATTAAAACACACCCCGCTCGATGCCATACCTGATTTAAGTGACACCCAGGTCATCATATATACCGAATGGGGCGGCAGGAGTCCTGACTTAGTAGAAGATCAGGTCACCTACCCCATATCTTCGACTCTTCTGGCAGCCCCCAGGGTTCGGGTTGTTCGCGGCTTTTCTTTTCTGGGGAGCTCATTTATTTATGTCATCTTTGAAGAAGGAACCGATATCTACTGGGCGCGAAGCCGGGTCCTGGAATACCTCCAGGCAGTTAAAGACAAACTTCCGGCAGGGGTAAACCCGGTTCTTGGACCGGACGCAACGAGCCTTGGCTGGGGATTTTCCTATGCTGTAGTAGATAAAACCGGACAGCATAATCTTTCGGAACTTCGCACTCTTCAGGACTGGAATATAAAGCTTGCGCTGGAAAGTGTCCCGGGAGTGTCTGAGGTTGCCAGTATCGGCGGTTTTGTTAAACAGTACCAGGTCGCCATCGATCCAAACAAACTTTTAGCTTATAACATCCCCATAAATAAGGTGATGGAAGCAGTTAGAAAAAGCAACCAGGATGTGGCGGGAAGGGTCCTGGAATTTTCCGGCATCGAATACATGGTGAGAGGAAGAGGATACATTAAAAGCCTTAAGGACCTGGAAGATATTTCCGTAGGTACTGACCGCGCCGGGACGCCGGTTTTTTTAAAACAAATAGGCACTATCCAGCTTGGACCGGAAATGCGAAGAGGGCTTGCTGATCTGGATGGACAAGGTGAAGTAGCCGGAGGCATTGTGGTAGTCCGGTTTGGGGAAAATGTCCTTACAGTGCTCGAAAGGGTTAAAGAGCGGATCAAAAAGGATATTGAACCGAGTCTCCCCAGGGGAGTAAAGATCATCACCACCTATGACCGGTCAGATCTGATCTATCGCTCCATTGATACCCTCAAAGAAGAAATTATTAAACTTGGCTTAGCAGTCAGTGTTGTATGTATTATCTTTTTGTTTCATCTTCCCAGCGCTTTTGTTGTTGTTTGCACCCTCCCGATTGCAATTATTCTTTCCTTTGTTTGCATGTATTATCTACATGTTACCTCCAACATCATGAGCTTGAGCGGTATCGCTATTGCCATTGGTGCGATGGTGGATGCTTCGATCATCATGGTGGAAAATGCGCATAAAAAACTGGAGGAAATCGGGGCTCAGGGGTCAGGAGTCGAGGATGAGGAGTCAGAAGTCAGAAGTCAGAAGGGAAAAGGGAAAAGAATAGATGTTATCATTGAGGCGGCGAAGGAGGTGGGGCCATCGTTGTTCTTTTCCCTCCTGGTGATTACGGTTGGATTTCTCCCGGTTTTCACTCTCCAGGGGCAGGCCGGGAGGCTTTTCAAGCCCTTAGCTTATACCAAAACTTTTGCCATGCTCTTCTCGGCTTTCATAGCAATTACCTTAACCCCGGTGCTCATGACCATTTTTATCCGCGGTAAGATCAGGCCGGAAGAAAAAAATCCTGTCAGTACCTTTCTCCACAAAATGTATGAGCCTGTTGCCCGAATTGCTTTAAGGTTTAAATGGGGGGTCATTATATTTGCGGTCATTGTTCTTGCGTTGACTATTGTTCCTTTTGTAAAGATTGGTTCCGAATTCATGCCTCCTTTGTACGAAGGTACTCTTTTTTATATGCCGGTTACGGTTCCGGGGGCTTCAATATCTGAAGCGTCTCGGCTGCTTCAGCTCCAGGATAAAATCCTGAAAAAGATACCTGAAGTTGCCCAGGTTTTTGGAAAAGCAGGACGAGCGGAAACTGCTACTGATCCTGCCCCCCTTGAGATGTTTGAAACCATAATCAACCTCAAGCCCGAGTCAGACTGGCGACCGGGGATGACGGTAGACAAACTTAAAAACGAGATGAATGAGGCTCTCACCATACCCGGGGTTTCTAATTCATTTACCATGCCCATTAAGGCACGGATTGACATGCTTGCTACCGGAATCAGGACTCCGGTGGGGATTAAAATTTTAGGCCCGAAGCTGGAGGAGATTGAAAAGATCGGACTTATGCTCGAACCGGTTTTGAAGAAGATCCCGGGAACACGCAGTGTGTATGCGGAGAGGGTTAACACCGGTTACTTTTTGGACATTACCATCAAAAGAGCGGAGATTGCCCGCTATGGTCTTACGGTTGATGACGTTCAGGCGGTTATTGAATCGGCTATCGGAGGTATGAACTTAACAACTACTATCGAAGGACGGGAAAGGTACCCGGTAAATATTCGCTATGCCAGAGACTTACGGGATGATGTAGAAAAACTCAAAAGGGTGCTGGTACCGGTGATGACGGAAAGCAGCTCTCCGGTTTCATCGGCTATGTCTTCCTCTTCTCCTGGCCCGGTCCAGGTGCCGCTACAGGTGCCGCTTCAGGCGCTTGCAGATATTAAAAAAGTAAAAGGGCCGAACATGATCAAAAGCGAGGAAGGGTTGCTTGCCGCCTATGTCTATATTGACTTTTCCGGACGGGATATTGGAGGGTATGTAGCGGAAGCCAGGGAAAAGGTTGCTCCTTTAAAGATCCCATCAGGCTATCGCTTAGAGTGGAGCGGGGAATATGAATATCTGGTGAAAACCCATGAAAGACTAAAACTTGTTATTCCTCTTACCATACTCATTATATTTGTCCTTCTCTATTTTAATACCCGATCAATTACCAAGACGGCTATTGTCTTTCTTGCTGTTCCTTTTTCTCTGGTAGGTTCCTTCTGGTTTCTGTATTTACTCCAGTATAACATGAGCATTGCGGTGTGGGTGGGTATCATAGCGTTGGCTGGGTTAGATGCTGAAACCGGAGTGGTTATGCTCCTCTACCTGGACCTGGCCTACGAACAGTGGAAGAAAGAAGGAAGGCTCAGAAACGTGAGTGACCTCAAAGAGGCAATTATGCACGGAGCGGTGAAAAGGATTCGTCCCAAAATCATGACGGTGAGTGTAATCTTAGCCGGCCTTATCCCGATCATGTTCAGCCACGGTGCAGGTGCGGATGTAATGAAGCGGATTGCCGCTCCCATGATCGGTGGGGTGATTACCTCCACCGTCCTGGAGCTGATCATTTATCCTTCCATATATCTGATATGGAAAGGAAGGGAATTACAGACATAACTTGGGGGATGTGATTACCAATTTTATTGCATTTGCCGATCACCCTTTCCAATTCTTACAGATTTCTTGACTGAATAGAAACATTCTAATATAATAACAACCAATTATGAAGCACTACACGCGTGCTCCCTTCCATAGAGGAGAGTGAGCCCTGCATTCCGGTGTGAATTTCAAAAAAATTTGTTACGAAGGGTTTAATAGATGGATAACCATTTGATGATTTTACCGTTAAGAAATATGGTCCTCTTTCCTGGGATACAGGTACCTCTGCTGATAGGCAGGGAAAGTTCAATCAAGTTGGTCAAGGATGCCTGGGAGAAAAAAGAAGTGATCGGTGTGATTGCTCAAAAGGATGCGGAAAATGATGAGCCTGTACCGCCGGGGGATCTCTATTCAATGGGTACCACGGCAAAGCTTCTCGAACTGATAAAGGAGGAGGAGGGGCTTCGTGTTGTGGTGGAAGGTGTAAAGAGATTTAGAACGGCTAAGTACCTTGATTCTCCATATTATTTTGTCGCTGAAGTAGAGATAATCGAGGAAGAAGAACCGACACCTGAAGCGAACAAGATGATGCAGGAGGTAAAGAAGGTATCGTTAGAAATAATCCAACGTGTCAAAATGCCGGGACCAGTGATAAAGGCAGGGAAGGAACAGATAACTCAGATTTCTCATCCTGGTCAATTGGCAGATTGGATAACCGTTTTTGGTCCTTTTGAGACTGAACGAAAGCAAGAGATTCTGGAGACAATAGATATTAAAGAACGGTTGAAAAAACTTTTGCACCTCCTTAATGAAGCGGAAGTAGGAATAGATGTTAAAGAAGAAGCGGGGAAGGAGGTTTTTAGAACCCAGAGGGCTTATTGGCTTCGCGAACAGATTAAGGCAGCTCAAAAAGAATTGAAAGAAATGGGAGAAACCGAGGTATCGGGAGAGATAGCTGCGTTGAAGGAAAAGATGGAGCAAGCCATGATGCCGGAGGAGGCCCGGAAAGCAGCCGAGAAGGAATTGGATCGGCTAAGTTATATTCACCCGGCCTCGGCCGAATACGGAACCATCCGGACCTACCTGGATTGGCTGATAGAAATTCCCTGGTCACAGAGCACTGAGGACAATCTGGATATAAATCAGGCTGAAAAGATTTTAGACGAAGATCATTATAATCTGGAAAAGGTAAAAAAGAGAATGCTTGAATATCTGGCTGTTCGTCAACTCAAGCCGGATGTAAAAGGACAGATCCTCTGTTTTGTGGGACCTCCCGGTACGGGAAAAACTTCTTTGGGCCGTTCTATTGCGCGGGCCTTGGGGCGAAAGTTTGTCAGGATCTCCCTGGGAGGAGTCAGGGATGAAGCAGAAATTAGGGGTCATCGCCGTACATATGTTGGTGCTTTGCCTGGTCGGATTATCCAGCAGATTAAAAAGGCAGGTTCTAATAATCCGGTTTTTATGCTCGATGAAATGGATAAGGTTGGAGCTGATTGGCGAGGTGATCCTTCTTCAGCTTTACTGGAAGTCCTGGATCCGGAGCAGAATTTTTCTTTTTCCGACCATTATATGGAAGTATCTTTTGATCTGTCCAGGATAATGTTTATCGGTACGGCTAATTTGGAAGACCCGATTCTACCCGCCTTGAAAGACAGGATGGAACTTTTATATCTCCCTGGTTATACCCGGGAAGAAAAACTCAAAATTGCCAAACAATTCCTTGTTCCCAGACAACTCGAGGGACACGGCCTTTCCGAGAAGCAGCTTAAATTCGATGATAAAACTATAGAAGCTATTATCAGGGATTATACGAGGGAAGCAGGGGTCAGAAATTTAGAGCGGGAGATTGCCGCTTGCTGTCGCAGGGTAGCTAGGGGAATTGCAGCCAAAAAAAATGTGAAGGCCATGATCAAAGTTGCTAATCTCCATGATTTTTTGGGACCGGTTAAATTCTTCTCAGAATTGGCAGAGAGGACATCAAAACCGGGAGTAGCTATTGGTTTAGCCTGGACCCAATGCGGCGGAGAAATCCTCTTTATAGAGGCGGCCAAGATGGAGGGCAAGGAAAAACTTATTCTAACAGGGCAGTTAGGTGATGTGATGAAAGAATCAGCCCAGGCGGCCTTAAGCTATGTAAGATCCAATGTTGCTAAATTTAATCTGGCGGATAATTTTTTTAAAAATAAGGAGATTCATCTCCATGTCCCTGCCGGCGCGACTCCCAAGGATGGGCCATCAGCCGGGATAGCCATGTTTATTGCTCTGGTTTCTCTTTTAACTAACAGACCAACACGTTCAGATGTGGCTATGACGGGAGAGATTACTCTGCGGGGCAGAGTCCTGCCCGTCGGAGGAATCAAGGAAAAAGTTCTGGCGGCCAAGGAGGCAGGACTCAAGGCTGTTATTCTACCGAAGAGGAATGAGAAAGATTTGGAAGAAGTACCAAAGGAAGTAAAGGATGTTGTGGAGTTTAAGTTTATTGAAGAGATGGACGAGGCGATAAATATGGCTTTTGAAGAGAATTAGCACTTAAAACGCCCTGAAGGTTAAAATATTTCACTTAAAAACAAAAATTCCTATAGTCCCCCTTCTCCAAGGGGTGATTTTCATCAAAAAGATAGAAATAGTACTATAGAGAGTAATCCGGCATGCAGGTGAATGGAAAGATAGCTGAAGCGGTAAGAATGAAGGCTGTTGAGGGAAAGATTGCCTGTGCCGATGCTGCCGGTATTGCCGATAAGCTCAACGTAGCGATATGTGAGGTGGGTGCTAACCTTGATCTTATCGGGATGCGTATCACCAAGTGTCAATTGGGTCTTTTCGGCCATGCTCTTCGTAAAACGAGCATTCCTTCGGCTGAAACCGTTGTTCCTGAACTGGAAAAGGCTATCCGTGATAAGCTGATCGATAACTGTCTTCCCTGTGCGGCTTGCTGGGATATCGCGGGACAACTGGGTATAGCGAGGATGAACGTTTCATCTACCTGCGACGCCTTGGATATAAAGGTCAAACCCTGCCAGCTGGGGGCTTTTTAACATATTGCCGACATATATTGACCGTGTGAAGATACAGAAGGATCAATGGTTATGTCAAAAGAGAGGACCACAAAAAGGCAGAAAGATATTTCCCGGTTGTTGAGAGAAAAGAAACAACTCGTCAGAGACGGGAAAAAGGTCAAGAAGAAATAATAAAATTGGGGGGATACTTTTTTAGGGCAGACTCGGAGGGGACTAATTTGCATGACTGACAGGCTGTTTACGGAGTCCGATATCGAACAGATTGAGGCAATTGGATTGACAGTAGAGGCGGTGTTGGAGCAGATTGAGATCTTTCAGAGAGGTGTTCCCCCTGTCAACCTGAACAGACCCTGTACCATTAATGATGGGATCGTGACCATCCCCGACAAAGAACAGGATGTTTTCCTTGCGGCTTACGATGAAGCAGCCGCTGATGGTCGCTTCCTGAAATTTGTGCCCGCTTCCGGGGCCGCCAGTCGTATGTTTAAAGACTGGTACATGATCCTTGGGAAAGGCGGTCCTGATCTCGAAGAAGCAGACGTAAAATTTGTGCAAGACCTTAGGAAATTTGCCTTCTTTGATGATTTAAACCGGTTGGTCTCCCGTAGGGGAGAGAATATTGACGATCTTATCAGAAACGGAAAATTTGACGATATACTGAAATATATTCTGACACCAGAGGGTTTAAATTATGGATGTCTTCCCAAGGCGCTTCTTAAATTTCATACCTATCCACTCAAGGGCAGTCGGACTGCCCTTGAGGAACATCTCGCTGAGGTAGTTCTGTATGGCAGGGATAATAATCGTACCTGTCGTATCCATTTTACCGTTTCTGACGAACACAAAAAAGCAGTGGAAGAATATCTGTTACAGCTCAAGGGGGATTATGAAGCTCTTTACGACGTTATTTTTGATCTTGAGCTTTCCGTACAGTTTCCATTTACCAATACCATTGCCGTGGATATGGAGAATCGTCCCTTGCGGAATCAGGATGGGTCTCTCGTTTTCAGACCCGCTGGTCACGGTGCCCTTCTGGAAAATTTAAATCAAATTAATGGGGACGTCATTTTTATAAAGAATATTGATAACGTTGTTCCTGACAGATTAAAAACACTTACAATTATCTACAAAAAAATCCTTGGTGGCTACCTGATTATACTTCAGAAGGAGATATTCCGCTATTTGCATCTCCTGTCTGAGGAGGAAATTAATGAAGAACGGATAAGGGAGATGACCGATTTTTGTAAGGAAAAACTTAATATTACATTCCCTGTGGGCTTTGATATTCTATCCGTTTCGGAGAGATGTGCCTTCATTTATGAAAGGTTGAACCGGCCACTGCGTGTATGCGGCATAGTTAGAAATGAAGGGGAGCCGGGCGGAGGTCCCTTCTGGGTAGATGAGGGTGATGGAATTCAATCTCTCCAGATTGTAGAGGAATTTCAGGTAGACAAGAATTCATCAGCACAGCAAGCTATCTGGTCGTCGGCCACCCATTTTAATCCTGTTGACCTTGTTTGTGGGGTAAGGGACTATAGAATGCGGAACTTTGATCTCCATCAATTTGCCAATCGAAAGGCAGTCGGCATTTCACAGAAATCTGAAAAGGGGCGGGAGATAAGGGCACTGGAGCTTCCCGGTTTGTGGAATGGTTCCATGTACTTCTGGAATACGGTCTTTGTTGAGGTTCCCCCGGAAACTTTTAACCCTGTAAAGAACGTTGATGATTTACTAAGGGATGAACATCAACCTTGACGGGCAGGTAACGAATGAGCAAGGGGAGAAAAAAATGTTGACAGGAAAAAAGATCGGGTTCATCGGTGCAGGAAAGATGGGCGGTGTCCTTATCGGCAGTATCATTTCGCGTGGTCTGCTGCATGCAAGTGATGTGATAGTTTTCGATGTCCTCAGGGAAAGAATGGAGGAACTCAAGGAACAATACAGTGTGCATGTAGCGGAGGATAAGAGAGATATTGTAAACAGTGCAGATGTGGTTATTCTGGCGGTAAAACCTCAGAATATGGCAGAAGTCCTGAAGGAGATAGCCGGTGACGGCAAAAAAGCCGGGTTGATCATATCTATTGCGGCAGGTATTTCCATAAACTTCATGGAAAGTTATCTTGGAAAAAAGGTGCGGGTTATAAGGGCCATGCCGAACATGCCGGCCATGGTCGGCGAAGGGGTTACCGCTCTTGCCTGTGGCGGTGGTGCGGGAGAAGATGATATTTCCTTAGCTTGTCTGATCTTTGACTCCGTGGGAACAACGGTTGTTGTGGAAGAAAAGCTTATGGATGCGGTAACCGGTCTCAGTGGAAGCGGTCCTGCCTATGGCTTCGTTTTTATTGAAGCGCTTTCAGATGCAGGTGTCTGTATGGGATTGAGCAGGGATATAGCCTTGCAGTTGGCAGCGCAGACCATTTTGGGTGCAGCCAAGCTTTGCCTTGTAAGCGGTAAACATCCTGCGGAATTAAAGGATATGGTTACATCGCCGGGAGGCACAACTATCGCGGGACTTAAGGTTTTAGAGGAGGGCAAAATCAGGGCTGTTCTAATGGCGGCGGTAGAAGCAGCGACTATACGCGCCGGGGAACTAGGTGGCAATGAATAGCAGCACAGTGTCATTTCCGGTATCAGTTGTGTAACGGTTCGTTATTGCGCGCTTCAATACGAGAATTTTTTTGAAAATATTTAATAATTAGCTTGCTTTTGTCATAAAAAAAAGTTATGTTATCCACAATTATTTGGTCCTGTCCTCAAATGGAAGGGCAGTTTCTTCTGAAGGTACAATTCATGTATAAATGTGACATCCTCCAGTATGAAACGTTGAAAATTTTAAAGAAAGGAGGATGCTACTATGACTAATGGAACAGTTAAATGGTTTAACGACAGCAAAGGATTCGGGTTCATTGAGCAGGCAGAAGGACCGGATGTGTTTGTTCATCATTCAGCTATCAACTCAAGCGGTTTTAAATCCCTCAAAGAAGGTGACTCAGTTACATTCGACATCGAGAAAGGCCCGAAAGGTCCTGCCGCGGTAAATGTTACTGTAATCTAAATCTTTGTTACTAAAAAAGGCATTCCTTTCAAACTGTGAGGGAGTGCCTTTTTGCTCGAAAATTTCCCTCACGACCTAAGAGAAACTAATAATGGTCCGTCTTCAAGATTGTGAAGTTTTAGCAATAATAAAGACGACTGCAAAGGGGGGTGCAAATTGGCAAGATCAAACTATCAATTTCAAAAGCGACAGAAGGAAATGGAACAAAAGAAAAAGAAAGAGCAAAAAAAACAACTAAAATTGGACAAAAAGATGGAGAAAGTAGAAGAAAGTGCTCCAAATCCTTCCCAAAGTGAAGAAGAATCTTTATAAGCATATGATTCTTTAAATCGAACCTGTGCATTTTTCTGGTAATCATCACATAAGTGTTGTGATCAATTCTTATCAATTAACTTGACATCGGTTCCAACTATATGTTATATGTTCTACAATTAGTTGTGTTCCTGGTTGTAACTAAAAATCACGTAAGCCCTGGAATAATTCCAGGGCTTTTTTTTGAAACAAAGAAAGAAGGTGTTTATTGAACTTTGAAGCATTTAATTTTCATCCCACTGTTGCGACAGGCGTTTCGGACGCGGGTTATAAATCTCCGACTCCGATTCAGGCTCAGGCAATCCCGCAGATCCTTAAAAGTCGGGATGTGATGGGACAGGCCCAAACCGGCACCGGCAAAACGGCCGCTTTTGTTTTGCCAATACTGAACCGACTGATTGGGCGTAAACCCGGTTGTATCCGTGCCCTGATCATGGCTCCTACCCGTGAATTGGCCGAACAGATTCATCAGGCTATAGAAACTTTAGGACGCAAGACCCGACTGAGAAGCGTTACCGTTTACGGAGGGGTAGGAATTAACCAGCAGATTCAGAAACTGAGGCGTGCCGATATTGTAGTTGCCTGCCCCGGGCGACTTCTTGACCACATCGGCCGTCATACCGTGGATTTTTCCCTACTGGAGGTGCTTGTTATAGACGAGGCCGACCAGATGTTCGACATGGGATTTTTACCTGATATCCGGCGAATTTTGACGCACATTCCAAAGAAGCGCCAGACAATGCTTTTCTCTGCTACCATACCCATGCAGATTCGTCACCTGGCAGGGGATATCCTGCGAGATCCGATCACCGTTCAGGTGGGTGAAGCCGCTCCTGCGGATACTGTCAGCCATGCGCTCTACCCGGTTGCTCAGCATTTGAAGACGGAGCTACTGTTAAATCTACTGGGAAACACAAATACAGGGTCGGTGTTGGTCTTCACCCGTACCAAACACCGTGCAAACAGCTTGGGGAAAAAGCTTGCTGTAGCAGGCTACCGATCAACTTCGCTGCAGGGGAACCTTTCCCAGGAACAACGTCGAGCCGCATTGAACGGATTTCGCGATGGTACTTTTCAGATTTTGGTGGCCACCGATATCGCCGCTCGCGGTATTGATGTTACACAGGTTTCCCATGTTATCAACTACGACATTCCTTCTACTCCCGAAGCATACATCCACCGCATCGGACGGACCGGGAGGGCCACTCGCAGCGGCGAAGCTTTCACCTTTATCACAGGAGAGGACGGGGATATGGTGCGTGCCATCAATCACATTCTCGGTTCTAAGGTAGAGCAGCGTACCCTGGAAACGTTTAACTACAGTTCACCAGCGCCGGCTCATGAAGGTTTTCCGCAGTGGGTAGGCAAATCGCAAAGCACATTGCCCGGAGTGAAAAAAATCGGCATACAAAGAAATCACACCCGAATTGTTTCATTTAGATTAAAAGCCATCAAGCGGAGAGAAAAATTCAGGATATAAAAAAGTTATCAGCTATCCCCCAGGTTAATAAATAATATAATGCGGGGATGAAGAATAAGAAGGTTTTATGAGGAGGGAAAAATCAGGGCTGGGCAGCTCTGATAGCGGTGTATGTAGAAGCAGCGACCATACGTGTCAGGGGGAATTGGGCGGCAGTAAATAGCAGCCGGCGGTTCTCCCGCCATCCTGGCCACTTCTCCTAGCAGTCGGGTGCATGACTCACATGGCCATCCACCCTCATAGCCTTTATGTCTTCGGGATTATAATTTTTGTTTTCAGGCCAAGTTTAACCAATCTTCTTAAGGGCTTCCTCGAAAAGTTCATTCAACTTCCTTGTTTCTTTAGAAAGACTGAAGAGAATTTTTGATAACTCCTCCTTACCAAGAGACGATGTTTTTTCTGCCCATTCTCTGTAGCTCTCGGCGTGCTCACTATTATGCTCCATCCAGTGAGGAAGCAAAACCTTCAATTTTTCCAACTCGTTCATAATTAACTCCATTACAGGGGAATAATTTTGCTGTCTCTTAGCACATAGACCTTATCTACCGCATTTTTTAAAAACTCACGATTATGAGTTATGATAACGTAAGTGTTTCCGTACTCGTGCAGGTATTTTAAAAATCTGCCTGTCGTCGCTTCATCGAGACCGGTAACGGGTTCGTCGAGCAAAAAGCATTCCGGATTCATTGCTGCTACCGTGGCCAGGGCTACAAGTCTCTTCTCTCCCCCCGATAGACGATGGGTAATTTTTCTTTCAAAACCTTTAAGTCCCAATCTATCGCAGATTTCCTCAACAACTGCTTTTGCCTCTTCGTGAGATTTACCAAAATTTAATGGCCCGAAGGCAATATCCTCTTCTACAGTCGGGCAGAAGAGCTGATCATCAGAATCCTGAAACACAAGGCCAATCCTTCGCCTCACCTCTGTAAAATCCTTTTCCTCTCTTCTTGCTTGGCCGAATATTTCAATCTCTCCCGTATGTGGTTTTAAAAGTCCCATTATCAGATGAAACAACGTGGTTTTCCCGGCGCCGTTGGCACCTGTCAATCCTACCCTTTCACCTTTTGTCAGAGAAAAATTCAGATCCTCAAATACCGTTTTTCCATGGGAATAGCTGAAATTGAGATTCTTTATATCTATTATCTTCTCTCCTTGATCCATCAAAGAAATCCTATCCTCCATCAAGAAAAGGAATACCAACCAATAAACCATATCATAAATGTTATTACAAACATAGTCAGACCAAACAATATATCCGCTTTTTTAAGCCTGAAATGGCTCATGATGTGGAATTTACCGTTAGCGCCCCTGCAGAGCATTGCCCTGTGGATTCTCTGAGAACGCTCATAACTCCTCACCAAAAGCATTCCCACAAGATACCCGTATGTCCTGTAAGTATGAACATTTGTACCTGGGCGAAAAGACCTGATTGCCATCGCATTTTTCAATTTCCTGTATTCCTCATGCAGAACACTGATATAACGATAAAAAAAGAAAAACAGATGCACGAGCTTGTCAGGTATTTTAAAATGGACAAGGGCATGGGCGAGCGCGTTAACTTCCGATGTACCAAGAATGGCAATTGTTGCAAGAAAAATAGCGTTGGCCTTCAGTGTAATAGACAGGGCATACAATATACCTTCACGAGTGGCCGTTAAAGAAAAGCTACTGAAAACCGTTTGGCCAGGATAACTGAAAGGAAGAAAAACCCACAGTACAAATATAAAAGAATTTATTACAACCAGTCTGCTGATCAGTTTTCTGAAATCAATCTCAGCAACAATTATCATTAAAGCAGAGATAAGCAACCCGGCAAGCGGACCATTTATAGCGTGCATTAGCGCAATGGTAAAAACATAGGGAACGAAGGCTATAAACTTAACTCTTGGATCAATCCTGTGTAAAAAAGAGCCGCCTTCTGCAAATTCTTCAAGATGCATAATTATTTTTGTTTTTTAAGCAAGGTCCCCAGCGAGTAATCTTAAGCTAGTTTTGCTCTTGCCTTTCACCTTTCGTTGCGTGTCGATCGTCTGCTTTTTAAATACATTATCAATCCCATCAGCCCTACGATATAACCTATACCGCCTATGATCTCCGTAAGGCTTGGTTTCTCGCTATTTTCCTTTAACCTGACGAGTATTCCCATAACAGGCTTTAACTTACGGTCAATGACTATCTCCACAACGTCTTCCATTTCTGATTCACTCATACTTCTGCCCACACTTGCCACTACGTTGCCCGCCAAATTTTCTCTTTGGGTTTTTACACTAATTTTAGCCGGTTGGGAAGAAGATTTAGCTGGTTCTTTGTTCTGTTTCTGGTTTCTCTTGTCACCCATTGCTTCTATTACTTCATCCTCGCCAAGAGTATATTCATTCTGATGTCCCATGCTTGCATGAAGAACTAATTTAAGGGATGTAGCCTTCGGAATTTTAAAAGAAAATTTTCCATCCTCATCAGTTTTACCTTCAAGGAATCGGGTGCCTGCTTTTTCATCAAAGACTTCAATCCGGGAATTTTTACAGGCTGAACCGTCAACGAAATAACTTTCCGAGTGAACCGTTCCTTCCTCGGCATAGGCAAAGATATTTACCTTATGAGCATCGGCCTCTCTAACAATACAAAATGCACAGATCAAGAAAAACATACAACTGAGGACCAGCAAAATTTGAGATTTACAAGTATCATTTTTCATCTCCTTACCTCCAGCATTTCCGGCTTTACTCTTTTCAAAAATGTAACACAGAAGGCCGTTATGATGCCTTCGACTACCATAACCGGTAAATGGACAACTACCGTTAATTTCGCAACATTGAAAAAACTCTCCCCTGTACTTACCAGCGTGAGGGCAACAAGAAGGGCTCCCACACCAACTCCCAGAGCGCCGGCAGCGAACCCTGAAATAACAGTGAGGAGATGATTACCCTTTCGGACGGGCAGATTTAAAAGATAGTAAACAATGATGGCAGGGGCTGCCATATTAAATGTATTAACACCCAGAGTAGTAAACCCACCGAACTGAAACAGAAGCGCCTGAAGCGCCAATGCCACCAGAATGGAGGGAAAGGCCATCCAACCCAGCAGAAGACCTACCAGTCCATTGATAATCAGGTGAACGCTTGATGGACCTATTGGCACATGAATCAAAGAGGCGATGAAAAAAGCAGAGGATAAAACCGCTACCTCCGGTATATCATCATAGTCCATCTTTTTAAGTCCCAGAGCCGTTCCACCCACAGTAAGAAGGGCGCCTGCCACAAGGACAGGCGCCGAAAGAACCCCTTCTGATATATGCATTATTTCATCTCCCTTGTCTCTACCCAAAGTACAGCGCCGATCTCCACAGGATATTCTCTGCTTTCATGTTTTAATTTGAAATCAGCGCTGCTGAGGGCGGCAAATCCCCACCATCCGGCCTTCGGCATTGCGTAGGTAAAGATACCGGCAGCATCGGCTTTTACGACCTGGGTTATATATGGATCGGCAGGCGGTTTTATCCTTCCCTCTTCATTGTAGTATTCAACTTCTACCTCTGCGTAAGGCACAGGCTTGCCATCCACCTTCACTATTCCCTGGAACACGTTACCTGCCCATAGGCCGTAAGGCCTCGTTAAAGGTACTATTTCAGTCTTGAGTCCTACCTCATTATCCCATCCCTCTTCTTTTCCGAGGGCGCTGACGATAACCTTTGTGTAATGAATTATAAAGCTCTCTTCTGCAGGTTCCCAGTACGGTTCAGGTTCGACAAAGAATATATGGTCACCAGGTTCTTTAATTCTGTATGCAGTTTCCCACGTGGAAAAACCTTTAATCGTTTTCTTCTTCAGGGTGGTAAGGAGGTCTGCTTTCTTACCATTTACCATAACTCCTACCGCTTTTGGTTTTTCCATGTTCATATAATGACCTTCAAAAGGATGGATAAATTTAATCTGTAGATTGATTTTTTTATCATCCTTCATGGAGATAATATCGTCAGAGGGAATAATCATGCCAAAATGCGCCCAAACTGTGGAGACAGAGAACAACACCATTGTCGCTACAACCAATATAAAAAATTTACCTCTTTTCATCTTTTACCTCCTAAAATCTCATGGTTATTCCTGCTAAGATTGAATAATCGGCCTCGGTTTTATTGAGGCCACCTTTCACGCCAAAATCAATGTCGAGGTCTTCCGAGAGTGAATAGATCAATCCACCGAGGATAAAAGCAGGGTGGGTATCAGAGGATTCATCAGAATTTGTCTCCACCCCGATGTTCGCCACTAACTTGAGTCCTTTCGCAACTTCTACCTCTGACGCGAGGGAGGCATGCCATATATCTTTCCTCTCATCAAATTTGTTTTCATTTCTTCCGTAGCCGAGATTTAAGTGGAACGCCCATGGTTCTAACTCCTTTGTAACATAGAAAAGCAGACTTCCTCCTACCTCTCCCGTACCAAGTCCCTTCTCATTGTCCCCTGTGGGTAGTGAAATCAAAGGCCGGATAGCAAAACTTAAGCTGCCTTTCTCATAAAAACGCCATTTAAGATCAATCTCTATATCCGAAATACCGTCTTCTGTTGTTGTAAGCCCTTCCTCCGTTGCCCTCATGTACTGATAGGGAAAGCAAAACTCAAGGTCTATGTTATCCCTGAGGCCATAGGAGAGTACCGGCACAATAATTGTCTCGTCTTCCTTTACCCCATCCTCGTCCTCATGGGTGTACTCTCCACCAAATTCAAATTGAAATTTACCCTTTCCCACCGTGCCTGTGTCATCAGTGATGAGCGGATGAGCCGCATGGGCGTCGGCAGGCAAGCCTACCGCAAAGAGAATAAAGCACAACAACAAACCGCAAAACCACAACCCCCTTTTAAACTTTAAATCTTGTAACATCTTTATTTATTGCCCCCTTTCTGGTTTTAAAACCCCCAACTGGGTTTGATTTTCATAATACGATAATTATATTCGTGTTACCCGAGGGATAAAAAAACCCTCTCCTTCTATTGTCATAGATATGCTAAGGTGGCAGAAATATACATGTAATACACAACCTCTTCCATTTCTTTCTTTTTCAGGTAACACATTCTAAAAAATAATAATACTCGTGTCAAGTCTTTTTTCTGCTGTTTGTTTTTCCCCCTCTATTCACTATATTTTTTAATAAGCCTTGAGCCATATACGAAAAAAACCATGCTATAAACAATCATCACAGCAAAAGATATCAACCACTCCATGTCAGGCTCTGCCTTTCTTATGGCGATATTTGTATGTGTCAGCGGCATAAGATAGATAAAGGGTTTGATGAGCCCTGGAATCTTCTCTACAGGGAAGAATGTACCGCTGAAAAATGCCATCGGCATGATAAAAAAATTTGCATACGTGGCGGTATCTTCATGGGACTTTGAAAGCATTCCTGTAATTACCCCTAAATTAGCAAAGAGAAAGCAATTGAGTAATAATATTATAATAAAAATAGGCTTAAGAGAAAAATGTGGGGATGTTAGAAACCCAACGATAATAATCAAAAATGATGCAAAGAGACCTTTTACCATTCCTGCCAGTACTTCCCCGATCATTATAGACGAAGGGCTGACCGGTGCTTGGACAAAGACCTGAAATGTTTTGAAATAAACTCTGTTAAGGTTCAAGGCGGATGCCACCCATGTATAGGAGTTATTCATGGAACTCATGGCAACCAGGCCGGGGATAAGAAAAGTAAGGTAATCAGACCCATGAATCTTGACAGTCTTGCCAAGCCCCAGTCCGAAGGCAAGCAGATATATTATGGGCACAACCATTGCAGAAAAGAGATAACCAAGTCTCAAGAGTTTCCTCCTGAAAAGGAGCATCTCCCTTAGAAATATTGGATACCAGCCTGATACGATCACTCTATTCGTTCTCCTGTGAGTTTGATGAAAACGTCCTCAAGATTCGACTGTCTTATGGTCACAGGCGTTTCATTTGCTTTTGCCAGGTTATGAGCTTCTTCCCGGCTCTTACAGATATGCTGTATTAGTCTGCCGTCGGTACTTATAAATTCGACGGTATATTCTCCCACTGTTGCCTTCAGATTATGCGGACTGTCGAGAGCGATTAATTCACCTTTTGAAAGGATGCCGACCCTGTCACAGAGGACTTCGGCTTCTTCGATGTAATGTGTTGTGATGACAACGGTTCTGCCGTCTATCCTTGTCCGTCTGATCACATCCCACATCTGATGTCTTATCAGCGGGTCAAGCCCTATGGACGGTTCATCTAAAAACAAAACAGAGGGTTCTGTTAGTAAAGCTCTTGAAAGGAGCAGCCTTCTCTGCATACCTCCCGAAAAACCAGAAACGTTTGAATTTCTTCGATCCCATAGATCAACCATCTCTAAGGTTCCTTGTATCTTCTTTTTAATATCCCTTACGCTGTGGAGCATCCCGTATATAAGCAGATTCTCGTAGGCGGTGAGTTCCCTGTCTAAATTATTCTCCTGGGGGACAACGCCTATCAGTTTTTTTATCTCAAAAGGATTCTTAATCACGTCGAAGCCACCGATCGTGCATTTTCCTGAATCGGGCCTGCTCAAGGTGGTGAGCATCTTTATGATAGTGGTCTTACCGGCACCGTTTGGGCCTAAAAGTCCAAAAACCTCCCCCTGATTAATCTTAAAAGAGACGCCATTTAAGGCTTTTATGTTCCCATAATGCTTTTGCAGGCCGAGTCCCTCTATCATTCATCTATCCTCGGATAAGTTATCTCTGCTAATTACAGAGAAATCTATCATGTATATAGTGTTTTCAGGTATATTCCGTTTCTCTAATTTCTCAGGGGGTTATAACCTCAGTTCATCACTGTTTACCATAATATAACTATCATTAAAATCTGAACAGAGCAATAATGTGTATGATAAACTGGAAAAGCGGTGAAGCGATGACTAAAACCACAATGAAGAACAACAGTGCAGAACGGAAGAAACCGAAAGGCTATACTCCTTTAAACCTTGAAGCCTGCCCTTCCTTCCTGATTGCTAAAATTTTACAGGCTATATTGATTTCCACTGTACATTGTGCTGTCATCCGACATATATATTACAATACAAGAATTAGATTCTTGTTAGGCTGGGGTAGAAAAAAATTAGCCCATTTCCCCGCACTTCACCAATCTTTAACCGAAACCGCATATAATAGATAATTGACCTCAATGACGGATACTATTGCCGGGATGCCTCATCAGAGAAGAAAAACATTGCCTGCAAAGAGAAACTCCGCCCATTTCTGCAAGTTTTGACTTCAGTACCGGCTCTCCACAGTGGTGGCAGCGGGCAAAAGCGGTAAACGTTTCCGGCAGGGAATGGTTTCCCTTTGTTACCGCTGTTTCAAAGAGCTCCTCATGTTTTAGATAAAGCAGCCTCTTGATCCGATCATCGAGGAGTCTCTGGAAGTAGCCGAAATCCTCTATAGTTGCTTCTTCCTTCTCAACTTTTTCCTTCAGTTCAAGATACCATTGTTCATCCCCGAAACTCAGCCCTCTTAAGGACAACTTGACACCAAGCCCGGTTCGGCTTATGAGGAATGTGTAATTGTGCTTACCAAAATCATGTATCTTGAGCCTCTGATTTCCCAGGGTACATCCTGAAAGACACTGGATAGCGTCCACTGCGCCTGTCGTGTTCTCGGCAATAACAATGAGCCCGCCATCCAGGTTCTCTTTCTGAGATAATACCTTAAAAGCCAGTTCGTAAGCCTTGTATCCGATGACCAGATCAGGGCAGAGATAGCCGTGAAAATCGGCCGCCCTCTTTAATTGTATGTTTACCAGCTTCATCTTCCTTTCCTCCTTAGAAAAGAGCATCAACTCCTCATTCCTGAACACCCGAAAGTGCAATATCCAATAACATCGGGACAAAAAACTCTGCGGTGAAGGTTCATGGAAATGGAGACAGAGCAAATACACTTCCTTATTGTTGCTTTTGACCAAGTATGTAATATCTCTGGATGATAGATTCCCCTTAAACCTCCCTAAAAGCCCTGATACCTTGTGCTCCCTGCCTTGGTAAAAAAAGCTCAGAGGGCTCTGAAGTCCATTATCATAATCCACCTTTACCCGCCGTTGGATCACCTCCACTTCCTTCCTATCGATGGCTCGAAATATCTCGTCCCGTTTCCAAAGCATTTGATTTCACTCCTCTCTATAGTTGCTGATTTTTCAAGATTAATCCTTCAGCTACCCTATCAGCTTTCAATAATCTTTCTCCGGTCTGATCTCATCTGATCCGCCCCGCAGTTTTATTTTTAAGACCTTAACTATAGGGGTAAGGCCTTTCTTTCTGATTTCTAAAGTTCTTCCACAGGCATCTTGATTTCACTTAAAAATCCCCCCAATTACCCGTTACTGGAGGGGGTAAGAGGGGTAACCGAGGGGATTTTCGCTATACTCTTTGTGACTCCGTGTGACATAGACATATTATATTACGATAATTAAATTCGTGCTACCGATGGATAAAAAAATTATTCCCCTATCCCCTGCCCTGTTTCCATGACTTTAGAAGCGCCCACAGTCCGAAGATGGCCAGGAGAAAGCTGATTCCTACAAATGCCTTTGTGTACTGCGCTACCAGAGGTTTCTTGAAAGAATCCATGAAAAGATTTTCGTTTATATTCACTACGATCTGGGCGCCATGCATTCCGTGTTCAGATTCTCCATAGACCTTTATTAGCCATTTGCCCTTTCTGTCAGGGAGGAACGAGACGAAGCCGTTCCTGTCGGTTCTACCTTTCTGATGGGGTATTTTTTCTCCCGGGCTGAATATTTCATAAGATGAGTAACTTGCAGGATCATCCTTCGCATAGAACACTCTAGCGCTTACACCTCTATTTTCGACCTGATAATGGACGGAATGGGCCATAGCCGTGCTTAAGAGTCCGGCCATGGCTCCGATAATCGTGATGAATATAATCGAGTACTTCATTTCAACTCAAAACCAAGAACAGTGGTAAAGGACAAGTAATCCGCATCGGGGTTATTTTGTGTAGGTATCCTTTTTTTAGCTACAACGAACTGCCGCCCTTTTTCACTCATTTTTACATGAGCTGTTCCTTCTTTGTCCGTTTTCACTGTTTCCTTACTATTATTTATTGTAACCGTAACCGAGTCTGCCGGCTTTCCATCAAAATATACCTTTAACGGCAGGGGCTCTCCATGTTTCAATACAAAAGGATTCTCCAGAGGCACAATCTCAAAATTCACCCCGGCAGGTTTTTTCGCTGCACTACTATAACCAAAAAGTGATTTGGCATATTGAGAGTAATATACCGAGTCTATCACCTGCGCTCCTGCTTTCTGAGCTTCTCTCTTCGTAATCCTTTTTTTACCTTCAGGAGTGGTCACAAGAAAACCTCCTTCAGAAGAGATCATTATCACGGAGACCTCCTGCTTTGATAAAAAACACACCTTGTCTTTTTCATTTTTTCTCTCCAAGGTTACCGCCTTCCCTTTCGCATCGAACGCTTTTACTTCTTTGACCCTTTCGGGTTCATATGGTCCTGCTTCGGGATAGTGCCCCCAAAATACATTGTACAATGCTCCCTCTTTCTCGATCCAGAAATGATGCGCGAAGGCTGTGTGGGCAAACAGCAAAATTATAAATGTTATTACTATAGGTTTTTTCATGTTGTTCTTCCTCCTTTGACGGTAAGAGCATTCTTGACTGATGGAATAAATTTTCTCATTTTATTTCAAAGGTCAGAGACGCAGAAAAGTCCACTTTGTGATTTGACACTACCATCCATACTCCGGGCTGGCTTATCTTGATATGCGCTATTCCATTTTCATTTGACTTTGTAAAAAAGGGGAATGGTTCGTCTTCAGAGTAATACCCTGCATAGGTGCCGTACACATGGGTGGATAATGGTTTTCCTTCAAAAAGGATCTTAATGGGCAAAGAATCGCCCGGTCTTACCTCTGAAGGATTTTTTAACGGGACAATCTCGATTCTGTGGCCAAACGTTTTACTTACCGTTTTATTTCCTTTGCCTGCAATAATTATAGATTTACCGTATTTTTCTGATGTTACATGTTCACGGTTCCCTTTTATTTTTCTGTAAGCAGTAATGACATAGCTTCCTTCCTGATCGAGGGCGATATCGCCTGCCAACGCCCCCGCATTTTCCCCCTTCCTGTCTTCCCATGTCTTTTCAATTTCCCTTGTTTCTCCATCGGGACAAAGATAAGAAAAGCCTGTCAGTTTATCTCTTGTGATTAAAATATCGTAGTAAGGGAAATTATGGCCGAATACAACTCTCACGGTGGTCTTGCTGCCCGGTTCCGTATAATGATTGTCTACATTCAGCCATAGATCGTGAGCCTCAGCCACGTTAGTATTGATCGAGAAGCAAACAAATACTAAACAAATACTTAAAAATATTTTCTGCCTGTTATCTTTCATAGTCGCTCCTTTTTAGATTTTAATTGTTAGTTTTCCGAATATTACCCTGCCAAGCCATTCTTTTTCCGGCTCTCCGTAATCGGATTCAAAGATATTGTCCACATCCATAGAAATACTGATATTTTTTGTTATATCTTTTATGATCTTCAGGTTTGAAATATAATAACTTTCGATCTTTTTTGTATTTGCCTCATCGGTGTATCCATCAGAAATGCAGCTTGTTCTCCAATGGAAAGATGTTTGCCATGGTTTGATCTCATAATCAAGGCCGATGCTGGCAGTATTATGTGGATTATAGGGGAGATCTTTTTCCGTGTCCTTGTTTTCCGTATTGAGATATGCGTAACCAAGGTTAATCAGGAGATTATCCATAACAGCAACCTTTATCCCGAATTCTGCTCCCTGAGTATACGCCTTGCTCACATTCTTCCATGTTCTGACAGGTGTGTCATCAATGATTTCAGATGTATCAACTGCAACAATGATATCCTTTACGTCATTCCTGAACAGACTTAAGTTTGCAGAAAGCTTCTTTGAAAATACATGCTCAATGCCTGCGGAATAACCCCATGAAACCTCGGGATCCAGATCCTCATTGGGCTTGTTCCACCAGGTGCCATGCTTGAAAGATACATAAAGCTGCCTTATAGTTGGAGATTTAAATGCCCTGCCGATTGATGCCCTAAGTCTAGTATTTTCAGTAACCTCCCACATAAGGCTCGTTTTAGGGTTGAATTCAGTCCCGTAACGGGAATAATCATCAACCCTGCCACCTAAGACAACACTAAAAGGTTTTATCATCAGTTCGTCCTGAAGATAGAAACTCCACACGGTATCACTTTTATCGGCAAAACTTGCATCAATGTCTCTCAGCAGATATTCGCCGCCTGCTGTGATCAGCTGGCTTTTGCCAAGAGGTTTTGTATATTGAACCTCTGTTTGTGTATCTGTGATATCACCAAAACGGTGGGTGTATCCCGGAGAAAAAGAGTCCAGGTCAAGCCTGTACCAATATCCCTTAAATTTAAGAACAGATGCATCCGGGAGAGATATTTCCAGGGAGGGACTGAATCTGAGCTTTTCTTCGAGCTGGTATTGCCATCTTAGATCATCGTAATTGATGCCAAGGGCAAAGTGTACAGCATCGGATAAATCATACGACAACTTTGAAAGGATATATTCTCCCTTAAAATCATCTTCACTGGCACCATAACGTCCTCTTTCAGAGGTTTCTCTTTGGGCGTTAATCAGAAATCCAAATTTATTAATTTTCTGGCCGTATCCGGCATTCAATAACGATGTGTCATAAGAGCCGTATCCACCGCTAACTGTGAAAACCGGTTTTTCGGGGATAGGTTTTGTAATTATGTTTACTACACCGGCTATCGCATCACTTCCATACAAAACAGAAGCAGGACCTTTAACAACTTCTATCTTCTCTATCATGTCGACAGGTATTTGATTTAGACTTACTCCATACTCTCCCATTCCACCGCCTAATACCCTTTCTCCATTTATGAGAATAAGACCATATCCTTTATCAAAATCAAACCCCCTTAACCTCGAAAGATAGGCTGACGATCCCGGTACATTTTCACCTCTGATGTGAAATCCCGGTACATCTTTTAAAATCTCGGAAACATTTTTTGCGTTTGATTTTTTTATGTCTTCTTTTGTTACCAGAATAGTTTCTACAGGTACATCTTCTAATGTGTGAGGCGTCTTTGTTGCTGTCACCACAATCTCATCAAATTTTGTTATATCTTTTACTTCTGCGAATGCTATTGAAGAAAAGCCGAGCAAAAGACATACTAAGAGAATTCTTATGAACATAACCTCTCCTTCCTGGTCTTTTGTTTTCAGCCCCTTTTTGGTACAATATAAATCAAGGGGGCTATTTTGTTATTTACAAGTCAGAAGCTTGTGTTTACGGATGCCCTCAGGGGCAGGGGCCTTTGCCAAGAGTGACTCTGCCCTGATTTAATTAAATCCGAACTTTCGAATATGAAATTCATTCACCTCCTTTCAGTCACAATGCTGAAATTATTAACTCCTGCATGTCTTACTTCATCAATTACTTTTACTAAAAGCCCGACACTCACATCCTTGTCAGCCTTGATCCGTAAAAAGTCTTTTTTCGTATTTGTTAATCCTTCTTGAATCGCCGTTTGAAGATTACTTAGTCCTACTCTCTTATCCATAAAATAGACTTCGTCATTCTTTGTGATAAGCACTGTTTTAATCTCTTCATTTTTTGTCTCTGCTGTTTTTGATCCAGGAAGCTTAATTCTTATTGCCGGCTCCTGGATCAAATGAGATGTGAGCATGAAGAATAAAAGCAGGAGAAACACCACATCCACCAGTGGAGCAATATCCATGTGCGCGTGACTATGTCGTCTGCGTTCGAATTCCATTCTTTTTCCTCATATAGAGACTCATGACTATCTCTTTCATCATAAAGGCGATATCGTCGGCCTGTTTTTCCAGATAGTGATGTCCGATATGGACAGGTATTGCTACGAGTAATCCTGCTGCTGTGGTGATGAGGGCTTCCCAGATGCCTCCGGCAAGCATGGAAGGACTTACGCTTGAACTACCGGCGATTACCATGAAAGCCTTGATCATACCTGTAACCGTCCCCGTCAAACCTAAGAGGGGAGCAATCGTGGCAATAAGTCCAAGCCAACTCAGCCCTTTTTCCATCTCCCTCACCTGCCTGGTGCCGATAACGGATAGCTCTTTTTCGTTTCCTCCATTTTCTATCGCAGTTAATAGAGGAACTAATATAGCCGGTTTCGCTTTAATGACATCCGGTTCACCTATTTCTTGTAAGATTCTTCTGTACTGCAAAAATTTATTGATTAAGAGCGCAAGACCCGCAAGAGAACAAAACAGGATCGGATACATCAGGAATCCACCCTTCATAAAATAGTCAATCATCAATCCCTCCTGAGCATAAATCTTATGGGTAATAGAGCTTGTGAAGTAATGGGCTGCCCGTCTCTCTTTGCAGGGAGAAACGTTGACCTTTTCACCGCCTCGATTGCCGCCTCGGCAAAGCCGTAACCGGTTCTTTTTGTAACTTCAACATTCAAGAGACTACCCTGATGGTCAATGGTAAGTCGCAAAACAACTACCCCTTCCTTGCCGAGTTTCCTTGCCATTAGGGGGTAAACAGGCATTTCCCTGTACAGGAATTTAGGCCCTGCTGCCGTACCGAATTCTACATCACGAGGTTCTGAATTTCCGGTTGAGGCAACGGACTGAGGTGCTGGAGAAGCTTCCCGCATCCCGGTCTCCGGATGGTCAGCAGTCGCCAGGGGTAAAGCGATATCTTCTTTCTTATCTGAAAGTAATACGGGTTCTATTATTTTTTCTTCTGTAATCTCAGGATGTTCCCCAATTTCCAGAGGTTCTTCCATATTCTTTGTCTTCTGTGGCAATACTCTGTTAACTTTTAGTGTCTTTTCCTGTATTTCTTGCTTTTGAGCGGAAGGCATCTTTTCGGTCATTACAAAAAGCTCTATCTCATCAAATTTCTGGACAACAGCAAAGGAGACAGGAATAACCATGAGAAGGATATGAATAATCCCTGAAATAAAAAGCCCGGGGTTATGCCGTATGTTCAACATCTTTCTTCCACCAGCAAATATCAACTCAAGCAGTAATAGATGAGTTAGTATACAATAAATAAAATCGTATTACAATAGTAAAATTCGTGCCACCTAATAAATAAAAAAAGGGCTTAGGAAGCAAAATTAAAAAAGCGGCAGCTTCCCAAGCCCCCTAAATTTTGTTTTGCTTTTATGTCAGCTCTTTTCCCGTAGTCGTGAGGGATAGTTTCCCATGTTTCACTCCTCTGGCACCGATAAGCCGATCGCTGATTTCTTTAATCTCTTCACCCTTTCCTCTTACGATCAAGACTTCCAGACAATTATGTTCATCCATGTGTATGTGCGTGGTAGAGATTATAGCTTTATAAGATTGGTGCTGCAAATGAGCCAGGGTATCGGAAAGCTCCCTGGTATGATGGTTGTAGACAATAGTGATTGTTCCTATCGTTTCCTCGGTACCGACTTCCCATTCCGCCTGCACTAGGCTGTCGCGAATGAGATCCCGGATGGCTTCCGAACGATTCGTGTAACCCTTGCGGGAAATAAGCCGGTCAAATCTTTCTAAAAGACTTTCATCTAGTGAAACGCCGAAACGTACTACTTCACCCATTTTAAAAACCTCTCATAACATGTTCGCCGAATCCGGCAACTGATAACTGAGTACTTACCTTCTTACTATCTTTTTGCATCGGGCGGGACATCAACACCTTCCTTCCTTAAGATATCCAGGGGTGAAACAGGCTCCGATTGGTGCAGATGCATGCAGTTTTCCCTCAACACCTTCTTCTGGGTTTCCTCAGACCAGTCGAACCCTTTGAGTTGTTTGAATGCCTTAAACCATGATTGCATGCCAATAAAAGGATAGTCCGTTCCAAATAGAATCTTTCCCTGATAGAAAGGGGTATTAGCGGATTCAATAAGACTTTGCGGATATATCCTGGGAGAAGAGCCTGATATATCAAGATAGACATTGGGATGTCTGAAAGCTAAAGACATAGCCTGGTCGTGCCACCCTCCGACGCCATAGTGGAGGAGCACCAGCTTTAAAGTAGGAAAATCCACGGCCACATCGTCATATAGAAGAGGTGTCATATACTTGATTTTTGTAAAATACATGCCCGTTGCCCCACAGTGACTCTGTACGGGTACGTTAAGCTCCACGCACTTTTCATAAATCGGGTAGAAGAGCTTTTCGTCATTAGGATAAGTGCTCACCGCCGCGGGGTGAAATTTCATTCCTTTAAACTTTAATTCCTTGATACATCTTTCTGTCTCGTCTACTGCATCTCCTCTGCGCGGATCTACCGAGCCATAGCCTATAAATCTATCCGGATAAAGCGAGACCAGTCTTGCAATTTCATCATTGCTCAACATGGATTTTTTCAATGCCCAGTGTTCGGAGCTTGAAGAATCGAGACTCATTATCACGGCCTTTTCCACGTTAGCCTTGTTCATGTCTTCCAACATATCTTCAATGCTCTTAGGGATAATTTCATCCTTCATCCTGAAGTGTCTGGTTGCCATGGAAAGGGCGGGACTTTTCTTCAAATCATCTCGGAACATGGGGTGGGCATGGTAATCTATCGCCGGAACAGGTGAGCAGGAGGCACTTTCCTTAAGGACGTTTTCGATTTCTGTTTCACATGCAGAGACTCCACTCGCATCGTTCGTCTCTTTCAGTAACTCAACGGCCTGTTTGAAGAGTCTCTCTGCATCCATGTAATACTTCGCAGACAGCGCAGACCTTGCTTCCCCGAATATCTTTTCGATTTTTTCCTTTAACGGCTCTTCCAAATCTTTTTTTGAGCACCGATAAATACAATTTTTATTTAATATTGTTCGACTTAAAACTTACCTTATCTTTAAGTAACATAAGCGGAAAAGTCAAATATTTTTTGGAACTATCGGGAATCAGTCTTGACAAAAAGTCGATAGCAATCTTATATGGGGCATTCAAAACAAATACGTAATATAAGGACCAACAGAAAATGTCGGAAAAGGTTAGAACACGATTTGCTCCTTCCCCCACAGGAGTCCTGCATATCGGTGGGGCAAGAACGGCTCTTTTTAACTGGCTCTATGCCAGGCATATGGGTGGGCGGTTTATTCTGAGAATCGAGGATACGGATCAGGTCCGCTCCACTGATGAATCAACGGAAGCGATCTTAAATGCCCTCTTGTGGCTTGGACTGAGTTGGGATGAGGGGCCATTCTTTCAGACGAAACGGCGGGAAATTTATAAGAATGCGATCAGAAAGCTCCTTGATGATGGGAAGGCTTATTACTGCATCTGCACTCCCGAAGAGCTGGAAGAAAAAAGAAGGCTGGCGTTGGCCGAGGGGAGGAAACCAAAGTACGATGGCACATGCCGTGACAGAGGTCTTGCCGAAACCGCAAACTCGGTTGTGAGGTTTCGATGCCCCCAGTCCGGTGTTACAATCGTAAATGACCTTATCAGGGGTCCTATTTCTTTTAATAATGAGGAATTGGATGACCTTGTCATAGAGCGGAGTGACGGTTGGCCAACTTACAATTTTGCCGTGGTGGTTGATGATGTCCAGATGAATATCACACATGTAATTCGGGGGGATGATCATTTGAACAACACTCCGCGTCAGATTCTGCTCTATGAGGCAATGGGAGCGGCAGTTCCTAAGTTCGGTCATGTTCCGATGATTCTCGGGTCTGATAAAGCGAGGCTTAGCAAGCGTCACGGTGCTACATCTGTCATGGCCTACAGGGAAATGGGTTATCTGCCGGAGGCCCTGGTCAATTATCTGGTCAGGCTCGGCTGGTCTCACGGAGACCAGGAAATATTCTCCATGGATGAACTGATTTCAATGTTTACACTTGATACAGTAGGAAAATCTGCCGCCGTCTTTAATCCGGAGAAACTCCTCTGGTTGGATCAGCATTACATAAAGACGTATCCCGAAGAGAAACTGGTCGAGGAGATGAAACCCTTCTGGGAAAGAAGGGGCTTGGATACATCCGATCGAGATTTTATAAAAAAGATCGTCACCGACTTGAAGGGAAGAGTAAAAACCCTCTTGGAAATGGCAGATGCCGCAGATTTTTACTTCAACGATGATCTTGTATATGACGGCGAGGCGGCAGAGAAGTTCCTTAAGCCGGAGTTTGCGGAACACCTACGGGATGTTATGGAAAAAGTTTCTTTATTGTCGGATTATACTAAGAGCGGAATAGAAATTTTTCTAAAGGCCATAGCCGATGAAAGGGGCACAAAACTCAAATTTATTGCTCAGCCTTTGAGGGTCGCCTTGACTGGCAAGAAAGTAAGCCCTGGTATTGATGATGTCATGATCACCCTGGGCAAAGAACGGGTAATTAAAAGGCTGGAAAAAGCCCTGGAATTTATAAAAAGTGGTAAGTCTTGAGTAAGATCACGACTGATAAATGAGGGGAAAATGTTGTCTAAGATTTATACAAAGATTCGTAACGGAGAAAGGATCTCTGAAGATGAAGGCATCTTTCTTCTCCGCCATGCAGAGTTGCTTGATCTTGCAGATATGGCAAATGAAATACGCTTTAAGAATAACCCGAAACCGCAGGTGACATTTGTAATAGACTCAAATCCTAATTACACAAACATCTGCGAGAACGATTGCATCTTTTGTGCATTTCGCCGCCAGCCGGACGATGAAGACGCATATACATATACAGTTGACCGGATGATTCGGCATTTCAAAGAAGCGGCGGCAAGGGGGGTCACTACGGTTCTACTACAAGGAGGGATAAATCCCGCACTTACCTTTGATTACTATACTGAAATGGTAAAAAAAACAATTACCGAAGTTCCGGAGGTCCATCCCCACTTCTATTCGGCCCCGGAAATTATCAGTATGTCCCGTATATCCAAGCTTTCGATTACAGGCGTATTACAGAAACTATGGGAAGCTGGTATGCGGACTATTCCCGGTGGTGGAGCTGAGGTTTTATCCGACAGGGTGAGGGGAAAAATCAGTAAAAAGAAAGGGACATCAGCAGACTGGCTCAATGTTATGCGTGAAGCGCACAGGATTGGCTATAAATCAACGGCCACCATGATGTACGGGCACATAGAGACAGACGAAGATATCCTGACTCACCTGGAAGGCATCCGGCAGTTGCAGGATGAGTATCACGGCTTTACTGCCTTCATTCCCTGGAGTTTCAAGCCAGCAAACACGTCACTTGCGAAACTTATTACAAGGCCGGCAACCGCGACACGCTATCTGCAGATAATCGCCTTTTCAAGAATCTATCTGGACAACTTTCCCCATGTACAGGCATCGTGGTTTCCGGAAGGGGGGAAAACAGGCCAGATCGCTCTGCATTTCGGGGCCGATGATTTCGGCGGGACGTTGCTTGAAGAGAACGTCCATGCGGCAGCAGATTTTGTCAACAGGACAAGTCCCGAAGAGTGCATACAAATGATACATGACGCAGGTTTCGGTGCTGCACAGAGGTCAACACTGTACGGAATTATAAAGTTATTTTCCCGATCATGAGCAGCATGCTTTTATCAGATCATCTTTTTCAACAAAGTAATTTGTTGCCGGAGACTTTGGCTTTCATATGTCCAGCAGTAAGAATATGGAGACAATGGGGCTGTTGAAAAAGCCCTGTTCCAATTATGCTGCGATATAAAAACTTCTTACTGAAAAAGGATATTTTGTCCCAAAACTTGATAACGCCTTACAAATATTCATTGCCAAACGATTCATGAC
>Ga0265296_1000214_pt1 | contig 104862 bp, 110 predicted proteins | sample MunlanPumphouse1_FD_189073 | JGI IMG/M metagenome (GOLD analysis project Ga0265296, IMG submission 189073) | Groundwater microbial communities from a municipal landfill in Southern Ontario, Canada - Pumphouse #1 | ecosystem: Environmental > Aquatic > Deep subsurface > Groundwater | place...
GATACCGGGTGAACGGCCCTGCATTCGGGTGGTCGGTGGTGATGAAGGCACGGTCCATGTCCTTTGCAAAGAGTGCGAGTTCAAGACCGGTTGCCCACTGGATTGCATTGGGCAGGACATCCTTGTCGTAGATGTAGGGGACGACACCGGCTGCGGTTTCCAGTTCGACATCCACGTTGGTCCACTTCAGGTGGTTGAGTCCGTGGAGGTGGTGCTCGAACGGGCCGTCAGCGGTCATCGTGGTGGTCTCGTCCAGCGTTACTGCACCGAGATCGAAGGTGATGTTCTTCTGCCTGTTGACATAGTCCATGACTTCCTTTGACTTGGAGCAGAAATCTTTCCAGCCCTCTCCGCCATACGAGTGGAACTGGAGGTGGGTGGAGTGCATGACCGTTTCACGGCCGAATTTGTTCCTGGCCTTGACGCCTTCAGCAAGTTTGAGGGCCTCGATGGTGTCCGGGTAGTTGCCGGGGTTGCCAAGATTGTTCTGGTGAAGGTGGATTGAGTGCGGGAGGCCGAGGTACTCGTTTGCTTCCATAAGGCCCTTGATGATCTCCGCAGGGGTGATCTCGAAGTACGGGACCGGGTCGTTGAGGCTTAAGCAGTTGAGGCCCCATGCCCATGCAGCAGTGCCGCCGGGGTTGACCAGCTTGATACCATAACCCTTCGTGACTTTGAGGAGCCAGGCAATGTAGGCAGCCGTGTTCTCGACTTCGCCCTTCTGGAGGTATTCCATGACGAACCAGTTGTTGGCAAAGACCGGCAGTGCTGCCTCGTCGATAATCGGAGTGTCATGGATCTCCTCGTGCACGTGGGGGGCGAGAAGCGGGGGCATGGCAGCTTCCATGACGAAAGAATATCCCATGCGGGCGTAGTCGTACCCGGTCTTGAATACCGATGGGATCGAGAAACCGGATTCCATGCGGAAACCGTTCTTCTGTGCCATCCCGCTCTGGCAGACTCCTGCCCGTAGTTTATCTTCGGGGCGCATCAGGCGTCCGGCATTGACCTTGGGACCTGCAACATGGGAGTGGATATCCACTGCGCCTGCCATGACGATCTTGCCTTTTGCATCGATGACCTTTGCAGAGGAGCTGACCTTGTCGACAATTTTTCCATCCTTAATGGCAACATCGCCGACATCGCCGTCAATCTTCCGTGTCGGGTCGATGATAAACCCGCCCTTTACGATAAATTCACCTGATGACATATCAGATCACCGCCTCTGACTCGGGGTATCTCCGGTCTTCCTTTGCCGCAAGCCAGATGGGCTCAGTCTTGGTCAGTTCGCACATGCGCTCATAGACCTTGTTGAAGAGTTCCTCATCGCTCGGTACACCCGGAAGCCCTTTGAGCACTGCTTTGAACTGGATCGGTACATTGTCCATACGATAGACAACGCCCGGCTCGTCAACACCGGCAATCCTGACCGGGATGTGGAGATCCGAGATCTCGCTTGCCATGTTGAAGTTCGGGTCAACGGTGATGAACGGGTGCTTCTTTAAGTGCTGGACCGGCTGGATCGGGAAGTGGGCACCGGCATCGGCACCGACATTGACAAAGCAGTCCACTTCGTCCCTCATCGCGAGGTCAACGGAGCTGGTCTCGCCCGGGTTCATGTGGGCGTGGGTTCCCTTGGAGAGGTCAATGCAGTACGGGAAGCCGAACTGCCAGGCCCAGACCTGGCCGGGGCCGGCGATATTGTAGTGGCCCCGCATGGCCATGATCGAGCACTTGGTGTGCTCGTTGAGGTCGCGGGTAAGGCTGATTGCGTGGTCAACGTTGTGGTTGCGGCCATCCGAGTGCGTGCAGCCCATGCCGAAGAAGATCATGCAGAACTTGGCGTTCTTCATAATCTCGACCGACTGCTTGATCTTTTCCTTAGGGATGCCTGCTACTACATCGGGGATGTCGTGGCCCTTGAGCACAGTGCGGAATGCATTGAAGAGCTCGTAGTCATGACCCTGGTCGAGCATCAGGTGGTGGTCAGCGAGTTTCGCAGTGTCGGTCTCACGCGGGTCAATGCTGAGGACGGTCCGCTGCATCTGGCCCTTCTGGGTGAAGTAACCCCGGGGGAAGATCGAGTACCGGGAGGTGTGGCGGGGGTGGGCGTGCATCGGGTTGCAGCCCCAGAAGACCACGACATCGGCACGGTTCTTGGCCTCACCAAGGGTGCAGCTCGGGTATCCGTTGTCGAAGATTGCAAGGAATGAGGGCCCGTGGCAGATGGTTGCACAGTTGTCGAGCACGGCACCGGATTTTTCCGCAATGCGGGCGACGGCGCTCATGCCCTCACAGTTGGTGGAGCCAAAGCCGTAAACGAGGGGCTTCTTTGCCTTGAGCATGGCTTTTGCCATCCAGTCGATAGCCTCATCGTAGGGGATCTCCTTCATGGACCCGTCGGGCTGGCGCATCCTCGGGAGGCGCGGGCGGGTGGGGTCGTTTGCATGGTGGAACAGGTTCGTTCCGATGATACATGCATTGTGCACTTCAAGGATCTTGGTCTCATCGTCAGAGACAAGCACTTCGATATCATCGCAGGATGACCCGCAGTACGGGCAGCCTACGCCTTTGATCAGTTTCGGCATAATTACTGGCCTCCTTTCCAGAGCCCGACAGATCCCTGTACGAGCTGGAGAGCGGTTTTGAGTCTCTCTTCAGGTGCGGGCTCAATGGTGACCGGAAAGCCGCTGTACTGCGGGGTGCCGGTGGACTGGGTCCGGGGCGGGACTACCTGGTTAGCCCAGACACCCTGCCGGATGTGGGCAAGGCCCGGGGGAACGTACTGGGTTGCGTGAATTGCCTTGACAATCACGCTGCCGCACTCGCTGGTGACCCTTATATTGGTGTTTTTCCAGATGCCGGCTTTCTTCATGTCGTCCTCGTGCATCTCGCAGATGGAGCAGGCCTCGAAGTAATCGGGGTTGGTCTTGCCCTTCTCCATGGCAGCGCCTTCCTCAATGGAGCGCTGCGTGATCATGTTACAGTGGATTTTTGGCATATGTCCATCTCCGTAGTTACAGCTGCACCATTGCGCTGGTATCTCCCCTTCCGGAAAGGGTGATCACCTTATACGGGCATGCTGTTACACACACACCGCAGCCGGCACAAAGTTCATGCTTGAAGTCAACATCGATGGATTTCCCATCCTTGACCTTGTAGATCTTATCTTTCGTTACCGGGTCGAGCGTATGAAGCTCGAGCGCGTTCACCGGGCAGGCAACCACGCAGATTCCGCACCCGGTGCATCGGTTCATGTTTACATGTACTGAAAACGCCATACACATCACACTCAAAAGTTAATCTTGCCTTTGTATGGACGATCTGTTGTTTACTAAAATTAATAAACATTTGGAAATCACAATTCACATTTAGTGAATTTGTCAATCCCGTTTGCATGCAAATCGATAGAAACAAGTACTTAACACCGGCGTAAAAGAGCATATGGGCAAAAGCCAGAAAATCCGGCAAGCGCGAACCTGAAAAATATTTTGATAATGTGATATTGAACGACGTCCCTTATTGGGAGTTAATCACATTTGAAACAGTCATCCGGAATTTTAATAAATTATTTTTACACATACATCCAATACGCAAATGGTGTTTACTCATGAGTCTGAACAACATCGATACATCCCAGGTTGTTGCCTACAAAAAGGAGATCCAGGCAAAACCGGCAGAGGCAAAATTCACGGCGAAGATCGAAGGCGACTGGCTCTTTGAGGCTGGCGGTCCTCAGTTCCGATCAACGGTCAAGGTCAAAGACGGTACCTACACGATGGAAGCAAGCCACCCGAACTTCGCCGGTCCCGGCAGTCGTCCCGGACCGATGGCATTCGGCCTCTTCTGGTTCGCTGCATGTTATTCCAGCACGTTCGTGACTGAAGCAGCGATGCGGAACTTCCGCCTTACTTCAGTGAAGACCAAGGTCGAAGCAGACCTTGACTACACCGCCCAGTTCGACATTGGCGAGAGCCCGCTCATTACAGAATACCGGGTGATCATGGAGGTCAAAGGGGAGATCACATCAGCCCAGGTGCAGGACCTCAAAGAGTATGCCCTGAAACGGTGCATGGGCATGTTCACGATTAAGAATGCCATTGCCTTAAAGGCAGACGTCAGGCTCCAGAAATAAGCAGGCCCCTGGTGAAGTTGCGTGCAGGAACGGCAGAAGCCGGTCGACCCGGCCCGGATCAGGAGTATCGCTGAGGACTATTACCGGTCCGGGCAGTTCTACTGCTCGGAGGCTGTTGTCAAAACGATCAATGACGAATTCGGCCTGGGCTACCCGGAGTCGGTGATCAGGATGGCATCAGGTTTCCCCATTGGGATTGGTGGCGCCGGGTGTGCCTGCGGTGCCGTAACAGGTGGTGTTATGGCAATCGGGATGGTCTTTGGCAGGGAGAAACCCGGAGATCCGTCAATTGACCGGTGCCTTGCCCTTGCCCGGGAACTGCACACACTCTTCTCCAGAAGGCACGGGTACCTCTGCTGCCGTACCCTAACCTATGGCATGAAACTGAAGTCTCCCGAGCACCTTCTACAGTGTATTGCTTTCACGGGTGAAGTTGCCGAGGAGACGGCAAAGATCATCCTGCGGGAAACGGACGCCCCCGCAGGAATACCCAGTCCGAGCATATCAGAATAACGTTAACGGGATGATCAACCATGAGAGCAGAAAAGATGACCTATTTCGATTCGGTTATACCAAATGCATCGGCAGCGATCAAGAGCGTACGTGAACAGGGCAAGAAGTTCGTAGGGTTTTACTGCGTCTTTGCGCCGCAGGAACTCATCGTGGCCGCCGACGCGGTACCGGTGACCCTCTGTGCAACGAAGGAAGAACCCATTGCCGATGGGGAAAAGTACCTGCCCCGGAACTTCTGCCCGCTGATCAAGTCCTCGTACGGATTTGCAATCACCGGGAAGTGTGCATTCTTCAACAACTCCGAGTTCATCATCGGCGAGACAACCTGCGATGGCAAGAAGAAGATGTTCGAACTCATGCAGACCTTCAAGCCAACCGTTGTTCTCGAAGTTCCCCAGAGCGCAAAGGGCGAGGCCCAGAAGGCGTACTGGCGCTCGGAAGTGGCCCGGTGCAAGACCGAGATCGAGAAGCGCCTCGGCGTCAAAATCACTGACGAGAAGATGAAGGCTGCGATCAAGGAGCTCAACGAGCAGCGGGCTCTCATGAGGGAGCTTGCGCACATGAACACGGCCATCCCCGCTCCGTTGTCAGGTCTTGACATGCTCAAGGTGATGTGGGCCCGCAACTTCACGTTCGACCGGCCGACATTCAACCTGCAGCTGAAAGACCTGATCGCTGAACTCAAGACCCTGAAGGCAAAGGGTGAGGGTGCATTTCCGAAGACCGCAAAACGGATCATCGTCACCGGTGTCCCAACCGGTGTCGGTGCAGAGAAGGTCCTGAAGATCATTGAGGAGTCCGGCGCTGCAATCGTTTACATCGAGAACTGCTCCGGTATGAAACAATACCTCCACGATGTCGCAACCACCGGCTCACCGCTCGATGCAATCGCCGACAAGTACCTTGAGACTCCCTGTTCCTGCATGAGCCCGAACACGGGAAGGCTCGAACTCCTTGCAAAACTTGCAAAAGAGTATCACGCTGATGGCGTCGTTGACATTACCTGGGTCGGCTGCCACACCTACAATGTCGAGTCCCGCGTCCTCAAGGAGTACCTTGCACAGCACGGAAACGTACCCCTCCTCCAGATCGAGACCGACTACTCGCAGGGGGATGTCGGCCAGATCAAGACCCGTATCGAGGCATTCCTCGAGATGGTCACGAAAAAATAACTTTTTTCCGACAGGTCTTCAGACCTGAAGGCCGGTTTCATCACCCATCTCGCTCCTGAAGTCCTGGTGGACTTCTCCGGACTTCGAATTCAAGATATTTTTCTTTGGAGAAATCCTTTTTCAATGCGGTACCTCTGTTCCCCCATTTGTACCCATGCGACCCTCCCTGCCTCACGAATCTGGAACAAACCCTAATCTCCGTTGACAAAACTGCACAAATACGGCCAGAAATCTGGAGGGGCTGTGGGGGGTCGGGCGGTGTACTTTGATATTTTATCGCCCGGGACAACCAGATCCAGATGGAAAATTACGATGCTATCTACCTGAGTCGCACAGATTTGTCCGGATCAAAAGTACACCGCCCGACCCCCCACAACGGATGCAATGGGAGCTCCTGCGGGCGTAGGTATTTTTTAAAGAAAGTTAAAGTTCACAATGCCTTTTTACTGAAGTTCAAAGAGTCCCTGATGATAAACTGAATTCCCCTCATGTGATCGCGGGCTTGGTAATCCGTCCCCCGATCACGGGGGCATGGAGGCACAATCGGGGGCAGAAGAAGTGCCCTACGGGCATCAGCCCGTCTCTCTTGTACTATAAACTAATTCGGAATGAGACTCCAACAATGTGTGGAGGGTCATAAGATCCAGTATTTAGACCCACAAAATTAAGATTAAGAAAACATCATTGACATTTATGAGGATTGACCAATATCCACAAATAACCGAGGAATTTAACCAATTCAAAGAGCAATGGGAAAAAAATATTGAATTGATTAGTGAAAGGCAATTATCCCAAAAAGACATAGTACGAATATACAATACTTTTGATGCAGTTACAATGAATTTCGGAGGCAGATATGGGGATTCTATCATTGGCGAGACGCTGCAAATCGATGCAACTGTCATAAAACTCCGAACGGATTTAAATTTAGCAGTTCAGAAAGGTAAACAAAACTATAGAAATGAAATGCATCGACAAAGGATGGAAACAGTTCAAACATGGGGCGAGTTTTTGAACAACATAAAATTTAATATCGTATCCTTTTTATTTGGTATAGGGACTGCAATTGCATTTTTATTCTTCAGACATTGATTCTTGACATGAGCATACGGCATTGGGCCTTCTGACGATAATATAAAAATACAATGTTTAATGATATTTTCTTTGTTTTTCTTTTAAAAAAATCTCTCAGGAAACAGATTTTTTTATTTCTTTGTCTGTTCCCCGGCAAGCAGGGCAGCACCCAGTGCACCGGCATATACTGCATTCTCCGGTACGATAACCGGATATCCCAGTTCCTGTGAAAGCCGCTCTGCAATGTCTGCATTCTGTGAAACTCCCCCCGTGAAAACGACCGGGGGTTCCGGGTGCAACGATGCGATCATCGAGGTGGTCCTGCGGACAATGGATGCATGAATCCCGGCAATTATTTCGTTCCGTGAAACACCCTGGTTGATGAGGCTGATCACCTCGGACTCCGCAAAGACCGTGCACATTGCATTGATCCGGTGCGGTGGTGTGCCAAGGGCGTGTTTAGCCAGGTGATCGACATGCACGCCCAGTGCCTGTCCCATGGTGGAGAGGAACCGGCCGGTGCCCGCAGCACACTTGTCGTTCATGACAAAATCCGCCACATTCCCGTCATCGGTCAGCCGGATCCCTTTGGCATCCTGCCCCCCGATATCGATCACGAACCGGCAGCTCGGTACAAGGAACGTTGCCCCTCTGGCATGGCAGGCAATCTCGGTGTAGGTGCATGAAGCCTCTTCCAGGGTTTTCCTGCCATAGCCGGTTGTCCCGATCCTGATCGGAACTTCAGACAGGCCGGCCTCCTGGCATGTGGATTCCAGCAGCTCGCGGGCAATCCCGGTGGGATTCCACGATGCATGTTTTATCCGGGCGAGGTAATCCCTCCCATTATACAGGACTACCTTGATCGTTGTTGATCCGAGATCGATACCGGCCGAACAAGGAAGGGTGGTATCCCTGGGCATCATGGTTCCTGAGTTTTCTTCTTCAGGCTTACCCGGAACCGGTTCGTGTCGAGTTTGCGGATCTTCACCTCATATCCCGTCCGGGAGAACGGCACATCTATGGTATCCCGCTGGTCCCGGCGGACGATACACTCAACCGGTGTACCTTCCGGGGCTTTCTTGAGGAGCATCTTCAACCGGATCATCAGGTTCGTGCAGGTCATGTCGGAAAAATCCGGTATATCGGGGGTGTCGTCGGACATGGTCAGTCACCGCATCAGAAGAAGAATACCCGCTGGTGGTTTGCTGCAACGCCACTGGGGGAGTAGAAGAAAAGGTTCCCGAGATCCGGGCTCCCGATGTCAAGTACGCCTGTCAGCTTTGCATTTTTGGTAATGCCCCGTTTCTGGAGCGAGGGCGTGTAACTGAAGAGCTGGAGGTTCTCGCTCCCTGCCACGGCATCGATCACTTCCTGCAGGTTGAAGAATGGTGAGGGCTTCTCAAGCCGGTGGTTCCCCGTCAGCGCATAAACCCCGTCTTCGATGAAGATGACCCGGGTCGGGATGCCCTGGAATGCTGCTGCGATCGCGAGTGAGATCCCGCCGAAGGCTATCTCAGTACCGTAGGGGTGGCGGGTGATGAGGATGGTGAGCGGGGGGGCTCGTTCATTGTCAAGGACGCTGAAGGTTGCCCGCATCCCGTCTTTTTTGAGCTGGATCGATGCACAGTTCCCGGCAAGGATGATATGGTTGCGCCGGAACTGGTCGATGGTCTCGTTGATGTTGCGAATTCGGAAGGGTTTGATAGTACAGGTCGATATTACCACACCCTGCCCATCGTCCCACGTGCTGTAGCCTCGGGCAGCGGCACACCGGGCACAGGCAAGCATCTGGCACTGTAGCCCACGTTTCGATGCTTTCTCCGCAAGTTCGGTCAGCCCTTCACCGATGTTCTCGAACTCCGTTGGTTTCTGTCCAAGATGCCCGATATGGACCCCGTCGAGATAGCAATAAAGATCGATCGATGCATGAGCTTCCAGTGCTGCATTGAGGCAGTCGAGAAGGGCAGCGGATGAGCGGTTCATGTAGGGCGAGGTCAGGTGCAGGCAGCCGACAAGGCTTGGCACCGGCTGTTCGTGCTGTCGGGCAAGTTTCATCACATCCTTCCAGAACGAAGGCTGGCCGTTCAGCGCGATGCTGTTGTGTACGATCACCTGGTCGGGGTTCTTCATCCGCAGGCGTTCAACCGATATACCCCGGAGGGTGAGTTCCTGGCTATCGCAGACAATCCTGACTGACGAGAGCGAGAGGATGATCTCCCAGACGTGCAGGGTTTCGGGGTTCTGGAGGCTGTAGAGTGAATCCCCGGTAAGGAAAAATGTGAAGACCGCATCCCGGCTTTTCGTGGAATGCAGCAGGTTCTCCGGGTTGAGTTTGACAAAGAAGTACTTGAGGCATTCCTCGATCCAGCTGAGCCGCTCGGGGCTTAATGATTCTTCAAGGAGAAAAAAATGGGAGCTCATGCCGTCTTTCCTGCTAATAGGTTTGAAAGATGGGGTTATAATTTATATGGTAATGTCTTATGATTACTTTTTTGTAAGTTTTATCTCCCATAACCCGGATTCGATCTTACGGCTGGATACCGCCATCCCGTTTTCAGTTGCAAACAGCGGGATGGAGGTTGTTGCGGCTGACGGGTGATCACAGATAACCACCAGTACGTCGGCTGTTTTCATTGCTGGTAACTCTTTTTGTACCGCAAGCACGCAGTACGGGCAGACTTTTCCGGTAATGTCAAGGGTTTTCGTTGTCATATTCTTCACCATTTTTCGTTACGCAATCCCCAGTGCTTTCAGAAGGGCTACACCCAAGCCGGATACCCATGCCGTGTAAATAACGGCGCCACAGCACATGCCGATGACAAAGCAGAGCGATTTGATGTTTCCCTCAGAAGTCATGACTAGCTGCCGGAGCGGACAGCCCCCGAGAAGGACGCCAATAAGACCGACGGCAATCCCGCCGACAATGGCGAGGATAATGTATCCGGTAATCGTCAGACCGGCAGGTGCACCGGGCACGGGCATGAGCCCGTTCCCGAGAACCCAGAAGAACCCTCCAAACGCCGTTGGCAGGATCAATTTAAAGACGAGGTAACCAACGAATGCCCCGCCGATCAGGGCAAGGAACCCGAACAGGAGCCGGGTGTGCCTGAACATGAAAAAGTCACGGAATCCGCCAATTGAGCAGAACCCGCTCCGCTGCCCGAGCCAGCCGATGATAAGGCCGAGGAAGAGCGTCACGATGGGGACGGCAATGACTGCAATGTCTTTTGATAACAATCCTGCAGCTGCCATGATTATCCCTCACGCTCCGCCAGTTTTGTGGCAATTTTTATTCCGGCAAGGACGCCGATGATGATTGCGATGACCCCGATGAGGGCAACAACATCGCCGTACCCGATCCGCAGTCCCATGCGGTACGGGCAGCCTCCCATGAAGAGGGCAAAGATCATGAAGAGGATCCCGCCAAGCAGGTACCAGATGTATGATACTACATTACCGGATTTGGTTTTGAACTCCTGGTAATACCGTGCCGAGACGAATGCCCCAATCAGGACTCCGATGACGGTCATGACCGGGAGGATCGCGTTCTGCGATATGGGGGCGACAGCAAGTTTCATACCGGTTACATCGTTCACCGCGACATTCACAACATCACGCGTGTGGCAGGCAACACAGAACCCATAGGCTTCCGGGCCACCTGCACTGATCAGTAAAAGCTGTACAACTGCGGCAAGGATACCAATCACGAGCCCGACATAGAGCGGGTTCCGTGCAAGGGTATCCAGGCACGATGAATTTGCTTCTGATTTTGCCTTGATTTCGGCCATGATCATACATTTCCGGTGGGGGTAAATAAATTTGGCGAAACAAATTTTGAAGTTAATGTTAAATTATTAATACGATAACATTTTTCCTGCCAATTGCATAACCTGCATGCCGCTCGCTCCTGCCCGTGGTGGAAAAACCGGTAAAACCGGAATCGGAAAAAAAAGAAAAACAGGGTGTGGGGGGAGTGAATACTTATTCTTTTGAGTTTTCAGCAATCTTTTCCCGGACTTCATCGATGTGCATGACCATATCGAAGGCCGGGCCGGTAAGGCAGTAGCCCTGCTTGTCAAAGGCATAGACCGGGAACTTTACGAGTTCATCCGGCACCGGCTGGGCAGTGAGTTTCTTGAAATTGATCAGGTCGCGGATGTTCAGGCCGATCTTATCGCAGATCTCACGCAGCTCCTTGATCCAGCGTTTGAGGTCCCGCACGTCAGCGCCGTCCCACTTGAAAACCTGGTAGATCTTCATGTAGGCATCGCGTTCGAGGATGATGTGGGTGGAGGTCTTGTCGGATTTCAAGTAGAAATCAAGGAAGGTCCGGACCTCCTTGATCATCTGGGCATTTTCATAGGCTGTTGCCCTGCACTCCTTGATGAGCGTTTTTGTCTCTTCTGTCCCGAGGTTGCCCTCCAGTTTGCCTATCACTGCGGAGAGTTCCTTGAGGTCAAGCTCGGTATTCTTCAGTTCCGAGATCATGTCCTCGAATTTCTGGTTAAGCTCCACCCCGAAAAAAGCCTCCATGTACTCGGACTGCTTCGTCATAGGTACATATGGGTAAACAAATCGTATAATCGTTAGTACTGTAACAATCTCTATCCATTTACACGCCTTATAACCGGATGCTATGGCACGCCCACCACAAAATATAAACCAGGACCTCTTCACGAAGGGCGGGATCATCACGGAACGCGATCCCAACTTCTGCATTGTCCGCCTCCGGATGCCCGCCGGGATGATCACTCCCGCCCAGATGAAAGAGGCCGGGGAGATTGCCGCCAGGTATGGCGTTGAGAAGATCCACCTCACCACACGCCAGACCATGGAGTTCCCGCATATCGACCCTTCACGGCTCGACGGGCTCCTGGCCGATCTCGCGGCGAACGGTACCCCCCTTGGTGCGGAGCGGGAAGAGGTCGTGAATGTCACTGCCTGCCTTGGTACCCGCAACTGCAAGTTCGGGATCATTGACAGCGTGGGTCTTGCTGAAGAGATCGACAAGAAGTTTTTCGGCAAGGAACTGCCCGTAAAGGTCCGGATCGCAATCTCGTCCTGCCCGAACGGTTGCGAGAGCGAGCGGCTCAACGAGATCGGGATCACCGGCATCCAGAAGCCGGTCCGAGACCCCGGGCTCTGTACCGGTTGCGGTACCTGTGTCCACTACTGCCGTGAGAAGGCCATCGATGTCCAGGACGGGATCATAGTTCTCGATGTGAACAAGTGTATGGAGTGTGGTTTCTGTATCATGCCCTGCCCGTTCCATCTCATCCGGGGCGAAACCCCGGAGTACCGGATTACCGTAGGTGGTCACCGGGGCCGGCACCCGAAGATCGGGCGGTATCTCGTCACGGTCAAAACCCAGGATGAAGTTCTCCAGGTCGTGGACAAGATCATCTACTGGATTTACCGCCAGGCCTCTACCGGTTCGATGCTGCCGGAGCAGCTGGACGAGCTTGAATTCGATGAGTTCAAGAAAACGATTGTGAAGATGATCGAAGGATAAATCATTTTTTGGGATCCGGCATAATCCTTATCCCCTCCCCCACCCCAATGCCGCGTAAGGCACTCTTGTGTGTGCCCGGGAGAAAAAATTATGAACATGGTTTGGGACAGGTACGTATCCCGCGGCATCCGTGAGCTGGGATACGATGTAAAGACACGGACAATGGCAGTGGTATTTGTGGACAAGAGCATGAAGTACCATGCACCGGTACCTTATCCGCTCTATGCATCGATCTTTCATGCACGGTTCCCCGAACGGCTCTATAAGCAGGTTATAGAGGGACAGATCCCTACGGTCAGCGGTGCATAATCTGCAGATATAACTCTTTTTTTACCCCGATGCGGGGTTTCTGTACGGGCGGTTCCGCATGGTCCAGGATCTTTATCAGAAGATTTGGGAAGAGAAGATTTCCGCAGGAAATCCTCGAAGAACGCTGATTTTGTTCTTCTCAACCTCCCGGTTCGGAGAGGTTGAAAACCCCGATGAGCTGAAGGGAGGCATCAACCGACCTTCAGTTCCTGATAAACCGGTCGGTTTTAAAAAATGGAGCGGTTTTTCAAAACTCCGGTAACGGGAAATGAGGCTGGATCCCGGGACTCCTGCCCCCCCTCACTCGAAAGAACCATGTCGGACCAGAACCAACACGATATCATGGCAGATCACCCGACAGGTGAACCCCCGCTCATCTACCTCAACAATGCGGCAACCAGCTGGCCAAAGCCACCGGAAGTCCTGGCAGAAATTGAGAGGTGCATGCAGACTCCCTTTTTCGAGCACGGGCGTTCGACCGCCGACGGGATAACCGATTACCCTGCTGCAACCCGGGAGGCGCTTGCGGTTTTTTTCCATGCAGAGGAGCCGGACCATTTCATCTTTACCGGGAGTGCAACGGACTCGCTCAACCTCCTCATCCACGGGTTTGCAAAAAGCCAGAAAACGCCCTTCCATGCAATCACCACCGAGCTGGAGCATAACTCTGTCCTCCGTCCCCTGCATACCCTGGAAGCTGAGGGACGGCTCACCCTCTCAACCATCCCCTTTGAGGACTGTCGCGTCAACCTGCCGGAGATCAAAAAACAGATACAGCCGGAGACCCGCCTTGTCGTCATGACCCACGGAAGCAATGTGCTCGGCTCCCTGCAGCACATCCGGCCCATTGCGGAATACTGTGCAGCAAACGATATCTTCCTCATTGTTGACGGTGCCCAGACCGCAGGGCAGGTCCCCATTAACCTCTCGGAAATTCCCGCCGGTGCATTTGTCTTCGCCGGTCACAAGGCGCTCTTCGGGCTCCCCGGTATCGGCGGGTTCTACATCCAGGATCCCGATGCGGTCATTCCCGTCAGGCAGGGAGGAACAGGTACGGATTCCCTTACCCTTACCCACCCGCAGGATATGCCCCGGAGGTTTGAAGCCGGTACGCCGAACTACCCCGGCATAGCCTCGCTTTTAGCCGGGATCCGGTACATCGAACATGAGGGGCAGGATGTCATCAGCAATAAGAGCAGGAGCCTCATCTCGCTTCTTGTCGGGAAACTGTCCAGGGATCCGGGGATTATCCTCTATAACCAGAATCCCGATCTCCCGGTGATCTCCTTCAACATCCGGAACATGGATAATGATGAGGTCGGGTACATTCTGGCAAAGGCGTACGGTATTATCACCCGTACCGGCCTTCACTGCGCCCCGCTCGTCCACCAGCGGATCGACGGGGGAAAAGGGTGCGTCCGCATCAGTTTCTCCCATCAGAATACCACGGATGAGTGTCTGTATGCTGCCAATGCGGTACGGGAGGTCGCTCTCGGTGCGAATCGTTAAGTCCCTCCAGACAAAGCTCTGCGTTGACGGGTCGCTCATGAAGGAGTTTGTCCTTGACGAACCCCTGTCGCCGGAATTCCTCCGGTTCCTCGAATCCTTCGGCACGGTGAAGAACTACCCGCACCTCCGGCGCCCGTATTTTTCCTTTGAGCAGGAGCAGTTCATCTCCGTCAAAGGGTTTCTTGGGGATGCTTCGGTCGAGGTCCGGTACCATAAAGAGAACGCGGACCTGCTTGCCGACTACTTCCATCTCCTTCTCTTCTATTTCCGGGAAGGTGATCCCGGTGTGAGTAAGATACAGGGAATCTGCACAGCGATCCGCGAGAGGATGAAGATCCGGATACCCCCGCCAGAAACCAGTTGATGGCTGCCATTGTCAGGGCCTTTTGAGCTTTTTGCTGATGAGTATGACCGGTGGTTCGATGAACACAGCGATGTTTACTAAAAGAGCAGATCGATCTCCTCCTCCGTGAATGATAACCTGTCGGAACTCGAAGGACTCTAACGAGTTCTTCCCTTTCTCGTTTTTTTGATAAAACCGAAACCTTCATCAGAAGGTTGAGGATACTCGAAAAATTTTCGAACCACTCAAATAAAAAAAGTGTGTGATGGATACCTTACATCAGTAGTTGATCGTCCGCATTGCGGTGAGGGTGTCGACTTCCATCTTGCGGTAGTACGACTTCGGGTGACCGCAGGAGGGGCATTTCCAGTCTGCCGGGATGTTTTTGAAATCCGTGCCAGCCTTGATTGGCTCTGCTGCCATAACCTTGTTCTCGTACAGTGCCAGCCTGTCCGTGTTGACCAGGATGGTGTTGTTGAATGCCTTCGTCTCACCGACTGCCGGGTCATAGATATGACCGCACATCATGCATACGTATTTGTCCATGATTTGTCTCGCCTCGTCTCACTCGCTTATTTTTTCATGTAGAGGTGGCCGTAAACGACCTCGCCCTTCCGCTTGGGGTGGCGCTCGCCAAGGTCGCCGAGATAATCGACGAAGGTTGCCTTGGTGCCATCGACTTCGAGATCAACTTCGCCAACCGGCTTGTAGCCGGGCATCATGACGTTGATCTTACCAAAGACATAGATCTCGCCCTTGACCAGCTGACCGCCGACACGGCGGTTTGCATTGCCCTTGAGGACGATCTTGCCGCCCTCCATGTGGGTGCCGAGGTGGATATCGACATTTCCGCCGATTATCATCTCGCCGCCGGTCATGAAGGTTGCGACATCTGATCCTGCATTGCCCTTCACGCGAAGGACTCCGCCGCTCATGCCTCTCCAGTCGCCACGGTAGGCAGCGCCGAGGTAGTTACCCGCGTTGCCGTTGATGGTGAACTCGCCACCGGCCAATGCAAGGCCGCAGAATGAGTGGACATCACCGTTGACGGTGAGTTTCCCGCCCTTCATCCAGGCGCCGGTGTACATATCACAGGGAGAGTTGACGACAACTTCTCCTGCCGTCATCTTTGCGCCGATGTACTTCATCTTGGTGCAGTCGCCGTTGATGACGATCTTCGTGTCAGCCGCAGTTGCGCCTGCTTCTCCGGCGATGGTGAAGTAGTCACCGAGGGTGGAGATCTCCTTGCCCTGGTATGCTCCCATCTTTGCAATCTCATCGATCTTCTTGCCGGCAAATGCGTCAGGGTTGACATTCTCGCATTCGAGATAGAGTTCCGGTGCTTTCTTTACCGTCAGTGTAACAGTGTTCATTTCTTGTCACCTCACTGGGTCGCATCCACTGCGATGATGTGCTGGTGCGGTGCATAGCTCTCGGGAACCGGATAGTTGTTCTCGTTGATGCTGTAGTAGCGGAGGAACTTCTCCTTGATATCATGCGCAACCTGCTTGTTCTCCTTGACTTTCGCATCCACCCAGAAGGTCTGCTTGTGACCCATGTCAACGATCTTTCCGCTTTCGACACAGATCTTGCCGTCCTTGAACAGGTAGGCAACGTTGGCGAATGCCTTCTCGATTGCCGGGCCGTCTGACGGGAACTTGTCGGGGTTGATGTTGTAGATGGCGATGTCGGCATTCATGCCGGGCGCGAGGCCACCGTAGTCCTTCGAGAGGCCAAGGCACTTGGCCGGGCCTGCACGGGTCATGGCTGCGAGCTCGTAGAGGGTGATCTCACGGTCCATGGTGGCGAGGTTCGTTGCCGCAATGACCTTGTCTGCTTTCTTGAATGAGTGGAGGCGTTCGTCACGGACCTTCTTGCTCATGAGCCATGAGTAGACCCTCGGGTAGCGGGTGAACGGCCCTGCGTTCGGGTGGTCGGTGGTGATGAAACAGCGCATCGGGTCCTTTGCATAGAGTGCAATTTCAAGACCGACTGCCCACTGGCTTGCGAAGACCGCGTTGTTCGGGTCGTAGATGAAGGGTACGATACCCGCTGCAGTCTCAAGTTCGACGTCCACGTTGAACCACTTGAGGTGGTTGAGTCCGTGGAGGTGGTGCTCGAAGGGACCGTCGGCAGTCATCGTGGTGGTCTCGTCAAGGGTGACGTTACCGGTATCGATGGTGAGGTTCTTCTGCTTGTTGACGTAGTCCATGACTTCCTTGGCACCGGACTCGAAGTCGCCCCAGTTGGTGCCCTTGTAGGCGTGGAACTGGAGGTGGGTGGAGTGGAGGACCTGCTCGCGGCCGAATTTGTTGTTTGCCTTGATGCCTTCTGCGAGCCTCAGGGAGTCGAGGGTGGTCTTGTAGTTGCCGGGGTTGCCGAGGTCGTTCTGGTGGAGGTGCATCGAGTGCGGGAGGCCGAGGTACTCATTTGCCTCAATGAGGCCCTTGATGATCTCTGCCGGGGTGATCTCGAAGTACGGGACCGGGTCGTGGATGGTGAGACAGTTCAGTCCCCATGCCCAGGCTTCCGTGCCACCGGGGTTGACGCACTTGATACCGTAACCCTTGGTCTGGCGGAGGATCCATGCAATATATGCAGCGGTGTTCTCTACCTCATGGTTCTTGAGGTACTCGAGGATGAACCAGTTATTCCCGAAGACCGGGAGTGCGGCTTCATCAATAATGGGAGTGTCGTGGATCTCTTCGTGGACATGCCGTGCATACAGCGGAGGCATGGCGGCTTCCATGGCGAACGTGAATCCAAGGCGGGCGTACTCGTAGCCGGTCTTGAAGACGGTCGGGATTGACTTGCCGCCTTCGATCCTGGTGATGCCGGGTGTCTTGTGGGAGTCGAAATGTTTGTCTTCGGGGCGGTACCAGCGGCCTGCATTGACTTTGGGTCCTGCAACATGGGCGTGGACCTCAATGGCTCCTGCCATGACGGTCTTGCCGGAGGCATCGATGACTTTTGCACCGGAGCCGACCTTGTCGACAATCTTGCCGTCCTTGACGGCGATATCCTTCTTGTCCCCCTTGATGCCCTGGACCGGGTCAAAGACGTGACCATTCCTGATGATAAATTCAGACATTTACGCGCCTCCCTTAAGGAGTTCGTCAACACGGTTGTTGATCTTGGTTAAGAGTTCCTCGTCAGTGAGCATGCCCTCGGGTGCATCGACGACCTTGCGGGTCTCGATCGGGACATTGTCCATACGATAGGCACAGCCACCGGTCTCGACACCTACCATGGCGACCGGGATGTGGATGTCCGAGATCTCGGTCGTGCACTGGATGTGCGGGTCGATGGTGACTGTGGGCTTCCGTGAGCTGCTGATCATTGCATCAATCGGGAAGTGTGCGCCCGGATCGGTTGCAATGTAGAAGCATGCCTCTACTTCGCTGCGGTTAAGGAGATCAACGGAGGTCGTCTCACCGGTCTGGTGGCGTGCCTGGTCTCTCCTTGATAAGTCGACTGCATACGGGAACCCGTACTGCCAGCCGAGTACCTGGCCGGAGCCGGTAACGTTCCAGTGACCACGCATTGCCATGATTGCGCATTTCGTGTAGTCGTTGAGGTCACGGGTCAGGTTGATGGCGATATCGATATTGTGGTTCCTTCCCATGGAGTGGGTGAGGCCCATGCCGAAGAAGATGACAACGAACCGGCCCTGTTTTAAGTCCTCAGCGATCTCGTAGATCTTTTCCTTGGGAACGCCGCCGACGGTGTCCGGGAGGACTTCACCGCGTGCTGCGGTCCTGAAGGCATTCAGGAGTTCGTAATCAAAGCCCTGCTGGACCTGGATGAACTCGTCAGCGCACTTTGCAGTGTCCGTGTACCGGCAGTCTACGCAGTAGATCTTCCGGCCCTTGTGGCCCTTGACGGTGAAGAAACCGCGGGGGAAGATGGAGTACCGGGACATGTGGCGGGGGTGGGCGTGAGCCGGGTTGCATCCCCAGAAGATGACGCGGTCGGCACGGTTCTTGACCTCACCGAGCGTACAGGTCGGGACACCGACATCTTCGATAGCAATCAGGGACGAGCCGTGGCAGACCGTTGCACAGTTGTCGACAATACCGCCGACCTTCTCTGCGATCTCGTGGCCGATGCTCATGGCCTGGCAGCTGGTGGATGCCCAGCCGTACATGAGTGTCTTTCGTGACTTGACGAGCATCTTTGCGGTCCAGTCGATTGCCTCATCGTAGGTGATCTCCTTGAAGGAGCCGTCAGCCTGTCTCATCCGGGGGCGCTTGACCCGGCCGGGCTGCCTCTGGTGGTTGAACTTCTCGGCGCCGATGGCGCAGGCGTTCTTGACTCCAAGGATAGTCTTGTTGTCATCGGATACTGAGACGATGAGATCATCGCACAGGGTACCGCAGAACGGGCAGATAACATCAGTTACTTCTTTTGGCATTGCTCGTCACTTCCTTATGAGTCCGCAGGCGTCCTGCACTACTTCAACAGCGCCCATGATGCGTTCGTTGGCGGCAATCTCGACATCGACCGGGAATCCCTTAAAGCAGGGTTCTCCAGTTGAGAACGTGTAAGCCGGTACGATCCGGTTTGCCCATGGTCCCATCGGGATGTGGGCAAGGCCAGGGACAAGGTCTTCGCGGGTCTCGACAGCTTTTACAATAACGCTGCCGACCGAGCTCGTAACCTTGACATTGGTATTCTTCCATACACCGAGTTTCTTCATATCATCAGGGTGCATGTGCATAATCGTGCAGGCATCGAAATATTTCTGGGACGTCTTGCCTGCTTCCATACCGACACCCTGCTGGATGGTCCGGCACGTGATCATGTTGAGGGTAATTTTCTTCTCTGCCATTACATCACCTCAGGTATCAGGTCAGGCCTTGACCGGGAGATCGGTTGAGCCTTTCCCGGAGAGGCTGATCACACCCATTGGGCAGGCTTCGACGCATACGCCGCATCCTGCACAGAGTTCAGCCTTGAAATCAAGGCTGACTGCAACACCATCCTGTACCTGGTAGATCTTTTCCTTGGTAACAGGGTCGAGCGAAAAGAGCTCGAGAGCATTAACCGGGCAGGCAACAACACAGTTGTTGCACCCGGAACAGCGTTCCATGTTTACATGTACTGCAAAAGCCATGCACATCACACACAATATTTCACACAAATTTTTTTGATCAAATTTGCTTAATTCAGAAGTTGCAGCAGAACAGTAATTAAAGATTGTCAAATAACCAACGAATATAACGAAATGCCTTAACGGACAAATCGATTTTTTACAAATGATTAACCTATGACCTTGGTTTTTTCATCCAGTTGACAACCGGTGAGAGAAAATTATTGACCGGATCCGGTTTTCCTGGTGAAATTGTTGTATAAAATTTCAGACAATATTTTTTAAAAATTTCAACTATGTAAATTTCCCCTTCCGCGCAGTTTAGGGGAATTCGTGTTCCCTAACTAAAGCGTTATCTGATGAATACTATAGGCGGCTCCTGTACCCCTTGGGATGGCACTATGCTTAGCAATCGTTCAGGATTTACCCGGGATTTCTCTTCCATGATCCCGGTCCGCTGCCCACATCGAGACACCAGCCGGTATCGATATCCGCCCGCTTCAGGATCTGGTGTGCGATAACCGGGTAGACCGGGAAGAAGATGTTCTGGGCGAGCTCGTTATAATAGTCTGATTTTTCCGGGCTGTCCGGCTGTCTGTTTTGGTAAGTGGCACTCATACCGTTGTTGCCTCCGGGGCAGCGGATCCACTTCCGGCATCCGGTTCGATCCGGATATCGGACTGGCAGATCATGGAGCCGATACAGACCCCCGCACCTAGGAGCCCGAAGGGGATTATGCAGTATGCCGGCCAGACCTCTGCTCCCTGAATTGTCAGGAATACTACGAGGACAGAGCCCTGCTGGATATGGAAACGGCGTATCCGGTGATCGTTCGCATCGCACGGGCGTATTGAACCATGGATGCCGGTCCCGGTAAATGGAAAGAAGACCTGTATCCCTTTACGGGTGCAGAGGTCTGCGGTAAGGTGGAAGATCATTCCCATGAGCAGTCCGCATAAGAATGCTCCCAGGATCGTGGCCGGGATACTATTCCCGGTCAGGATACACTCGGCACCGGCAATTCCTGCAAGCAGGGTGTAGTACAAAAAAGCGCCGGGGAGCGAATGGGTCAGCCGCTTGTCATCCGGCTGGATCCGGATCCCCCAGATCACCCGGTACAGCTGGCACATGGGTGGCATGCACACCCGCCTGCCGAACTGTACGATATACCATGCGATTGTCAGGGGCCGGGTTTTTTTCGGCCGCTTCATATGGATATCCGGCACGATGGCCCCGATGCCGGTACCTGCCAGTATCACGAGTACGAGGACCGGATCAAACCCCACGGTGGCACTGGCGACGACGAGGCCGCAGATCAGGGCAAGCCCGAGATGTTGGCGGGTGATCATGAAAGGGGCTGTCAGAACTCGCCGGGGTTTTCAGGCTGCAACGGGCAGTTCTGTTGAAAAGTTCCGGGCATTTTTCTTCTTCGTAAGCCAGACCAGTTTTCCCTCGGCAAAGGCAAATGCGTTCATCAGCAGGATCCGTACGTGGGGAGGTATGGCAGATGTATCGGCTGCCTGGGGGGTGAGCAGGTACTTTTTCGTTTTGGATCCCTGGCCATTGGGCAGGGCATCGAGCGCGTTGATCAGGTCTTCAGTTGGTGCCCTGTCGAAGGAGACCGCAATGAATGCAATTTCATCGCCAACCCATTTTTTCTTGGAAACACGGTAAAAGCATCCGACGGGGGAGGATGTACTTACCGGGGTAGTGGTCCATCCGTCATAGGTAGGGAATACCTGGCGGATGTCTCTCTCTGCGAATAGTTCCATCACGTCTTTTGATGAGCCCATAGCTATCGCAATGCTGTTGTTTGTCCGATCATATAAGTTTTCGTAAATAGGTTTATTTTTGATTTATGTTAATTATAAAAAATTAATAACGACGGTTTAGCGTATTCAATGGGGGATATTCCGTGGTGGATCTCTTCACCGCAACTCCGGTCCTGAATACAGTTCTCAAACAAATCTTCCGAACGGAGAACCGCAGCTCATTTTTTATCACGAATTTCTCTATTTATTAATTTAATATAATTAACATTTGACAATTGTTAAATCTATTATTTGCAAGTAGTAGTTGGCATGGTGGCTATGATGCATCCATATCGTTCCACTATAGCAGTAACCATTCATGAAATCCTCATGACGGATGGAGAGACCTGAATGTTCAGGAATAAAAACCGGAAAATACGAGAAAACGAAGATGCCGTCTCGCCCGTTGTCGGTGTGATGCTGATGCTGGTCGTCACCATCATTATCGCGGCAGTGGTGAGCGGTTTTGCCGGCGGGATGATCGGGGGGAACAACCAGAAGACCCCGACGCTTGCCATGGATGTGAAGATTGTGAATACGGGAAGTGCCGTGGGCAGCGGATTTTCTGCATCTGTGCTCAGTATCAGTGACCCGACACCAACGAAGAACCTGAAGATGATGACGTCCTGGGTGACGACAATGAAGGATAATTCAACGTATCCTTCGGGCAGTACCCAGCGTTCCACACTAAATGGAACGGCATTACCAGGGGGAAGCACGGTCGACAGCACAAAGACAATGCCCTATGGGTTTGGTCCGGGCATTTCCGGTGATGGAGCCATGGTTGCTCCCTATAATCCAAACCAGTATTTTGGTAATTTCACTCTTGCGCAGGGCACCGGACTGATCGCAGAACCCGCAACGGCATATTCCCAATATGGATATGCGGCGGGGGGTGCAATCCAGACACTCCTTGGTAGTGGCTGGGAACAGTTACGTGCAGGAGACGTTGTCTCGATCCGAATTATCTATACCCCTACCGGTAAGACCCTGTTCGCGAAAGATGTGATTGTTTCGGGGGCCTGACCATGAGAAAACCGTATGAAAATGCAGTATCCCCGGTGGTTGGCGTGATGCTGATGCTGGTTGTGGTGATCATCATCGCTGCCGTCGTGTCCGCATTTGCCGGGGGGTCCGTCAGCGGGGTAAAGAAAGTCCCGCAGTCAACGATCACCGGAAAATTCAGTATCGCCAATGGCCTCCAGATCAGCCATGCCGGTGGCGATGGCCTGGCAACGGCTGAGGCGGTATTCGTGATCCGGGACGGTTCCATGTTCGGGCCGAATATCGAGCAGAAGACCGCACAGGTCCTGAACAGGTCCCTCATCGTCAACAGCAAAGGTCTGTATCTGAAGACCGATGCCGGGACACAGGGTTTCGACTCCTTTGTGTCTGGTGAAACCCTGTTTATTACCGGTGCGAATGCAACGTGCAGCCTGCTCCAGCCGGGAGTCTATACAGGGGATCCCACGCAAAAATACTGTATCAGCAATCCAGATAACATTGGCAAGATCTTCTCGCTTGAAGTCAGCGATACGAAAGGGAACCTGATCTCCAAGTCGGATGTAACCATTTCATCATGATCGGGGATCTGGATGCAAGGAATTCAAAAAATAAGATATGGAGTGAATACATGAAACAACAGAATGAATGGGCAGTGTCACCGGTAGTTGGTGTGATGCTGATGCTGGTCGTGGTGATCATCATCGCAGCAGTCGTCAGCGGGTTTGCCGGTGGGCTTGTAGGTAACAATAACCAGAAGACCCCGACGCTTGCGATGGATACACGGCTGGTAAACGGGGGATACTGGTCCAACAGTTATCTTATGATGACCGTGACCGGGGTGGATTCCCCCATCCCGACAAAAGACCTGAAAATCGTAACCAGCTGGAATAAAAAATTATCCGACGGTACCCCGGTTGTCGGCGGCAACACCATTGTCCCGGGCCAGTATAATTTCAATGTATTCTATTGGGTCCACAGTGGAGCACAATATGACAACTGGAAGATGGTTGCACCCCAAGGATATGGTCCGGGTGTATTCAGCCAGAATAAAACGAGTGTCATGGGAGTGTTCTGGCCATTTAATACGCTGGATACAACTAAATGTACTGGAAACGTCGGTGGCAAAAAATATTGCCAGTTCAGCGATATAAATGGGATAGCGTTAGGCAATGATACATGGTTTGGAAATTATGTCCTTCAACCCGGTACAACCATGTTTGCCCATCCTTTCGGTGGAGCTTATTCCGGCGCAAAACAGGGATCTGGGACTCTAACGGCATCTGTGCCTGGAGGGGGGTATTATGAGATCGGGTATGGTGTGAAAGGCAATGCTACAACACCCGGTGAGACCACCGGTGGTGGTCAGTTCCAGTACGCATATGGAAATTCATATAATCCCCACCCCGGCACAAGTCCGTCCGGGCCCACTGCCTCATTCTATAATTCTGTGGGTCTTGGAACTTCTCAAAGTGAAGATCAGATGATGGGGATACTGGGAGCTCAATGGAATTACCTGCGAGCCGGGGATACCGTGAACATCAGGATTGTCTATACCCCAACCGGCAAGACCATCTTCAACAAGGACGTCATTGTGGAGGGCTGATTTATGCGAACAGTCAGCGAAAACGCAGTGTCACCGGTTGTCGGTGTGATGCTGATGCTGGTCGTGGTGATCATTATCGCTGCAATCGTCAGCGGATTTGCAGGGGGACTGGCACAGGGAAACAAACAGGCGCCTCAGGCTACGATCGAGGGAGTCCTCCACGTAGGTTCCGGTTCGAACGTTGTTGTCCTCACTCATACGGGAGGAGATGAACTGGTACCTGCAAAGACCCAGATCGTTATCAAGAAAGGAGACGGGTGGGGATCGTACACCGATATTCTTGAGGGAGGGTACAGCGTTATTGCCAATTCGGCAATTTATGACTCAAATAAAAAATATTGGATGAATGCTACGAGTGGAGGTACTGAAGCGCTGGGGTGGCGTCCGGGTGAAGTAATGTATGTCACCTACAGCGGAGTCTCAACAAGCGACATAGGAAAGACCCTTGATCTTGAAATTAATACCGTTGATGGGAAATTAATATCCAAATCAAGGATGCCTATCGTTCCGTAACAGCAGGCCAAAACCCATTTTTATTTTTAAGTATCTGAATCGAAAAGGATGGTGCCCACCCATAATCGTGATCTTCCATGACTGAAACATCCGATCCATTCTGGAAAACACCCGGTGATGCCCGACGATACGACGAGTTCACAAGAACAACATTTGCCTGTATCTATCCTGTCATTGCCGACCAGATCCTTGTTCGGACCGGTATCACAAGAGGGACTTGCCTCGATCTCGGTTCGGGGCCGGCACCGTTGTCAATTGCTCTTGCATGGATTTCGGACCTGCAGGTAACTGCGCTCGATAGTTCACCGGAAATGTTTGCTCTTGCACGGGAGAATATCCGCAAGAGCCACATAGAAGATCGCGTCGTTCCGGTTATCGGGGATGTCCATGCAATCCCGGCAGCAGATGCCACGTTCAATCTCGTGGTCAGCCGGGGGTCCTATCATTTCTGGGCCGATCTCCCGGCCGCATTCCGGGAGATCCACCGCGTCATGAAACCCGGCGGCATGGCTTACATTGGCGGGGGATATGGCAGCGCCCGGATCCGCGATGAAGTCCTTGCCGGCCGGAAAGAGCGCGGCATTGTTGATGATCCGGATCACCCGGCCCGGGCCCGGTTCCGAAAGTTCCGGGCCGGTGAGATCGAAGCCTCAATTGAATCTGCCGGGATCCGCGATTACCGGATCATCAGCGATGATACCGGGTTCTGGATCGTGATCCGGAACGGTGAACGGCTGGAAAAACCGGAATAGTCCTGCGTTAAAAAAAAAGATCCGTCCGGGTCGGGACTGTCACGAACCGGTCGGTCATCTGCAATGTGTGCGGCATAAGTTCCTTCTGGCAGGATCCGTTTTCCTCTCCGGTCATCCCCGGATCCGAAATCTCCCGTTTTTTTTACCGGCATTCCAGCCTTGTTGAAGGGGCGATCCTCACATTAAAAGGGTCCTATTAGCGCATTTTTGCCGTTCCGGCGTAAAAACCGGGAATCCGGGCCGTTTCCGAAGAGATTAAAACCATTTCCGCAGGTTTTTTCATGAATTCCGCAGGTTTTCGGATCCCCTAAAAAAATGATTCCCGGAAAAATCGTTCAAAATGAACTCTTTTTGCCAAAAAGAGGCAGATTTGAAAAAATGGGGATCTATCCGGACCCGGTACTCCCGGGGGTTTGTTCTCCGACGGAGACTATCTGAAGTGTGGATCCCCGGGGGTTCCAGGGCGGGGATGTATCCCAGATACATGGGAAGTCTGCAACCGGCCGGGCCGGAAGTTTTCCCGCAAATTAGTCACCGGAATATCTGCATTTGTCCGTGTCCGCAGGAAATGGGCCGGGTCCATCTTGTCCCAGGTTTTCCTGGTGAATGAAGAAACAGGTCGGATCGATTATCCCAAGTCTAAAAAAATCTTTGCCGGGCGCGGGGGTATCCCCGACTTCACAAACACCCGACATTATACTCCCGCTGGTGCTTCCGCAGCGCCGTCTCCATGTCCGGGGCGTTCATCACGTCCTGTTCGAACCGGGCCGGGTCGCTGATGGCAACGGACATCACGACATTGATCCCGTTCTCGAAGAGTACGTCCGGTATCAGCTGGGCGCTCGACCCGTAGAGTGCCCGGATCCTGGCATGTTTCGCATACCCCACGACCTCTTCGAACGTGCCGTTCACGAGCGTCGAACCGGTGATGATTGCAACATCCGCACTTTCGAGGACTTCCCGGTTTTCATCGGCCGGGTGGACGGTGATACCGGTCGGCCCGTAACTTATGGTCTCCCCGACAATCGTAGTCCGGAACGTCTCCGGTGGCCGCTGGTCGGTCACGTGCAGCTCGCGGCACCGGCCGGCATAACTCTTCACGAGCCCCCCGTACCCGACAATCACCAGGTTGTCGTCGCTCCTGACCAGATCCTTCACTTCTATTCCCACCGAATATCCCTTGGCCACGAGCATTTCATCGGTAACGAACGGCTGGGAGAGCGCGTTGAGCGCGGCAAGGGCAATCGAGCGACGGCTCACCCGGGGGTCCGGGATATTGACCCGGGCCACATCAAAGAGCGGGGAGCCGGCACAGGACCGGAGATATTCCAGATCCAGCAGGGTCTCACCATTGCCATAGACCGGGTTGTTGTCCGCAAAACTCATCGCAACCCCGCAACACCCATTGGTTCCGATCGCTGCGTTCCATCCCGGGTTGAGCCCGAAACATTTCACGGAAACCGGAGGGAGATCGAGCCGCCGGTACTCGCGGGCAAGTACCTCAAACCCCTTTTCAAGAATGGTTCCTTTAGTGGGAAGCATCGGAGCGCCCATCCTGTCCCTATCCGGTCTCAGTATAATATGATCCCCCGGCGCAGTTCCCGCACAGGACCACGCCGTCCCGCACGGTCTCCTTGTCGTCAACGATCATCTCGCTGCACCGGCTGCACCGGGCCCGGTTCTTCGGCATCCCCGGCATATCCCCGTTCGGGATTGCGACGTTCACCCTGGTTATCCGCAGGAGTTCTTCTTCGGGAACATCCAGCAGGATTTTTACCGCCTCCTTCATGGCCTCCTTACCGGTTTTGTCCGTCCGTTTCTTCTCAAGCACCGCGACCCGGACTGCTTTGCCAGTACCGATGTCGATATAGGTTGCCGCGAACTTCCCGAACGGTTTGTATTTCAGCGTCCGGTGGCCGAGCGAACACCCCGTGATGGCCTGGATAGCATCGGCAATGCAGCGGTCGATCTCCACGTATACGATCAGGTTGCGGTTCTTCTCCATCGGGTTCATCCCGAGCTCCCGCAGCCCGGCAATCGTCATTCTCGTCCCAAGAATAATCCCGGCGCACATGTCACCGTGGAACTCTTTTGCTTTCCGGAGCAGGATATCGCGATCGGGCACCTGCATTCCGCACCCGCAGGTAACCTCATGGATCTCTGTCATTCAGATAATGGTTGGCGGCGTGCGTTTAATAATTTAATTTGATTGCAATAAAAGTTAAAGGAAAATGCTTATTAAACGTTGTGAAGAAATGGGTTATGTTCGGGATTTTCCAGGAAATATCCGCGTCACCGCGATTCCTGTAAGAAAATTCAGATCTGACGGATGGAATCACCAATGACACAAGAAACAAAATCGGCAGAATGGTCCACAAAAATCGTCGGGTATTTCACGCAGCGGGAACTCCTCATTATCCTTGCTCTGGCAGTCATCGCGTTCCTTACTGCAGGTTTCGGGATCAACCAGATTCTTCCCGGGGGTGGCGCCTCGAGTTTTGTCCACGGATTCCTGAAACTTCCCGGGCCGGGCGCAGGTATTTTCATCGGCAGTGCCTTCACCTGCCTCTGGCTGGTACTAGGTCTCCTTCTCATTAAAAAGCCCGGTACGGCGATCCTGATGGCAGCGCTTATCATCGTATTCAGCCTGCTCCTGTCGCTTGCCCGGGCCGGGAATGTACGGCTCGATTACCTGATGCTCGTAGTTGCCATCATCATCGAATGTGCCGGCATGCTCCCGCTGGAGAACAAGCCATGGAAATTCCTGTTCCCGTCCCTTGTCTCAATCATGGGGTTAATCACCCTGGCCCTGATGCTGACCGGAAACGCAAAGATGGGAGAGAACGGGGCGGCGGCAACAGTCTTCCCGCTCGGGTACGTGGTATCCGGCATCCTTGCCATTGCCATCGCTGTGATCCTCTGGATGTACCCCACGTCAAAATACATCATCGGGGCCGGCTGTGCCGAAGTATTTTACATCGTATTCTGCTGGCTGTTCAACGGGAAGAGCGGGTTTGCCACCTGGGTTCCGGTAACGCCGGCAATCCCGGCACTCCTGACCTTTGCCTTCGTATGCGGTGCCCTGATGGCCACAATAGCCTACGGGTTCTACCTGCTCTGGAACACCTATGCGGCGCAGGGTGCCGCGAAAGCATAACTCCCGGAAACCCGAGTGCCATGCATCCCGCAGGAAAACAGGTGAACGTATGACGGAAACCGGGGAAGGGAGGGGGATATATTTCTCGCTTAAGGAACTTGGGCTCATCCTTTGTCTTTCCGTTCTTGCTGCATTGAGCGGGGCGCTGGTTCCCTCGTTCCTTTTCCCAGAAGGGAGGATATCGGATTTTGTCTATGGCGGGTTGGGTCTGCCCGGCCCGGGAGCGGGAGTCCTCGTCTTTGGAGGGATTCTCTGTTTCTGGCTCATCACCGGTCTGATCCTCATAAAAAAGCCCGGCACGGCGATTGCCATATCGGCAGGTATTATCGCCTTTGACCTCATGTTCGGAAACCAGGTTGTCCTTCTCCAGGTCATGGATGTCCTGTTCATCGTCGCGGTCATCATAGAAGCGGTATGCCTGGCCCCGGTTGAACGCGAACCCTGGAGAAACATCCTGCCGGGCTGTCTTGCCGGGCTCGGCCTTGTGACCCTGGTCATTGCCCTCCTCGGTCTGGCAACTCAGGGGGAATCCGATATCCTCCTCGCGCAGTTTCCGGTAACGTATTATGTTTTCAGTCTCGCGGGCCTTTGCTGTGCGGTCATCTGTTACCGTTATCCGGCAAGGTACCTTCTCGCTGCCGGCGTGGCCAACATGTATTACCTGCTGCATTTCTGGCTCTTCTGGGGAGACGGGTTCGCATCGAGGTTTCCACCGGATCCAATGATGATTCCCGTTCTTCTGCTCGTGGCGCTGCTGGGAGGTGTCCTTTTCGCATCCGCAGCGTACGGAATTGGCCGGTTCTGGTCGAGGTATAACGGCACCGGGATTTCCACTCCTCACGATCAATAAGAAATGTTTATCACGATCATTATGTTAAATAAATGTAATCAACTATGCGGAGGTGAAATCATATGTGTGCACCAATAGTTCTTCCGGATGCAGCGATCGGCCTTGTAGCGGCTCACATCCTTGGTATCGGACTTATCGTGGGACTTGTCGTTTTCAATTCTAATGGCGTGAGAAAGGGCATGAGTTCCGTTCTTGGGATCGGCAGGGGGAGTGATTCAGTCCACCACATCATATCCACAAAGTCGCAGTAAGGGGCAGAATGTCGATCCTGAATTACGCGATACCTCCGATCCTGCAGCTGGAATCAACAACCGCGTGCAATCTCGACTGTTCGTTCTGTTTGCGCAGCTCGCTGAACCGGTCGGAGGGCTATATCTCTTTTGATGATTTCCGGCAGGTTGTCGATAAGGCGAAAAGCCGGTACCTGACCCTTCACGGGTGGGGAGAACCTCTCCTTCACGAGGATCTTCCGGATATGATCCGGTATGCAGCCGGAAAAAAGATCTCGGTGAATTTTACCACGAATGCAACGCTGCTTCCCGAAAAAACGGATGCGCTCCTGTCATCGGGCCTTGATGCGATTGCATTCAGTTTTCCTGAAGTGCGGCAATTCACTCCCATCCTTACGAAAAACGTTGCCGGGTTCCTGCAGGAACGATCTGCCCGGCAGCAGAAAACCCCGAAAACGTATATCAACATCGCATTGATGGAAGGAAATCCCGATTGTATCGAAGAGGGTCTAGGCCTGGCCGGCACTCTCGGGGTCGATATGGTGAACTTCGAGCGTTCATTTCCCTGGACGGATCGCGAGGCACGCACTGAAAAAACCCTGTTTTCCCGGATCAGGAATGCGGCAAAAAAGACCGGGTGCACGGCTACTCTCCCCGTCCCCCATACCAATTCCTGCCCGCTGTTCCGGCTGACGCTGTTTGTCCGGTGGAACGGGGATGTTGCGCCCTGCTGTTACCGCGCCAATGTCCCGCTCGGGAACCTGCTGAGGGATAATCTCTCAACGATCCTGCACAACCGGATGGCATTTCTCAAAAAAATGAGAACCGACCCGGTCTGCCGGGAGTGCCGGGTGTAGGAATTTTTTTGAAAATAATTCTCGCTGGGTGCCAGACAAAAGAGAACATCCCGGCCAGAATCGTTCCATTGATCCTTCTACCCGTTCAAGATGAGGCAAGGATCCGACAGGATATTGTTGATGAAGTTATGTTGACTTTTTTTGAATATTAAATAAAAATGGTTAAATAACCCGCAATTCGAAAATCATTACGTACGGGTATTCTCCGCTTAATGGAGTCAGAACATGAGAAGTGTTTTTCCACAAATAAAGCACAGGGCAGCATTTATCTCTGTGTTATTCCTGTCCGGCATTGTTTTATTTTCCATTATTGCCGGTTGTACTGCCAGTACCGCATCCCCATCGGGATCCCAGCCGGTTCAACCCGCCACGTCGGATGTCGTCATCCCGGTGGATTCCCCGTCTGCCCTCACCTCTACGAGTGCCATGCAGAAAGGCGGAGTGCCTGCAAGCAGCCTTGCGTACGAAGGACTGGTGATCAAGGACCGGAACGGGAAGTTCGATCCAGCTCTTGCAGAGAGCTGGGACGTTTCACCGGATGCAAAGACCTGGACTTTTCATCTCGCAAAAACTGCACGCTGGAATGATGGCGTTCCTTTCACCTGTTCGGATGTCAAGTTCACTAACGATTACATGAAATCCAATAACCTCACCCTGGGATTCGTACTCAAGGATGTCAAATCCATCGATTGCCCGGACGAGCACACAGCAGTCTTCACGCTCAAATCCTCGTACTCGGGTTTCCTCGACCAGATCTCGCGCCAGCCGGGAATCAGCATATCCCCCAAACATTTCTGGGAGAACGTTACCGACCCGCAGCATTACCAGGATACCCGGTTCATCGGGACGGGTCCATTTGTCTTTGCCAAAGCAGAACCCGGCTATTTCCGGTATGCGGCCAACGACCAGTATTATGGAACGGTACCCAAGGTATCCGGTGTAACTCTCAAAGTGATCACCAACCCGGATAGCCGGATACTGGCTCTCAAGAATGGCGAGATCGATGTCGTGAGCGGCATCACTCCCGCTGTTGCGCAGAGCCTGGCCGATGAGAAGAACATCGGGCTCTACACGATAAAAGATACGGGAGCCTATGAAGTAGCCTTCAACATGGACCAGTACCCGGCAAATATATCCGGGTTCCGCCGCGCAATGAGCCATGCCATTAACCGGAATGCCATCAGTTCCCTGTTCGGGAACGGCCAGCCCACAGAAACCACGTTCCTGATCCCGAGCCTTGCCGGGGATTACGTTAATCCCGACGATATCGGCATGTACAATTACGACCTGACAAAGGCAGCTGAAATCCTCGTTGACGCAGGATTTACTCATAATGCGGGTGGAAGTCTTATCGGCCCGGATGGCAAACCCGTAACCGTTGGCATCACGCTCGGCGGGAAAGCGGGTGCCGCGAGTGAACAGAAGATCGTGACCGTTCTCAAGAACGACTGGGAAAAACTGGGGATAACCGTGACCACGGTGTCGTATGATGACCAGACCCAATACCGTAAGGCGATCAACAAGAACCCGGTCTTTATCGATGGCTTCCCCGTCACATTGCATGACGATGCAGATTCCCTGGTGAATTTTGCCATCACGCCCACCCAAAAATCAAATTATTACAATTACAATAATCCTGAATACAATACCCTGGTCAGCCTGATCCAGAACACTCCCGACCAGAAATCGATCCGGACTCTTTCCTACCAGATGCAGGACCTCCTCGCAAAGGATATTCCTTCCGTTCCGGTATGCACAAGCGATACTATCGTTGCCTACCGGTCAGACCGGTTCACCGGATGGGATATCGGCCCGGGATACCACAGTGTTCTCGATCCGAAAGTGCTGACGAACTTAGTCCCGGTGCATGCATCGTAACCTCCCGGAAACCGGGGAACCGATGCTGGCACCTGGATCCCCTCTTTTTCCCGGATCGCATGTTCAATCGGTGACAGGGGCCTCCCGTGATACAGTGGAGCGGGGAATGCCCCACAGGGACCGACTGATGTTGCGTGAGATAGAACCGCACAATGCGGGAGATGTCGTATGATATCCGCACGGTACTTCCTCAAAAGACTCTGTTACAGCGGCGCAGCATTTTTCGTGTGCATAACCATCACGTTCTTTCTCCTCCACCTGATGCCCGGGGATTACATCACCAATTACCTGCTCTCCCTGACGAACACGATTCCAAAGGAAGCAGTCGACCAGTTCTACCACCAGTTCGGGCTGGACCTTCCCCTCCAGGATCAGTACATTCTTTATATCTGCAACATCCTGCAGGGCCAGTGGGGCTACTCGTACCAGTACAGCCTGCCGGTCTTTTCCCTTATCCTGGAAAAACTCTCCTGGTCGCTCATCCTCCTCTTCCCGGCAACAATCATGGGTATCGCCATCGGCATGGTGCTGGGTGCCTGGTCCGGGTGGAAATCCGGGGGGAAAAAAGATCTTGCGCTCTTCAATGTCATGATCGTGATCCGCGCCATCCCGGAATTCTGGTGGGCGATCATGGCTGTCATGATCTTCGGGTTTTACCTGCACATGTTCCCGCTTGGCGGGTACAGCAGTATCGGTATCCTCTCCGCCGGCCTGAATCCCTGGGATGTCCTGTACCACGCGATCCTTCCGATATCCCTCCTGACTTTTTTCATTGCCACCGGGAACTACTACATGATGCGCAACTCGATGATCGCTGTCATCGGGGAGGATTACATCACAACGGCCCGTGCAAAAGGGGTGCCGGAACACGCGATCCTCTGGCGTCATGCCCTGAAAAATGCCCTCCTTCCCATGGTGACGATGACGACATTCCAGGTTGCCGGCATCCTGATGGGAAATATCTTTATCGAGACGGTGTTTTCCTGGCCGGGAATCGGGTTCATGACCACGGAGGCGCTCCGGATGCGGGATCTTCCCCTCCTTGAAGGGATCTTCCTTCTGGATTCCCTCATGACAATCGGCGCGATGCTGGTTGCGGATATCCTGGTTTCTTATATCGATCCACGGATCAGGATGGGTTCCGATGACTAGGCGCCTGCTCCTCTGGCTGAGCATCGCAGTCCTCTGCCTTTATATCGGGATCGCCTTATGTGCCCCTCTGATTGCACCATTCGGCCCCACGGCAATAACCGGCAAACCTCTCCAGCCCCCGGATCGTACCCACCTGCTCGGGACCAACGAAGTAGGCCAGGACATTTTCAGCCAGCTGGTCTTTGGGGCCCGGATCACCCTGCTCTTTGGTTTCGGTTCCGCATTTTTATCGGTGGCGATCAGCACCAGCGTCGGGATCATTCTCGGGTACTACGGGGGGAGTATCGATGAAATTGTCTGCCGGGCTCTCGATATCCTGATGCCCATTCCCCTGTTTCCCCTGCTTATCGTGCTGACAACCTTTTTTTCCCCCGGGGTTGTGCAGGTCAGCCTCCTGATGGGGATTCTTGGTAGCATCCACGGTATACGGATCATCCGCGCCCCGGCGCTCTCGCTCTCCCGTTCGGATTTCATTGAAGGCGCCCGCGCTGTAGGGGCGTCGGATTTCCGCATCATGTCCCGGCACCTCCTCCCCAACCTGATGCCTGTCGTGACGGTGAAATTTGTTTCATCTTCGCAGCATTTCCTTCTCATGGGGGTAGGACTGAGCTTCATCGGGTTGTGGGATACGATGAATGCCGACTGGGGCATCATGATTCAGAATGCCTACTCTTCCGGGGGACTCGCGCTGGGTCTCTGGTGGTGGCTTCTTCCGCCCGGTATTGCGGTCGTGGGGATTTCCCTTGCCCTGGCACTGGCCGGCTACAGCCTGGAAGAGACGTTCAATCCCCGGGTTGAGGTGAACCGCATATGATGGTGATCCGGCCCCGGTCTGATGGGGGTCCGCCATGAGCCTGCTTGAGATCGCGGGTCTGTCCGTTGTATTCGAAAACCGTGTCGGCCTGGTCATGGGAGTCGACAGCATCGACCTGAACATTAATGTGGGGGAGAAAATTGCCCTTATCGGGGAATCGGGTTCCGGCAAGACGGTGCTCGGGATGTCGGTTGTACGCTTACTCCCGCCCAATGCCAGGATTGCCGGATCGATCCGGTTTGCCGGTCAGGATCTCCGGAAGGCAGGCGAACGGGAGATGGAGGGTATCCGTGGGAAATCAATCGCCATGATCCCCCAGAACTCCCCGATGGCCCTCAACCCGGTGATGAAGATCGGCGACCAGGTCATGGAAGTTCTCTCGATCCATACATCATGCAGGGGGGATGACCTGCGGAGGGAGACAATCCGCCTGCTTGATGAACTGGGGATTGAACAGCCGGAACAGAATACACAGAAGTACCCGCACCAGTTTTCCGGGGGAATGCGGGAGCGCATCCTGATCGCAATGGCGCTCGCCTGCAACCCGGCGCTCGTCATTGCCGATGAGCCGACTTCCGGGCTGGATTCGATTGTAAAAGCACAGATCCTCGCGCTTCTCAAAGGCGTCCTGCACGACCGGACGCTCCTTTTGATCACCCACGACCTGGGAACGGCCTCCGCTCTTACTTCCCACACGGCGGTATTGTATGCAGGAGAGATCGTGGAGTACGGCCCGACCCGGGAGGTCTTCTCAATGCCGATGCACCCGTACACCCAGGGGCTCATTGCTTCACTGCCGTCTGCGGGATTCCATCCGATTCCCGGCATGAGCCCCTCCCCGGGAACTATTCCTGCGGGCTGCCGGTTTTTCCCGCGATGCAGTTGTGCAACTGACCGGTGTAGCGTAGTCCATCCACCATTAAAAACGAGCGGCGCGTCCCGGCAGATAAGGTGTCTCCGGTATGATTGAGCTGGAACATGTCTCGAAATATTATTCTTCGGGATTCCTGGACCGGAAGCGGACAACTGCTGTCGAGGATGTGTCCATTTCAATAAAAAAAGGCAAAACCCTTGGCCTTGTCGGTGAGAGCGGGAGCGGAAAGTCCACGCTTGGGAGGATCATGATCCGGCTCGCGGAACCCAGCGCGGGGAAGGTCATGTTCGATGGGATCGATCTGCTCGCCCTCAAGAAACCGGCCCTCCGGAAGCTCCGGCCCCGGATGCAGATCGTGTTCCAGGATCCCGATACCGCACTGAACCCCCGGATGACCATCGGTGCGTCCGTTGCCGAACCCCTCATCATCTGGGGGAAGGTGGGCCATCGTGAAACCGATGACCGGGTGTCGGAACTGTTCGGGATGGTGGGCCTGCAACCGGATCTTGCCAGCCGCCGGCCATTCGAACTGAGTGGTGGCCAGAAGCAGCGGGCCGCGCTAGCCCGGGCCCTGGCGCTGGAGCCAGAGTTCCTCGTCCTGGACGAACCGACCGCCGCTCTCGACCTCTCTGTCCAGGCGCAGATCCTGAGCCTCGTCCAGGTGCTCCAGAAGAGAATGAACCTCACCCTCCTGTTCATCTCCCACGATTTGCAGCTCATCGGGCAGATGAGTGATACCGTTGCCGTTTTGCACAAAGGTCGGGTGGCGGAGTCGGGGAAGACTGCGGATCTCCTGCGCTGTCCGTCCCATCCCTACACGATCCGTCTCGTTGAAGCTGCGCGGGTGAGCGAGGCGTGGTTCGGGAAGGAGAGCCCGAATTGCGTGAAATGAAAATCGCCGGGTTCCGCTCTGTTCCTGAGTTTTATTGTATATCGTTACTGGTGGGACTAACATTAAAAACCCGCCTATTAGATCAATTTTAATAGATTAACAAATGATAGTGGTTAAATATATTCAGTTAAAAAAACATTGTTGACATGGCAGGACAGGTTAGCAGCCGCCCGGCTGCCGCTCGTGCTCCGTCATGATGCGGACTCATGAAGAATGGGCAAGAGGAACAAAATATGCATTATCTGAAACGAATTCCAGGAAACAATGGTGACGAGGGCGTCTCACCGGTGATTGGTATAATGCTGATGCTCGTTATCGTCATCATCATCGCGGCGGTTGTCTCCGCATTTGCGGGGGGAGCTATAACCGGAACACAGAAAGCTCCCACGCTCTCTGCAGAGTTCCATATCAAGAACGGGGGAACTACTGCCACTTCGTACTTCTCTATGAAAGTACTAGGGGTCAGTGAGCCGATCCAGACGAGTAACCTACGGATAATAACGACGTGGACCACAACCGGTAAGGATCCTGCAGACACGGTTACTAATGGCAAGTCATATAATGGCGGAAATACAAGTTCCGCGGGAATGGGTGCAGTCTCTATTCCTAATGAAATGACCAGTATCAGCGGCACCACCGGCAAAATTACTGTGCCAACCGGCTATGGCAATGGTGTCATGAAATGGGCAAACGACACCGTTCACCCCTCGGAAGCAATGTGGGGTAATTTTGCCCTGTCTTCCGGGACATCTACATTTGACAGACCTGTTAATTATGGATCTGGAGTAAACGGACCCTATAAGTACGACAGCGATTCGACCGATCCCTTGCAGTCCATCCTTGGCAATAAATGGAATAACCTGAGAGCAGGCGATACCGTGAACGTACGCATCCTGGATGCCAAATCCGGAAAGATGCTCGTGGACCAGGATGTCATCGTGGAGGGACCATGATGCTGAAGAATGAGCAGGCCGTCTCACCGGTTGTCGGTGTCATGCTGATGCTGGTGGTTACCATCATTATTGCGGCCCTGGTCTCCGCATTCAGCGGGGGAGCGGTGAGCGGGACCCAGAAAGCCCCCCAGGCCCTGATCCAGGCAACCTTCAGCCAGACAAATGGCATGACCATTTCCAACGGTGGCGGGGATGCGATACCTGTTACCTCGACAAAGGTCATCGTGAAACCTTCGAGAGCGTTCGGGGAGGATGCCACCCGGTACTCATGGGTGGTGAACAAAAGTTACGTCTCTACCAGCACAGGCCAGACTTGGGCGAGGGCATTCGTGCCGGGCGACACGGTTACCATCAGTGCGGCCAACCTGGGCTTTGTCCAGCAGCGGCCGGATTTTCTAAGTAACGATACCTATGACCCGGTACTCGGGTTTGCCGATTCCGCCAATGTAGGTCTCTCGTTTGAACTCCAGTTCCAGGATTCCAGCGGGAAGACCATCGGGCAGTGCACAGTGCCGATCAGCCGGTGAGATGACCGTATGACACCCAGGTACCAAACATACAGAGAGGAGCACGCAGTCTCACCGGTGGTAGCCGTGATGCTGATGCTGGTTGTTACGATCATCATCGCAGCAGTGGTCAGCGGATTCTCCGGGGGGATGATCGGGAATGTCGACCAAAAGGCCCCGAGCCTCACCATGGACGTGAAGATCGTCAACACGGGGAACTGGGACGGGAGCGGGTTCTTTGCAACCGTTACGTCAGTAAGCGGGCCGATCTCTACCAAGGATATCAAGATCGTGACATCGTGGACGGCCGCCAGCTCTACCGGCGGGAACACGACCCTGCCGGAGAAGACCAATGTCAAAGTTCTCGGTGACCCGGATTTATCCCTTGTCAGCCGGATTGCACCGTTCGGCACCGGGCCGGGGATCAACGGGAGTTCAACGATCGGGTCGCTCGGTACGGGCGCGACAACGTTTTCGAGCTCCTGGCAGCAGTTCGGGAATTATTCGCTAATGGCGGGGACCACCCTGACGGCACAACCGTGCGGGGCGGCAGAATTAGATGACGGCTCAAGCGCCAACAATGGATATGGAGTTAAAAACATGTATCAATACACAGCGGAATATCTCGATCCCGCTTCAGCGGTCCTCGGGCATCACTGGGAGAACCTGAGGGCGGGGGACAGAGTGAATGTCAAGGTGATCTACACCCCGACCGGGTCGGTCATCTTCCAGAAAGATATACCGGTAAAGGAGGGATAAGAAGATGAAACCAGCCAGTCACGATGCAGTCTCGCCGGTGATCGGCGTGATGCTGATGCTCGTTGTTACCATTATCATCGCGGCCGTAGTATCGGCGTTTGCCAGCGGGTCGATGGGGAATACCGCCAAGACCCCGTCGGCAACGATCAAGGGGGTTTTCAGCCAGTCGGGCGGGATGCAGATCATCCATACCGGTGGCGATGTCCTTTCCACGGCAAACCTTCTCTTCACCGTGAGCAACGACGCCTCCTTCGGGCAGGCCCTCGGGACGATGACCACGCAGGTGCTCGATAAGACAAAAATCACCGATGCCCAGGAAAAACCGATGATCAAGTCGGACGGAACCGCGAATATAACTTCGTTTTCGCCGGGACAGACGCTGTACATCAGCTGGGATAACCTGAACCCCAGCATCTTCCAGCCTCTTGTTGTACCCAACGACATCTCCGAACACCCCATCGAGTTCAATGGACGGATTTGGACTTACAGTGGATCCAAAGTCTCTTATTGGAGAATGTGCTTTGTCAACCCCGACAGTGTCGGCAAGACCTTTACCCTCCTCGTGAGCGACAAGAGCTCGGGAGCAGTCATCGCCAGGAGTACGGTGGTTATCGCACCATAACCGGTCTCCGTGAGAGATGTGGGGAGGAATACCGTATGCATCATAGGAAGAGACTGACAAGAACAGATGGCGACGAGGGCATCTCGCCGGTGATTGGCGTGATGCTGATGCTCGTTGTCGTCATCATCATCGCAGCCGTGGTCTCGGGATATGCCGGAGGGATGATCGGGACCGATAAACGGGGTGCCCCGACCCTGAGCATGGACGTGAAGATCATTAACAGCGGGTACTGGCACGGGAGCGGATTCTCGGCTACCGTCAACGGGGTCAGCGAACCCATCCCGACAAGAGACCTCAAGATCGTGACCTCGTGGAAGCACGTGAATAACGTGAAAACCGGTGGGGCTACAACCGTGGCGGACGTGGAAACCGGAGGGGCTACAACCGTTGCGGCCATGCGGAAAGTCAATGTACTTTTTGCTCCGAATGTGGATGCATCGGCAAGTGAACTCTATGTCGCTCCGTTCGGCGCCGGGCCGGGAACCAACGAGACCGGAACAACCCCGGGTGTTGATACGAAAGCGACTGTATTCTCAAGCCCCTGGCAGCAGTTCGGGAATTACACGCTGATGCCGGGGACTACCCTGACGGCGCAGCCATGCGGGGCTGATGCCGCCGGCAGCTTTGGCAACTCGGGGGACAGCAACCATTACGGCGGGTATGGCGCAGACAATAAAACATATGATATCACGGTTCCAGGGACTACTTCGGCGTGTTATGAGAGGAGATATCTTAATGGTGGTGTATGGGGCAGTTGGCAATCGTGGGGTTGTTGTGCTCTAGGCGATACAACCTGCAGCGCGTATAAAACGTATATACTTTACCTGCCGGGGGGATCAAGATACAGAGCTGCTACGGGGGTACAGATCACTCAAGTAACGACACCAGACACTATTCAGACGCAGCCAGGAACAGGCGCTACAAAATACACGTATATCAACTGTGGCAGCAGTTGTATCGATCCCGCCAAGGCACTCCTCGGGACTGAGTGGAATAAGCTGAGGCGCGGGGACACCGTGAATGTCAGGGTGATTCATATCCCGAGCGGGAAAACGATATTCAACCAGGACGTGCCGGTGATGGAGGCCTGATATGGTAAGACCATCCGATACGCATGCAATCTCACCGGTTGTCGGGATCATGCTGATGCTTGTCATCGTCATCATCATCGCAGCAGTAGTTAGCGGGTTTTCCGGGGGGCTGATCGGGACAAGCCAGAAGGCCCCGAACATCATCCTGGACATGAAGATCGTCAACACCGGGCTATGGACCGGGAGCGGGTTCTTTGCAACCGTTGTCGAGACCAGCAGACCGATCGCGACAAACGATATCAAGATCGTGACGTCGTGGACCATCACCAACAGAACAACGGGCGAACGGGAGACCGGCGGAAGCACGGTAATGCCGAATACCCAGAACATCCAACAAAACAGATGTAATGTAAATATAAGTGGTGCATACCAAGTGGGTCAATCTTTTACTCCCGAACAGGTTGCACCGTTCGGGGGCGGGGCGGGACTGGGCACCGATGAGAGGGATGCGACAGCGCATCCAGTCGAAGATCCTGGCACAAGATATTTCGGGGCCTATACGCTGGTGCCGGGAACCACCCTGTCGGCGCCCACCCAGCAATGCATCTGTAAGTATTTTATGGATGCCGACTGGAGCGCGAGTGACTATAAATCGGGAGTGGCAGAACCTTTTTACTGTGCTGGTTTCGGCGCGTACGGGGCCGGACAGCAATACACATACCCGAACTCCTCCTTTGTCGATTCTACAACAGCGGTCCTCGGGAAGGGCTGGTATCACCTGCGGGCCGGGGATACCGTGAATGTCAAGGTGATCTATATCCCGACCAACGCGGTTCTCTTCAATAAGAACATACTGGTGACGGAGGGATAGGTCACCACAACCTTCCACCTTTGCAGGTTCGCCACAGATCGGCGCGATACCGATGATTTGACGGGATCTTGAAATACCCGGGGCAGGCGGTCTGTTTATATCGGGACCCTCCCCCTGCCATAGTATCTTTTTTACGTATTTTTCTGAGAAGCGGCTGGACTGACAAAGGGACCGGGCCCGAAGAAGAAGCGATCAGCGGGTAATCTGGGGGATGGCCATGATAAAAACCCTGATCTCTATCCATCATGAGATAGCAGGTATCCCGGTCGCGCATCCCCTCACGGTTTTCCGGGCCACCGGGTGCGGACCACACCCGGGCGAGGTGCCGGAGGTTCCCTGTCCAGCCGTTGATCTCCAGGGTCTCTCCGGCCTGCACAGCCGAGCCCGCAGGAGTGCGGCGGTGATGTCGGGGATTTGGTTTTCTTCGCTCCGACAAACAACCCGGGGAAGATCTTTGGATGGCTGTGCATCTGGTCCTGCATGAACCTAAATCAAAGAAAATTAATTAACAAAGTATAAATGTAAATTGATTGCAATTGATCATAATCGAGTCAGCCCATCCGGTTGGCTTGATGGAGAAAAGATGAGAATGACAGAACAAAAGAGAAAAGCATCTGCATCCGGTATTAGGATGCTGGCCATTCTCGCGATGGTCTTTATCTGTACCATCGCGATGGTCCCCCTTGTTGCAGCAGGCGAAGTCATCGATACCCAAACTCTGACGGTAAGCCAGGGCACGTATTACGGTACTTTCGATGGTGTCAACTACACTCAAAGTAGTTTCTTCGGCGTTTTGGGTGCTAATGCTCCAGGTGCAGGATATGACTATACCTGGACCCAACACCCGGTGTATTCTGACCGGAAGCCCCTGTATAACCTGACCATCAACGGCCAGTTGTATCCACCAAGCGGCATCCCCCCAACCGGCTGGAAGTGGAATATCGTTGATTCACTTGACCAAAACGCTTACCTGTACAAGAAGAGCCTTGCCGGATATACATCTCTGGGCACCCACACGTACTATCTCTGGTACGGCAACGATACTGCCGCCCGCGGTTGTTTGAACGGCCGTTGCGACTGGCTCTTCCCGACCGCTGAGAATGCAACGTATATTGTACAACTGGACGTAACCACCACTGCATAAACGGTTGCTTCCGGATTTCTGAATACCAACCCTAACCTCATTTTATTTTTTAACGTGATCGCGCAGCTCCACGCGCAAAAACAATTCTGTCATCTCTGCCTTACGAAATATCTGCCCGGATGAAAACGACCGGGAGCCAGCGTTTCGTATCCTGTCATGAAGTGGGCAGGTATCCCGGCAATTACTTGGAATACTCATCCCCCGATCCCACCGAATCCGGTACCTCAGGCCGGTCCCAAATCCCATCTGGACCTTGTTGCAGGGGCCGATCCTCAATCTAAAAGGGTCCTATTAGCGCAGTTTTGCCTTCCCGGCGTAAAAACTGACAATCCGGGTCGTTTCCGAAGAGATTAAAATCCATTTCCGCAGGTTTTTCCGTGAATTCCGCAGTTTTTCGGATTCCCTAAAAAAATGGCTTCCAACGAAATCGTTTAAAATAGCCTCTGTTTGCCAAAAAGAGGCCATTTCAGGATATCGGATTCCCGGGGGATTCCAGTACTTTAAAATGAACTGTTCTCCGTCGTAAGACCCCATTTACAGGGATCATCCCGGGGGACAAAACCCTCCCCCACCGGGTCACCCGGTTACTCACTGCCATTGAATTCTTTCAATGTTTTTACTAACTACCCGTTAGCACACCTCTGCGGAGATTCCGCGACCTCCTGGTATCCCGCCGAAAACCGGCGGGATACCATGTACAGATTTCATGGAATTGTGGTATCCTCTTGCGATGGCAGGGGAACTGCGACCGGCCGGGTGCCGGGTATCGCGGCTTCCTTCCCGGGGACCGGTGACTTTTGCGGAAGCGGCACCCCGTCCATCCCGAGCTCCACAAGCCCGGTGTCGCAGACCCGGAAGAAACGGAAATGGTAATCGGGCGATACAATCCAGAGCTCCCGGGAGATCTCGTGCGAAGAGGGATACATATTCAGGCCGGTGATCTCCGCATAGGCCTCCCGCTCAAGCCACTTTGGGGTGCACCGGATATACCGCATGCGTTTGATCTTACATTCCGAGAGCAACCCGGGGCTCCCGATGGAAAAGTCGCTCTGCATACCCGGCCCGCGCTCGTAAAACTGGACATGCCCGCGTTTTTTTGCGATCGCCTCCGCCTTTTCAAGAGCCCGGATCGGGTGGCGGCCCCGGGTCATGCGGCAGCCCCGGAACAATTTTGGAAAATCTTATGGGCCGGTTGATGAAGACCGGAAAAATACCGGGTCGTACTACCGGCCGATCGTGCAGCCGGACCGGCTGCATGCAGTGTGAACTGGTTGTTGTGCAGTATCGTAATGCCTCCGTATAATCCGGGATACCGTGACCGGGTCGTCGCAGGATCTTCAGCAGCAACCTGGACACGTTCGTGCCGGATGATTCTCCAGCTGTTATTCACCAAATTATATACGCTTTGTAGTATGCAGGGATGAGAACTTAAAAATCGTATACCCGGGGTAATTCACCGGGTTCCTACGGCAATGGAGGCGTAACACCCCTCAAGGGATCTCTGTACCGTCCCAAATCCGGTTAAAAATTCACGGGTTGCTGGAAACGCCCCATAATAATTAACCCTTTAAATTTGTTAACAACAGATGGTTATTGAACCGTGACCGGACACTCCCGGCAGTGCATACCCACGGCCCATAACGTTCAGATGAAAAGGATTCCCATGACCGGCATCGGCGAGATAGACTGGAACGAAGCCTGGAAAGAGATCGACGTTGAGAAGAAGTCGAAGGATGAATTCGCCAGCTGTGCAGAGCGGTGGTCGGACCGCGAGCGGTGCAGGAGTTTCAACCGGAAGGTCCAGGAGGATAACTGGAACGATGCCTGGGAGCGGGTCCATGCCATGAAGATTACTCCCTCGTCACGGGTTCTCGATATCGGCGCCGGGCCCGGCACGCTCGCCATCCCCCTTGCAGGAATCGTCCGGCATATCACGGCAATCGAACCCTCCGGAGGGATGCTTGAATGCCTGCACGAGAACATGCAGCAGCGCGGGATCAAGAACATCTCGACCATTCAAAAAAGATGGGAGGATGTCGATATCCGCAGGGATCTCGACGGGCCGTACGATGTTGTCGTATCCTCTTACTCGCTTGGCGTCACGGATCTCAAGGCAGCCCTTTTAAAGATGGACGAAGTCTCCCAAAAATACGTGTATATCTTCTGGTTTGCCGACATGATGTCCCACCGCCACCGGAATTACCGCGAGATCTGGGAAGACCTCTTCGGCATTCCCCCGTCCACCCGGCGCATACCCAATATCATCTTCAACCTGCTCACCCAGATGGGGATCTATGCCAGTGTCGAGATATCCCGCACCGGTCACGTAACCCGGTATCCTGACCTCGAAGACGCCGTTGCCGACCAGAAGGAAGTCCTGAAACTGAACGATGAGCGGCAGGTGTCGGTGCTCAGGAACTACCTTGAGAAAACCCTTCACCGGGAAAACGGGGAGTATGTGATGCGAGGAAAGACCTGCCAGGCAAAGATCTGGTGGGAGAAAGAGATCTGAATGCATGTGCTCAAAAAAATGAGAGAGATACCCAGGAACGTGAATGCAACGGCACAGATTCAGGGGATTGTAACCTGACCGATTGCAATTGCATTATTGATGCAGAGTGATGGAAATTATACCAACGTGTCCGACCGCATGTCATGAACATCCTGGTCCGGACACACAATAATGAATTCACCAGGGACTTACCCTTCCTTATAAAAAATGGGGGGATTAATTTATCCCGACCATCACTTTGGAGGCCTTGACAATTGCAAAGACCTTCGCTCCTTCTTTCAGTTTCAGGGCTTCTGCAGAATGGGTTGTGATGGATGAGACAATCTCATTGCCCCCGGCAATGGTGATCGCGACTTCGGTACTTACCGGGCCCTTCTTGATCGACTTCACGGTACCCGCGATCTGGTTTCGTGCACTGATCTTCATGGTTTTCACCATGCGAGACGGTTCGTGGACAAATTTCAGTCTTCCGGCTCCCCGGTTCCTGGCCTCGCGTGGGACTTGTCGGAAAATTAAAACAAATTGTTGATAACATCAGGAAGTTAACCTAATGACATGAACGTGGATCCAACCACTGCTCCGATCCCCTCCCCGCTCTTTCAGGCAGTGGCATCAGACCCCGGCACCAGGATACAATGAAAATGAAGATCCAAAATTACCTCGCCATCCTCCTCCTGCTCTGCATCCAGGGGCTGTTCCTCCTGCCGGCAGCTGCATCCGGGGATTCCTGTACCCTTTCGGTGCTCTCCATCCCGGACGGGGGTGCCGTCAGCATTGACGGGACCCTGGTCGGCACCGCACCCCTCCCGGCATTGGGAACTCCCTGCGGCAATCATACGGTCACCGTCAGCGGGCACGAATATGCGGACTTCGTTGAAACGGTGAACCTGGAACGTGGGAATCCTCGTACGATCGTCGCAAACCTCCGCAAGATGACGGATCGCGGCTCCGTCCTCATCAAATCGGTCCCATCGGGGGGAGACCTGTATCTCGATGGATATCTCAAGGGTAAAACGCCGCTCCTGATCGACGCGCTCAAACCCGGACCCCATGCAATCCTGATCCGCACAACCGGCTTCGAGGATTACAAGGATGTCGTGACCACGGGGTCGGGCATGATACCGGAATACACCGAATACCTGGTACCGCTGCCGCAGACCGGATTCCTGGGGATCGCATCTTCCCCGGATAACGCAACGGCATATCTCGACGGGAAGTTGCTCGGGACAACGCCGACCCTGCTTTCAAGGGTTGCTGCCGGCAGGCACATGCTTCTCGTCCAGAAACCCGGGTACAGGTATTACACGCAGACACTCGAAGTGGTCGGTGGAACCACGAGCCTTGCGCAGGCAGACCTTGAAAAAATCCCCGATGAAGGCACCCTGGTCGTGGACTCTTCGCCGACGGGCGCGGCGCTGTACCTCAACGGCATCTACAAAACGGTAACGCCGGCTACGTTTGAGCATGTCCCCCTGGGGAATTACACCCTCGGGTTCCGGAAACCCGGTTATACCGGGCAGAATGTTACCTTCACCCTCAATGGCGGCGAAACCCGGGAACTATACGCGGTGCTCAAAACCGATCCTCGTGACACCAGCCAGCCGTATGTCCGGACCTATCTCCCTGCCCGGGATACCCCGGAGGATACCCTCGGGGCGAAAACGTCCGGCCCGGTCATCGATAAAAAATACCAGTGGTACTCACGGGGCCAGCCCGGGTCCATGACCCTGCATATCCCGAACAGTCTCTACACCTATTACCGGAACCAGCCTCACGCAACCAACATCACTTCACTGGAACGATACGCGTTCAGCGATGAGGACCGCGTCTGTCTCCGCGACCTGATCGGGCAGCTCAAGGACACCGGCGGGAACAAGAACCTGGCGGCACGCAATGATTACCGCAATGTGGTTGACTTCGTCCAGTCCATCGCATATGCCGAAGATACCAATCCCGCCACCGGACAAAAGGACGATTACTGGAAATATCCGGTCGAGACCCTGGCAGATGGCAAAGGGGACTGTGAAGATACCGCCATCCTGACCGCCGCGCTGCTTAAGGAGATGGACTACGATGTTGCCATGGTCGTCCTGCCCGATCATGCGGCGGTCGCGCTGGCCTGCGATAATTGCAATGGGTATTACTACCCGGTCAACGGCAAGCGGTATTACTACCTTGAAACCACCGGGACGGGATTCACCCTGGGCAGCATGAATTTTGCCGGCAACCCGGATAAGTACAAGAACACCCCGACGCAGGTCTACGTCTTATGAGGGAAGAAATGGTACAACCCGGAAAAGAACCTGCCCGGCCAGCGGATCCGGTATGGAGACGATCATGAAAGGGAACCTGTGCACGGGGAGCGGCTGCTTTTTCCTCCTGGTTTGTATCCTGGTTGTTGCCATGACGGGCTGTTCCGGCTGCATCAATATGATCACGAAATCCGCTGAAGGGGGAAATACTGTGGCACCGGCCGACCCGGTCCAGGACGTCGAACCCACAGTACCCGGACCGCAAGCCCCGCCTCCTGAGATCCAGCGGCCCGTGGCGCACCTGACACCCATGAAATCCGAAGTGGTGATGGAGGTCACGCCGTTCACCACTCCCGATCCCTACCCGGCTGTCCACGGTGTGCGGATCAATTCCACGCCCCGGTACGCCTTCATCTACCGGCAGCCCGAGTTCACCAAAACCTATTCACTGAAAGGCAATGCCGTGGGTCTCCTCGTCAATGTGGTCCAGGGTCCGCTGTATATCAAATATACCGTCAATCCAAAACATGACTGCCTCAAGGGTCCGGATTCCTGTCGGGGAACGGTATTTGTCTCGGTCAACCGCCCGTACATGACCATAACCGTGCGTGACAACGAGACCCGGGAGATCGTGGCTGTGGATGGTTATGCCGGGGAATTCAGCTCGAATACCGGCAACTACAAACCTTCCGGTTCGGACAGCAGTGAAGAAAGTGAAAAGACTACTTCGACAGGCAGCGCGGACTCAGTAGACTACGTTGAGGATCCGGGTCCGAGGTATATTGCGATACACAAGGAAGGACGGTTCCAGGTAACGATGGAAGGTAACTACCTTGACGTGACCCTCTCGGTCATCACCGGGGCCTCGCCGGATCCGTTTACCCTGCAGGAACAAGGCAGCACAGCACCGGTGCCGGGATCGACCCCGGATGAATGGGAATGATAATCCTGCCACTGTCCACACGTGCGTCCGGCAGGTACCGGGCGCCATTAAAGAAGAATTATTCCTGATAACGGGAGAACAAAAACAGGGAGTATCCATGAAATCGCAATCTCCATCGAACCTGATCACACCCGTCGTGCCTCATGAGGACCCCGGCCGGGACGCATATTACTGGCGGGAGCAGTGGCGCCAGCTCAAACTCGCCCATTCTTCTGTCCCGGAGTACGGCAGTTCCAGCCAGTTCTGGGGAAACAAAAAGAAAGTTCATGCGGTATACACAAAAGAAAATGAAAGGCACGATGAGACCACCCTGGCCCGGCTCGCGGCCATGCATATTCCGGACGGCTCGCGGGTCCTCGATATCGGTGCAGGACCGGGGACCTATGCCATCCCGCTCGCAGCCCGGGGCTGCCCGGTGACCGTTGTCGAACCGTCCCCGGTAATGCGGGAACTGCTCGCAGCCCGGATAAAAAGGAGATGATCACCAATATCGTTGTCATCCCGAAACGCTGGGAAGATGTGCAGATCGGCGAACTGGGCGGGCCGTTCGATGCAGTCATCGCCTCGTTCTCGCTGACCATGACGGATATCGGCGAAGCGCTTGCCAAAATGCAGACCTGCTCCCGGGGAACGGTCCACCTCTTCTGGTTCCTGACGCCCCCGGCCTGGGTCCGGGTGAACAAGGATCTCTGGCATCACCTGCACGGCGGCAGGTTCCCCGGGGAACCCACTGCGGAATGGCTCTGGCAGGTGCTGTACGAGATGGGGATCTATGCCAACCTCACGGCAGAACCGGGCTTTCCCCCGGCCCGGTACGCGAACCTCCAGGAGGCAGTCGATGAATTCAGGGAGCGCCTGAACTGCACGACACCTGCCCACGAAGAGATTGTCCGGAATTATTTCCGCACAGCACTCTGGCAGGACGGGGACCTCCTGGTCCTCGGGAACGGCACCCGCGTTGCCCATATCTGGTGGAGTGCAGCAGAGCAGGCGCACCGGCAAACAGCGGATTGCAATATTGAAAAAAACTGGTGAAACCATGAACGATTACGAAGTATTATTCAACAAGGCAAAGGCATTCCACGGGCATGTCTGCCCCGGGATTGTCCTTGGGACGCGGCTCGCCATTACAGGGCTGCGGGAACTGGGCATGGACCCCCATAAGGAGAACCGCAACCTTATCGTGTACATGGAGATCGACCGATGCGGGGCTGACGCGGTCCAGGCGATCACCGGCTGCTCGCTCGGTCACCGCAACCTGAAGTTCAGGGACTTTGGGAAATTTGCCGCAGTCTTTGTGGACATCGGGACAGGAAACGCCGTCCGCGTTGCGATCAATGAAAAAGACCGGGCAAAGCACGACCTGCTGGAGACAAAGGAAGTGATAAAACTCCTCGGGGAAATTCCCGAATCGGAGATCCTGAAGATCGAACGCGTGCAGATCGACATTCCCGATGACGACATCCCGGGTTTTCCCCATCACAAGGAAACGTGCAGCGTGTGCGGCGAACAGGTCATGGACAACCGCCACGTCATGGTCAACGGGAAGGTCCTGTGCAGGAACTGCGGTGCGAAACCCTACTATACCGTTCTCGCGCCGTGAGAGAGAGAAAGAGAGAGAACTGCCGACAATGGAACCACCGATCTCCGGATCTTCCCCGATACCTCCATTCCCGACATACTGGCGGGATCTCTGGCAACAGAAAAAACTCGCACAGCTCCGTACCCCGGGATTTGAACGTGCGGGAACCTACTGGAACAACCAGAAGAACGTGACCGATATCTACGTCAGGAGCCGCACCCGCGAATCCTGGCAGGGAAAACGGGAGGCGCAGCTTTTGGCCATGCAGATCCCCGGCAGTGCCCGGGTCCTCGATATAGGGGGAGGGACCGGGACGCACGCGATCCCGCTGGCTGCATCAGGCTGCGATGTTACCGTGATCGAACCGTCGGTTGCCATGCGGGAAGAGTTGCAAAAAAACCTGGCTTCTTCGGGAGCCGGGAACCTGGAGATCATCCCCTCGCGATGGGAAGATGTTCCCTTAAGCGAACTTGGCGATCCCTTCGATGCGGTGATCGCCTCCTATTCCCTTTCCATGGTGGAGATTGGCGAGGCCATCGAGAAGATGCAGGCCTGCTGCCGGGGAACGGTCCACCTCTTCTGGTTCCTGACCCCGCCCGCATGGGCCCGGGTCAGCCGGGATCTCTGGCCCCTGCTTCACGGCAGGGAATACCCGGGCGAACCTCTTGCGTGCGACCTCTGGCAGGTATTGTACGAGATGGGGATCTACGCCAACCTTACAACCGAATGCAAAAAGGCCACGGTATACCGGGCAGCCGGTGATGCGGTCCGGGAATATTTCCAGCGCCTGAACTGCTCGACACCGACACAGGAAGAGATCCTGGAAGCATATTTCAGCCGGGAACTCCGGCCCTGCGGTGATGGATTTGTCCTGGGCGGAGCGTCTTACAGCGCCCACATCTGGTGGGCTGTTGACAAGCGCTGACTTTTTTAAAAAGACCGTCTATTTCGGATTCCCGAGCAGGTTTCCGGAAATTTCTGACTGTATTCCCTTCATGCTCCTGCGGCCCCGGTCTGCGGATACAACGTGATACCCAGTCCGGGTGAATCCTGTTAATTTTTTAACAAATCAATTATTTTAGTTGAATTCCCAATCACTCTCCGAAATGAGCGTATTTCGCAAAAACAATTTATGTGATGGCGTGCAGGTATCTGCTATGTTCGCAGGATGGCTGAGTCTCAATACCCGCAGCCCGATCCCGGCATACCGGCCGCTGGACCCCGGGACAGTACGCCGGAGCGTGGAACTCGTTCTGATCCTCGGAACATTATTCCTGCTCGATATCGCAACCACCCAGGTAATCATCCATCTGGGAGGTGTCGAACTCAACCCCCTCATGGCGGGAATCGTGGCAAACCCGGCCCTGCACCTGGGCATCAAGGGTGCAATCCTTCTCATTGTCTTCCTGATGTCCCTTGTCGCAGAACAGCGGGTGAAGGGATCGGGCGTTGTTTTTTATTGCGTTCTGATATCGCTCTACACCTGCGTGGTCGCAAACAACATCTGCGTCCTGCTGCCGCAGATCCCCTGGTGAGACCCCGGTGAGCGGGGGGACTCCTGTCATATTCCGGAGTGGGCATACATACCGGCGCGAAGACCGGTGCACAGAAAAATAACCAGACCGGTTCTCCACTGCCGGGTTCCCGGAACGAATCCTTACGAAAATTCATATTCCCCGGGAAGACCCGTCCGGCAGCGGACTGTTTTTAGTACGCCCCAAGAGAGATTTCTGTCATCTTCCGGTTCAGGGTCATGTTGGGAATGGAATCGAACTGCATGCCGATCTCCTGGTCGACATCCGCCGCAGGATCGGAATGATACGTTACACGAACATTCCCGCAGGACAATTCATGGACGCTCTGGTTTACTGAACCAAGGAGGGCACTCCGGAATCCCCGGGGCAGATGGCGGTTGATGCTGACATTGATGAAATCGGCACATGCAATATTCCGACTCAGGACCGAACTGTTCAGCATGAGCATACCGTTCCCGTTACCGCTCGCAAGGGTATGGCCGGCAACCGGGGTAATATTCACGACATATACATTCATCCGGGAACACGTTGCATCGATATCGATGTCGAACAAGGGTCCGGTCACATCGTACGTGACGTTGTCCATGCGGGGATACTGGAGCGGGGTTGCACGTGAGCCTTTTGTGACATTCACGTTGCCATAGGACCAGACATAACCCTGGTCCTGCCAGAAATTATTCACGGGCTGGTAGGAATAGTTGGAAAAACGGAGAATATTTTTTGTTGGTTCAGAGGACGTGCTGTTTATCCGGATGCGCATATACCCCTCCGTTTCATTCTGGATCCGGATTGTTCCCCCGGATTTTACCGGATCGAAGGTGAACTCCCCCCCTCCCAGCGGGATTTGCTCCGATAGTCTCATATTCCTTTTTAGGGACGCTGCTGTCTCGATATCCGATGAAAACCGCAGGAACCCGGATTCAACATCCTTGAGATGGGTAATCTCGGACTGCTCTTTCATGGACGGGACATAATAGGCATTCCAGGCCGCAAAAAATGTGACACCGATTGCAAGGATGAGCATGGCGGCAACGACCGGGGCCACGGCATCGTCGCTCATATGCTGACCTTCCCGGTATAGATCACCGTATGGGGCGTGACGAGTTTTACCGTTTCGTCTCCCGTGAAGCGGCCGGGAGATACGGTTATTGCGTCCCCGAGATCAAAGACCTCATTTTTCCGCCCGTCCGGGTGGTCCAGCTGGAACTGGGCATCCGGGTTTTTCCGGGTGTCGTTGTAATAGGTTTTCCGCCAGGTATTGTTCCCGACAATGACCGAGAGATCCTCTGTTTTTACAAAGTCTCCCCCCTTGTGCCAGAGGGTCAGGCTCTGTTTGTCATTGCTCATCAGGATGGTGATGCTCGGGTCGCGATCGGTTGGCAGGAAATGGTAGAGTGCGGCAGAAAAAACGGAGATGAGTACAACAACCATGGCAATCATGAGCATCTCCCCGACCACCCCCGAGACCCCGGCATCAACATCTTCCGGGTAATTCATCCTGCCCCTCCCTCATGCAAAGGTGCGTTGCTGGAAACAGCCGGGCGGATCGTTTTATCCGGAAGATCTGTGCGGAAAGGAACAACCTCCAGAAGCCCCGGGCCGGTAATGCCCCGGGACCCGTTCCGGATGATCCCGGATAGTATCTCATACCGGCCGCATACGTGTCTTCCCGTCATGTCCCCACACATCGTTTTTCCTGGTTCCCGATCCCGGTATTCCCTCGTCTCCCGACCACATAACAAAAAGGTATTATTGCCGGTCCTGTAAAACCAAAATGGTAAATTTATAAGTATTGTTAACCATACTTATTAAATAATTTTTTTAATTGGATCTGACAGGAAAGGAAACCGGAAGGAGCACGCGAGAGGACGGGTTCTTTCACACAAGGGATGTGCCAGGATGAAAAAAACCGAGGAAGGAGTGTCACCGGTGGTAGGGGTCATGCTGATGCTCTCCGTGACGGTCATCATCGCCGCCATCGTCAGTGCAGCGGCCGGTGGCCTTTCGGGAACCAGCACCAAAGCCCCCAGCGCGATTCTCGATGTGAGGATATCCAACCAGAGTTACGGGGAGCACTCTGTCCCGACACTGACCATCGAACATATCTCCGGAAACGTCCTTGCCACAAAAGATCTCCAGATCGTTACCTATTACCGGGCGCCCTCCGGGATCATTGCCCAGGGCAACCTGAGCGGGGCCCACGAAGTCATAATAAATGGCAAATCCTATCCCGCACTGTATATCAGGGACGACGATCACCCGGATCTGAAAAGCGCAACCTTCGGGAATGCATCGGCAAATTTCAAGCCCGGGGATATCCTCGTCACCCCGGCACAATATTGTGTGCTTGCCGGCACCAGCACTAACCCCAGCATGACCGATTATTTCTTCCCGGGAATCACCGATTTCGCAACTGATTTTTGCCCGGGATCGGTTGTCACCGTGAAGATCATCCATACCCCCAGCGGCAGGATCCTTTTCGACAAGGACGTGGTCCTCGGGTGAAGAGAACCGTGATGGGGGAAGGCGGGGTCTCGCCGGTTGTTGGCGTCATGCTCATGCTTGCCGTGACTGTGATGATTGCAGCAATCGTGAGCACCTATGCCGGGGGACTGGGGGAAGTTCCCGAGAAAGTGCCCCAGAGTTCCCTGGGTGTCAGGGCTGATCTGGATAACCAGCCCTATCCCCGCATGTATTTCGATCACAACGGCGGCGACCCGTTCTCCCTTGAGGATATCCAGGTCACGTTCCGTTACCTGGAGAACAAGAGCACCATAAGAAAAGCCGATGCCGGGATAAAATGCCGGAATTTCACCCAGATTGGCCCGAGCGGCAAGAGCAACGAGAAAACGGTGCGGGCAGGGGACACGTTCTACCTGGATGGGATGAACCTGAACGCCAATACTGACAATGCTGAAATCGTATTCGGGAAAACCACATTTTCAAAGGACCAGGCAGTTTCCTGGATGGTCGTGGACGTGCGGAGCAGCAAGACAATTTCCCGGGGAACCATCTACCTCTAGGCTTTTTTTATACCGCATCCGAACGTCCTTTTACGAAAAGGCAACGATCCTCTGTATCCCTGAGTGAGCCCTACGGACAATATCGGTGAAACATGCCGGCTGCAACCCGGCATCACATCCAGAACACGAATATGGCAATGGTTGCTGCGAGGAGGACGATGCTGTGCTTGAACCCGGCAAGGATGCTGTTCGAACTGAACTGCCCGGCCATGATCCCGGAGAACGTGGCAAGGATGATGCCGATCCGGAACATCTCGGTGAGGTTGCCGGCCGTATCGATACTCAGGTTCATTCCCTTGAAACTCTCAAGGAACGGCACGTTGAGCTGGTAGGCCGTGTACAGGTAGATGCCAAACGAGAGGTAAATGATCATAACGTAAACGATGGTCGTGTTCGACCGCTCCCGTTTCAGCCGGAGATAGTACTCGAAATCGGTGATTGCGATGATAAAGATCTGGCGGAGGTTTGTCGTGATCTCGCTTGCCCGGACGAGCAGGGAGATAGCCCGTTTCACGGACACGAGGCCGATGCGCTCCTCCATCTTCACGAGCGCCGAATTGACATAGGCCCCGGACTGGATATCCCGCGACGCAACCGAGAGCTCGGAACTCAGGACCCCGAGCTTGGCCCCGGCAATCCGCTGGATTGCTTCGTGCAGGGTGATCCCAATGTCTTTCATATCCGAGAGTTCCCGAAGGAAATCCGGCAGGTGGGATTCAATATTCTGCACGTACCAGCGCCGGCCTTCGAATGAGACGGCAAGCGGTGCCATGAACCCGATGATCATCAGGCAGATGACGGTTTCCATCCGGTCGTGGGGGACCAGGGTCTCGAAACCGCCGCCAAGCCAGACCAGGGCAATTACCCCGGCAACGATTCCCCCGAGAGCAAGACCATAATAGTAACTCCTGATATAGGTCCTAAACGGGTGGCGAAGCTTGCCAAGAACCTGGTTCCGCCGCTTGTTCGCTTCGATCCTCTTGTAGAACTCCTTGTTTTTCGGGTCTTCTTCCGACAGGGCCTTCTCGTTCGATCCCGGCGTATTGGATCCAAAATCATACTCAATGCTTTCCTTGCGCGAGATCTCCAGGTTCTCGGGGGGGAGCATCATCGAGAGGATCCAGATGAGGATGATCGCACCTGCCGGGATACAGATATACATCATCGGCAGGATCCATGCCATACCCGAGGAGTTGGTCATACCCTGCGCAACGATCATGATGATGAGGGCGATGGGCCCGGCAACGAATGCCGTCACGTAAACCTCGGCCATGATCTCGATGGTCTTGAGGACGAGCTCGAGCTCCTGTTTTGCCTGGTCCCGGTAGTATTCGGTCTTTGCCCCGAGATACGTGGTGACATTTCCCCCGCTGTCGAAGACAATGGCCAGGTCGTTGAGGAAATCGCGGAGATTGGTCGACGGGGTGATCCGCTGGAGGTTCTTCATGGCCGCATCGAGGTCGTCGCCAAAGAGTTCAACGTCCCGGACAATCATGCCGAACTCTTTTGAGATCTCGCCGAACATGTCGTGCTCTTCGTACACCTTGCGGATGATCTCGTAGGGCGGCATGGTGGTGGAGAGGGCCTGCATGTAGGAGATGGCGTAGGGCATGTCCAGGTCGATCCGGCTCTTCCTCCCATGGGCAACGATCTGCGGGTAGTACATCTGCATCGCGTACTGGCCGGGAACAACAAGAACGAACAGCAGGATCCAGAGCAGGGTCCCGGTTGTCTTCAGCCCGAATATGTCCAGTTCGAACCCGCTGATCAGGAAAAAAAAGTAAAGGGTAACAAACATCACGAGCGTTCCCGCAAGGTTGACCCGGACGGTCCGGAGATACTCCTCTGCGGTGATGGGCATGTGGGCCGACCGAAGCACCGAGCGCAGGTTGCTCCCGTGGATCATCATCTCAAAATCGGTCAGCTTCTTCTCGGCCCGTCTCAGTACTGGCGGCAGGAACACGCCTTAGTCACCCAGGTCGTGGATGGCATTCGCAAGATCCCGGAGAGTTGGCGGCTCCACTTCAAGAGCCCAGGAGAAAAACTCTTCGCGCTTTATCAGCTGGAGTTCCATCTCTTTCTCGTCCCACCCGCAATGGAACGCGATCTCATCGAGGACTTTTGATTTCCGGGACACCCGCCGGAACGTGTCGTGCTGGATATCCCATTCGAACAGGAGGATCGGATTGATCTCGCCATTCTTCGTGACTTCGATCTCGTGGATGGAGAGGCAGCGCCGGATCCGTGTCTTTCCCAGCGTGTAGATGGCCTGGACCACGACAAGGTCGAGCGCCTGGAACATCACGGGTGGGACATTGATCGGGTCGTGGGTCAGCCGGTTGATCGCCTCGTACACGCTCCCGGCATGGATGGTCGAGAGGGTGGCGTGGCCCGAGTTCATGGCCTGAAAGAGGGTCTGGGCCTCCACGCCCCGGACCTCGCCTACAATGATGTATTCCGGGCGCTGCCGCATGCAGGCTTTCAAGAGCGAGAAGAGATCGATGTCGCCTTTGATCCCTTCCGCATTGAGTTCCCGGGTCTGGGTGGGAAGCCAGTTCCGGTGCGGCAGCTGGATCTCCCGGGTATCTTCGAGCGATACCACCTTCGCGTTCTGCGGGATGAAGAGGGAGACCGCGTTCATCATCGAGGTCTTGCCGCTTGCTGTGCCGCCGACAACGAGCAGGCTTTTACGGTGCTCGATGGCAAGCCAGAGGAACGCGAGGGTCTGGGCATCGTACGTGCCGAACCGGATGAGGTCGAGCGGCGTCATGGGCTCGGCCCGGAATTTCCGGATGGTAAACGAGCTGCCCTTGGTCGAGACCACCTCGCTGTACGTGATCTGGATGCGGGCGCCGTCCGGCAGGGTTGCATCGACCATGGGGTTCGAGAGCGACATCTGCTTGTTGGCTTTCTGTGCGAGTTTCAAGACAAACTGGTTCAGCTCGCTCTCGGTGAAATAAAGGCTGGTCGGCAGGCTGCCGTACGTCCGGTGGAAGATGAAGACCGGGAGATCGTGGCCATTGCAGCTGAGGTCTTCGAGTGCCGGGTCCCGCATCAGGACTTCGAGCGGGCCGTAGCCGGAGAGATCCCGCTTGATATAATAGTTGAGGATCGCTACCCGGTCCTCGGTAATGTCGGGATCGAACTGCCGGATGATCCGGGCAACCGCAACCGGATCGATGCGGTCGTCCCGGCCTTTCTCCGTGTTGTCATAGATGATGATGTCCCGGAGATGCGCATAGGTCTCCATCAGGATCGTCTTTTCTTTCTGGGTGATCGCGGGTTCGACCACGATGTACGTGAACCCCTCGTTCCGGACCCGCTCGATCCTGACATAGGAATAGGGCTCGATGACCCAGTACCGCTCCAGGGTCGCGAGTGCCATGTCGCCGGGTATATCCATGACATTGACCTTTGCTTCAGGTTCCGTTTCAGGGAACAAAACCGGCGCCGGGGGAGTGCTGTCCGCAGTTTTTTTATGGAATAACTCCGGGGGAAGCCAGGATTTTTCAGCATGCCTGCGGGAAATTGTCCGGACACATAGTGCTGTCGCGGCAAGCGCGACAACCGAGAGACAGATCATGGCGGGGAGCGGGATCTCGATGAACAGCACGACAAAGGCGGATACCAGGGCAACGGCAACCAGGGTTGCAAGGGAGGCGACACCTTCCAGCGAAGGTTCGGCAAGGACGACAAGGACATGTTCATAGACTGCACGGGCAGTTGTCCTGTCCAGGGCCGGCAATTCCTTGTGAGATGCACCGGACAGGGGAGGCGGGTCCTGCATGGGAGGGAGCGGGTCGCGGGCAGGGTGGATATGGTTTTTTAATGTCGTGAAGATGCCGCTGATACCCATGAACGTGAACGCGGATGATACTAGTACCAGAAAATCCTGCATCGCGATATCCCTCCCGTTTTTGGACAATGAAACCAGGCGTCCTCCCCATCAGGGTACCGGGAACCCGGGGCTATGAAGACCAATTCCCATTCTGACAAACGCGGTATTCACCTTTTTTTTCATGATGGCAACACCCGATATCATCCCGTGCCGGGTGATTATGGCGCTTGTTCCCGGAAAACTCCCGGGGATCCCGTAAAGATCCCCGCCGGGATATGGTGTCAGCTGGGCGATTATGTCCGCAGCGTGTACATCCTCATAGAGGTAATGAATAGGTTGAACTTCGCCAATTATAATGTTTTGTTTTTAACTTTTTAGTTTGTTAACACAAATCATTGAATGGAGTGCGCCGGATGGTTGCAGCAGGTGGATGTACGATACTGGAAACCGTACGGGGGAATGAAAAAGATCCTGCCGGGATCGCGGGCAGGTTCCCGCACGATTCAGTTGTCCCGGAGAGAGCCGGGGCACAAGGGTGCCGGGACCCGGGGACAGGGATTATTTTATCGTGCGGTGCCATAACAAGAATATACGTATGCCCTCACCTTCCCGGGACCCGGTCCCACCCTATCCCTGCTGGGAGATGCGCGAATACCGGCTTTCCCGCCCGGTGACAAAAGAGGACGTTTCCGCGATCCTGGGAAACGAGGAACTCTACGTGCGGGACACGGCAGCCGGCCCGGTCAATATCATTCACAAATACGGCATCCTTGAGATTCACTGCATCATTGGCGAGTCTGCCCTTCAGGTCTGGTCCGATCCGGCAAAGGGGGCGTACTCCTCCGAGTACCTGGATGCCCTGCTCAGGACCCGGTTTTAACCGGTCTCATGTAAAAAAAATGCGGGATGCAAATCATGAAGGAAATTTTTTCCTCATTGGAATTTTTTGCCGTTGCTGTTTCAGGATTTTTTCCCATCGCTGTTGGAAAATATTCAGGGCCGGTCCGGGCGGTCTTCCGGCCTTCCACAACCCGGCCATACGAAACCCGGTGCATATCTTCTCCGTCGGAGATGCCCCCCTATCCGACGTAAATGCGATCCGGAAAACAGGGTGTCCCTTTCTTTTGCCAGCTCCGGCCTGACTTAGAAGGAGATCGCCAATCTGTTAGGGTCCTATTAGCGCAGTTTTGCCTCTCCGGTGTAAAAAATGTAAATCCGGGTCGTTTCCGAAGAGATTAAAACCATTTCCGCAGGTTTTTTCGTGAATTCCGCAGTTTTTCGGGCACCCGAACTTTTTGGCCCGATAAGAAATCGTTCATTTTGAACTCCGTTTGGCAAAAGGAGGGAGATTCCAGATCTGGAATCATACCCCCTGTCCGGTACTCTGACAGCATGCGTTCTCCGACGTAAGGGCGGTCCCTCGGGTTACCGATCCGGGACATCCCGTTATACTATCCTCCTGGACTATTACCTGTCGGGGATACACAACAAACTGTTAGTGCATGTACTCTGAAAGATTACCGGCATTATTTTACCCGGGGGTTGCAGGATTGGTTTTTATTCCGGAGCGCGAGGAAGAATGACGCACTACCTGATCGACATCCGGCTGATGGGATCCGTAAAACACCAGATTGCCGATTTGTCCAATCACCTGCAGGAAAAATTCCGGCTCGGGAACAAACTGGTTATCCCGCATATCACGCTTGCCGGGCCCTTCTCAACCAGCGATGAAAAAAAGCTTGTTGAGGATTTCACAAAAATCTGTACGGACCAGACCGCGATTCCGAAATATGAGGTCGGGGGCTACGGGTTCTTTGATGGCACGAGAGTTGTTTTTGTCACGATCACCCCGGACGAGAACCTGAAACAATTCCGCCACCAGATCTCCCGGGCACTCTCCCCATATTGCACCCTGCGGGACTATGACCGGGTTTCTGCCGATGAATTCATGTTCCACGCAACGCTCGCCATGAAACTGGACTGGCTCACGTTCCAGAGGATCAAATGGTATTTCCGCAGGCAGGAGCCGGTCATACACCGGCACCATCCGATCCGGGCGACCGTGCTCCGGAATTCCAGGATCCTCTGCGAATATGATTTCATCCAGAACCGGATGCTGAGCCCGGCGCAGGCACGGAGCAAGGCAACAAGGATGCGTGACTTTGATATTCTTAAGATGTGGGATGACAAACGCCGGGAAGAATAGTAACTGCACCCGGCCTGGATTGTTGGTATGGATTTTTTAAAAAAAGGGAATATTAATCGGTTCCTACCATCACTTCGGAAGCCTTCATGATGGCGTAGACCGACATGCCTTCCCGCAGGTTCATCTTCTCTGCGGAGTGGGTAGTGATGGACGAGACGATCTCGTTCCCGCCGGGGATCGTGATGACGACCTCGGTGCTGACCGGGCCCTTCTTCATCGTCTTGATAATTCCTTTAATCTGGTTTCGTGCACTGATCTTCATGGTTCTCACCAATGATACTACATTGCCGGACGTATTTAACATTATCATCACCCGGCCGGGCACCCGTTCCTTCCACTGGATCCGGCAGGAGAACACAGCCGAGGCCGGCCCGTTCGGGTCCTGCTCCTAGTGACCCCGGTATGGATTGGGATCCGTCCCGTAAACGAACCGGCGCCGCTCCCTGCGTATCCCCCCTGAATAATGCCAGCGTCACTTCCGGGAAGAACACCCTGCTCTTTCACTCCGCGCTCGTTATCCTTTATATGCCCTTACACCTCACGACTTCTTCTATGCCTTCGCTATTCAGACTTGCCGGATTCGTTCTCCTGGTCAGCGATGTGGAACGATCCAAAGAATTCTACCGGGATTTCCTCGGGCAGGAGATCGCCATGGACCTTGGGATCAATGTAGGTTTTGCAAGCGGCCTTGCCCTCTGGCAGGACGATTATGCCCGGAACGTGATCTTCGGGGCTCCTGTTGAGTCCCGGAAAGGAAACGATGTGGAAGTCTATTTCGAGACCGAAGATATTGACGGGGCGTGGGACGCGGTCAGGGATCGCCGGGCGGCCGATGTCATCCACGAACTGCGCGAGCAGCCCTGGTGCCAGAGGGGGTTCCGGATCTATGACCCGGACCGGTTCATCGTCGAGATTGCCGAGCCCATGGATGCGGTGGTCCGCAGGCTGCACAAGGCCGGGCTGTCGGAAGAGGAGATCACAAAAAAGACTACCCTGCCGGTGGAGATCGTCCGGCTGATGCTGGCGTGAGGGCAGGGGCTCAAAAGGTAACCGGGCCGGGTGGGAGGATCGGAAAGGAATACCTATCACCCGGGACCGGAAATATCCTTTCAGGACGATCCTGCATGACCATCGAACTTGTCCCCATCGGCTACGTGAAATCTCCCTATAAGGAGCGCAGGGATGCACCCCGGCAGGGCCGGCTCTCGGACGTTATTTCGGAAATTATCATTGACGAAAAATATCTCGCGGGACTTGACGACATAGCAACCCGGCCCCATCTCATCGTCCTGCTCTGGTTCGACCGGGCGGACCGGTCCGTGCTTCGGGCAACACCGCCCGGTGATTCAACGGAGCACGGCGTCTTCTCCATCCGGTCGCCCGACCGCCCGAACCCGGTGGCGTTCTCGGTTGTGGACCTGATCGGGCAAAAAGGAAATATCCTGCGGGTCCGGGGTCTCGATGCCCTTGACGGGACACCGGTCATCGACATCAAACCGTTTTTTCCGGATATCGATGGCATGACCGGGTGAGCATTAAGGAAATTTCAGTATTCCCTCATCCTGCTCTGCGGGGTCTGGTTTGATGCAGCGGCAGGGGTCATGCCGGGACTCATCCCCGTCCGGACATCGATAAGGATATCGAAATATCCCAAGGCGGTCCTGGTGCTCCGGGTGGAGATCATTTTGCCGTTGTTGTAGACTTCAACAGTCAGGGTATTACCGGAATTGTCCTGCTTGTGGATGGAGGCCTGAAGGAGGCCGTCGTTATTCGGGACCGGGAAGAAGAGATCGCCGTTCCCGGATACCATTTTCATCCGTCCCGGGGTGCCGACTTCGCCGAAAAAATCTCCCGGGTATGTCACCCGGAACCCCGCGCCTTCGGCAGGGATGGAGAGTACCGCCTGGGTTGTTACAGGCAGGGGTAATTCGGTCGGGATCGTTGTCGGACTTGGCGACACCACGTTACTCATGGGTGTTGAGGTAAAGACAATCACGATTATCCCGACCAGCGCCAGCAATGCAATGATGACGAGCACGATGGGGATAATTCCCCGTGTTTCTCCTGTCCCGGGTTCTTCTGGTCCCCGGGACTCCTTTTGGCCGGTGGCCGGTTTGCGGCCGGAAGGATCACGCGATCCCCGGGTTTGCGCATCGCTTTTTCCCGCTTGTGCAGAAGGCACCGGGATCTCGTGCCGGCCTTCGGGACGTTTTTCGGGCATCTCCGGGATCTCATCAGGGGTTTCCTGCATCGCAGGGCTCTCAACCGGAGTCGGCTCCGTTAAGGGATTCGTGTCGTGTTTCATCTCCACCACGGGTTCAGTAATAAAAGGTCCTGCCTCCGGTGCCGGAGAACCAGCTCCGGGCAGGTGCTCATCGGTTGGTGCCACGGTCGTGTGGCTGAAATCTTCCACAGGTTCCGGAACAGCTTCCGGCCCGGCCGGTTCTTCGGCAGCAGGTGCTACATCCTGCGCTTCCACAGCCGGTTCCTTCGGGATAAGGGATTGGACTGCCGCCAGGATGGTTTCCACCGGTACTTTCTGCGGCTCTTCTGGTATCTCATCTCCCGATGAAGGGGCGGCCCCGTCCGGTTCGTCTGCCGGAACAAACGGTATGACGATAGTATGGAATTTGTGCAGCAGATCCGGATTCGCTGGCGGGGCGGGTATGAACTCGTCTTCGCCGTCCTCATACGTTTCCCCGTACCCGGATCCCGCCGGCTCTGCAACGGGTTCTACCGGCTCCGGTGCCAGGTAACTGCTGTTTTCCTCCGCCCCTGCATCTTCGGTAAGATCCGTGTAATGGTCTTCTGGGGTTTCTTCTGGTTCTTCGGGGAGTGCAGCCCGTTCGAAAAGGGGCCCTTCATTATCGGGAATGATGGTGATCCCGGGCTGTGCGGGATCTTTTTCCGTAAAAGGCGTGTGGGGCGCGATGCCGTCCGGGGCAACCCAGTGGCGCATGGATGGCTGCATGCTGTCCGGTTCAGCCTCGGGGATCTCGTCCGGCTTTGCGTTTTCCTCCCGCTCGGCAATGATCGACTCCATGAGTTTCTTGACCCAGAGATCCCGCTCATGCTTCCTGTGCTCCCCGGGCTGCTGCGAGAAGATGAGGTTCATTTCCCGGACCTCATCGCCAGCACCATTATAGGTCAGGATGATGACCGGCTCGCCGGTGGAAACGGCCCCGCTTTTGACGGTGAGGATATCCCCGAATGCGACCATCAGCGGTTCGAACCGGGCATACCTGCTGTCAATGAGGGTAAGACGGTGCGTGGTGAGCATCACGTCGTACGGGATAGAATCGACACCGACCCGGTGGGTCGTCATTGTAATGGATTCACCACTGTTCAGGTAGGGACTGCCCATGGCACCACGGCTCAATTTTATGTTCGCTCTTGGACGAGATATGCTTTTTAGCTAGATCCGGTCTTTTTTACGGGTATATGTTTTCATTGGATCCTTCCGGTTAGCTCAATCGGCATGCGGGCCCGGTACACCCGGGTGTCGATCCATCCCGCTGGCATCACGGGTAAATAGCACCGTAACAGAGCATTATGCATGCAGGCACCGGTGCCCGTTTCTGAACTCAAAGCGCGTCTCGACCGTTTCCGGGATCTCATGGACGGGGAAAATCCCTCGTGGGAACTCTCGGCCATCTTTGGCAGGGTCAGCCAGTATTATTTTACGGGCACTATGCAGGACGGGCTGCTCCTGATCCCCCGCGATGGCGAGGCAGTCCTCTGGGTGCGCAGGAGTTTCGAGCGGGCATGTGCCGAATCGCTCTTTCCCGCGATCCGGCCGATGAACAGTTTCCGCGATGCGGCAAAAGCCATGCAGCACCCGGCGGGGACCGTTCACCTGGAGGCGGAGATCGTGCCGCTTGCGCTGCACCAGCGGTTCCGGAAATATTTCCCGGGACAGGAGACCGGTGCGCTTGACCTCCAGGTGGCGAAAATCCGGTCGGTCAAGAGCGCGTACGAGCTCGATCTCATGGAGAAGGCCGGCCGGATCCACCGCCACGTGCTGGAAGACGCTATTCCCGGCATGCTGGCGGAGGGGATGAGCGAGGCGGAGTTCGGGGCGGCGATCTATTCTGCGATGGTGAAGGAAGGGCACCAGAGTATTGTCCGGTTCGGGATGTTCGGGACCGAGATCGAGGTAGGCCAGATCGCGTTTGGCGAGAATTCGCTCTGCCCGACCGCATTCAACGGGCCGGGCGGTTGCCGGGGGATCGGCCCGGCAGCACCGGTGCTCGGGAGCCCGGACCGGAAGCTTGCCCGGGGGGATCTCGTCTTCGTGGACAATGCCTGCGGCTTCGAGGGATACCAGACCGATAAGACTATGACCTACATGTTCGGGGAGTCCCTTCCCGATCCCGCCATCGGGGTCCATCGCCACTGCGTGGAGATCCAGGGCGAGATGGCATCCCTCCTGAAGCCGGGGATCACCCCGTCGCAGATCTATGCCACGATCATGGGCAGCCTTGAGTCGGAGTTCCGGGCCAACTTCATGGGCTTTGGCAACCGGCAGGTGAACTTCCTCGGGCACGGGACCGGGCTGCTGGTGGACGGATACCCGGTGATTGCCGCCGGGTTCGACGAGCCCCTCCGTGAGGGCATGACGATCGCGCTCGAACCCAAGAAAGGGATAGCCGGCGTCGGCATGGTGGGGATAGAGAACACGTTCGTTGTCACCCCGCAGGGTGGCAGGTCCATCACCGGTTCAAACCCGGGGCTTATTCCCGTCTTCTGATACCGGGCTTGAGATCCGATGGGGGGGTTGTGCGCTTCGCACCTGATGCTCCGGCATCTTTTTTCACACTGGAACCCTGGTCGGGCATGATCCATGAATGATAAGTCAAGGGGATATGGGGGGGTCGGTGGGGTACAATATGTTTCACAGAAAACGGGATGGTTTTCTGAAACACCGGTGTAATTTTTCATGTTTTTCATCATGGCCCGGGCAGCGATCATACCAAAATATCCCCACCGACCCCCCCTCCGCCCCATCAGGTTTTAAGCAAAAAATTACACATTTTATCTCGTTAAAACAAGGAAAAACCTGTTTTATATCTGATGGGGGGTCGGTGGGGGAAAAAGTGTTTTTAGGGAGGACATGATCCATTCAGCGAAGCGGGTTGGATGGGGGAACGTATTATACGGCTTTGGCCTAACGGGATTACTGAGATCAACTTGTGTTCAACAAGCGGGAAATGTATCGGTGTCCGGAAGTGGGAGGTCGTACGCACGTCCTCAATCCCGGCTGAACGGGATGATTGAACGACAGTTTGCTGGTTTCATCGGGGATTATCGTAAAAAAGAGTGAAATAAGCTATGCTACTTCTTCGCCTTCTTTGGCACGGTCTCCCGCTCCACGAGCAGGTTGATGACCGTCTCCGAGATATCGGCCGCATACTCCCCGGACCGGCGGATGCTCTCTGCCACGTAGCCGACATGGATGGCAACGAGCGTCTCCTGCTTTAAGACCATGTTGTTGATATCCCCGCAGATATTCTCAAGCGCTGTGATGGATTCGATATTCCGGTGGGCTTCCTTCATGTCGGTGTTGAAGAACGAGATCACGCTCCGGTCGAAGATTTCAAGCGACATCGTGCTCGCCTTTTTGAGCGCCTCGATGATCTTCCTGTCGAGGCCGGCATCGATGATCGGCTGGGAATTTTCAGCGATCCGCACCGCATGGTCGCCCACCCGCTCGATGATCCGGCTGAGAATGTAATAGTTCATCGCCATACCGGGGGAGATTCCCATCTTCCGTGAGAGGGCATTGTTCTGCATGAGCATGTTGGTCTGGCGTGCGATCAGCCAGTTGAGCCGGTCGACATCCATGTCCCGGGCGATGACATCATCCGAGAGGGTCTTGTTGTGGGTGGCGAGCGCCGTGATCGCGTCCTCGTGCATGGTCTTGACAATGACAAACATGCGCCGGATGGTATTGTCAAACGGCATCTCGGCCGGGTTGAGCAGGTCCTTGATGGCTATGACTTCCTCGGTCTCCTCGACCACTTCCTGCCCGATGGTCATCTGGGTGAAGTCCCGCACAACCGTCCTGACAAATGGCGGGAACCGTTGTTTTGAGGTTAACCGGATCATGGAAAACCCGGTGATGTAGGTCCCGATCAGGAGCCGGAACAGGAACGCCGGGTCCGAGACTGTTGCAACATCGATCTCTTTTGTGCGCTGGAGCGGCTCCTCGGTTATTTTCTTGGTGACGAGCAGCGTCCCGTCCGGCTGGACCACGAGCCCCACCGGATCGTTCTTTTTTATGTTCTGTTCATCGGCCCATGTCTTTGGGAGGGTCACCACAAAGGACGAACCCCCCGTCATCTGCACTCTGCGTATTTCCATTATTCCCCCGTATCCCACTAGGAATCAGATTAACGTATATTCCTCTATTCGCCTCTATGGTTTATATATACTCATATATTCTATGTCGAAAAGCAGTATATAATCTCCTGCGAAACTGGTGATGGAACACCATGAAACCACACAGGAGTTCGTATCTCTTCGCTACCATAACCCTGGTCCTGTTGCTCGTCGTCTCGATGGCAGTGGCCGGCTGTACCGACAATGGATCCAAGACCACTGCCTCAGCAGGAACCTCTACCGGCAGTCCCCAGGCGGCAGCAACCCAGCAGGTTCCTGCAACCGTTGCGGCTACACCCGCAGCTACGGCAGCTACCGCTCTGACATCTGCACCGGTCTCAACCGGCCAGAAGCAGACGATTGCAATCAGCGGCTCGACCACTGTGCTCCCGATCATCCAGAAAGCAGCTGACCAGTACATGGCAACCCACCCCGATGCAGATATCCAGGTATCCGGTGGCGGATCCGGTGTAGGTATCCAGGCAATCGGTGCCAAGACCGTTGACATCGGTATGACCTCCCGGGAAGTGACCAGGGACGAGATGAAGAAGTATCCCAACTTCGTTGTCACCCCGGTTGCCCAGGACGGCATCGCTATCGTTGTCAACCCCGCCAACTCGATCCCGTATATCACGCTCGACCAGGCCAAGAAAATTTACCTTGGCAAGATCACCAAGTGGACCGAGATCAATGGTGCCGGTGTTGCAGGAACCAACAACCAGATCGTAGTTGTCGGCCGCGACAGCGCCTCGGGCACCCGGACGTACTTCGATGAGACGATTCTCTTAAAAGCTACCCCCACAAGCAAGATGCTCGAGAAGAACTCCAACGGCGCCGTGCTCCAGACCGTAGCCCAGACGCCCGGTTCGGTCGGGTACATCTCCATCGGCTTCGTCAGCAAGGATGTCAAGGCTCTGCCTGTCTGGTACAATGCCGACAAGATCATCGCCCCGTCCCTTCAGAACGTCAAGACCAGGACTTACCCGGTCTCCCGTGAACTTTACGTGATCACGAATGGCCAGCCCACGGGCCTTGCCGGTGATTTCATCAAGTACATCCTCAGTCCCGACGGCCAGAAGATCGTAGCCGATGAAGGCTACGTCACCCTTTCCTGAAGTGCCCGGGCTGACAAAAACTATCCCTTTATTTTCCCTGAGGCAGGTTCATGAACAACCCTGAAAAGCGTACGGTCTACGATGCCAAGGGCACTGCACGTCTCCTGAGCCTGAAAGACCGGTCGGCCAGGACGATCTTCTTCTTCGCAGCCTTCTTTGCGGTTATCGTTGTATCCTTCATTCTCCTTTTCCTTCTCCGGGACGGCTTTTCGATCTTCACCCAGGTTGGTGTTGCGGATTTCCTGCTTGGGACTTCGTGGACACCGACCGCCACTGATCCATCGTACGGGATCTTCCCGCTCATTGTCGGGACTATCCTCGTCATGATCGGCTCGATGATCATTGCCATCCCGCTGTCCCTCGGCTGCGCAATCTACATCGCGGAGCTTGCCACGCCCCGGATGAAAAACATCTTAAAACCGGTCATTGAACTGCTGGCCGGCATCCCGTCGGTGGTGTACGGGTTCTTCGGGCTCATCGTGCTCACGAACTTCATCCGGATCGCCTTCGATCTCCCCACCGGCGAAACCTGGCTTGCGGCCTCTGTTCTCCTTGGGATCATGGCCCTGCCCACGATCATCAGCGTATCGGAAGATGCTATCAGTTCCGTTCCTCACGAATTCCGTGAAGGTTCCCTTGCGATCGGTGCAACGCGGTGGCAGACGATAAGCCGCGTGATTGTTCCTGCGGCCCTCTCGGGGATCGCTGCGGCGATCATTCTCGGTATCGGGCGGGCGATCGGCGAGACCATGGCCGTCCTGATGGTGGCCGGGAATGCCGCGATCATCCCCGACCCGATCTGGAACATTCTCTCACCGGTCAGGACCCTCACCGGTACGCTCGGTATCGAGATGGGCGAGGTTGCGGTTGGGAGCGAGCATTACAGCGCCCTCTTCGGGATCGCGGTGGTCCTGCTCGTCATCACCCTGGTTGTCAACCTCTCCGCTGTAGCAATCCTCCGCCACCTGCGGGAAGGATCAACCGGACGGTCCGGAAAAGATCATCTCATCTCCCCCAGGACCCGGGAGAAGATTGCCCGGGTCCTGACCCTTGCCCTGCTTGCGGCGGTAGCACTCTTCCTCTTCGTTGCGCTGCCAGCGTGGGTGGCGGTCCTGCTCCTCGCCGCTGCCGGCGCCGGATACTGGATCTGGCACCGGCTTCCGGAGTGCCGGATTGAAACGATCGCTTTCGGGCTCGTTACGGCAGCAGCGCTCATCGTGCTTGCAATCCTCGTCATCATCTTGCAGGACATCGTTATCAACGGTCTTCCCGCCCTCTCGTGGGAGTTCCTGACCGGAGCGCCCCGGGATCTCGGGCGGGCCGGCGGGATCTTCCCGGCGATTGTCGGTACCCTGTACCTGGTCGCCGGCGCGATCCTGATTGCCCTGCCTATCGGGGTCGGGGCCGCGATCTACCTGGTGGAATACACCGGGGAGAGCCGGATTACACGTCTCATCCGGACCGGTGTCGATCTCCTCAACGGCACTCCTTCCATTGTCTTTGGCCTCTTCGGGTTCGCGTTCATTGTTCTGTACCTCAATGTCGGCGTCTCGCTCATTGCCGGGCAGGTCACGCTCGCCCTCATGGTGCTCCCCACCGTCATTCGTACGACTGAGGAATCGTTGAAGAACATTCCCCAGTCCCTCCGCGAGGGAAGCCTTGCGCTCGGGGCTACCCAGTGGCAGACTATCCGGAGCGTCGTTCTCCCACCCGCCATTCCCGGCATCGTGACCGGTGCCATCCTCTCTATCGGCAGGGCCGCCGGGGAGACGGCGCCAATCATGTTCACGGCAGTTGTCTTCTCGTCCCGGTTCCTGCCAACATCCCTGACGCAGCCGGTCATGGCCCTGCCCTACCACCTCTACATCCTGGCAACCAACGTGCCGGATGCCTCCACGAACAAGTACGGCACCGCGCTTGTCCTCCTCCTCCTGGTGGTGGGCTTTTACGCGGTTGCGATCGTTGTCAGGAACCACTTTGCCCGGAAGGCCCGGTGATACCCATGTCTGAATCCACGATAATTGCTGCAAACAGTCTCAATCTCTGGTACCGCGAGAAACATGCGCTCCAGTCAGTATCGATGAAGATCCCAAAGAACAAGGTGACCGCCCTCATCGGTCCGTCGGGGTGCGGGAAATCCACCCTGCTCCGGTGCTTCAACCGGCTCAACGACCTTATCGAAGCGGTCAGGATAACCGGAGAGATCACGCTGGATGATCAGAACATCCATGCGCCGGGGACCGACGTGGTCACGCTCCGGAAAAAAGTGGGCATGGTCTTCCAGAAACCCAACCCGTTCCCGAAATCCATCTGGGAGAACGTTGCCTACGGGCCGCAGGTGCATGGCATCCGGGACAAAGGTGAACTCGACCGGATTGTTGAGCAGAGCCTGCGCCACGCAGCTCTCTGGGAAGAAGTGAAAGACCGGCTCAACGATTCTGCGCTCGGGCTCTCGGGCGGCCAGCAGCAGCGGCTCTGCATTGCCCGCACGCTCGCGGTCGAGCCCGAAGTGATCCTGATGGACGAGCCCTGCTCGGCCCTCGACCCGATTGCGACCGCGAAGATCGAGAACCTCATCGAGCTCCTGAAAAAGGAGTATACGGTCATCATCGTCACGCACAACATGCAGCAGGCAGCGCGGGTGAGCGACTACACGGGATTCATGTACCTGGGTCGGCTCATCGAGTGCGGAAGAACCGTCCAGATCTTCGAGCACCCGAAAGAAGAACTCACCGAGAACTACATCACCGGGCGGTTCGGGTAGGAGAAATCATGGCAGAAAAATTTCATGCAGAACTAAAAAACTTAAAAAGCGATACGGTCGGGATGGCGCAGCTCTGCCGGAGCATGCTCCGGAACGCGGTGGATGCCCTTATCCGGCAGGACCGGGAACTGGCCGCTTCCGTTGTTGCACAAAAGGAAGAGATCCATGAGATGGAAGTCCGGATCGAGGAGCACTGTTACCAGCTCATCGCCCTCAACCAGCCCATGGCAAAAGACATGCGGGTGATCGCCTGCACGCTCAAGGTGATCACGGCCTCCATGCGGATCGGGCGGTATGGCAAGGTCATTGCCAATATCGTAAAAGAGATCTCTGACAAGCCCCACATAGCAAACCTGATGAGCATCCCGCACATGGCCGAGCTGGTCATCGACATGGTAGACGACGCCATCCAAGCGTATGAATCCGACAACCTCCGGTTCATCGGCGAGTTCTCGGCCCGGGACGACACCATCGATGCCCTCCGGCACTCCATCTTCCGCGAGGGGATCACTTACATGATGGAGGATCCCAAGAACATCTCGCGCTGCACCCATTACATCATGGTGGCCCGGTACCTCGAACGCTGTGCCGACCATTCCTGCAAGATCGCGGAAAACGTCCATTATATGCATACCGGGGAAAGGATCGAGATCCACTGAATGCCGGCAGGTTTCTCCTGAAAGGATCCCCGCACGCCGTTTTTTCACTATCCTGCCCGGGAATCACTAGACCGTTTGGGAGTCCCTTCGGGTCTGCTGCAACTATATTGTATGTCACAAAAATATAGAGAAAATGCACAAAAATATATAGTTTGAACAGTTATGATAGAATATCGTGAACTGATCCTGTATCAGGTCACAGGAGAGAAGAATGGTTTTGAAGCACAACGATGAAAAATCCACGCCCCGCCTACCCGTCTCGCAGTGCCCCGGCCCTTGTGAATCCATTGTCCCTGCCCGGGATTTCCTGCAGGATGGCCTCGGGTTCACGTACCAGTCAGTGAGAACCTGCGAGCTGGAACGCTTCAGTACAAAATAATCCGGGTGACCTGTGATCGAAAATATGTATACTGCTGATTCGCCGTTTCATACGAGGCGAACACGTATTTTGCCCCTGATATCCCGGGAGTGCTTACCCATGCATCCCGAAGATCGCGCGGGTCTCCGCGAATGGGTAACTGCAAAGAGGCGCCGGGAGGAGGCATTGCAGCAAACCGGCTTTCCGGAATGTAAACAATGGGAGAACGGGAGAACGCGGCAATCCCCCTGCGGCGAATCTGTTCATTCACCGCTTGCCGGATAGCCGGATCAAAATACTATATTCATGAGAAAAACCGGGGAATCGTATGTTCACAACATCCGTAAAAAATGCTGTTGTCCAGGCATCGGAAGCATTCAGGACCGGGCAGCCTGCGCTGTCGCATCAGAATACCGGGGATACCCGTGAAACAAGCACCCCGTCCTCAGCAGGATCTTCATCCGGGCGGGCGATGGCCATCTCCCTCCTGCTGGTCGACGATGAACCCCTGCTGCTGGATGTGGGCAAAAGGTACCTGGAACGGACACCGGGCCTGACGGTTACGACTGCCGGTTCAGCGACTGAAGCGCTGGAATTGTTCGCCGCAGGATCCTTCGATGCCATTGTCTCCGATTACCAGATGCCGGAGATGGACGGCCTTGCCCTCCTCCGGGAAATCCGGCACCGCTCACAGGTCCAGCCATTCATCATCTTCACCGGTAAAGGACGGGAGGAAGTGGTTATCGACGCCCTCAACGGCGGGGTTGATTATTATGTCCAGAAAGGGGGCGATCCAAAAGCCCAGTACGCGGAACTCCTTCACAAGATCCGACGGGCAGTCCGGCAGCGGCGTGCTGAATCTGCCCTCAGGAAAAAACACGAGATCCTCCAGGCCATCCTTGCAAGCTCCCCGAACGGGATCGCATTTGTCCGCAACCGCACGCTCCAGTGGGTGAACGAGTCAATGGCGCTGATGCTCGGGTACACGAGAGCGGAGATGAAAGGGATTCATCTCTCTGATCTCTATGAAAATGAGGTTACCTATACCCGGATCGGGAACCAGATCCAGATCGATCTCAAAGCAACGGGAAAATCGAACGTGATTACCCGGTTCCGACACAAAGCCGGGTTCTCCATCGATGCCGAGATCCATATCGCCCCGCTCGACCGGGGAAATCTCCACTACGGTCACATGATCACGATGATGGATATCTCCGAAAAAATCGCCATCGCCCGGAACATGAAAAAGCCCGCACCGCTGCCGCACCTTGAACTCTCGCCGGTCATCGAACTGGACCGGAACGGCGAGATCATCTACTACAATGATGCGGCCATGGAGGCCATGATCCGGTTCGGGAACCGGGGCACGCTCGAAGAATTCTTCCCGCCGGACATGGATGAGATTGTCGCCCGACTGGATGGGGCGGATGCCGGATCCGTGAGCCGGAATGTCCGAATTGGCACGGCCGTGTTCCGGGTGCACATCACACTCAGTGCCCGGTTCCAGGTGATACGGCTCTCTGCCCTCAACATCTCCGGCCAGCCGGCCGACCGTGCGCCGTGAAGGCAAACTCCCATTTTCGTTCCCGCAACAATCGGGAGGAGCAATCCCTTTATGAGGTCAGACTCAAGTACTTTACCGCTAATCCTTATGGTCTCCAGAAAGCTCTTCTCCTCGCTCTATCCGACACTGGGCATTGTTTTTATCCTGATGCTCGTCCTCATGTTTTTCTTCGAACTCGTGAAGCAGTTCGTCAATCCGGGGCTCGCGCTCTGGGAGTCGCATATCATCACGATCCTGTTCACCAGTATCCTTGCAGTCATCATCCTCTATTATCCCCTCAGGACCGCATACTGCGAGCAGCAGAATGCAAAAGACGCCCTCCTGCACCAGCAGGAAGCCGAAGAGAAACTGCGCCAGTCTGAAATACAGTACCGCTCGTTTGTCGAATCCATGGAGGACTCCCTGTATACCGTGGACACAAACCTCAATTACCTCCTGATCAATTCCCGGCACCTTGCACGGCAGGGCCTGTCCCCCGACCGGTATATCGGGAAAAAATACGGGGATTTTCATACCGTAGATGAGACCCTTGTGTTTGCGGAATTTGTCGATACGGTCGCAAAAACGAAACGCCCGGTACAGGACGAGTACGAGAAGAACGGGCAGCATTTCCTCCGGAAGCTCAACCCGGTGATCGACCCGGCGACCAACAAAGTAACCGCCATAACGGTCACCTCCTCTGATATCACTGATCGCAGGCGCATCGAGAAGAGCCTTGAGGATACCAACCGGAAACTCAACCTGATGAACGAGATCACGAGGCACGATATCCTCAACCAGCTGTCAGTACTGAATTCCTGTATTGCCCTAGCCGAAGAACGTACTCCCGATCACGATGTGAAAAAATACCTTATGCGGTGCGAACAGGTTGCAGATTCGATCCATGCCCAGATCCTGTTTGCCCGGGATTACCAGACGATTGGGGTTGAATCCCCGCAGTGGCAGAATGTTCACGCGACGGTCCTTCATGCCCGGCAGTCCCTGAAGATTCCCTCCCTTACTATCGATCCCGGTTGCGCCTCTGTCGAGATTTTTGCCGACCCCCTGCTTGTCAAGGTATTCTATAATCTCCTGGAAAATTCCCTGAAATATGGCGGTGCAGCAACCGCGATCCGGGTTTCGTGCCATACGATGAACGAGACCCTCGTCCTTGTCTGCGAGGACAGCGGGTTCGGGATTCCATCAAACGACAAGGAGAAGATCTTCGAGCGGGGATACGGGAAGAATACCGGTCTTGGCCTCTTCCTCATCCGGGAGATCCTCGCCATGACCCGTATCGGCATACGCGAGACCGGTGAACCGGAAAAAGGCGCACGGTTCGAGATTATTGTCCCAAAAGGCGGTTTTCGAACCACTCCTGCAAACTAACCAGGGAATTTTTCCATAAGGATTTGTTTACAGGAACCCTGGGCGTCAATCCCTTGTATGAAAAACCCTGCGGCAGGTAAGGCGGGAGAATGGTATTGGGGACACCGGGTTACCTGTCGGGCCGGTGTGTGTGTGTGGCCTTGCCGATGCAGCCAATGGTGCATCTGCGGCCGGTGTCCCTGATTTGTGCACCGGCGCAGGTTCGATCATCCGGCCGCGTGCAGGTATCTGGTTCATGATATTATTTTCAGATGTGTGTACTCTGTGTGTGCATGTGTCCGGTGGGTGCGTGCTTCCCTGGGACAATTATTCTGTTGAACGGCCTTTGTTATAATGCTTTTCATTAACATGTATGACTTGTTAATTGCAATCAATTAATCATGTCGGAAAGCGGATGGGAGATTATCAAATCATATTACTATTTTTAGTTTACTCCAACGTTCAATTAAATAACATTGATAACTACCCGTTCCCCATTCAATTATGAAAGGATTGATGAATCAATGGATAAACAGCCGTCTGCGTTGAAAATTACATCACTTGGTATCGTTTTCGGGATGCTCCTTCTCTGTGCGCTCTTTGCCGGATGCACGACAAGCACCCCGTCGGCAACTCCGGTTACGACCGCTATCGCGTCAACTCCCGCGGCAACCCCCCAGCCGGTTGCTACAACCGCTGCGCCCGCTGTGACACCGGCGGTAGTTAAACCCACCAGCACGCCCGCCCCGGTTTACACGTCTTCGGAAGGAAATGTCGTGGCATACACTGCCGCATCCCTCAAGGGCGTGTCCCCGAAACTGGCCGCTGATTTCGAGAAGATGTATCCCGGCCATAAAGTAGTCTTCAACCTTGACGGCACCCAGGCACTCAAGACCCAGGTGCAGAACGGGGCCTATGCCGATGTCTTCATCTCCGCAAGCAATTCCTATACCACCGAACTCACGAAAGGCGGATACTTTGTTGACGGGACGGTAAAACCCCTGACTTCGAACTACGTGACCGTGATCCTCCCGGCAAAGAACCCGGCAAACATCCAGTCGCTTACCGACCTCGCGAAACCCGGCGTGAAGATCGCAATGGGAGACAAGAGCGTCCCGGTCGGGGCAGCAACCTATAGTGCGCTTGCAAGCTCGGCAAAATCGACCTACGGCGCGGACTGGAACACCTCGGTATTCAAGAACGTTGTGACCTACGAGACCTCCGAGCCCGGAGTAGCGACCAAGGTCGCGCTCGGTGAAGTGGATGCAGGTTTCGTGTACGAATCCACCTCCGCCGCAGCCAAGACGGGAACCTATACCGTGATCACCATCCCCAAGAAGGACAACTATCTCCAGACCTACACCATCGGTGTCCTGAAAGAATCCACGAGCAAAGGAGCGGCATCCGACTTCGAGAACTTCATGCTCTCCAGTGCCGGCCAGCAGGACCTCAAGGACTATGGCTTCCGGGCAGTCTAAACCATCTCATTTAATTTTTCCCTGCACAGATTATTCTGATACGCGCCCATAATCGGGACGGATTTTTACTGCCATGAAAATTTTGGGATTGAAAAAAAGGAGTTTCAGGCAGACACTTACCATAACTGGCGCAGCGATACTTGTCGTAGTTGTCACCCTCTATCTTGCCCTGCCGATCGTCGCCATCTTCTTCCGGACAACCCCGGAACTATTCCTTACCTGTTTGCAGGACCCAGAGGTCATCAGTGCCCTGACGCTCAGCCTTGTAACATCTGTCATCTCCCTTGCTGTCGTGATCATCATCGGTACGCCGTTTGCCTATGTCCACTGCCGGCACCAGTACCCCGGGAAAGTCATTGTTGATACGATAATCGACCTCCCGCTCGTCCTCCCCCCGGCAGTTGCGGGCCTTGCCCTGCTGGTCCTGTACGGACGTTTCGGGCTTATCGGGAAATATGCAAGCCTGTTTGGCATTTCTATCGCGTTCACAACACTCGCCGTCATCATGGCCCAGATCTTTGTGGCCTCGCCATTCTACCTCCGGCAGGCCAAGTCCCTCTTCGACCAGCTCGACCCGGCGTACGAAATGACAGCACGAACGCTCGGGGCATCGCCCGCCCGGGTCTTTGCACAGGTCGTCGTCCCCCTTACAGCAGGAGGTCTCGTCTCCGGGGCAGTGATGACATTCGGCCGGGCGCTCGGCGAGTTCGGTGCAACGATCATGTTTGCCGGCAACCTTCCCGGTGTCACCCAGACCATGCCGCTTGCGGTGTACGTGAATATGGCCGGGAATTTTGATGCCTCGATCACCATCGCTATCGTGCTCGTCATCATCTCGTTTGCCATCATGTTTGCCGTGCGGATCCTTGCACAAAAAGAGGTGCCGCGTGCTTGACGCAGTCATCAAAAAACAACTCCGGGACTACACCCTGGAGCTTACGATCCAGGTTCCCCCGGGAGAGATTCTTGTCATCATGGGTGCCAACGGGTCCGGGAAATCGACCACGCTCTCAAGTATCGCCGGGCTCCTCCAGCCCGACCAGGGTCATGTCCGGCTTGGGGGGGATACCTTTTTTGATTCCGCTGCCGGAACGGATCTCCCCCCGGAAGACCGGTGTGTCGGGTATGTCTTCCAGAACTCTGCGGTCTTCCCCCACTTAACGGTACGGGAGAATATCGCCTTTGGCCTGCGGGCCCGGCATGAAAAGGCAGATGTCATCGAATCCCGGGTGGCATCCCTGCTTGGGAAAATGGGTATCCGGGATCTCTCACGTGTGAAAGCAAAAGATCTCTCCGGCGGGCAAAAACAGAGAGTGGCCCTTGCCCGGGCAATTGCCATCCGGCCGAAGATCCTTATGCTTGATGAACCGTTCACCGCGCTGGATGTTGATAGCACCAACGCGGTCAGGGATCTTACACGGGCTGTAGTGACGGAGATGATGATTCCCTGTATTATGGTAACGCACCGGGTTGAAGATATCCGCGATCTCGGGAATAAGGCATGTATTCTGTCGTGCGGGAAAAAAGTATGGGAGGGGAGTTCCCGGGATCTGCCCGGGCATTTCCCCGGTTGTAAGTGCCCGTAAAAAATGAGTCCGGGCGGTTTTTAAGGAGTTGTGTTCCGGACCGTGAGGGTTGCTGAGGGTTTTGGCCCGGCAATTTCAACCTGGGTGTCGAGGATTCCTTTCGGGGTCCTGATCGAACTGGTCTTGAGCAGGGTCCCGTCCTTATAGAATTCTACGGTGAGCACGTTGCCCGAATTATCCAGTTTTCCTATGGTTGCTGTGAGGAATCCCTGGGTCATGGGGATCTGGTAGAGTCCATCGGTTGAACCTGCAATCTCCCTGATGGCTCCTGAAGGTCCGACCGTTCCAGTGAATTTTCCATCATACGTAACGTGAACCCAGACACCGGTCCGGGGGATCGATGACTGTGGTGAGGTTGTCGGTACTACGGTAACCGGTTCCGTGGCGGCGGGAACGGGTGTTGCGACGGTGGTGGGGATGGGAGTCTGGACCGGTTCCGGTGTGGGAACCGTTGTCGCTGCTGCTGATGGTACGGGTGTGGGCACGGGGATTGAAGGGCTGGCGGCGGTTTTTCCCCAGAGTGACGGGGCAAGGAAATATGACCCGAGAACAACTGCCACAATAACGATGACAAGAGCTGCTCCTGCTGCAATCAGGCGGGTTTTTCCCGGCGCACCGGTGCTGCGGTCGCGTTTCTGTGCCGGCCTGAGCGGGCGGTACACGTTCTCCGACTGGCCGGGTTTTCCCTTATCCTCCCCCACCGCTGCCGGAGTCTCTCCCGGCACCCAGGGGGGGACGAGACCGGCGGGCTGCACGCCATGTTCCTGCTGTGCCGCCATGCTCATTTCCTTGAGTTTTGCCGCCCACGTATCCCGCTCGCCGCTCCGTTTCGTTCTTTGGGGCTGCGAGAATACCATGCCAATGGTATGCCGGGCTTCATCCGGCGCAGCAACCGAGAGGGAGAGGACGGGCTCCTTTGCGGAATTGTCCCCGATTGTTACGGTCTCGATTGCAGCAAGCGGGATATCCTGCGGCAGGATCTGCGGGTGGCTGTAATCGATAAGCATGAGGCGATAGTTGGTGAGGATCGCTTCTGCGGGGATGGTATTAACGACGATGTTATGCGTTGACAACAGGATGGTTTCATTGCTGCTCAGGTAGGGACTGCCCATGATACCACATTCCTAATGCTATTTTGCGCTGTTCGGGGCAATATGCTTTTATGGTGTTTGAGCTTTTTGCCGGATCAGGAACCAGGCAAATTGCTCCGCCTGGAAAAAAGCCAGCCCCTCTGATGATGGAAGAAACCGGGAAAAATGAACCGGCGGATTATTCCCGGTTACATCTTGAGCCGCTGGAGGAAGTATACCCCGATACAGATCGCTGCAATTGAGGCCGCCATGAAGAGCATGTCCGTGGAATTTGAAAATTTCATGGCCAGCACCCGCTGGAAGAAGCTGACGATGAGCACCATGATGATGACCTTGATGATCTTGTTTTTGAGGTCGTCGAGGTTCGTGATCTCAAGGAGCGTGTGATAGGTTTCCGAACTGCGGGCTACGTCGATCTTGGAGATTGCCAGTTCGTAGATGCCGAAACTGAAGATCAGGAGGACCATCCCGATGAGATACAGGTCGACCCCGCCAATGATAGCGCTGAGCACTTCGGCATAACTCACTTCCGCAGGGGGGATCGATATCGCATGGAAGAGGCTGACGATGATCTCGATCGAACCAGAAATGAACAGGATGGCGGCACTCAATGTACCAAAAACCACGGCAAGAAGAACAATGAAGCGTGAATTCCAAAGTGCTGATTCAAAGACCCGTTCGAACGTGGACTGTTCATCGGCTGTCTTGAGTTTTTCATGGGGGTGTGGGGAATCCATTGTATATCAGGTGGATTTCGGGGGATAAAAAACTGGAGGACGGCCGGATGGCTGCCCGGTTCTCTTCCGCGCCGGGCCCCGCATGATCCCGTCCAACGAAACCTTAACAATCTTTCCTGCCGAAGATATTCGCACTATGTGGAAGGAAGTCGGGATCGATGCGTGGCTTGCGGCCCGGAAGACGAGCCTCGAGGATGCACGCACTACCGTCACCGGGATCATCGGGAGAGTGCAGAACGAGGGCGATGCTGCACTCCGGGATCTCGCAAAGAAATACTGCGAACTCACCGATATCTCGGTCTCCGAAGAAGAACGCGAGGCAGCCTATGATGAAGTCGATGCACAGGTTGTCGAAGCCCTGATCGAGGCGCATGCCCGGATCGAACGCTTCCATGAACTCCAGAAGCCAAAGGATCTCTGGTTCCAGGAGATGGAGCCGGGGATCATACTCGGGGTCAAGACTACGGCGCTCAACCGCGTGGGCATTTATGTTCCCGGCGGCCGGGCGGCATACCCCTCATCGGCCCTGATGTGTGCGGTTCCCGCATGGGTTGCGGGTGTTAAGGAAGTCTGCGCCTGCTCCCCGCCGCCGATCAAGCCCTTAACCCTTGTCGCCCTTGACATAGCCGGTGTCACCGAGATCTACCAAGCCGGTGGTGCACAGGCCATTGCCGCAATGGCGCTTGGCACGGAATCCATCCGCCCGGTCCAGAAGATTGTCGGGCCCGGCAATGTCTACGTCACGCTTGCGAAGATGATGCTCCGCGAGAAAGCCGAGATCGACTTCCCGGCAGGCCCAAGCGAGATCGGGATCATCGCGGACAGCACGGCCGATCCCCGGATTGTTGCCGCCGACGTCCTTGCCCAGGCCGAGCACGACCCGAACGCGGCCTGCATCCTCATCACGACCGACAAGGCCCTTCCGGTAAAAGTGGGAAAGGAGATCGCAAGCCAGCTTGCCGCAGCCCCAAGAAAAGAGATCATCGAACTGGCCCTCAAAAATTCCGGGTATGCCATCGTTGCCGACATGGATGCAGCAATTGCCGCATCCGATATCGTCGCCCCCGAGCACCTCTCCATCCAGGTAGCCGACCCGCTCACGGTCGTGACCGGCGTCAGAAACGCCGGCGCCATCTTTGTCGGCAAGTACTCGGCGGTTGCCTGCGGGGACTATGCGGTCGGCACCAACCACTGCCTCCCGACTGCCGGCTATTCCCGGATGTACTCTGGTCTCGACGTGCAGCACTTCTGCAAGACCGCGTCTGTTGAGATCATCAACCGGGACGGCCTTGAGGCCATTGGCGATATTGTCGAGACGATTGCGAATGCGGAAGGGCTCTATGCCCACGCGAATTCGGTGAAGATCAGAAGGGCTCTCTAACTCTCATTTTTTTTAATAAACCCCTTGCTGGATTGTTACTCTCCATACGTCAGCTCAGTCCTCACACATGGGGGCGGGGACATTTGCAATGGCTCGCTTCAATCGTATTACAAAATCTCCGGTTCGCTGAACACAGGTTGATCCCGGTAACCGCATACCGCATTATCCAGGAGGGGTTTTTGCGTCCTGCCCGTTTCGGGTAATGGATCCCCTCATCCTGTAACATTTTTATCCCCACCGACCCCCCCTCCCGCTCAAAACGGGTTTTCCCCATTTTTCCGGGGTAAAATTTATATTTTTTGCTCAAAACCGGAAGGGATTGAGGGGGGGTCGGTGGGGGTATTTTTGTAAAATCGTGGCCCGTGCCATGGTGCAAAACGTGAAAAATTATACCAGAGTCTTGGTGGATGACGCAGTTTTCTTAAAAAACAGATTATACCCCACCGACCCCCTCCAAGCCACGTACATCGGTTCATGTCCGGTCATGATGCCGGGGGATGATAGATGGTCCCGCTCGTATGGATTGGGAGATCTAAGATCCTCTTTCCTGTAACCGGTCTCGTTCCCTACTGACAAAACGGGAACCTGTCAGTATTTACTCATGAGACGTGCCGGAAAAACCCGAAAAGGCCGCTTGAAAAAAACGTGCAGGATCCGGTAAAAACCGGTTCAGTTCCGTCTTATCCCGGCCACACAGAAGAGAACCCCGGCAATCCCCAGTGCAGCAACCGGCAGCACCGGTGACAGGGGTTGTTCGGTGATCGGGACTTCCGGTGGCTGGAAGGAGATGGTGGTTGCGGCATACTCGTCCCGGGTGAAGTGCAGGCCGTCCACCGGGACCGTGACCACGTGGACCGTGTAGTTGCCGGGCCGGAGCGTGCCGAGGATGACCGATGTGTCCCACATATAGGTCCAGGTCCCGTTAGTCATATGCACGGGTGCCGTGGTGAAAAGGCCCCGCCCGGTGGGGATATTGAGGTTGTCGAGGGTTGTTCCCCGGGGGTCAAGGCCGGGCCCCGTGACAAAGAGGTAGACCGCGATGGTATTGATACCGGAGACCGTACCGTTGAGTACGACTATGTCGCCGATGTGCAGTTCAGGCTGGGAGGCTGCGATAGTCAGGTGGGCCGCCCCTGACACGGGAAAACAGATGCCCAGGAGGCCACATGCAAGGATCGCTAAGCACACCCGTCTCATATCTTACTATCATGTGCATTTTGGGGCTAAAATAGTATCACGGGGGATCAGAAATTGACCACCATCACGGCTTCTTCCTCTTTTTTGAGTTCTCCTTTGAGGTGTTCGGCATCGAAATCGTACGCATTTGCGGGATTGTAGTCCTCGTAGAGTTCGCACTTGTCGAGGATATCCACGAATTCCTTTAAGAAGATCCTGGGGATGACGTCCACCCGTCCCCCGAACCGTGTCGTGATCTTACGGATCATCGCCCGGATGAACCGGTGGGAGACGCGTTCCCGGTCCGGCTCAGTATATGCCTGGGCATAGACGTCCATCACCTTGAGGGCCACGAGCTCCAGTTTCCCGGTATCGAACTTCGATAAGACGATCTGGGGCTGGCGCGGGTTCCGGAAATTATCGTCCTGGACCACGCTGATCCGGTCATAGAGCGGTGTGACGGAACGGATTCCCCGCGACCCGTCGTACAGGGCCGGGGTTCCCGTGAAGAGGAAGTAGCAGCGCGGCATCTCGCCCCGGTCAAGGGAGTCGATGATCTGGACAAGCATATGATACCCCTTCTCGCGCTGGGCCCGCTGGAGCCCCTGGGTGGTCTCCATCTCGTCGATCGCAATAGCGAGCCCCCGGTAGCCCGCCCCATGGATAACCGAGACGAGTCCCCGCAGGAATATGAAGGCAATGGTGTCGTCGATATCCCCCCGGATCGCTGCTTTCTGCTTGAAATCTCTCCCGATGTTGGGCTCGGCCGAGAGCCACCCGAGCGCCGCCTGGGCTAGATGGAAATCACCGGCATTGTTGGACCGGTAATAGGTGCGCAGGGCCGCTGCGAGCGAGGAATTCATCTCGGAGATCGCAGAGAGTGCCGCCTCGATCTCCCGCTCGGTCGCAACTTCGAGCGCTGCATCGGAATCCTCGGCCGGGGCAACCGAGAGGATCTTCTCCTCGATGGCAAAGAGCCAGTTGTCCACGATCGTTTTGAGTGCATGTTCCTCTTCGCTCGTACGCAGGTTGGCGCAGACCTGCTGGTAGATCCCCTTGAGCCGGTAGAGTGGGGCGGAAGACGAGATCACTACATGGGACGTGACAAATCCCCGCATCCGTGCGATCTCCAGGGCCCGGGCAACAAGGAATGTCTTGCCGCTCCCGTACTCGCCCCGGATGAACTTCGTGTCGCCCCCGCCTTCGGCAACGTAATCGAGCTGCTTTGCGATAACGCCTTCCTCGACATCGAGCCCGACCGCTATCCGTTCGAGGCCCCCGGCAGGCACCGTCCCGCGCCGGAGCGCATTGATGATGTTGATGCTCGCAAGCCTCTGCCGGTCCATCCGTTCAGGTTCCGGTATATTCATAAGTCTCCCCGTCCTCCCCGACACCTTTCTTCTCGATCAATGACAGCCCCTTTGCTGCGGCCTTCTGGATGATCCGGTTGACAATCCCGACAACCCGCCGCGTGCCAAGCAGGGTGCGCAGGTCCATCTCGCTTGCTTTCCGGTGCGAGCGGAGGAACGCGACAATTTTCTGCTCCTGTTCGGAAAGTCCGAGCTGATCAGTGATAACCTGCGCCTGAGGGATCTTCTGGGTCCGCTTCTTTGCCTCAACCGTATGCATGATCGGGCGGTCGGCAACAGACTGTTCCTTGCATTCCCGGATCAGCCGGAGATAATCCTCAAGGCTGATGGTCCGGGAATGGTGGGGCATGACATCCATCCCGCACAGGCAACAGTACTTGCAGCCCGCATAATCCGCTTCTTCCAGAGCATTGGTGGCCATAATGAAAAAGGCAATGGATAAGAGTTCCAGCCCTTCCGAATCGAGCGTAGTGCGCCGTTCGGACAGCTTCTGGATCAGCTGCTCCATCAGGCGCCGGAAACGGTACATCCTGCAATCGTCGTCAACGATCACCGCTGCAACCCGGATGAGATCGGATCCTTTCCTGACATTGGAGAGGATATAGAGCATCACCTTTTCGCACTCGCGGTCGTCCTCATGGGCCGAGAGGAAGCGGGCATAAGCCGGGCCCCCGGCAAGGAAGTCGGCCCGGTATGCCCGGTAGTACCACGAGCGGGCCTCGGTCTCGTCCTCGAGGTCTTCAAAGAAGCGTGCGGTTTCAAGGAGGCTTGCAACATTGACATCCTTTGATACGATGTCGAGAAACCGCCGCTTTGCATCTTCCGGCGGAAGGGCTTCCGCAAGGAACCTGCGGTACCGGCAGATGATGCGGGAGAGGGCGACGGGATCGCCCCTTGCCGCCAGCTCGTCCCGGACAAGGGCTTCGTACGCGGTAAGGGCAGCAGGGATAGTGCCCTGCTCTTCAAGGAGTTCGCATTCGAGCAATCGGCCGGCAGCGAGCCCGCGATCGCAGGTGAGGAGCTTCCTGGTAAGGGCGAGCGCTTCGCCGTACCGTTTCCCTGTTTTGAGGAGCAGGATGTAATCGCAGAGTGTCCCGGGATGAGGTGTATCTCCGGCTTCAGCGGTATACCCGGCATAGGCATCGAGGGCGGCGGGAAGGTCGTACCGGGCAAGGGCCTCCAGGTATGTTCTCCGGATTTCCGGGTCCCCGGTCTCGCGGTACAACCGGAGACCGGCCTCGAACGCTTCCCGGTAATTCCCGGACCGGACCAGCGCATCGAGATATTCGTGCGACAGGTCAGGGTCATTGTGGGCGGCGTGGGTTGCAAGCGCTTCCCCCGGTTCGCCGGTCTCAATGAGTGCCCTCATCAGGTTTTTCCGGTCGGCCTGGCTTGTGCCTGCCTGTATAAGCCGGCGCAGGACCGGCAACGCCCCCCGGTAATCCCGTCGGGCAACAAGGTATTCAGCATAGCTCCGCAGGGCATCCTGGTTGGATGGGTCTAGGTGGACGGCAGTCGCATACTCGGCAATGGCCCCTTCATCCCCCCGGGCTTCGAGGACCTTTGCCAGGTAACTGTGGACGTACGAGGACTCCGGCATCTTCCGGGCAAGGTCGCGGAAAAAGACCTCCGCATCTTCGAGCCTGCCGGCATTATAGAGATTGGTTGCCGCAAGGATCTCGATTGCAGGATCCTTTTCTGCGTCGAGCAGTGTTGTGCAGAGGAGAAGTGATTCCTGGTACTGCCCGTTCTCGAAGAGCCGGAACGCCTCTTTCTTCTGGTTCCCGGTTAGTTCACTCATGGCGGTCAGGACTGAACCTGATGGCGAACAGGCCGCGGAGCATCCGGATCATGTCCCGCTTCTGGACCCGGGAATCGCCCCGGTTCTGCCATTCGATGGGGACTTCGGTAATCGTGCAGCCGGCACCCCGGAGTCTCCAGAGGAGTTCGACATCGAATTCGAACCCCCGGGATATCATCCGGGGCAGCAGGGCCTCAATGGCTGACCTTCGGAAGACTTTTGCCCCGCACTGCGTGTCGTGGAACGAGAGTCCGAAGAGAATCCGGATGAGCAGGTTGAAGACCCGGCTCTCCAGCTGGCGCAGGAGCCCCTGCCGGATCACGAGGTTCGAACCCGGTACCCAGCGCGAACCAATGGCTGCATCGGAAGAGTCAAGCATTGCAAAGAGGCGCTGCATCTCCCCGATATCCGTGGACCCGTCGGCATCGAAATATCCTACGCGGGGGGCCTTTGCAGCAGAAAGGCCGGCAAGCACACCTCCGCCTTTTCCCAGCCGGTGGTCAAAGCGGAGGCAGCGGATGAGAAGGTCAGTCCGCTGTGCGGCAATTGCCTCAACCACGTCAGCAGTCCGGTCCGTCCCATCGCAGACCACGATCAGCTCACCATAGAATCCTGATATGGCATCGAAGAGCCGGGTGATCCTCTTCTCCTCGTTGTAAGCGGGGATGACGAGGCTGTACGGGAGTTCGGGTGAAGCGGTCATGGCGTGAACGAATGCTGTCGGGATGGCGATCTTCTTGGCTGGTAGTGCGGTTCAAAGTATCCAGGCCCGGCATTATCTTTCCGGCCTTTTTGAGATCCCGCACACCTTTTCCAGTATAGTTTGCCGAGTCTGAAAATAACGTTACTGGTGCTGGCCCAGGTGCTGTGCCAGAACACTGCCGGGACGGTACTTTTCTGCCATGGCAAGGGCCGTCTTCCGGAGCTCGTGGTGCTCGGCAAGGCAGCTTGCCGGCGGGGCGGATTTCCTGAGGATCGAGGATGTGTTCTCCGTTATCTGGATAAGTTCAGTTGCAATCACGGCATTGAGCCAGACGAGGTCGGCCAGCATCTCTTTTGTTTCCTTGTCCTGCATAAGGATTGTCGCCTGTTTTGGGATATTAAGTACGGGGGGGCGGTGTGATGGTGCTGAATTGGCAAAAGAAGAAGGGTTAATCTGGCATCGCTCCGACATACTGGCATGAAACGGACACTTCTTCTCGTTGCGATACTGCTCGTGTGCATATCGGCCTGCGGCTGTATCTTCGGGCCGGCACAACCTTCCACGCCACAGTACACACCGACCGTCTCGCCGGCCGGTACGGTGGCAGCGCCCCCTGCACTGGTGTACTCTGCCACCCCAGGGCCGGTGCAGACCGTACCCGACTTCGAGACCGTGAGCGTGACCGTGAACAGGAACATCGTCTCAACTGATCCGACCATTACGGCAACTTTCGATGGCGGGAAGGGCCTTGGCATGACCACCCGGATGGATGTCACGGTCATCCGGTCGGATGGGGTAGTGGAGACCGGGTCCCGGAACAACCCGCAGATGGGCACCAGCGTGACGCTGATGGGAACCACCGAAAACGACCGCGTCATCGTATCCGTCACCATGACATCGGGCAACCAGTACACGATCATCGACAGGTACTACCCGTTCCCGGGCAGCATGGTGCCTCCATAGCCCAAGAACAACAATCTTAATCCCCTCCCTTTTCAAATCTTCACCTGAGATTTATGAGTTACCTGGACAATATCAGAAAAGACGGCAGATATGCCAATCCTTTTTTCTGTCTCATGGGAATTGACCTGGTGGAAGCCGGGCCGGGAAAGGCCGTGCTGAAAATGCAGGTCCGGCCGGACATGCTCAACGGGGTCGGCTGGCTCCAGGGCGGGGTTCTCGTTGCCCTTGCCGACGAGGCGATGGCGCTTGCCCTCTACCCCATGCTCTCGCCGGGTGAAGGAATTGCTACTATCTCGGAGTCCACGAGTTTTGTCAAGGGAACCCGGGACGGCATCATATTCGCCGAAGGAACGGTTCTCAAGAAAGGGCGCCGCGTAGCCTTCACGGAAGGGAAAGTCTGGATGGAGAACGGGGAGATGATCCTGCTCTCCCGCACAACCGCTGCATTCGCGGTAACTGCTCAATCCTGAAAAAAGGATTACAATTATTTATTCTTTCTTTGATTTTTTGTCTTTCTTTCCTGACGCATCTTTGCCGTCGGCAGGTTTCCGCTTGACGTACCAGATGACCAGGCAGAGGGCAACGATGACGATCACTGCAAGCGCGATATTAGTCTTCATGGTCTCGTTCTGTGCTTCGGCAAGGCCGGTTTGTGCATCCGTGTTGCCCGGGTCAAGCTGGAGGGCTTTGTTGAAAGCAGTAATTGCTTCGTAGTATTTTCCCGCTTTGTTCAGGGCAAGACCTTTGTTGATATATCCCTTCAGGTAGGAGGAATCAAGATCGATCGCAGCGTCGTATGCCGCAATCGCTTCCGTGTATTTTCCCTGCTTGAAGAGGGCATAGCCCTTGTTGTTCCAGAGCCCGGGTTCTTTCTTGTACAGTGCAAGACCCTGGTCTGCGGTCTTTACCGCATCGTCGTAATACCCGAGATCGGTGAGTGCCGCGCTCTTGTCCTTGTAAACGTACATCAGCGTATCGGACTTGCTGATCATGGTGGTATTCGAGGCAAGAGCCATATCGAAGAACGCAATGGCTCGCTGGTACTCTCCCGAGGAAGCCATCTGTGACCCCTTGTTGTAATACTGCGTGGCGTTGTCCGTATCCGCCAGCACCGGCTGCACGAAGCAGCCAACGATGGCAAGAATTGCCAGGATGAAGAGAATTCGGCCGGATTTCATAACGTACCAATCTGCCGTTTTGCCTGATTAAGGTTACTTCAGGGCAACGTGCAGAGGAGCCGCCCGGACCGGTCTCTCACGCCGGTAAGATAACACTATTAGGGATTGTGAGCAAAATATACAGCATTCGGGGAGATCTGTTTGAAGTACATTATTATCACCGGCGGTGTGATGAGCGGGCTCGGGAAGGGTATAACCGCTGCATCGGTGGGTCGGATTCTGAAAAACCGGGGCTACCGGGTGACCGCGGTCAAGATCGACCCGTACCTCAACATCGATGCAGGGACGATGAACCCGGCCCAGCACGGCGAGGTCTTTGTATTGAAGGACGGGAGCGAAGTGGATCTCGACCTCGGGAACTACGAGCGGTTCCTCGACATCGAACTCACCGCGTCCCATAACATCACCACCGGAAAAGTATACCGGACGGTCATCGAGAAGGAACGCCGGGGTGATTTCCTCGGCGAGACCGTCCAGATCATCCCCCACATCACCGACCAGATCAAGAAGTGTATCCAGCAGGCGGCAGAAGAGGAATTCCCGGATGGGACGAAAGCGGATATCTGCCTGGTCGAAGTCGGCGGTACTGTCGGCGACATTGAGAGCATGCCGTTCCTCGAAGCAGTCCGCCAGATGCACGGCGAACTCCCCCCGCACGACTTTGTCCTGATCCACGTCACTCTGATCCCCGAGGACACGATGGGGGATTTCAAGACCAAACCTACGCAACACTCGGTCAAGGCGCTGCGGGAACTGGGTCTTCACGCGGATATCATCGTGGGGCGGAGTGAGAGCCCGATCGGGGCCAATACCAAGCGCAAGATCTCGGCGTTCTGCGATCTCCCCCAGAGCGCAGTCATCTCGGCGGCAACTGCCCCGGACACCTACGCCGTGCCGATGGAGATGGAAAAAGAGGGTATTGCCGACGTACTCTCCGCGCACCTCGGGCTGGACAAGACCGAAGTCGACACCATGTGGTACCGGATCGTGAACAAGGAGTACACGAACCGGGTGACCGTCGCCATCGTCAGCAAGTACGGGATCGAGGACGTCTATATCAGCATCAAGGAGTCACTCAAGCATGCCGGACGGGCGCTCTCGACCGAGGTCAAGATCGCGTGGCTGGATGCAGAGCGGTACGAGAAATGTTCGCTCAAGGATTATGACGGCATCCTTATCCCGGGAGGCTTCGGCAAGCGGGGCATCGAGGGGAAGATCGAGGCGATCCGGTTCGCCCGCGAGAACAACATTCCCTTCCTCGGCCTCTGTCTCGGGTTCCAGCTGGCAACCGTAGAATACGCCAGGAACAAGGCAGGCATTGCGGATGCGACAAGCGAGGAGTTCGGCGAAGGCTCGCATGTGATTGCCATCCTGCCCGAGCAGGAAGGGGTCAATGAGCTGGGCGGGACGATGCGCCTTGGCAATTACACTGCGGACATGCGGCCGGGGACGCTCGCGCTCAAACTCTACGGCGAGAACCAGGTAACCGAACGCCACCGCCACCGGTATGAAGTGAACCCGAAGTACATCAAGGCCCTTGAAACCTCAGGACTGGTTTTCTCGGCAACGAACCGGAACCGGATGGAGTGCCTCGAACTCCCCGGCCACCCGTTCTTCTTCGCCACCCAGTTCCACCCGGAATTCAAGTCCCGTCCAACCCGGCCATCACCGCCGTACCTCGGCTTCGTTGAGGCGTGCAGGGCGAACAAGCGGACGAAATAACAAGGAGTAACACCATGGTCAAATGCGAGAAGTTCATCCCGAAATCAATTGAAGAGATCAAAGCCGCTGCCGGGAACGAGAAGGTTGTCATGGCGCTCTCCGGCGGTGTCGACAGTTCGGTCTGTGCCGCCCTTGCCGCCCGGGCCATTGGCGACAACCTGATCCCGATCTACATCGATACCGGCCTGATGCGGAAAGGCGAAACCGAGCGGATCCGGACGATCTTCGGCAACATCCACCTCCAGATCGTTGATGCGGGAGACGAGTTCCTCGATGCCCTCAAAGGTCTCACGGACCCCGAGGCCAAACGCAAGGCAATCGGTGAGCGGTTCATCCGGGTTTTCGAGCGCGAGGCAAAGAAGCAGGGGGCAAAGTGTCTCCTCCAGGGAACCATCTACCCGGACCGGATCGAAAGTGAGGGCGGGATAAAAAGCCACCACAATGTCGGCGGCATGCCGCTCCACATGGAGTTCACGAAAGTCATCGAGCCGATTCGCGACCTGTATAAGGATGAAGTCCGCGAGGTTGCCGGCGCACTCGGGCTCCCGAAGGAGATCCAGCACCGTATGCCGTTCCCGGGACCCGGTCTCGCCGTGCGGGTGCTCGGCGAAGTGACAAGGGAGAAGGTCGCGGTCATCCGGGAAGCGAACTGGATTGTCGAGGAGGAACTGGTTGAGAAGTACGGCCCCTGGCAGTGCTTTGCAGCCCTCCTCGGTCTTGGGACCGGTGTCAAGGGTGACAACCGGATCCACGGCTGGATCGTGGCCGTGAGAGCCGTGAATTCAAGAGACGGGATGACGGCCGATCCGGTCAACATCCCGTTCGACCACCTGGTGAGAATCGGGTCGAGAATCACGGCGGATATCCCAAGCGTTGCCCGCGTGGTGTACGATATCACCGCCAAACCCCCGGCAACCATCGAATACGAATAATAGAAGGACAAACAACCACAAATCAATGAAAGCAACATCGTGATTGGAATGGAAACAACCAGCCAGATGAAAGCGCTCGACGAGCGCTATTATATGCCCGCGTTCTCCCGTGAGATCGCACTCGTGAAGGGCGAGGGATCGAAAGTCTGGGACGCAGACGGGAAGGAATACATAGACTGCGTGGCAGGCATTGCTGTCTGTAGCACCGGCCACTGCCACCCTGCCGTTGTCAAGGCCATCTGCGACCAGGCCCACCAGCTCATTCACTGCTCTAACCTCTATTACGTCCCGCACCAGGGTGATATCGCAAAGAAACTCGTGGAAGTAACCGGCATGCACAAGGCCTTCTTCTCGAACTCCGGCGCCGAAGCAACGGACGGGGCGCTCAAGCTCGCCCGCGTCAGGACCGGCAAGAAGAGGTTCGTTGCATTCGTGCACGGGTTTCACGGGCGTACGGTAGGATCCCTTGCCGTCACCCATAAACCGGCAATCCGGGAACCGTTCGAACCGCTCGGGCTCCCGACCACATTCGTGGAATACGGCGATCTTGACGGGCTCAAAAAGGCAGTCGACAGCGATACTGCGGCGGTCATCGTGGAACCGATCCAGGGTGAAGCCGGGGTCATCATCCCCCCGAACAGCTTCTTTGAAGGGATCCGCGAGGTGTGCGACAAGAGGGGCACGCTCATGATCGTGGATGAAGTCCAGACCGGCATGGGACGTACCGGCAAGTGGCTTGCCATGCAGCACACGAAAGTGCAGCCGGATATCGTTACGCTGGCAAAAGGAATTGCGAGCGGTTTTCCCATGGGAGCTCTTGTTGCCCGCGAAGGGCTGGAATTCAAAAAGAGTGAGCACGGCAGCACGTTTGCCGGTGGTCCGCTTGCCTGCGCAGCAGCGCTTGCAACCACCGGTGTTATCGAGAAGGTTCTTCCGGATGTTGCCCGCAAGGGCGAACGGTTCGCGCAGGGCCTCGCAAAGTACAACCCCCGTGTCCGGGGGCTGATGATCGGCATCACCATCGGCGACAAGTGCCCGGAGATCCAGAAGAAATGCGCAAAGGAAGGCGTCCTTGTCAACTGCGCAGCGGATGGCAACCTCCGGCTTGTCCCGCCGCTGACAATTACAGATGCAGAAATTGACCGTGTAGTGAAGGTTATCGATGGAGCACTTGGTCAGGTCATGTTATAAGAAGAAGAGCGGCTATGTCTTTGCCAAGAAAGCGGAGGATATCGCCCGCGAGTACGGCATCGAGAGGATTGCCCGGCTTGCGAGCAACGAGAATCCCGAACCCCTTTCACCGGCAGCCCTTGCCGCAGCAGAGACTGCATTAAAAACGGTCAACCGCTACCCGGACGAGCGCGTGAACGTCCTGATGAACGCGCTCCGCTCCCACTATGGGGACTATCACTTTGTCACCGGTGTCGGTATGGATGGCGTGATCGAAACTATCATCCGGACACTCGTAGAGCCCGGCGAGCAGGTTGCAATTTCAACACCGACGTTCTCGTTCTACGCCATCGCGGCGATGGGGCAGGGAGCCGAAGTCGTTACCGTTCCCCGCGAACCGGACTTTTCGGTGGATACAAAGAAACTGATCAGGGCCGCAAAGACCGCCAAGGTCACGGTGCTCTGTTCTCCGAACAACCCCACGGGGAACGCGACACCGATCGATGCGGTTGTGGAGATTCTCGAAGGGATCGAAGGACTCCTCTTCCTCGACAATGCCTATGTGGAGTTTTCAGGGATCGATTACCTCCCGCTCATGAAGAAGCACGAGAACCTTGTCCTTGGGAGGACGTTTTCGAAAGTCCACTCCCTTGCCGGCCTCCGGATCGGGTACGCGTTCACCCCCCGCTGGCTGCCTCCATGGTACCAGCGGGCAGGAACGCCCTTTACGGTCAATGCGGTCTCGATGGCCGCTGCGGCTGCCGCCCTTTCCGATAAGGCCCATGCAGAGCGGTATATCGCGCAGGTAAAGCGGTGGCGAAAGCGATTTGCCGAAAAAGTAAATCTCCCCGTTCTCCCATCGGATGCCAACTTTGTCATGGTCGATGTTGCGCCAATGAAGAGCGACGAGGTTGTCGAGGAACTTGCCCGCCATGGCGTGGTAGTCCGCTCCTGCCGGAGTTTTGCGGGGCTTGAAGATCATTATATCCGGGTCAGTGTTGGCGAAGACTGGGAGAACGAGCTCTTCTTGAAGGGGATCAACTCCCTATGATGTGCTGCATCACCGGAACCCCGGGAACCGGCAAATCGATGATAAGCGACGAGCTGGCACTCCGGGGACACCGGGTGGTCCACATCACGGACACCATCGGCCCGTATGTCATCGGAGATGACGAGGAGCGTAATGCCCAGGTGATCGATGTGGAGAAGTGGGCCGATGAATTCAAACCCGTGGACGGTTTTGTTGAGGGCCACTTTGCCCACCTGCTCCCCTGCGACCGGGTCGTGGTCCTCCGCTGCCGCCCCGATGAGCTGAAGGCCCGGCTCTCCCAGCGGAAATACCGCCCGGCCAAGATCCGGGAGAATGCGGAAGCCGAGGCACTCGACTCCTGCCTTATCGAGACCGTGGAAGAGCACGACCCTTCGCATATTTTCGAACTGGACACCACCGGCCGCGATGCCCTGTATTGCGCAGACCGGATCGAGCAGTTCGTAAAATGTGAGATACCGGCCGATTTCGGCCACATCGACTGGACAGAATACCTGGAGATCCAGCCATGACTCTCGACCAGTACCGATCCCATGTCAAGGTCTACTTTGATCCCATTGTTGCCGTTGCGATCCGGTGCCGGCTCACCCCGAACTTCTTTACGCTCGCGGCCCTTCTTGCCTCGGCTGTTGCCGGCATTCTCTTCTACCTCCGGCTGGAATTCTGGGGCGTGCTTGCCGTAGCCGTCAATGCATTCTGCGACGCCATGGACGGTGCGGTTGCCCGCACGATGAAATGCGAGAGCAGGCGCGGGGATTTCCTCGACCATGCTGTGGACCGGTATGCTGATATTTTCATCATCACCGGGATCTTTGCCGGGGGGCTCGTCTCATGGCAGATCGGTGTCTTTGCGCTCACTGGTGTCCTGATGGCCTCGTATCTCGGAACCCAGGCACAGGCAGTCGGCGTAGGCCGGTATTACGGCGGACTGCTTGGTCGGGCAGATCGCCTGGTCATGATCATGGTTGTCGGTATCATCGACATGCTGGTCCCCCTAAGTTTCTACGGGCTCTCGCTCCTTGGATGGATGCTCGTCCTCTTCGGCGTCTTTGGGCATATCACTGCATTCCAGCGGTTCGCCTACGTGTGGCGGAAAGTGGAGTAAGATCTTATTTTTCCCGTCGTGTATCCCATGGCAACCATTGAAGAGTACGGATCCGGCCGGATCCTGCGGTCGATCCGGCTCGCCCATCTCGCGCTCGGGATCACGGGCGTTCCGTTTGCCGGGCCGGCGGTTGCAAAAAATCTGGAACTGCGGATGGAATCGTTTGGCATCCGCCCGATCACCCTTGAAGAGGCCGGACGGGTTATTGAACGCTGCGGGCACTGTGCCGCAGGACCGGATATGCCAGCCCCTTTTCCCGAAATCGGGTGTATCGGAATCAGTATTCCTCGATGAGCTTGCCGACCGGATGGTGGTGGCTGGCAGGGCCCGCCCGGTGGAATGGGATCAGGCAATCGAGACCCTGGGAAAGTACCCGGATAACCCTTTGATCCTTTCGAAGGTTTCCGACCGGTACCTGGAGATCTGCCGCTCCGTACCGGAAATCTGCATTTACTGGAAGATGCGCAGGGCCGGGCTGAATGTGTAAGGGTCTCCCGGGATAATTGCATACTCTTTTATTCTTCTGTTCAGATAGATCGTTCTCCATGTTCCGCTGCCCCCGCTGCAAATCGACTCTTCCGGATGACGAGACGCAATGCCCGAATTGCCTCAGGGAGTTTTCAGATCGGAAGAATACGGGTAAACCGGATGTCATTCCCGTGCCCCCGCCATCCTGCGATTCCCCGGGCAGCAGGATCGCCTACGTAGGGTTCTGGCGGAGACTGGGCGCGACCATTCCCGATCTGGCCATAGCCGCCATTGTTGCAGCGATCGTAAACCATGTTCTGGTGCAGCAGAAGTTCCAAAGTCCCCTTCTTGGGACCATTCTCATAACCGTCGCATGGTACCTGCTCCTCTACTCGCCCCTCTTCCTCAGCTCCCCGTACCGGGCAACGCCGGGGAAAATCCTGTTCGGGATGGTTGTAGTATACGACAACGGAAAACAACTGCCCTTTTCCCGGGCCGTTATCCGGGAACTTGGGAAATACATCTCCCTCCTCACCCTCTGCCTTGGCTTTGCCATCATCGGATTTACCAAAAAGAAACAGGGTCTTCACGACCTGCTGGCCCTTACGGTCGTGGTCCACCGGTCGGATGGCCTCGTTTACCAGTGTATCTCACCGGCAAATCCGTATTTTGTACAAAAGCGGCTCCGGATTGCGTCTGTTTTTATATGTATCTGTATTGTCTGTTCCATCATCCCGCTCCTGTATTTTGGAACCACGCCCGCAAAAACGATCACGCCCCGCTCATTCGCCGCCCAGGGTGTAAGTTCAGCTGCCGATACCATCGCCAGTTCCAAATATCCGGAATATTCGCTCGATATGTACGATACGGCAATTGAACTTGAGCCCAATGATACCGGCATCCAGATGAAAAAAATCTATGTACTCGACCGGCTCGGACGAGTGGATGAAGCGCAGGATTACCTGGAAGAGATGATTGTCATCTACCCCAATGAGACCACTCCCATAATCCTCAAAGGGGATCTCCTTCTTGAGGAAGGGAAATTCACGGGTGCAGTCTCCTGTTATGAAAAAGCCATAGCGGCCGATCCGAAAAATGCAAAGCTCTGGATAAAAAAGGGCGATGCGCACCTCCTTATGGCAATGACCGGGATGCAGGAGATCCGGGGCATGTACCGGAACCTTACTGCCCATGGTAAACCGGGCCAGATTGAATCCGCTGCCCCCGTGGACTCCTTTCAGGCTACCCAACCATACCAGGATGCTGTAAAATCGTACAACAAGGCAATCGAACTCGATCCCATGACCAGCGTCGCCATATCGGGCCGGATTTTATCCTCAACGGAGAACCTGGTCGACACCTACCAGGGAATCCTGAAAGATATGTGACGGATCTCTTCCCACAGGTTTAATTTATGGCAGGGCTGTTTGCCGGGCGATCCCCCGGATGTACTCCAGCGCCGCCACCGCATCCTCCCGCTTCTGGTCGCAGGCATGGTTCTCCACCCACGCAAGGAACCGCTTGCGGGTAAGTTCTCCAATGGCATCGCCGGCCTTTGCAACCATAGACCGGTACGTCCGCTGCGGATAGAAGACCGCCCGGGCAGCGGCGAGCAGGGTATCGTGCTCCGCAGTGCTGATGATCTCTTCTTCCCATGCCCGTTTCAGCGTGAAGCGGATGTTGATGAGCGGCTCCGAGAGCGACATGCCCGAGACCGGGTCAAAGACCAGGGCCACCTCGTCGTCAGAAACGAGTTCCCCGCTCTTGTACATCCGGTAGATCTCGCCGATTCCCACCATCCCGAGCGTATCCATCTCTGCTGCCCGGAGAGCCCCCATGCTCGACGCCCCTACAACGCGGACGCCTTTTTTTACCGCAGAAAGGATCTCCCGGTGGGCAACTGCGCTCTCCTGGTGGAAGACCCCGTCGATGAGGCCGATGATTGACGCTCCTTCCTCTGCTGCCCGGAGGAGGTCGCCCCTCTTTGCGGGAGGATGATAGTCCGCCGCAAGGATCTTTTCCGCCGCAGCCCGGTCAAGACTTGGCCCGAGAAAGACGATGATCCCTGGCATTTTTCACCCGCTCCCCTTTCCGTTCCGGATCCATGGCAAAAGCTTCGAGGCCCGGCACGATCACCCGCACAACCGGGACGCCGATCTCTTCCCGGGTCAGGTCTACGACAATGACCTGGTCCAGGCCCTGTGCCCGCAGCCGTTCGATAACCATCTCGATATCTTTTTTGAAATCATCGGTATCGGATGATGGCACATCCCGGTACGGGACCGTCCCGTTGTCCTTGTACCAGTAGCCGTTGATCCGTTTCGCCCGCTCGTAGCCCATCTTCTTGCGGAGCTCGGCAAGGGTGGTATCCTCGCGGGCCCCGTGGATCTGGGTGAGCCGGCTCTGCGCAACCTCGGTGAGCGCCCGCATGACCGCGATCCGGGCACTGGTATGCGTCCCGATCCCGATGGTGAGAAGCGACGGGTCTTTCAGGAGCACGTCGTCGGAGACTGCGGCAATAGTCGGGATGCCAATGTCGCTTGTGATGTCCCGCACCTTGACTTCCACCTGCGCATCCGAGAATTTTTTGAGCATCTCCGCAAGGGCCGGGTCATCGATATCCGCGAGGCAGGGACCGGTATCCCGGCAGGCTTCGACAAGCGACCAGGCGTCCCGCTCGATCACTTCAGAAAGAGCGTGGAAAATTGCTTCTTCTCTTGTATTGCCGGACGCAAGGCCATTCGTGTTGGTTCGGAAGAGCCCCCGGTAATTGTGGGGGAGCGGGTGGAAGACCGCAAACGAAGGAACAAAGATCGCGTTATCATTGGCTATATCGTATCCCTCTGTCCACGCGATGAGGCGATCAGTGTCCGCCCCCTCGGGAAGGATCAGGTCTTTTGGATCGAGCACCTGCCCGTGGGCATGCATCTGCTGGAACGGGGCAAGGACGGTCCTGCGGTCGTGGAGTTCGGATGAGTACCGTTCGATTCCCTCCATGATGGCAGAGATCCGCGACTCTTCAACGGTTGCCCCTTTCCCGTTATACACCGTGATGGCCCCGGACTCTGCGGTCGGGCGGATGCAGGAGAAGACCGGGATACCGATACGGTCGAGGCTCGTGATGTCGGCTACCCGGGTGATACCGGCAGCCGGAACCTTGGGTTCGATCCGGGCAAGCGTCTCGTCAAGAGGAACTGCCCGCTGCGTCTCGTTGTAGTAGGTCTTTTTGCAGGACTGGATCTGCATGGATACGCTCTTAGGTATAACGTGAACGCTGCCGGTGTTTATAGGTGATTATTTACGGGAGGTTTTCCTTTGGCCCGGCCGGGTTCTTTTATAATCTGCCCGTGCTTTCCCTGCAGGACGAAGGCCGGGCCTTGTCAATTACCTGCGGGGACAATGGTATCGGATTGCCGGAAGGTTATGACTGGGAAAAACCGGAGACGGTAGGCCATCTCCTTGTTCAGGGTCTTGTTGAGCAGATGGAGGGGACGATTGAGAACGCTCCCGGGACCACGACATGGTTTAAGATTCGTGTACAGAAAGCCACCGGGGCGTCCGGTCCAATGCGGGGAACGTACAACCAGGTGCCGGAATACGTGGGTTCTTTTGCGTAGGTAATTGTCAGAATTCCCTCCTTTTTTTCGTTATCCGTGTCAGGTGTGAAATTCTGCATGTTTTTAGAGGCTGTTTTCTGTCGGAAAAACCATATACCCGGGAAGTCCAAGAGAAGCATATCCAAAACAGGCAGGGTGGAGTAATGGAGGATAATAATTCAATGGTTCCGGGGGATCTGACTCTCCTTACCCCCCCGGTCTCTCTCATCCAGGTTTTCCTGCTATTAGGAGTACTTGTTGCCCTTTATCTTATCAGTACGGTAAATTACCTCCTTTTCCATGGTATCGTTGAACTCGCGGGCATCGCGGTTGCCTTCTCGATCTTCATCATTGTCTGGAACACCCGCCGGGTGATCACGGACGGGTTTTTCTTAATCATCGGGATCTCCTTTCTCTTTTTCGGGAGTATCGATCTCGTCCATACCCTTGCTTACAAAGGGATGGGCATTTTTCCCGGCAACAGCTCGGACCTTCCCACCCAGCTCTGGATTGCGGCACGGTATTTCCAGAGCATCGCGTTCCTTGCAGCAACCCTCTTCATCGGGAGATCCATAACCAAAGACCGGAAATATGATGCCGTCATCATCATTGCGATCTGTACTGCAGCCAGTGCAATCCTGTTCTCCAGTATCTTTGTCTGGCAGAACTTCCCTGCCTGTTATATCGAGGGAACCGGGCTTACCCTGTTCAAGATCGTAAGCGAATACATAATCTCGCTCATTCTCATTGCCACGATAGTTGTCCTGTATATGAAACGGGAGCATTTCGATCCTGTGGTCTGGAAACTCATCATGGCCGCCCAAGTGTTCCTCATTCTTGGGGAACTCGCGTTTTCTTCCTATGCAAGCGTTTTCGGGTTCATGAATATGCTCGGTCATCTCTTCCGTCTCATCTCGGTCTACTTTTTCTACCGGGCATTTGTCGTGGTGGCATTGACCCGGCCTTATAATCTCCTCCTCCGCGAACTCAGGCAGAACGAGGAAACACTGAGGGCGAGCGAGAAGAAGTACCGTACGCTTTTTGAGAATATGCTGGAGGGGTTCGCGTATTGCCGGATGATCTACGATGAGGAGGGCCGTCCCGTTGACTGGATATATCTTGATGTGAATGCAGCGTTTGAACGTCTGACCGGTCTTAAAAACATTGCCGGAAAACGTGTTCTTGAGGCAATACCGGAAATTCGCACATTAACGCCTGATCTTTTTAACACGTACGGACGCGTTGCCTCAACGGGAAAACCAGAAACATTCGAGATCGATTTCAAACCTTTGGACCTGTGGCTGAAAGTCTCGGTCTTCAGTCCGGAAAAGGGGTATTTCGTTGCGGTATTTGAGGATCTGACAACGCGTAAAAACGCAGAAGATGCGCTCCGCGAAAGCAGGGAGATGTACCGCGAGCTGGTCGAGAATATCAGCGATGTGATCTTCTCTCTTGACCTGCAGGGTAATTTCACCTATATCAGCCCGGCTATCGGAAGACAGTACGGTTACACCAAGGAAGAGATTATCGGGAAGAATTTCTCTGTTTTTGTTTATCCCGGGGACTATTCTTCGAGTATTGAGGCTTTCAGGAAGCGGTTGAATGGTGAATACTACCGGAACGAATTCAGGGTTGTGACAAAAGATGGAAGGATCCAGCACGTAATCGTTTCCCAGCGTCCCATCCCTGGTAAAAACGGCACGGTTGCCGGGTTCAATTATATTATGACCAATATCACGGAACGCAAGCTGGTGGAAGAGGAGATACGGAGAGCCCGGGACTTCTACTTGAACGTCCTCAATGATTTCCCGAACCCGATCTGGCGGGCCGGTTTGGATGGGAAATGCAACTACTTCAACAAAGACTGGCTTGCATTTACCGGGAGGAACCTTGAGCAGGAGCTTGGTGACGGGTGGGCAGAAGGTGTCCACCCTGATGATCTTGACCGGTGCCTGAAGATCTATCTCGATCATTTCAATGCCCGGAAACCTTTCGATATGGAGTACCGGCTCCGGTATCATGACGGCACCTATCGCTGGCTGTATGACAGCGGGAAACCAATCTCTTCCCCGAACGGGGAATTTGCAGGGTATATCGGATCCTGCTATGATATCCATGACCGGAAGCTGGCGGAAGATGCACTGCGGCAGGCCAACAGCAAGCTGAACCTTCTCTCCAGTATTACCCGGCACGACATCAACAACCAGCTCTTCTCCTTAAAGGCATTTCTCGAACTTTCGAAGGAGACGTTAAACGATCCGGCAACGCTTTCGGAGTATATTCTCAAGGAGGAGCGTGCGGCAAATGCCATCGAGCGCCAGATCGTCTTTACGAAGGAGTACCAGGACCTGGGAGTGAACGTCCCGACCTGGCAGAACGTGGGAGCAGGGATCAAAAATGCGCTGGCATTGCTGCCCGTACGGGACATCAGGATTTCAGAGGATGTGGACGCAGTGGAGGTGTATGCCGATCCGCTCTTTGAGAAAGTGTTTTACAACCTGATCGACAATGCCCTCCGGTATGGTGGACCTGCCATGACTATGATCCGGATTACCTCGCAGGAGTCCGAGAAGGGGAGGGTCATATCAGTTGCTGATGATGGTGCAGGGATATCATTTGAGGATAAGAAGCGCCTGTTTGAGCGGGGATTTGGGCACAACACCGGCCTTGGTCTTTTCCTCTGCCGCGAGATTCTCGCGATTACCGATCTTTCCATCTCTGAGAACGGCGACTTCGGGAAAGGTGCAAGGTTTGAGATACTCGTGCCGAAGGACAAGTTCCGGATCACCGGTTGAATGCCGGTGTCACCAGTTCTGATGTACGGTGACTGATGAACTGCGTTTTTTTGGACTGCACTGTTTTTCCCGGAATATTTTCCCTATCCCGACAAGACGTTGTGAATCGGGATGGCAGAACCGGCCTGACCCCCTGTTACTCCTTGCCCTGCCTTCCCCACTTTAAGAAAACACTGGTTATCTCCACAAGTTTTATAAATAGTTCAGCATAAGTTCACCGTATGCCACAAGGCGGCGGTCCAACGGATGCCACTTCCCGGAGTTCCCCCGGGGTTCCCCCCCTCCTTTGTTTCCCGTTGATCCCGCAGAAGAACCGCACAAAAAATCGGGTCTCTTCTTTCCGACAGGAAAGACCGCGAGCGGCTGATGTTCTCCCGACGGGACCCGAAATAAACCCGGGACGGTGTGACGGATAATTATGGCTGCGGACACCCCGACAGAGATTGTTATTGGAAGGGTTGCCCGGGTATGTGGAATAATTTTAATTTTAACGGGATCACTGGGTCTTTTAGGATGGGGTCTTGGCCTGCGTGTCCTGACCGGTATACGCATGGAATATATCCCGATGGCTCCCAATTCAGCCCTCATCGTTGTGCTTCTCGGATTTGCCCTGCTCATCACAACTGCCCTCCCCTCACATCGCGCCACAAGCGTGGTTGTTTGTGTTCTTTCAGGCATCTGCATCCTTGTGGCCGGGCTGACGCTCGTGGGTATCCTGTCAGGAACTGACCTGGGGATTGACTCATTTTTTGTTGTTACCACGGGAACGTTAGGCCTGGTGCCGGTTGGGCGAATGTCCCCGGTAAGTGCAGGGTGTTTCATCCTGGGATCCTGTGCCGTCCTTCTGCTCCAGGTAAAAAAGCGGGATCCCGCAGCACTCCTTGGTACTACTCTTACGCTGATTAGCGGTGTTATTCTGATCGGGTACCTGTATGATGCCCCCCTTCTTTACGGCGGAACCGTCATTCCGGTTGCGCTTACCACGGCTATTGCATTCGGGGTGCTGGGTGTTGGGCTGATTGTCGCAGCTGGACCTGCGGTCTGGCCCCTCTCAAGTGTATCCGGAGATTCGACCCGTGCCCGGCTCCTGCGCGGACTCCTGCCGGTGATGCTTTTCGTAGTATTATTAGCGCACTGGAGCGAATCGGTTATTACCGGGAATGCTGACAGCACCGTGGTTCTCGCATCGGCTGTTACTGTTCTTGCCACCCTTATTATCACCTATTTTGTTGTGGCTATTGTGTCCCGGTCAATCGGGGATAGCATTGACCAGTCAGAACTGGAGCAGAAGCGGGCGGAAGAGGCACTGAGGGAGAATGCGACCCGCCTTTCCCTGGCTCTCGGTGTGGGCAATGCCGGTGTATGGGAATGGGATCTTGAGAACAACAGGGTGCATTTCGATGACCGGTTCCAGACGATGCTCGGCTATTCTCCGGGAGAACTGCCAGGTACGCTGCAGGAATGGATGCCCTACCACAACCAAGAGGATGTCCCGATCTGGATGGCTAAGGCCGAGGCATACATACGGGGCGATATCCCCATTTACGAGAGCGAACACCGTATCCGTACCAGGACCGGGGAGTGGGCCTGGGTTTTCACCCGTGGACAATTCGTTGACTCTCCAATAAGGGGATCGCGAAAACTGTTCGTCGGTATCGCGATGAATGTCACTGAACGCAAGCGGGCGGAAGAATCGCTGCAGGAGAGCGAGCAGCGGTTCCGCACCATGCTCGAATGGACCTACGACTGGGAGTACTGGATCAGTCCGGACAGGGATGTTATCTATGTCTCTCCCTCGGTCCAGCGCATCAGCGGATACACTCCTGATGAATTTACTGCTGACAAATTCCTGATTGACCGTATGATCCACCCCGATGACCATTCCCTGTGGCAGGAGCATGTCTCTCTCCATACAGGAGCGGATCACCCTGAGATCCATGGGCAGATTGAATTCCGTATTATCAGAAAGGATGGCACAATTCGCTGGATCGGTCATGTCTGTCGCCCCATCTATGCGGAGAACGGCAGATGGATAGGAACGCGGGTCTCCAACCGGGATATCACCGATCGCAAGAACGCCGAAGAGGCACTCCGCGAGAGCGGGAGACGGTTGCAGGAAGCCCAGGGAATGGCACACCTGGGTTTCTGGTCCTGGGACATAAAGACGGGGCATGTCGAATGGTCCGACGAGGTATTCCGGATCTTCGGTCTCGATCCCACAGCGTTCACTCCTGAGATTGATTCAATCCTCGCCTTATCCCCCTGGCCCGGGGAGCAACAGCGGGACAAGGAACGGATCCGGATTGCTATGGAGTCGCACGAGCCGGGCATGTATGAGCAGCGGTTCCTTCGGCCGGATAAGTCGACCGGCTATTATCATTCAACATTCCAGGGCAGGTATGATGCCCTGGGCAATCTCACTTCCATCGTAGGGACGGTGCTGGACATCACCGGGCGAAAACAGTCGGAAGAACACCTGAAATCATCCGAAACCCGCTACCGCCGCCTCTTCGAATCAGCCAAGGACGGGATCCTGATCCTGAACCATGAGTCCGGGGAGATCATCGATGCCAACCCGTTCATCGAGATCCTGCTCGGGTATCCGACGCCAGACCTCCTTGGAAAACACCTCTGGGATATCGGACTCTTCAAGGACCAGCTCCTCTCGAAAGTTGCCTTTGAAGAACTGCAGACCCGTCAATATATCCGGTACGAAGATCTTCCGCTCGAAACCAGGGATGGACGGAAGATTGAAGTTGAGTTTGTCAGCAACGTCTATCCTCTGGATTCCCGCACCACTGTCATCCAGTGCAATATCCGGGATATCACCGATCGCAAGCTTGCCGAGGAGCAGCTCCGCGAGACCAACGAGTACCTCAAAAACCTGATTGATTGTGCAAACGCGCCGATCATTGTCTGGGACAAGGCGTTCCGGATCACCCGGTTCAACCATGCATTTGAGCGTATGACCGGAAGGACCGAGCAGGAAGTCATCGGCCGGCACCTGGAAATTCTCTTCCCGGAAACGAGCCGGGCTGCATCCTTAGAACAGATACGAAAGACTCTTGCCGGGGAGCGCTGGGAGATCGTTGAAATTCCGATCCTCCATGTATCCGGAGAGACCCGGATAGTGCTCTGGAACTCGGCAAACATTGTCGATCCAAAAGGAACGATCATCTCCACGATCGCTCAGGGTCAGGATATCACGGAACGAAAACAGGCAGAGGATGCACTGCGCCAGAGCGAGGAAAAATACCGTGTCCTCTTCACGAGGATGATTGAAGGGAGTGCACTCCACGAGATGGTGTATGACTCGTCCGGCAATCCCGCAGATTACCGGATTATTGATGCGAACCCGGCCTTCGAATCCCTCCTCGGGATCAGACGGGATGCGATCCTCGGAAAGACCAGCCGTGAGGCCTATGGGGTTGACGCTCCCCCGTACCTGGATACCTATGCCCGGGTTGCTGCTACCGGCCAGCCGGCATGGTTCGAAGTGTATTTTGCACCGCTGAAAAAACACTTCGCAATCTCGGCATATTCTACCCGAAAAGGAAGATTTGCCACAATATTTGAAGATGTGACCGGACGCAAACAGGCAGAGGAACTCCGGGAACATCTCATAATGGAACTCGAACAGAAGAACGCCGAGCTTGAACGGTTCACCTACACAGTCTCCCATGATCTCAAGAGCCCGCTTATCACGATCAAGGGATTTGTTGGACTCATTGAGGATGATGTCCGAGCGGGAGATCCTCTCCGTTTGAAAAAAGATCTCCACCGCATTATGGCAGCTGCCGAGACCATGCAGGAACTGCTTGCCGATGTCCTTGAACTGGCACGGATCGGGAAGATTGCCCATCCCCCCGAAAAAATCGATTTCGGCAGGATCGCCCGGGAATCTGTGGATCTCCTTGCCGGGCCGCTTGCCGAGCGGAATATCGAAGTCAAGATCGCGTCCGATCTGCCCGTTGTGAACGTTGATCATGCCCGTATCCGCGAGGTCATGACAAATCTCCTGGAAAATGCGATTAAATTTATCGGTGACCGGTCTGACCCGGCGATCCGGGTTGGCGTCGATATGAGCGGGACAGCCCCGGTCTTCTTTGTGCAGGACAACGGGATCGGCGTTGATCCCCGGTATCTTGAACGCATCTTCAAACTGTTCGAGCGGCTGGATGCCTCAACACACGGTACCGGCATCGGCCTGACCATCGTGCGACGGATCATCGAAGTGCACGGCGGGGAGATATGGGCTGAATCAGAAGGGTTAGGGAAGGGCACCACGTTCCGGTTTACGCTGCCCCTTGCCGATTGAGGATGCACCGATAACGATAATAATGGTAACATATAAGAGAGACTTCTATGGTTGATCTGAACGGAGAGCCCCTGCATATCCTGCTTGTCGAGGACAATGAAGATCATGCCGAACTGGTGATGCGGGGAATGCGGGACCAGCAGGTGGCGAACAGGATCCACCATGTGGCGGATGGCGAGCAGGCACTTGACTATCTTTTTTCACGGGGGCATTTGCGGATCCCGGGAAAAAT